>JADMIO010866736.1_pt1 | contig 13076 bp, 10 predicted proteins | sample 8958161 | NCBI WGS metagenome assembly JADMIO01 (sample SAMN16585339, study PRJNA669376) | soil metagenome | isolation source: Crop rotation soil | place: USA: Cullars Rotation, Alabama | collected 2011 | reverse complement strand
AGTCAGGCCTGCCAGCGGCGCGCGCGCTAAGGGCGGCGAGGACGGGGTAGCACTCGGCGCGGAATCCACGACCGCGACGTGCACCTGGCCATCCTCCGACGGCGGATCGCCAATCGGCAACGCGTTGAGATCGGTCGGTTGGATCTCCGATCCTTCCTGCGCGGCGTCGGAGAACGACATGCGCGGCGCAGCTTCGGCCGCAGCCGCGGCTGGATTGAGCGAGATCACGCGGCGTGGTCCGGCCGCGGATGGATCGCCAAAAACTTGGATGCTGACGATCGCAATCACAGCAAGCGCGCCCGCCGCCGCGATCGCGAGCGTTCGTTGACTTACTTGCGGCAATCGTTTCTGCGGAGGCTTAAGCGCCATCGCTCCGACCTTCACGCGCCCGACGCAACGCTGCATCCGCGCGAATCATTGGCGCGAAACATCGCTGAATTCGGTTGACCCGTCACTACGCGTAGTGACGCGCTTTCAGCGTTTACAATGTGTTAACGCCTTCGCCGTGCGCGATCGCGTGCAGCTTAGTGTTGCTGCACGCCAGCGCTTTGGCCACGCGCACGCAGACGCTCAGCGACCATGCCCTGACGCAGGAATTCTTCCGCGCGCTGAAGCTGATAGTCGCCATCCGTCGCGAAGTTTTCCGGCGGCTGATCGGCCGGCACGTGGAGCGCACGACGTTGCGCGCCCGATTCATTGTTGAGCGCGTTCGGAAGATCGGCTTCCGAAATGCCGAGGCGCTGCAGGCGCGTCGGATCGACGCGGTGCTGGGCCACTTCCATGTCGGGTTCGATGCCCGCGCCTTGGATCGAGGTGCCCGCCGGCGTGTAGTAGCGCGCGGTGGTGAGCCGCAGCGCGCCGTCGCGGCCACCTTGCAGCGGGATCACGGTTTGCACCGAGCCCTTGCCGAACGAGGTGACGCCGACGAGCAGTGCGCGATTGCGGTCCTTCAAAGCGCCAGCGACGATTTCCGCGGCAGAAGCCGAAGATTGGTCGATCAGCACCACCATCGGAACGCCAGCGAGTTCGTCGCCGCGGCGCGCATTGTAGCGCTGCACGTCGTCGGCTTGGCGGCCGCGCGTGGAGACGACTTCGCCGCCGTCCAGGAAAGCGTCCGACACTTCGATGGCTTGGTCGAGCAGGCCGCCCGGATTGCGGCGGAGGTCGAGCACGACGCCCCGCAGGCGCCCGCCGGTGTCGCGGCGCACATTGCGGATGGCTTCCTCGAGGCCGGAAGCGGTGCGCTCGTTGAAAGTGGAAATGCGGATGATGCCGATGTCGTTGTCGACGCGCGACGTCACCGCACGCACATTGATGATCTCGCGGGTGAGGCGCACGTCGAACGGATCGGTGCCTTCGCGCGCGACCGTGATGGTGATCGGCGTGCCGACTTGGCCGCGCATGCGGTTGACCGCGTCATTGAGCGAGAGGCCGACGATGCTTTGGCCGTCGATCGCGGTGAGATAGTCGCCGCCCTTGATGCCAGCGCGCGCAGCCGGCGTTTCGTCGATCGGCGAGACAACGCGCACGACGCCGTCATCCATCGTCACTTCGATGCCGAGCCCGCCATACTCGCCGCGGGTTTGCACCTGCATGTCGCGGTATTCTTGCGCGTTCATGTAAGAGGAGTGCGGATCGAGAGACGAGAGCATGCCTTGAATGGCCGCTTCCATCGCCTTCTGCTCATCGATCGGCGTCACGTAATCGCTTTCAACGCGCGCGAGCACATCAGCGAACAATTCGAGTTGGCGATACACGTCGCCGCGCGGTTGCTGTTCAGGCGCCGACCACGCCAAGGCTCCGACACAAGCCGCCAGACCGACGATCGGCGCCGCAATCCACGCTACCCGCATATCTCGAACTCCCCGCCGTTCCGGCGTTTCCGCAGCTTCTTCCATGACCGCCCGCACCGCCCTGTGAGCCGATCCGAGGTCGTCCGGCTCTTGCTGAAAGCCATTCTAGCTCAGTTTCAACCAAAAAAGGCGGCAATCGCCTATCGAACTACACCTCACCCTGCATTTTCGGCTGCCCGTCCGGTGGCGAGGCCACGGCCGGCGAGCCAACGCGCAGGGTCGACAGGCTGCCCGTTGCGACGGACTTCTACATACAATTCCGGCGCCTGCGTGTCGGAATTCGACATTTCCCCAATTGGTTGGCCGGCAATTACAGTTTCGCCGACGCGCGCTCGCACTGTTCCAAGCCCCGCAAGCACGATCGCGTAGCCGTCGTCGCGGTTCAAAATGAGTACGTGGCCGTAACCCCGGAAGGGGCCGGCATAGGCTACCGTCGCCGACGCCGGTGCGATGACTTGCGCATTCGCGCGCGTGCGCAGCGCCACGCCTTGGGAGGGCGGGCCGCCGGCGGTTTGGGCGCCGAAGCCGCGCGCGACGCGGCCTTCAGCTGGCGCCAGCCATGCGGCGGGGATGACCGTCGCGGCGGATGGCGCGGCGACGCGGGGGCGCGTCTGCACGCGTTGCGCGAGTTCACGAAGCGAGCGCGCTTCCGACGCGAGCCGGCGGGCGCGCGTTTCAGCGGCGCTGGCGTCTTGAATGAGCGTCGTCTGCAGGGCGCGGCGCTGCGCCAACAAGCCGATGACGTCGGCGCGTTCAGCGTCGATGGCGGCTTGGGCGGCTACGAGGTTGCGCTGCTCTTCGGCGATTTCGGCATCGCGGCGGCGAATGTCTTCCAACGCTTCGGAGGTGTAGTGGATACGGCGCGCAAACAGGGGCGCGGCGGCCGCGGCCAGCATGCCGATCTGGATCAGGTTCGGCTCGAAGCGGCGCTGAGCGAGAGCGGCGGCGATCAGCGCGGATTCGAACGAGCTGCGGTCTTGCTGGTAACGCGCACCGTCGGCCTCGGCGCGCTGACGCAGCACGGTAAGCCGCGCTTCGGCGTCGGTCGCGGCGGCTTCAGCTTCGGCGCGATGGCGGCCTGCTTCGACGAGGCGGCGGTCAAGGGCGGCTATGTCGGAATTGGCGCGAACGATCTGCGCGCGCAGGCGCTGGGCCTGGACGTTTGCGGCGGCGCGGTCGCGCTCGACCTGCTGCAGACGCTGGTTGTTGTTGGGTTGAGCGGACGCGTCCGCTGAAAACGCCAATAGCGCAGCCGCCGCGCACGCGGCCATTGCGCCAGCGCATTTTGCGCTGTGAGCCATCTTAACCACCATACCTGGTCCGCGCGTTTTCTCGCCGCGGACGGCTAATCCCGGTGGTACGGTTGTGCGCCCAAAATGGTCACGGCCCGGTAAATCTGCTCCGCGATCATCACCCGAACGAGCCGATGCGGCCAAGTTTGGCGGCCAAAAGCCAGCTTTTCGTCGGCCTGATCCCTAACGCTTTGTGAAACGCCGTCCGCGCCGCCGATCCAGAACACGGTGTGGGAGAGCCCGTCGTCGCGCCAGCGGGCGAGCTTTTCGGCGAGCTGGCGCGAGGTCCATTCCGCCCCGCGCTCGTCCAAAAGGATCTTGCGCGCATCGTCCGGCGTGGCGCGGAAGAGAGCGCCTGCTTCAGCGCGCTGATCGCCATTCGGCTTGGCTTCGACCTCGGTGAGATCGACGGATTTGAATCCAAGCGGGCGCCCGGCATTGGCGGCGCGCGCGACGTAGTCAGCGGTAAGCTCGGCTTCCGGTCCGCTACGCAAGCGCCCGACGGCGGCGATCAGGATGCGCATCGCCGCCCGGAGTTGGTCACGCCGGCAGCGCGCTCGGTCCGGCCGCGGCCGACCAGATGCGTTCGATATTATAGAAGGCGCGCACTTCCGGCCGGAACAGGTGCACGATTACGTCGCCCGCATCGACCAGCACCCAATCGCAATGAGGCAGGCCTTCGACGCGCACGTTGCTTGCGCCCGCTTCCTTGAGTTTCTGCACCAGGTGATCCGCCAGCGCGCCGACATGGCGCTGCGACCGCCCAGAGGCGATCACCAGCATGTCTGCGAACGAGGATTTTCCGCGAATGTCGAGGGCGAGGATATCCTCGGCCTTGTCGTCTTCGAGGGAGGCCAGAACGATGCGCGTCGCGGCGTCTGCATCGAGTCCGGTTTTGGTCCGGACGCTGGCGCTGGTGCTGGCTTTGGACGCGGCCGGCGCGCGTTTCACTTCAGGTGACAGGTCGGGTTTCCTTCTGCGGCCCTCAAGAACCAACGTATCACTTGCGGCGGGGTTTCGCCACCGGCGCACGCTTTGCGGTACGCAAGGCGGTGGAGTTTTCGCGGTGGTCGCGTGCCGTTAAGTATAGCCAATTATTGAGCATTTTCGCCCGGGAGCGGGCGCCGGCGAGCGGCCGGGAGACGATCGCGACCGGCACAGAATCCGCCACCTCGCGCCAATTCCGCCAGCGCCGGAAATTATCCAGATTGTCGGCGCCCATGACCAAAACGAAATCCACGCCCGGATAGAGCCGCTTCAGCGTGCGAAGGGTCTGGTAGGTGAAGCGGCTGCCGAGCCGCTGCTCCAGATCCGTGACGACCATTTTGGGACCGTGGGCGAATCGCTGCGCCGATTTGAACCGCGTCTTGAACGCGCTCGATGCAGGCTTCAGCGGATTTTGCGGCGTCACCAGCCACCACACTTTGTCGAGGCCGAGCCGTTTCGAGGCCGTCTCGGCGACATGCGCGTGTCCGGCGTGCGCGGGATCGAACGAGCCGCCGAACAATCCGATTTTCATCCCGGAATAGGCCGATGGAAATCCGCGTCTCACGCCTGATCCAGCTTTTACCGCCCGCGCTCAAAGCACATGCGCAACGAGCAAAATATTTACCGCCACGGCGTTCATTACAAGTGCAGCTTGGCGCCGTTCGCCGCTTGGCGAAGCAGTGTAGGCTGCGCGCAGGACGGGGGAATCGCTCATGAATTCCCACACACGGCGTGGCGTCGTCGCTGGCGCAGCCGCTGCTACAGCAACCGCGATTTGGCCGGCGTCGGCGCGCGCCTCCGCGCCCGCAGCAATCGCACAAGACCCCGGTTATCGCGCTTGGACCGCGCCGCAAGGCGCTGGCGGATTGCCGCTGCAAGTCTCTGTCGATACCGCCGACGGCGCGCGCTCGCTGCGGCAATGGATCGGCGGCAGGCCCGCGGTGCTGGCGCTGTGGGCGACGTGGTGTACGCCGTGCCTCTTGGAAAAACCGCATCAGGCTGATCTCGCTGCGCGTCTTGCGCGAGCCGGCGCGGCGACGCGCATTTTCGCGCTGCAGGCGTATGACGAAGAGGATGTCGGATTGTCCGACGCGCGCTGGATGCTGGACCGAATTGGGGCCAATCAATTGCCGCTCGCGCGCGCCAGCGCCGGCGCAGAGCAGGCGTTCCGTCAGCTCTTCGGATTGCGCGATCATTCGCGCGCGACGCTGCCAATCGTGTTTCTGATCGGCGGCGATGGGCTAGAGCTTGGCCGTTCGACCGGGATCATGCGCGGCGTCGACGGTCACACGGATTATTGGGAAGACGAGGCGACGTTCCGGTTTCTGTCGCGGCTTGTCTAAGGTCACGTTCTAGCGTTCTGTGCCGGCGAAGAGACGGAGCCGGCCCTTTCATGCAAATCACTAACACTCGCAGCGCCTATGGCTGGGTCGCGATCGCGCTACACTGGATCGCCGCGATCGGGGTGATCTGGCTCTATCTCGGCGGCGATGACGCGGGGGAGGCGCCGACGCGCGCGTTGCGCGCGCCTCTTTTGGCGCAGCACGTTTCGCTCGGTATGGCGCTCATCCTTGTGCTCGCTCTCAGAGTGGTCTGGAGCCTGATCCAGCCGAAGCCCGAAAAGCTGGCGAAAGGTTTTTGGGTCGGCGTGCTGGCCAAGAGCGTACAATATCTCTTCCTGGCGATGATAGCGGTGATGATCGTCACTGGCCCGCTGGCGATCTGGGCCAATGCGCGCCCGATCCAGGTCTATGATTGGTTCGCGATCCCCAGTCCTTTTCCCACGCGGATGCATGACGTGCACGAGTTGTGCGAGACCATCCACAAATACGCGGCGAAGCTGTTGTGGCCGCTGCTGATCCTGCACGTGCTCGGCGCGCTGAAGAGCGTGGTGCTGGATCGAGACGGCACGCTGCAGCGCATGCTGTGGGTGCGCCGCGCGTCCTAATCTTCAGGCGACCAATCTTCGCTTGGCGTTTCGGCCTCCGTCTCTTCCGCGCGGCGTGCGCGCAGCAGCTCACCGATCTCGGCGCACAAGTCCCGCACGCCCGCGCCCGAGACGCCGGAGACAAGCCGCACCGGCTTGCCGATCTCGCGTGATAGCGCTGTGCGTTTTGCTTTGGCTTCTTCCGGCGTCATGGCGTCGATCTTGTTGAGCGCGATGAGCTCCGGTTTCTCCGCGAGCCCGCCGCCATACGCTTCGAGTTCGTGGCGCACAGTGCGATACGCTTCGGCCGCGCCCTCTTGCGTCGCGTCAATCAAATGCACGAGCGCAACGCAGCGTTCGATATGCCCAAGGAAACGCGTGCCAAGTCCCGCGCCGTCAGCCGCTCCTTCGATTAGGCCCGGGATGTCCGCCATCACAAAGCGTTCGCCCTGGCCCAGCGTCACGACGCCAAGATGGGGATGCAGGGTCGTAAACGGATAGTCGGCGACCTTCGGCGTCGCTGAACTCACCGCGCGCAGAAACGTGGATTTGCCGGCGTTCGGTAAACCGATGAGGCCCGCGTCCGCGATCAGCTTCAGACGCAGCCACAGCACGCGCTCTTCGCCTTCAAGGCCCGGATTGGCGTGGCGCGGCGCCTGGTTCACCGACGATTTGAAGCGTGCATTGCCGAAGCCGCCATTGCCGCCCTTGGCGATCAGCACGCGCATGCCGGGCTTCGAAAGATCGGCGAGGACAGTTTCGTTGTCTTCGTCGAGCACTTGCGTGCCCGTCGGCGCTTTCAGCATCAGCGTCTCGCCGTTGGCGCCGTGGCGGTTCTCACCCATGCCATGGCCGCCGGTACCGGCTTTGAAGTGCTGCTGGAAGCGATAATCGATCAGCGTGTTCAGCCCATCGACTGCTTCAATCCAGACGTCGCCGCCCTTGCCGCCGTCACCGCCATCAGGCCCGCCGAACGGAATGAATTTCTCGCGCCGGAACGAGACCGCGCCGGCGCCGCCATTTCCGGAGCGCACGTAGATCTTCGTCTGGTCGAGGAATTTCATGGCGCCCTATATGGCGGCGCGCAGGCTCGCGCTCAATTGCTTTCGCGCCGCCAGCGGAGCGAGACGCGCTGGTCGCCGTTGGTGAGGAAGGACGTGATCATTACAAGCTTGGGGCGAATAGTCCATTCCACCCGCGTAGAGGCTTGCCCCAGGCCCGTGCGCGCCACTTCGACATAGACTTCGCGCGTGAGGTAGACGCCGCCCGCGACAAGGAAGCCGCCATTCGTATCTTGGCGGACGTTGAAGCGGTCGAGCCCCGCGGCCGCGCGCGCCGCATCGACGAGGCTGAAAGACGCTTGGCCGGACAGAGCGGCAAGGCTCGCGGCCAGTTGCGCCGCTTCCAGCGCATTCAAATCCTGGATCGAATGCCCGAAGAGGATTTGCGGAAGGATTTCGTCCTCGGGCAGCGCCGGATCGGACGTGAAGGTGATGTCCGGATTGGCCGCCGTGCCGGTCAGGCGCGCATGCGCGGTGAGGTCTGCGGTGTCGCGCGTCGCCGTGAGGTTGACGCGCGCGTCTTGCGTCGCGCCGTTGAAATAGATGTGTCCATCGTCGATCTCGAAGGGCTGCCCGGAAAGGCTGAGCGTGCCGCGCAACGTCTGCGCTTCGCCATACACGAGCGGCGCGGCTGACGTGCCGCCGAGGCGGATGTTGAGCGCCCATTCCGCTTCGACGCCGCGGCCGCGCGTGAATACGCGTCCTGGCGCGTTGATACGGATGTCGAGGCGGGTTTGCCCGAGCGCTTGGCGCGCGGGCGCTTCTTCTTCGAAATCGTCGCCTGGCCGATTGATCTCAACGACGTCGAGCGTCGGGATGCCGGCTTCAGGGTTCTGCGTGATGGAAACGTTGGCTTCGGCGATCGCGAGATCGCCTGTGACAGTAGCGTCGCGGCCATGCCACGCGAAATCCAGCGACCCAGAGGCGCGTGCGTTGGCGTCGGGCCGGTCGACCAGACGCAAATCATGCAACTGGAGCTGGATGCGGCCCTCTTCGGGGTTGGCGCTGCCGCCCGTCGCCGTGATGCGCCCGCCGCGTGAATCCGCTGCGGTGAAGCGCTCGATGGTGAGCCCGTCCTGATGAATCGCGAGCGCCGCATCGAGATCCTGCAGCTTCACGCCCGATACTTTGTCTTCGAAGCGTCCGTGCGCAATTTCGATGCGGCCGTCGCCCGCGAGATAACCGGCGCCAAACGTGATCTGGCCTTCGCCTGAAAGATCGCCTTCGAGGTCTTGGTCGGGCAGGCGCGCAGCGGTCCAGAGCGCACCGGCAGGTCCGCGCACGCTCCATGAAGCGTGGCCGCGCCGGTCGGGCGCCAACGCGATGCGGATCGGGGAAGCGGATGTCACCACGGGTGCGTCGGCGTCGAGGTGCGCGACGAGACCGTCGGCGGAGTTGGAATCAAACGTCGCAGTGAGCCGCGTTGGCTCAAGATGCGCAGTGACGCCGCCATTGATGGCGCCGCGCTGGCGGCCAGCAAAGCGCGCATCGATCAGCATCACGCGTGCGTCGCCCGATAAGCCGCCGCCGGTGTTCGTGAGCTCAAACTCGCCCTTGACCCGGCCAGTTGCGCGTTCGCCCCAGATCGCCGCCAACGGCGCGATCGGGGTTTCGCCGATCGTCGCTGCACCCTGGAGCACGCGCGCGCGTTCGCGCCAGTGGGCGGTGAGCCCGCCGTCGGCGAGCGCCATGTCGAGCGATGCGTCGAGTCCGTTGTCGGTCCAGCGCGCGACGATGGGCGCGCGCGTGGTGATGGCGGCGCCGGCGAGCGCCCCGTGGCCTTCAATGTTCAGCGTGGTTTCACGCGGCAGCGCTTGCATCGTCGCTGTGCCGGCGAAGGTGAGCGGCGCCCGGCGCAACGCACCCCGCATATCGAAGTGCGCTTCGATAGCGCGGTAGGGGCCGGACGCCGTGAGCGTCGCGGCGCGCACGCGGAGATCGCCCGCGTGTGCGTCGGCGATCTGCGCGTCGATGTTCACGGTTTGCGGCGTCAGCGCGGCGTTACCCTGAACGCGGCCGGATAGCCCCTCCGCCAAGCCGTCAAGCGCGCCGCTCAACGCAAGTTGCGCGTTGGCGCCGCGCGGCGAAAAGCTCGCCTCGCCCCGCGCTTCGAGAGCGGCGATGCGCGCGGTGAGTTCAGGCAGGGCGAGCGTGTTGTTGGCGACGACGACGCCGGACGTCGCGGAGACGACCTGCGTGCCGTAACGCCCCTGCATCTGCGCCTGGCCGCGATAGGAATTGCCGGCAGGCGCCAGCGTGAAGGTGACGTCGGGCTGCGTGACCTCGACGCCGACGGCGGTGAAGCTCGCGAGCTGGGCATGCGCGGTGAGCGTGGGACGTACGATGCGTCCGCTCAGGTGTCCGGTGGCGTCGACCGCGCCGCCGATCTCCGCGTCGCCGATCGTGAGCGGTCCGCGCGCGGTGGCTTCGAGGTCCAGATCAGCGTCGCCATGAACAACGCGTCCGGTTGCGGCTGCGCGGAGCTGGGCGCCATCGATCCGGGCGTGGTCGAAGCGGATGCCTGTGCGCTCGAAATGGAAGAGGCCGTCGAGCCGCGGATTGCGTCCAAGCAATTGCGCGACAATTTCCGGCGAGCCGCCGACATTGGCGCCTTGGCCGTCGACGGCCGCGCTCCAGACGCGCGGACCTTCGCCGTTGCGTTGCGAAAACGCCCGCCAGCGCCCGCCGGCTTCGCCGGACATGCCGTCAAAGAGCGTGCCGAGCTGCTTGAGGCGCCACTGGCCGGAAAATTCGCCGTCGCTCGCCTGAGCCCAACCGCGCGCATCGATGGCAATCGCATCGCCGTTCACGTTGGCGGTGCTCAGCGTGAAACGGCCGGCGTCGCGATCATAGGCGAGCTGCGTTTGCAGACGCGCGTGCGCGAACAAGGGCGGGGAATTGTCCGCGGCCTGCAGGTCGGCGGAAAGCTCGAAGCGCGAGGGCGCGAGTCGTGCGCGCAACGGCCCGCTCATATGCGCGCGCCGCGCCAGGATTTCGAGATCGCGCGCATCGAGTTGGCCGTCGATGGAGCTATCGTCGCCGTCGTGACGGAACGTGCCTTCAAACCGCGCGGCGCCGAATTCGAAGGGCGCTTCGTGCGCGATGGCGGAAAGGCGGGGCGTTTCCGCGACGATGTGTGCTGGGCCATCAAGCGCAAGCCCGTCTTTCAACCGACCGGCAACATCGAGCGCGAGCAGCGGCGTCTGCGCATGCGCGGTGAAAGCGCCGCGCCGCTCGCCTTGCGCTTCCATCGCGACGCTGCCGCCGATGCGCTGGGTAAATGCTTCGACGCCGGGCATTACTTCGAAGCGCGCATCGCCGTGCAGGGTCCAGCGGGCTGCATCCCACGACATCTCGCCGGCGCCGAGTTGTTCCTCGCCGAGCGTCGCCGTGAAATGCGCGGCGCCGGTTTCGTCGTGACCCGCGCCGTCGGCGGCGATCGCGAGCGCTTTGTCGGGTGCGCCCAAAGCGCGCGCCAGCACGCCGCCTGGTGCGCTCGCGACATCGACATGCAGTGCGAAGGCTTCGCCGCCGCGATAGTGAGCGACGGCGCGATCGGCGTCGGAATCGAGACGCTGGAGATTGAGGTCGAGTGCATCGACGCCCTTGTTGGTGACGTCGAGTGCAGCCGTGGCCGAGAATTCGCCGCGCGCCCCAAATAGCGGCTCTTCCACAGTCAGGTGCGCGATGCGCACGGCGTCGATGTCAATGTGAAACTCGACACTATGCGGCGGCTTGGCCTCGCCAAGCTCCGGTCGGCGCGCGATAGACAGCGCGTCGGCCTCCGCGGAATAAATGCGGGTCGCGCCGCCGAGCAGGAGCCCGATCGGGTCCCAACGCACCGCGACGTTGCGGCCTTCAAGCCAGATGCCGTGCTCGTCTTCGATTGCGAGATGGCGCGCGCGCAGATCGCCCGCCCACGACCCGGTGACGCCATCGACGCGCAAGCGTCCGAGGCGCCCGATCTTCTGCCCGTCGGACACGTGATCCACGATCCACGGCGCGGCGGGTCCAAGCGAGAGTCCGATAGCGCCGATCCCCAGCGCCACGCCTGCCAACGCTAAAGCGCGGCGTCGCCAAGGCTTGCGTCGCGGTTTGTCGAACGGCGTTTCCATCAGAACGCCTGCCCGAGACTGATATAGAGCGCGTAGCTTTCGTCGCCCGCGCGCCGATCGAGCGGGATCGCAATGTCGGCGCGTAACGGCGCGAAGCCCAGATTGTAGCGCACGCCGACGCCCACGCCCCAGGAGAAGTCGGCGGCGTTTTTCCAATCGTCGAAGGCGTTGCCGCCGTCGATGAACGCCGCCGCGCCGAAGCCGTTGCGAAAACGCCAACGCGCTTCGACCGAGGTTTCGAGCAAGCCTTGACCGCCTGGCGTCAGCCCGAGCGCATCGCGTTCGTGCGGGTAGATGCTGTCATAGGCGTAGCCGCGCACGGAGCCGCCGCCGCCCGCATAGAAGCGCCGGTCCGGCGGCACGTCGTCGGCTTCGCCAGACACCGCGACGAGCCAGCCCGCACGCGCGCGCGCCGCGAGCGTCAAAGGCTGCGCGTCGCCGCCAAAGGAATGATAGAGCCGGCCTTCAGCGGTGCCGCGCACGAAGCCGATGCTGGCGTCGCCGAACGATACTGACGGCTCGGCGCGGAATTCGAAAATGTGTCCGCCGCGCGGATCGAGCGGGGCGTTGGTGGTGTCGTGCTTCCAGTCGGCGAAGCCAGAGAGCACCGTCGCGTTCGAAACGCCCGCCGAACGCTCGTAATCGTCAACCGAAAGCCGCGCGCCGTAACTCAGGGACTCTCGCATGCGCGGACTGGCGTCCACCGACGCGCTGAGTGCGACGCCGGTGCGCAGGAACGCGTCGGTGTCTTCGTGCGCGGTGGAGAGCGAGAAATGCTCGGCGAGCCCGAGGCCCGCCGCGTGCGGACGCAGCAGGTCGATGCTCGCGCTCTGCAGAAGTTCGCCAAGCGACACGGCGATCGTGAGCGAGTCCGCGCGGCCCGTGATGTTGCGCCGCGTCCATTGCGCGTCGACGCCGGCGCCTTCCGTGGTGGAGTAACCGAAGCCCAGCTCGTAGGCATTGCGCTTAGACGGCTCGATTTCGAGCACTACGTCGCGCAAGCCGTCCGCATTCGGCGGATCGAGACGCGTCGAGACGGTGGAAACCGCGCCGGTGGAGGTGAGGTCGCGCCGCAGCTTGGTGACATGCTCCGGCGTGTAAGGCTCGCCGATATGCCAGTTGCGCAAACTGCTGACGAAGCGCGGCCGGAAAATAGTTCCAGGTTCGGCGCGGACTTGGCCAAGCCTCGCGAGCGCGCCGGCGTTGATGGCGTAATGCACGCTGACCTGGTTGGTCGCGTGATCGACAACGACGCGGCGTTCGCCCGCCGCGGCATCGGCGTAGCCGGCTTCCTTCAGAACCGTGATCGCCGACGCTTCTGCTTCGAGCACGCTCGCCGCGCGGGCTGGCGCGTCGGCCTGCACGGTGCGGATGGCTTCGCGCGCCGCGCTCGCTGCGGCATCGCTTGGCGCGTCGCCTTCGAACACCAGCTCGGGCGTCGTGAAGCGGAAACGTGGTCCCGGCGCGATGATGAGGTGGGCAGAGGGCGGATTGTCATTGGCCTGCGGCGTGACTTCCGCCGCGTAGTAGCCTTCAGACCTCAGCCACGCGGTTGCACGCGAGGTTGCTTCTTCGGCGATGCGCTCGGCTTCGAACAATGTGTGTGGCGGATCGCGATCCGGCAGAAGATGCAGGATGGCTTTGCGCGTGTCTTCGTCCGCGCCTTCCAGGACAACCGGTGAATCCGCGTACGCGTCCGGCGCAACAGACGCGGCAAAGCCGAGCGCCGCGCAGAGCGCGGCGAGAGGGGTTGCGAGCGGGCGCATGCCGACAGGCCAAGGTCGCGCCCGCCGGTTAACGAGCGATCAACCATATGCGGCGGGTTTGCGACCCTTGCCGTC
>JADMIO011135920.1_pt1 | contig 13077 bp, 10 predicted proteins | sample 8958161 | NCBI WGS metagenome assembly JADMIO01 (sample SAMN16585339, study PRJNA669376) | soil metagenome | isolation source: Crop rotation soil | place: USA: Cullars Rotation, Alabama | collected 2011 | reverse complement strand
GCCGCGACTTCAAGTCACGTGAATTCCAAGCTTCGGATCCCACTGTGCTGGAAAGGCGGTAGAATTTGGGATCAAGACCGCACTGCAGAACCGCGACGAAGGCTTCGGCGACGGCATCGCCAGCGCGCACTGGTTGCGGAACGAAAAGTGATGACCGGACTCGACTGGCTTCCACGCTCTCCTGACGGGGTAAGCGATCACATCCTTTCCGTGCGGCACGATCCCGAGGCCTTTCGTGCGGCTATCCGGGAGTGGATGCATGCTCGGGTGCCTGCCGACTGGCTGGACCGCATGCGCGGCGCTGATCGGGACACGTTCCTGGCGTTCCAGCGCTGGTGGTTCGCAGAGCTCACCAGTGTGGGGTTGGCCACGCCGCACTGGCCGAAGGAAGCGGCAGGGGTGGCACTGCCGCTGTCGCACCAGATCATCTTTTACGAAGAGGTCGCCAAGGCCAATGCGCCGAACCCGGTCATTTATGCCTTTTCGCTCTATCATGTTCCGGCGACGCTACTCGAGGCGGGCACGCAGGCGCAGCGTGACCGCTATCTTCCAGGGGTGCGCGAGCGCGGTGAGATCTGGTGCCAGGGGTTTTCCGAGCCCAACGCCGGATCCGACCTAGCCAGCCTGCGCACACGTGCAGACAAGGTCGAGGGAGGCTATCGCGTCAACGGCCAGAAGATATGGCCCTCTAATGCGAGAGAGGCCGACTTTTGCCTGCTGCTCGCCCGAACCGACCAGCAAGCGACCAAGCATCGAGGCATCTCTTACTTCATTCTCGACATGCGTTCGGCGGGCGTCGATGTCCGGCCGATCCCGCAGGCAAATGGCGACAGCGAGTTCAACGAGATATTCTTCGACGATGTCTTCATTCCCGATGAGAACTTGATCGGTGCGGAAGGCGAAGGATGGAAGATCGCCCAGGCAACGCTCGCGGCGGAACGCGGCGTCATCATTTTCGAACTGGCCGAGCGGCTGCGACTGGTAATGGACAACAAGCTGACGGCTGCGCGTGCCGAAACTCCGGCGTGGTGGCGTGACGATGAGAGCCGCCGACAGTTTATGCGTCTATACGCGGAACTGCGCGGCGTGCAGGCGATGATCCGCCAGGCCATGGACGGTGAGGGCGGTCCATTCATGGCGGCCATCGTCAAGGTCGCATACGCCGAGCTGCTTCAAGCCTATACGGACTGGGTCGTCAGCATTGAGGGGCTGGGGGCGCATATTGCCAAGCCTCTCGCGTTGGGCACTGGCCGTCATGGCGACATGCCGATGCCTGATTACATTTCATCGTACATCTGGACGATATCAGGGGGGACTAACGAGGTCCTCCGCAACATCATCGCCGAGCGCCATTTGGGACTTCCACGCGAGCCTGCGTTGGCGGCGAAGGGGTGAATCGCCGGTCGGTTCGGTTCGCCATAGGTGTCTCTTCGGAACTAGCAGGATCAGTCTATGAAAGTCGGTGAAGGGGAATTGGCCGAGGGCGTGCGCGCCTTTCTGGATGATCGGTTCGACAGTCTGGCGTTGCACGCGTTCGTCGATTCTGGCGAATTACGATCGAGCGTGCTCCAACAGGGTGTCGATGAGCTCGGCCTATCCCTACTCGCCATTCCCGAGCGTCTCGGCGGTCTCGATATCGGTAAGGCGGATCTGGTTTCGATCCAGGCCGTGGTCGGTGCTTATATGCCGCCCATCTCGCTGTTCGCTACGGCGCTCGCGACGAGTGTCCTTGAGCAAGTCGGCGGCGATACTTGGCTCGAGCGGATCGTTGCAGGCGAAACCGCGGCGGTTTCGCTTCCGCCCCACGGCGCTTTGTCGCTGATCGAGCGTACGAACGACGGCGTCCTCGTGTCGGGTGAAGTCGATTTCCTCATCGACGGCGTGACGGCCGATTTTTGGCTGTTGAGAGCAAGCGACGCATGGTTCGTCTGTGCCAATGACGTTTCCGGATCGTCGGTCATGACGCAGAGCTTGGTTGATGAGACCCGTCACGCGGCGCGCGTCACCCTCGATAGGGTCCGCATTCCGTCGGACAATTTGCTTGTGACGGGAGCGGATTGCGATGCAATCGACCGTCGGCTGCTCTCGAATGCCGCATTGGCGCTGGCAGCGGATTCTGTCGGCGGCATGGGGGCCATCCTTGGCAAGACGCTCGAATACATGTGCGTGCGCGAGCAATTCTCGCGTCCGATCGGATCATTCCAGGCGCTCAAGCACAGAGCAGCCAACCTCCACCTCCGGCTGGCTACGGCCCAGGCGATGTTGGAGGAGGCAGTATCCGCGGCAGAGGGCGCGCTGGCCGATGCCGACGATCTCGCCCTCCTTGCCTGCGCGCAAGCGTCGGATGCTTATGCTTTCGTCGCACAAGATGCCCTGCAGCTTCATGGTGGCATCGGATTTACGCGGGCGCATGATGCGCATATCTACCTCAAGCGCGCGAAGCTCAACCAAGCGCTACTGGGCGGGGCGTCGGCACTGCGCGATCGCGCGGCCGCGGGATGCCATCGGGGTGGTTGAAGCGAAGGAAAGGAAGGGCCCGATGATTGAGATTTCCACGCCCTTCGAAGGATGCCGCCAGATCGCGCTGGCGCGCCCGGACGCGCTTAATTCGTTCAGCTATGAAATGTATCGGGAATTCAACGCTGCCTTTGACGGACTGAAATACGATCCCGATGTCCGGGTCGTCATCCTGACGGGAAAGGGGCGGGCTTTCTGCGCGGGGCACGATGTCCGAGCGCCGGGATCCGCCGCATGGGCGCCGGAAAACATGGGCAAGGCCTACCGCGCGCGCATGCTGCTTGGCGAGATCAATCGCTTACCCGTGGTCATGCGCACCTTGCCGCAGCCGATCATCGCCGCGGTCAACGGAACCGCAGCGGGCCTGGGTTTTGCTCTGGCGCTCGCGGCGGACATAACGCTGGCCGCGCGTTCAGCAAAGTTCGTGAACTCTTTTCACAATGCTGGAACCGGTCATGAAGTCGGCATGTCCTATCTGTTGCCCCGCGTCATCGGCGCGCAACGTGCCGCCGAACTGCTGCTGACCTCACGGCCGGTGCTGGCCGATGAGGCCGAGCGCATCGGCATGATAGTGCGCGCCGTCGATGACGACGAGCTTATGGCTCAGGCGGAGACCTTGGCCCGGTCGGTCGCGGCCAACACCCCCATCGGCAACTACCTGACCAAGCAGTCGCTGTGGCTCAATCAAGGCGCGGGAAGCCTCGACGCCGCGATAGAACTGGAAAGCCGCGGCGTGTTCATGGCCCAGTCGACCGATGACGCCGCTGACAGGCGCGCGGCGTTCCTCGAGAAACGCGATCCGAAATATACTAACCGCTAACTGCCGGACATTTCCCCATGTTCCATGACGAGTGAGCCCCGCGCGCGACGGGGCGGCGCGGAGATAGTCTGTTGCCGACCGCGGCAAGGCGTGAATGGCAAGAGCATTGGCCGGATCGGCTCGGGGCGCGCTGCGGGATACGCGGTCGCGACAATCGTCAACACCTCATGGGCTTGTTGCTCGAGTTTGCGCAGGACGCGTTCGGTTGAAACTGAGCGGAGATATCGTCGGGTCAATCCATTCTGTCGATCACCGACGTTCTGCCGAGGCAGTTGATTGGACTATCGGTCGGCCGCCTCGGCCTACGCCGGATCGGCCTCAGGGTGGGGCGCCTGTGCGGCCCGCTTCTGGGCAATCCTTTGTGACGTGACGCGATCCTACTGGGCGACGGTGCGTCGCCTTTATCGTCCTGGCTCCGGCGCCTCAGTTAGCGCCGGAGCCAGCGTAATGTCACTTCAGCATAGACAAGAGGAGGCCATCCTGGCCGCCATCGACCGGCAGGACGACGCCATTGACGGCAAACGCGCCGCCGCTTCCGAGGAACAACAGTGCCTCTGCTTGCTCGTCGGGCACAGTGTAGCGGCCCAGGGGGCCAGCGACCTTTTCCATCATGCCCGGCGGCAGAAGTGGATCAATCGCATCCATCAGCGCGGTACGCACCGGCCCGGGGCTGGCGGCGTTCATCCGCACGCCGCGACGGATCGTCTCGGCCGCACTGCGCATGGTCCAAACGATCACCGCTTCCTTCGAGAGACTATAGCATTGGGCGACAAGGTCGGGATTCTGTTCGGCCCATGCTTGGGCTTCGGTGAAGCTCTTGGTCGCCAACAGCTCGTTGACGTGGGAAATGGTTCCCCGCCAATTGCGCCCGGCAAAAGACCCTATCGAAGTGATCGAGCCGCCTTCCGAGATGTTGGGTAGCAAGGCCTCTGTAAGGCTCCGCAACCCGATGAAGTTTACTCGCAAGACATCGAGCGGCTCGAAGCCCATTTCAGGGGCGACGCCGGCGCAATTGAACAAGGCGTCGATCGGGCCGTCTATGGACTTGGCGACTTCCTCAATCGCATCGGCATTGCGCAGGTCGAGCGGCCGGTAGTCCATTCCCGCCATTTCGGGAGCGCGGTAATCTAGCGCGGTGATCCGGGCGCCGGCATTTATCAGGAGACTGGCGAGCGCGGCGCCGATGCCGGAAGCGCAGCCCGTCAGGACGACGTGGCGATCCTGGTACCAGCTAACTATTTTGCTCATTTTCATCTCCCGAGTCCACATATCGTCAAGTCGCACCCAGTGCCGATAACGTTACCGGCGGCAAGCCTCGCGCGCAGCTATCGCATGCACGATTTCAAACAGTCTTTTCATTGGGGCGCTTCTCAGGCTTTGGATCTGCGGGATAGGCAGTGTGCCGAGACTGCGGCTCGGCGGCGGAAGTCCGAATAGCACGCACCTCGCAATTCATTCGTTGCGTTGGGGGATTCGTCGTGCCCGGCGTCAGGAAGGAAAATACGATGACATTTTCGATGTCCGATGTGGAACGCCTGGCGGCGATCGAGGAAATCCGCCGTCTGAAGGCCCGACGTGATCACGCGCTCGATCGGAAGGACTGGGTCACCTACGCGGCGGTTCATGCCCCGGATCATGTTTCACACAACGACGGTCACGAAGTGCAAAACTCTCCCCAACACGTGATTGAGGGCCTGAAAGCGGCTCTGGACGGGGTTACCACCTGTCATCAATCGCATACACCAGAGATCACCTTTGAGGGCCCTGGCAAGGTCAGCGTGGTATGGTCGATGGAGGACAACCTCTGGTGGAAACAGGATGACGGCGATCACTGGCTTCATGGGTTCGGTTTCTACCACGAGAAGTGCGAGAAGCGCGACGGGGAGTGGCTCTTCACCTATCGGCGGCTGGAGCGGATTCGCGTGATGACCTCCCCGGGTGCGCGCCTGAACAAGTGACCCGCGCGACCTGCCGCACGACGCCGCCCGCGGACCTCACGTGGATTGGGCAAGCCGGCAAGGCTGATCTCCGAGCGTCAGAATCGCTAAGGCGCTCACTGCGCAGGGGAAGATCAGGATGAGCAGCAGCATCTGGTAGCTACCGGTGACGTCATAGATTCTGCCGGATATCAGCGGCGCCAACGCGGTCGAGACCGAGCTCGCGCTGATGGTGGCGCCGAACAGCATCGCATAGTTGTCGACCCCGAAATAGCGACTGATCAGATAAGCGACCCCGTCAATTTCCGCGCCAAGCGCCAAGCCGATCAAAACGATCGCGAGCGCTGCCGGTCCAACCGACCCAGGCATCGTCCAGAGAAGCAGGGCTGCGAGGATCGGCAAAGTCATGGCGGCTGCCGTAACCAGGCGCGGCTCCATCCGGTCGAGTAGGTAGCCAGTGGCAAGCCGGCCGACGATCGCTGCTACGCCGAGCAGCGACGCGAGTTCTGCTGCGGTTTGTGCTCCGAAATCCTGCGAGATCAGGATCGGAGCAATCGAAACTACGAAGCTCATCGACACGAAGGTGAAGAACAGTACCGCGCAGATGACGGTCAGGAATTGGCGGGAAAGCAGCAGATCGCGTGCCGAGGACCCGGCGCGACCCATCGCAACCGCATTTTCCGAATCGTTGCGCCGATGGCCGTCTCGCATCAGCAACAAGACTAGGGGAAGGCCGATTCCGAACCATATCATCCCGAGACCGGCGAATGCGATCCGCCACCCGAAATGCTCGATCAAAATCGTCGTCGCGAGAGGAATGGTGATCGAGCCCAGCCCCATTCCGCACATCGTGACGGCGAGCGCAAAACCGCGGCTGCGGTCGAACAGATTGGCTACGGCTGCCGTCCAGGTCGAAGGGGTCATGGCGAAGCCGAGCAGCCCGAGCAGCGCCCAATGAAACCACCAGCTCGAGATGCCCTTGCCGGTTAGGGCGATCGCGGCGAATGCCGCTGGAAACAGGGTGATGGCCGCAATAGCGAGTCGCCGCGCGCCGAAGCGATCGATCGCGGTGCCGACAAAGGGATTGGTCAACGCGGCAATGATCGTGACCACGGTTATGCCCGATCCGATCTGGGCGCGGCTCCAGCCGGTGTCGGCCTCGATCGCTCTGACGAAGGCGCCGGCCGAATAAAGATAGAGCGTCGTCGCCGACATGCCGAAGGCAGAAACAAGGACCGTCGACCAATTGCGTCGCCATTCCTCGCGAGCGGTGAGGGGTGTGCCTTCCATGTCAAATTCCAGTCAGCCGAACGAGGATGGATTCGGGCTGGTCATGGTCGAGTTGAGCGGACGACGGAAGGCAGATCGCATGCGATCTGAAGCATTGCTCTTCCTAGACGAACCGTGCGACTCCATGCGTCCCCTATCTCATCCAACCCCCTTAGCGAAATGCGACCGCTTGGCGAAGACCTTTAGATACGTTGACGATTTCGAATTTTGTGGCATATGCTGCGAAAGGAAGCCCCCGCGGGCCTTGAGCGGTCGTCGAGACAGGCGGCAATAGGGCCGGTGGTCTTGGAAGATCGACCGAGCGGATCAGCCGCTTGTCTTCAGATCCTCCTTTGGAGAGAAAGTTATGATCGACAGAATCGATTCCGATCTCGCCAACTCGGCGAAGACCTACTGGCACGAACAGGGCTGGAGCGAGGGCGGCGTGATTCGCGAGGTCGACTATGGCCCCCAGGCGCGAGGCCTCGATCCGATCTTCGAGGGTATCAAGATCGTCGATTGCGATACCCACTTCACCGAACCAAAAGACCTGTTTACCTCGCGCGCGCCAGCGGGCTTGAAGCATAAAGTACCGCACGTCGTCAGCGTAAACGGTGTCGATCGCTGGCGCGTGGGCGACCGCGACTTCGGTTCGATGGGCGGCAACGTCATCCGCAACGACAACAACAAGCTTCTCGGGCGGCTTGCTTACCCGCGGGAGGAAGATGCGCATCGCGGTGGTTCCAACGTCAAGCCGCGCCTCCAGGCGATGGACGACATGGGCGTCTATGCGCAGATCTGCTTCCACAATTCGGGTGTGACCCAGGCGGGGTCTCTAATGTCGCTGGCCGACGACGAACTCGCGCTGAGCGTGATCTCTATCTACAACGATGCCGCTGCCGAGCGCCAGGAAGAGTCCGGTCAACGGCTGTTTACGCTGGCTCAGCTGCCCATCTGGAACAAGGAGGCGCTGGAGAAGGAAGCGCGGCGCGCCATCGACATGGGTCTCAAGGGCTTCGTGCTTCCTGACCTTCCAGAAAACCTCGGTGTGCCGGGCTTTTGCGACGACTATTGGACGCCGTTCCTGGAGATGTGTGCCGAGAGCGGGTTGCCGCTGAATTTTCACCTCAATTCGGGCATGAAGGCGGATCTGCTGGCCTGGCATTCCTTCGACTTCGAACGTCGGCTGGCGATCGCTGCGATGATGCAGCACATCGGCAACGCAGCTACGCTCGGCAACTGGATGCTCAGCGGGCGTCTCGATCAGTTTCCGAAGCTGAAGATCGGGCTCATCGAAAGCGGCATCTCTTGGGTGCCGTTCGTTCTCGAGGCGATGGAGCACCAGTTCGATGAAATGCTCGCCGGAAAGGCGGACGAGTTTGAACGTCGGCCCAAGGAATATTTCCGGGACCAGTTCTGGTGCTCGTTTTGGTTCGAGACGCTGGGCCCCAAGAAGCTACTTGAGGACATCGGAGTCGACAAGGTCCTGTTTGAAACCGACTTTCCGCACCCGACGTCGCTCTATCCCGGCGTCCAGGATCACCTCAAGGATGTGCTGGGGGGGCATGACTACGCCACGAGGAAGAAGGTGCTCCAGACCAATGCGGTCACGCTCTACAACTTGCCCTTCTAAAGAACGTGATAACCGACGACACGGCGTGAAGCACTGCGAACCTAATGGCCGGGGCTGAATTGGCGGCACTTATTGACGAGGCGGGAGAGCCGAAGGTCGGCGCACCGCTTGGTCAGCTGCTGACGGCACAAGCAATGCGTGATCCGGCCCGGCCCGCGCTCACGGTCGAGGGTATTACGACCAGCCGGGCCGAGCTTGAACGCGCTGCGAACCGCCGGGCCCGATGGTTCGCCGGCATGGGCGTCGCGCAGGATGACGTTATCGCCATCGTCTTGCCCAACGGGCGGGAACACTACGAGACCGTCCTCGCGGCCTGGAAGCTCGGCGCGATCCCCGCCCCGATCTCCAATAAGCTCACTGACGGTGAGTTCGCCGCCATCCTGGGCCTGGGGGAGCCTCGCCTCGTTGTCGGCCGTCGCGTGCCCGGCTTTCGTTCGATCGACGCGGGTCTCGTTCCCGACCCGGACCTTTCCGACGAGCCGCTTGCCGTGCGGACAGCGGCGAGCTGGAAGATGGCCACGTCGGGAGGAAGCACGGGCGCACCTAAGCTGGTCGTGGACGCAGCGCCGGGCGTCTGGGGCGAGGAGAAGATCGCGCTCGGCCGGCACGCAGGAGCGACGATCATCAATCCGGCCCCGCTTTACCACTCTGCGCCTTTCGGCCTCGTCATCCCTGGCTTGCTGCAAGGATGTCACGTCATCGAGATGGGGCGCTTCGACGCAGAAGGATGGCTCTCGCTCGTAGACCGCCATCGGGTCGAGTGGGCTTACATGGTGCCGACGATGATGGCTCGGATCGCTCGCCTGCCGGACAACGTGCGCGCGCGATATGACATCTCGAGCTTGCGTACCTTGCTGCACCTCGCGGCTCCTTGCCCGGAATGGGTGAAACGCTTCTGGATCGATTGGATCGGGCCCGAGGCGATCTGGGAAATATACGGCGGTGCCGAAAGGCTTGGCGCCACCCTGATCAGCGGTATGGAATGGCTTGCCCATCCAGGCTCGGTTGGGAAGCCGGGCAAAAACACTCGGTTGCAGATACGCGGGGAAGACGGCCGGGAATTGCCAGTCGGTGAGGTTGGCGAAATCTATCTCCGACGCGCCAAGCCTGCCTCGGCATTGCGCACCGCGCATGGCGACGTTCCGCAAGGCGGCGAGTGGGCCACGTTTGGCGATCTTGGACGGGTGGACGAGGAAGGGTATCTCTACATCGTCGATCGGCGGACTGACATGATCGTCAGCGGCGGCGCCAACCTGTATCCGAGCGAAATTGAAGCGGCCCTGAGTTCGCATCCCAACGTCGTCGGAGCGGTGGTCGTAGGCTTGCCGCACGCCGATCTCGGCCGGTATCCGCATGCCGTCGTCCAATGCGCGCAGGACGATCTCGAAATCGTTTCGGAAGCCGACCTTCGCCGCCATTTGGGCGGCGTTCTCGCCATCACGAAGCATCCACGCAGCTTCGAATTCACCACCCGATCCCTACGCGACGACGCGGGCAAGGTTCGGCGGTCGGCATGGCGTGACGAGATCCTGGCGCGCGAACAGTTGCATGGAATGCCGGCAAGCGACCAGACAAGCGGGGGCTAAGCGTATGAAGGTGGGTTTGAACGTTACCGGTCTGGAGGCGTTCTACGGCGGAGTCGACGGCGTTCTCGATGCGGTCAGGCGGGCAGACGAGAAAGGCGTCGATATTGTCTATTGCAGCGATCATCTCGGATTTTCGCGCAGGGCACACGAAGAACGCTGCAGAACCCACGGCTTCCCTTTCGTCCTGGAACAGCCTTGGTACGATCCGCTGTCTTTCCTTTCCGCCGCGGCGGTGCTTACGAAACGTATCCGGCTCTCTACGTTCATTCTCGTGGCGCCGCTTCGGCCAGCATTGCTCCTGGCCAAGCAGCTGGCGACGCTTGACGTCCTGTCGAAGGGGCGGGTCACAATGGCGTTCGGCGTCGGCTGGCAGGACGATGAATACCGCGCGGCGGGGATGGCGTTCCAAGGACGCTTCGCAGATCTTGAGGACCAGGTTCTAGCGCTCCGCGCGCTCTGGGGGCCGACCCCCGCTAATTCTCGAGGACGCACGTTCGAATTCAGTGACTTTTACTCCCTTCCCGCTCCGGTACAGGGTGCCGGGCTACCCATCCTTTTCGGGCTGGGGCCGTCGTCCAAGAACCTCGACCGGATTGCCCGGTTGGGACAGGGGTGGGCGATGGCGCCGAGCGATCGGCCGGTGTTGAAGGATAAAGCCGAGGAGTTGAAAGAACTCTTCGCCGTTCACGGCCGCGATCCCGGACAGCTTGAAATTCATGTCGGGCAGTCCGCTATTCTGTCGGCTGACGGATCGCTCGACCACGCGGCGGTTAAGGCGGCCGCGCAAGTCGCAGTCGTCGACGGCGCTACGACGGTGAGCTTCCTCGCTACGGGGTTCTGTAAGGATGCCTCCCAAATCGACGATTTTCTCGACTTCATCGTCGGCCTCAAGTCATGACTGGATGAAGTACTGGTTTTGCGTCCGGTTGCTCGAGGAGTCCGACCCGCACCTTGCCACCGTCGATCAAACTGTCTACCAAAGCGATGAAAGTCATACTAGTTAGAGATGTTCGCGGTTCTCGGAAGCTGGAAATCCGAGAGCCTTGGACGGCGCGATATAGGTTGGTGACGACAAGGTTATGACCTTTTCGACCTTAAGTTCCTTTGGTCGCGGCATTGAATAGGCAGTTGCTGCGGAGCCCTGATGATCGCCAGCGCAATCGTGTCTCGGGGGAATGAGGATGGAAGAGGTGGACGTGCACGAAACAGTTCTCCCGCTGAATGAAATGGTCGAACAGGCGTTGCATCGTCATGGCGATGGGCAGGCCATTCGTTTCAACGGCGTTTGGTACGGCTGGAACTGGGTGCGCCGCGTCGCCGAGCGGATCATTGCCCTTCTCGACGAGGCTGGCGTCCGAGAGGACGAGGCCGTCGCCATCGCTCCCGCGACCGAACCGACCAGCGCCGCGGCCCTCGTCGGCCTCATCATGCACTCGCGCGAGATCGTGATGATGTACGCTTATCAATCGCCGGCTGCGCTCGCGCGCAAGGCGAAGGAAGTGAACTGCGCGGCGATAATCGCTCTCGACTCGATGTGGGAGCGACCCATGGTCGAAGCGGCGCAAGAGATCGGTGCAGTAGGCATCGCGATCTCGCTCGAAGCGCAGAATTTCGTGCCTGGAACTGCGGTCGACAGGTCGGTTGAGCACCGGCTCGCGTCGGTGGAGAGGGGGATCAACCTGCTGAGCAGCGGGACGACCGGCCCACCGAAGCTCCGAAGCCTTGACTACGCGTGCGTGCGACGGGGAATGGTGCTTGAATCACTCGTCCAGAAATATGGTGGGGAGCCGGCGTCACATCCTGCCGCGCACTACGCGGCATTCGGCAATATCGGCGGCCTCTATTCCTGGCTGCCCTTCGTCGTGTCGGGTCGACGGGTCGTCATGCTAGAGAAGTTCAAGCTCGACGAATATCTAGCTTACCTCGCCGAATTCCGCCCGCCGAGCGGCGGAATGCCACCACCAGCCTGGCGCGAGCTCATGGAGCGCGACCTCCCGGTTGAGGTCTTGCAAGGCATGAAGTTCATGGGTGGGGGCGCATCGCTGTTCGACCCCGACCTGCAGCGTGCCGTTGAGGAGAAATTCGGCCTAACGATCCTCCAGTCCTACGGAGCGACCGAGTTTGGCGGATCGATCACCGCGACGACGCCGGAGGACATCGCCAAATTCGGCCGCGAGAAGTCCAAGTCGGTGGGAAGGGCGCTTGCCCAAACGGGAGCCGAGTTTCGCATCGTTGATCCCGAAAGCGGCGAAGTGCTTGCGCCGAATACGATCGGCTTACTGCATGTGAAGGTGCCGAGGATCGGTCCGGACTGGATCCCGACAAGCGATCTTGGAAAGCTCGATGAAGATGGCTTTTTGTACTATGTCGGGCGCAACGACGCCATCATTAGCCGCGGCGGATTCAAGATCGATCCCGAGCAGGTTAAGGCGGCCTTGTTGACCCATCCCGCGATCTACGACGCGATGGTAGTGGGCAAGGCCGATGCGCGCCTTGGCGAACTCCCAGTCGCGGCGATCGCTATTCGCAGCACGCATGAGGCGCCCGACGCGGATGATCTTAAAGCCTATCTGCGTGACAGGCTTCCGGCAACCTTCATCCCGGCTGCGTTCAAGGCGCTCGCGGCGATTCCCGTCACCGCGACAAACAAACCCGACCTCGCGGGCGTGAAGAGCATGTTCGCCGACTGAGCGCGATGGCGGCTTATTGCCTGCGGGCTCGTGGCGCGGAAAAGGAAGATATGTCGAAACTTGGAGAATTGATCGGTGAACTGAGCCACTTGGACCCGGAAGCCGAAGCTTTGGAGTTCGAAGGTTCGTGGTGGAACTGGGCGGATCTTTCGGCGATCGGTGCGGCGCTCGACGCCAAGCTTTCGGCGGCGGGCCTGGGTGCCGACGCGCGCGTGGCGGGAATGTTGCGCAACGCTCCCGCGATGGCCGGGGCGATCATTTGCCTCCTTTCCGCCGATCGCTGCCTGGTGACGCTGAACCCTTCGCTTCCCGATGAGGCGCTGGGCGCGGACATTGCCAAGCTCCTACCGGGGGCCCTGTTCGGACTGGAACAAGATTGGGCGCGGCCCGGCGTGATCGCCGCGGCGCGAGAGGCGGGATGCCTGGGCCTGGTATTGACCGGAGATCGCCAAGATCCGGTTCAGATCGTCGACGGGTGCGGCAAGCCGAACCTGTTTAAGCTGCGCGCATTCGCGGACGATGGCGTGGGTTTGGAGATGCTGACAAGCGGCACTACCGGCGCTCCGAAGCGAATTCCACTTACGCGTCACGCCATAGAGCAGTCGGTGTTGAGTGCGGCGGTGTA
>JADMIO010001406.1_pt1 | contig 13077 bp, 15 predicted proteins | sample 8958161 | NCBI WGS metagenome assembly JADMIO01 (sample SAMN16585339, study PRJNA669376) | soil metagenome | isolation source: Crop rotation soil | place: USA: Cullars Rotation, Alabama | collected 2011 | reverse complement strand
GCGAGATCCGCCGCGCCGGACGATACTAGAATCGGTACTCGGATTTCAATATACGGGCCCGTCAGCCGCGGCCGTGACGGAGATATGCGAGCACGGCGGCGACGAGCTCGTCGACGAGCGCGTCCCACGGGACCATGCGGTCGGACTCGAACGTCGGCCCGTGCATGACCTGGCGGGCGAGGACGTCATAGACCATCCGGAAGGCGATGTCGGCGGCGAGCTCGGGATCGTCGTGTCCGATCTCGGCGCGGCGCGCGAGCACGGCCGTCTTGAACGCGCGCGCGGCCGCCTGGCTGGCCTCCGACCCCGGCCGCGCGATCGACGGGTCGACCGCCCCGCGCACCATGAAGACGCGCAGCAGCGTGCGCTCGCGGTCCATGCTGCCGGCGAGGGCGCGGACGCCGCCCTCGACGACCGCCGCAAGGTCGGCGCCGGCCTCCGCGGGCGCCGCCGCCAGCTCCTCGTCGGGGCCGGCCAGGCGCTCCATCATCCGAACGTGGATGGCGCGGATCAGCGCCTCCTTGTTTTCGAAGCGCCCGTAGACCGAGCCGACGGAGACCTTCGCGCGCTTGCTGACCTCGCCGATCGTGAAGCCCTCGTAGCCCTTGTCGGCGAGCACGCGCTCGCCCGCCTTGAGCACCCGCTCGAGGGACTCGCGGCTGCGGCGCTGCTGCGGCGGGCGGATGCCTGACTCGGTGGGCGGCATCTCTGAACGATAGGCGGGGGCCGGCCGCACCGCTCAGATGGGCGCCATGGCTGCCATCACGACCTCCTGGCGCTTGGCCGTCGGGTCGATCGGCAGCGAGTGGTCCTGCTCCCAGCGGCCGATGTCCGCGGAGCCCTCGACGATGAAGCGGCAGCGCTCGAAGCGCCGCGCCATGTAGGCGTCGAGCGCGGCGGCGACCGAGTCCTGCGCGCGAAGCTCCTCGCTCAGCACGATGCCGTCCTCGATCGCCTGCGCGGCGCCCTGCCCGCAGTGCGGCGAGGTCGCGTGCGCGGCGTCGCCGATCAACACGACGCGCCCGCGGTGCCACGGCGCGGGGACGACGACATTCTCCACCGGCCGGTAGACGACCGCCTCGTCGTCGACGATCAGATCGCGGTGCTCGGCGACCGGACCGCCGAACTGCGCGAGGCGCTCGCGGTACACGGCGGCGAGGCCCTCGCGCGGCAGGCGCAGCGGCGCGCCCTCCGGCGGCTTCTCGATCGTGAGCATGTACATCAGGTCCGCGGCGAGCGGGACGAAGCCCGCGGTGCCGGTCGCGCCGATGTAGACGTGGATCTTGTCGAGGCCCTCGATGCGCGGCAGGTTGTAGCGCCAGCACACCTGGCCGGTGTACTTCGGTCCGACCTCGGGGCCGAACGCCGTCTCGCGGACCTGCGAGTACAGGCCGTCGGCGCCGACCACGAGGTCGTAGTCGCGCGTGGCACCGTCGCTGAACGCGACGGTCACGCCGTCGGCCCCGTCGTCGAGCGTCGCCGGCGTCACGCCCGTGCGCACGTCGGCACCCGAGCCGAGGACCGCGTCCTGGAGGATGCGGTGCAGGCGCGGGCGCGTGATGCCGTTGCCCGGCGGCAGGCCGGGGACGAGCGGCGGCCACTCGTTCTCGGCGAGCTTGGTGACCCCGTCGCCGAGGAACGCGGCGTCGCCGTTGATCGGATGGCCCTGGGCGACGGCCGCCTCGGCGAGGCCGAGCTGGTGCAGCGCGCGCAGCGCGTTCCCGGGCTGGATGATCCCGACGCCGTAGACGTCCCAGGCCGGGTTCTTCTCGACGACGTCCACGGCGAAGCCGGCCCGGCGCAGGGCGATGGTGCTCGTGAGGCCGCCGATGCCGCCGCCGACGACGAGGATGCGCTTCACGTCGGTCATGGCGCTACTCCGCGAACTGGCCGATCTTCGTGAAGTGCTCGCGCGCGACGTCGAGCGGCGGGAAGCTCTCCATCATCGAGTCGGGCATCAGCAGGTTGCGGAAGTAGGAGGTCGGGCCCTCGGACGGCAGGTGCTCCGGCGGCTGCCAGTCGGGCATCGTGTTGATCCAGCCGCCCGCGTTGAGCTCGATCCGCACGCCGCCCGGCTCGCGGACGTAGAGGTACTGGATCTCGTCCATGCCGTGGATGCCGGGGCCGAACTCGAGCGGCGTCTCGTTCGCGAGGAGGACGTCGGCGGCGCGCTCGACGTCGAGCCTCTGGTCGACGCGGTAGGCGACGTGGTTGAGCCGGCCGCGGGCGAACGGCGCGTCGGGGACGAGTGCGAGGTCGTGCGTCGAGCGGATCGCGGTGCTCGTCAGCGTCGAGAACATCGGGACGCCCGGCTCGGGCGTGATCGAGCCGGTGTGGCGCATGCCGAGGTTCCCCCGGTACCAGGCGATCTCGTCCTTGAGCTCCGGCGCGTTGATCGTCACGTGGTCGATGTACCGCGCGGCGACCCCCCGGCCGGTGTAGCGCTGCGGGCGCAGGCGCATGTCCGTCGCGAGCTCGGGCGGCGCCTCGTAGAGCTCTGTCTCCCAGAACACCTCGTTGAGGTGGCCCATCGGCGCGCGGAAGCGGAACGCGCGGCCATGGCCGACCGACGCGTCGGCCCAGCCCTCGGCGAGGTCGGGGTCGATCCGCGCGGCGATCGTGTCGACGTCGCCCGGTCCGTACGTGCGCCAGCCGATGTGGCCGAGCGCCGGGTGCGGGCCCTCCGTGACGACGAGGCTCGAGTGCAGCCACTCGCCCCACCCGCGCAGGTACGCCGACTGGCCCTCCTGCGTGGTGAGCTCGAGCCCGAGCACGTCGACGAACCAGCGCACGGACTCCTCCGGCTTCGGGCTGATGATCTCGACGTGGGCGAGCTGGGACAGCAGGACTTCGGACATGCGGCGGTCTCTCCTCGAACGGCGGATGAACACGAACCAAGGTTCTAATTCATCAATCTAGTCGCCCGCTCGCCGGCGTGTCAAGGCGCCGCCCGGCCGTCGATTCTCCGGTCCTGCGCCCCGCGGGGCTGGACCATAACAGTGATTACGGTTATGGTCACCGGCCATGGCCGTCCGCCCTCCCAGGCAGGCGCGAACCCGCGCCTCGTGGCATCGGGTCCTCGACGCGGGCCTCGAGCTGCTCGAGGAGGGCGGCTACGGCGCCCTGACCATCGGCGCGCTGTGCGACCGCGCGCGCGTCACGCCGCCCACCATCTACGCCCGCGCCGGCAGCAAGGAGCAGCTGCTGCTCGCCGTCTACGAGCGCGCGATGGAGCGGATCGTCGCCGACGACGCGCTCCATCCGGCCGATCCGCGGTGGGCCGCGCTCGCGCCCGCCGCGCGCGTCCGTGCCGCGGTCGACGCGGTCGCCCGAATATGGCTGCGCCACGCCGGCCTGCTGCGCGCCGTCGTCCACCGTGCGGCGACCGATGCCGAGGTCTTCGGGCGCGGCGCGCAGGCGAGCCAGGACCTCGCGGCGCGCTTCCGCGCGATCGTCCCGGCGCCGGAGCGTGAGGCCGACGCGTGCTTCCGCATCGTCTACGCCGCGCTCGTGCAGCGCGTCGTCTACGGCCCCAGGTTCGAGTCCGACGTCCCGTGGGACGAGGACGCCTTCACCACCATGCTCGGCGATCTCGCCGTGCGCTACCTGCGAATCGCCGAGGGGAGAGCGTGACCACCATCGCGATCGTCGGGGCCGGCCCCGGCGGCATGGCCACGGCGCTGGCCGCCCACCGGGCCGGCTTCGACGTCCGGATCTACGAGCGCTATCCGGAGGTGAAGGCGGCGGGCAACATCCTCAACCTGTGGCCGCCGCCGCAGAAGGTGCTCGGGCTCATCGGGGTCGACACGCGCGACCTCGGCGCCCCGGCCGACGCGACGTTCCGCCGCAACGACGGCAGGGTGCGCGCGGTGGTGAACCTCCCGCCCGCGGTGAAGGCCGAGTATGGCGGCGGCTTCATCGGCCTCCTCCGCTGGGGCCTCTACAAGCGGATGATCGACGCGCTGCCCGAGGGCGTGCTGCGGCTCGGCCACGAGGCGACCGGCCTCGAGGACCGCGGCGATTGCGTCGTCGTCAGCTTCGCGGACCGCGAGCCGGCCGAGGCCGACGTCGTGGTGGGCGCCGACGGCCTGAGCTCCTTCGTGCGCCGCGCGCTGTGGGGCGACCAGCCGATCCGCCGCCAGAAGCTGCATCTCGTCGGCGGCTACCTCTTCCTCGACGGCCCGCCCCCGAGCGACACGGTCGTCGCGCACGACCGCACGACGCAGGGCAGCTACTCGGCGATCCGCCACGAGGGCCGGTGGGGCTACGAGTGGTGGGTGCTCGAGGCGTTCGACCCGGCGAAGCCGGTGCCCGCGGACCTGCACGCGTTCGCGTCGGGGCGCGCTCGCCGGTTCGCCGAACCGTTGCCGTCGCTCGTGGCCCGGACGCCGCCCGAGCACCTGCAGCGCTGGGAGATCCGCGACCGCAAGCCGCTCGAGCAGTGGTCGAAGGGTCGCGTCACGCTCGTCGGCGACGCCGCGCACCCGACGTCGCCGTACGCCGCCTACGGCGCCGGCATGTCGATCGAGGACGGCTACTTCCTCGTCTCCGAGCTCGAGCACGTCGACGCGCGCGACTCGGCCGCGGTGCGGGCCGCACTGCAGGCCTACGAGGACCGTCGCAAGCCGCATACGAAGCAGGTGACCGAGCAGGCGTACTGGACCGGTCTCATGTTCCACCGGCTGCCGCGGCCGCTGCGGCCGCTGCGCGATCTGGTGTACGACCGCACGCCGCTCCTGCAGAAGATCATCGGCGACGACACGCCGAAGCACATCCTGAGCCAGCTCGCGGAGATCGACGACGCCGAGGCGCGCCGGCCGGCGGCCCGGGGAACGGCCGGCACGGGCCAGGCGGAACGGACGCCGATCGGCCGAGGGGGCGCGGGATACGGTCTGCGCTCGTGACGACCTCGTCCCGATCGGGACCCGCCGCGGACGAGCTCGCCGTCGACCGCCTCCCCGAGGCCGGGCCGTCGCTCGAGGTCCTGATCGCCGAGGACTGGAGCACCGGCGCCGACAGCGAGCGCGGCCCCCGGGCGCCGCACCGCCACGACTACCACGAGCTCATCTGGACGCGGTGCGGGAGCGGCCGGCACCTCATCGACGGCGAGGCGTCGGAGGTCGAGCCGAGCACGGTGACGCTCATCGGGCGCGGCCGCGTGCACGTGTTCGAGCGGGCGAGCGGCCTGTACGGCGCGATCGTGCGCTTCGGCGACGAGCTGCTGCACGGCGACCCGGTCGCGCGCACCCACCCGGCGTGGCTGCTCGGCGGCTTTGGCGCGCCGAGCGTGACGGTCCCGGACGGCGACGTCCCGCGCCTCGACGCGGTGGTGGCGATCCTCGCGGCGGAGACCCGCCGCCCGCCGGACGCGCGGAGCGCCGACGTGCAGCGCCACTTCCTCGCGGCACTGCTGCTCTGGGCCGAGCGCTGGTACGAGGCCTCGCGCACCGAGCAGCGCGCCGCGGACGACGCCGAGGTCCAGCTCTACCGCCGCTTCGTCGACGCCCTCGAGCGCGACTTCTCCCGCCACCACACGGCGCGCCACTACGCCGACGCGCTGCGCGTCCCGCAGTCGGCGCTCTCGCGGGCGCTGTCCCACGTGACCGGCCACGGCACGAAGGAGCTCATCACCGACCGGCGGATGCTCGAGGCCGCGCGGCTCCTGCGCTTCACGGACCTGAGCGTCGGCGAGGTCTCCTTCCGGGCCGGGTTCGGCGATCAGCTGTACTTCTCGCGCGCGTTCAAGCGCCACTACGGCGAGTCGCCGGTCGCCTACCGCGACCGGCTCCGCGGTCGCTGAGCGCCAGGACGTTCATGCATCGGCGCGGCCTGTCCATACCGCCGGCGGCGCGCAGGCCCGATGCTGTGGACATGAGCCAGACCGCGCCGATCACCGACTCCCCCGCCGCGCCCGTCCTGCCCGCCGCCCTGCGCCTCGGCGCCGTGCACCTGACGGTCTCCGACCTCGAGCGCTCCGTCGCCTGGTACGAGGCCGCGCTCGGCCTGCGCGTCCATCGCCGCGAGGGCTCCGTCGCCCAGCTGGGCGACGGCACCGAGAACTCGGTCGTCCTGCACGAGGACGTCCGCGCGCGCCCGGCCGGCCGCCACGCCGGCCTCTACCACTACGCCCTGCTGTACCCGAGCCGTGAGGCGCTCGCCCGGGCGGCGGTGCGCCTCGCCGTCACGCGGACCCCGATCCAGGGGGCCTCCGACCACGGCACGCACGAGGCGATCTACCTGCCCGACCCCGACGGCAACGGCATCGAGCTCGCCGCCGACCGCCCCCGCGAGCAGTGGCCGACGCCCGAGGAGGAGTTCTCCGGCGCCGGGCCGCGGGCACTCGACTTCGACGGCCTCTTCGTCATGGCGCCCGACCACGACCCCGGCCCCGCCGTCGCGGAGGGCCTGCGCGTCGGCCACGTCCACCTGCACGTCGGCGACATCGCGCGCGGCCTCGGCTTCTACCGCGACGTGATCGGCCTCGAGGAGTGGTTCGTCATGCCGACGGCCGCGTTCGTCGCCGCCGGGGGCTACCACCACCACCTCGGCTTCAACACCTGGCGCGGCGAGGGCGTCGGCCCGGCCCCCGAGCACGTCGCGGGCCTGCGCCACTGGACGATCGAGCTGCCGTCGGCCGGCGACGTCGCCGAGGTGCACGCCCGGGTCGAGGCGGCCGGCCTGAAGACCGATCCGACCGGCCGCGGGTTCGCCGTGCGCGACCCGTGGGGGATCGAGCTGTTCGTGGAGGCGACCCGATGAGCGGCCCGCAGGGATCCTTCGACCCGGCGGTCGCCGCGGAGCGCCCGATCGACCCGCACGTGCGGATCGGTCACGTCCACCTGCGCACCGCCGACATCGACCGGATCCGCGCCTTCTACGTCGACGTCCTCGGCTTCGACGTCGTCTTCGAGGCGCGGGGCGTGCCGGGCTGGGGCACGATCGGCGACATCCTGTTCGTCTCCGCCGGCGGCTATCACCACCACCTCGGCTTCAACACGTGGAAGTCGGCGGGCGGCGCGCCGCAGCCCGACGGCGTCACGGGCCTCCATCACGTCGCGCTGAACTTCTCGTCGAAGGCGCGGCTCGCCGAGGTGGTCCGGCGGCTGGTCGACGCGGGCGTGCAGCTGCGCCAGCTCTCCGACCACGGGACGCACCTCGCGGTGTACCTCTCGGATCCGGACGGCAACGACCTCGAGCTCGCGTGGGACCGCCCGTTCGACGAGTGGCCGCGCTACGGCGAGGACGGCGTGAGCTTCCTCGACGCGCCGTTCGAACTCGACGACCTGCTCGCCACCGCCGAGGTCAGCTAGCCGGGATCACCGGCACGAGCAGGTGCGACGCGCGCTCGCCGCCGGTGTGGATCGTCGCGCCGTCGGCGGGACGCTGGTCGTCCGGGCGGTCGTGGCTGAACGGCGCGAGGTCGGCGTCGCCGCTCACGAGGTCGAGCCGCAGCCGCTCGCCCGGCGCCAGCGCGATGCTCGTCGGCCAGATCTCGACCTCGAGGAGCGTCGGCTCGCCCGGCGTGAGCGGGACCTCACGCGTGTGCGGGTGCCACGGCCGGTACGGGAGCGAGCGCTCCGGATCGACCTCGCGGTGCGACGCGCGCAGCCAGCCGAGCGCCATCGCGATCGGCGCTCCCTGCGGCCCGACGGCGGCGATCACCTCGCCGTCGGCGCCCACGTGCTGCAGGCGCGCGAACACGTCGAGGTCCTCCATGTCCGCGGAGACCCAGAGGCGCAGCGCGACCGGCCCGGTGAGCTCGAGCGGCTCGTCCGCGGGCGGGGTCTCGAAGCGCGCTGGGTAAGTCGCGGTGCCGGCGCCCGGCGGCGTCCAGCCGAGTCCGCCGGCGGCATCGAGGTAAAGCTCGCGCCACCGGGTCTCGGGCAGCGGCCACGCGGTCGCGTCGCGCCACTCCACGTCGCGCCCGTGGCGGATCGCCAGGCGCACCGGCGCCACGCCGTCCATGCGGTGCTCCTCGCCCTTGAGGAAGCGGTCGAGGAAGCGCAGCTGGAGGTCCTTGCCCCAGTCCGAGTAGTAGGGATCGATGTGCGTGCCCGTGTGCACGACCAGCCACTTGTCCTCGGAGGCGGCCCGCGCCCAGCCCTCGACGTTGCCGCGGAGGTGCAGGTGCAGCGCGCCCCAGTTGCCGGCCGAGAGCAGCGGCACCGTGACGCGGTCGAGGTCGACGTCGCGCGCGGCGTGGAAGTCGTCGGCGAGCGGATGGCGCGGCAGCTCCTGGCGCCAGTCCGACCCCTCGGGACCGTTGCGCTGCGGCTCGATCTGCAGCTTCCACCAGAACTCCATGAAGCCGTGCGTGTACAGGCCGCCCTGGCGCGCGGCCTCGCGGTAGAAGTCGGTCAGCCCCTCCCAGGCGACGAGCGCGGCGAGGTGCGGCGGCTGGAGCGCCGCGACCCGCCAGCCCATCATCGCGTACCACGAGATCCCGCTCGAGGCGACCTTGCCCGTCGACCACGGCTGGGTCCCCGCCCACTCGATCACGTCGTGGAAGTCCTCGGCGTCCTTGGGGCCGTAGAGGTCGAGGACCCCCGGCGACTTGCCGGTGCCGCGCGTGTCGGCGCGCAGGATCGCGTAGCCGCGCGGGACCCACCACTCCGGGTTCGGCGTCTCCCACACCATGTGCTCGCCGTGCTCGACGAGGTCGTACAGCGGGAAGCGCTCGGGCCAGTGGACGTCCTTGCCATACGGGCTGATGCCGGCGATGACCGGCACCGGCTCGTCGCCGTCGGGGCGGAAGACGTCGGCGAGGATCGGCGAGCCGTCGCGGGTCGGGATGGCGATGTCGCGCTCGATGCGCATCAGCCCGCCAGGATCTGCTGCGGGAAGCGGTGGATGCGCTCGAAGCGGCCGTCGGCGTCGGCGAGGAAGTTGTCGCAGAGCCAGCACAGGAAGCCGCCGCGCACCCACGTCGGGTGGCACACGAGGCTGTGGTCCTCGTGGACGACCATCGTCTCGTCGGAGCGCACGAGCGGGCGCTCGACCATGTCGTAGCCCTGCCCGTGGCTGTGGATGCGGTCCTCCTCGGGCCGTCCGTTGCGAACCAGGAACGCGTTGTACTCCGCGAAGACCTCGCTCGCGGGCACGCCCGGGCGCAGGAGGTCGACCGAGAACCGCTGGGCCTCGACGGCGAAGGCGAGCTCCTCGGCGAGCTGCTGGGGCACGGCCGCCCCGACGACGCAGCTGCGCCCGAGCTCGGTGAACATGCCGCCCGGCCCGCTGCTCTCGATGAGCAGCGCGACGACGTCGCCCTCGCGCAGGATCCGGTGCTGGAGGTGGGCCGGCGCGAGCGGCGCCGGCTCGCCGGGCGGCGAGGACGCGCACAGATACACGCCCTGCTCGCTGCCGAGCTGCTCGCACGCGTGACGCGCGATCGCGGCGATCTCGCTGTCGCGCCGGCCCGGCTCGACGGCCGCGAGCGCCGCCTCCATCGCGACGTCCTGGATGGCGGCCGTCGCGCGGATGAGCTCCTTCTCCTCGTCGGACTTCAGCGCCTTGATGTCGTCGACGAGCTCGGACGCCTCGACGTACGTCGCGTCCGGGAGGCGATGGCGGAGGTGGTCGACCGTCGCGAACGAGATCTGGTGCGTGCCGACGAGGCCGATCGTCGCGCGGGCGAACGGCTCGAGCGCGCGGGCGGCGAGCTCGGCGTCGTACTCGCGCGTGTACGGCGCCGACGCGAAGCTCGCCGTCGTCAGGACGCGGCCGGCCCCGCGCAGCACGCCGTCGCCCTCCGGCGGCAGCGCGCGATCGCCGCCGAGCGGCCCGTGCATCACGACGGTCATCGCGTCCTCACGCGGGAATACGACGGTGAGCGGATAGCCGTTCGTCGCCGGCAGGTCGCACAGCCAGCGGACGTAGCCGCCCATGTGGTCGTTGTTGGCCTGCGCGAGCAGGACGTCGATGCCGCGCAGCTCCATCGCCGCCCGCACGGCGGCCCAGCGGCGCTCGAGCTCGACGGTGGAGATCGGCGTGTTGATTCGCTCCGAGATCCGGTTCACGGAGCGGGACCCTAGCCTGGGCGGCGGGCGTCGCGCGGGTCGTCCGGCTCCGGGTCGTCGAAGTCCTCGCGGACGGCCTCGAAATACGAGTTGCACGCCTGGCAGCGCCACTGGGCCGTGATGATCTGCCCGCCCCACTGGCCGACGCGCTCGACGGCCCCCGCGCCGCAGAACGGGCAGCTCGGCGTGCTCACGGCTCGAGGCGGCGGCGCGCCGGATCCCAGCGCGACCAGTCCGACGGCTCGGGCAGGGCGATCTCCACGCCCTCGGCGGCGAGCAACGCCACGAGCCACGCGCGCACCTGCTCGCGCTGGGCGGCCGGCGAACGGTGGAACATGCCGAGCTCGAGCGCGGCCCGCGCGCCGGGGTCGTCGTCCGGGCCGGCCCAGCGCCCGGCGTGCTCCCACGTCTCGCCGAGCCGCGCGACGAGCGCCTCGCGCTGGGCGTCGCTCGCGCGCGACAGCCGCCGCGCCCACGCCTCGGCGTGCACCCGGTGCGAGCCCTCCTCCTGGAGGATCTTGCGCGCGCGCTGCGCCATCTGCGTCACCGAGCTGTCGACGCACGCCGCGACGAACGTCGTCAGCACGCCGTCGACGATCACGTTCGCGGCGACGAACGCGGTCCAGTCGGGCAGCTCGTCGTCGAGGATCGCCAGGCGGTTGCCGCGCCCCTCGAGCCCCTCGTCGCCGGCCTCGACGCCGAGCGCCTTGAGCACCGGGTACGTCGAGCGCGCGTGGCCCATCTCGTCCTGCGCCATCGCCGCCGCGGCGACCGCCGACTCGAGCGTCGGCGCGCTCACGCCCCACTCCGCGTACCGGCGCGCGAGCGCGGCCTTGTTGTCGGCGAGCGAGCCGACGAGCGAGGCCATGGCGCCGGTCGCGAGCGCCTCGTTCGAGGTCTGGTCGGCGGTGGTGCCGGGCGTCATGGGCGGATCGCCTCCCTGATGGACGCGCGCGGGACGATGATCATGTGGATCCACGGCTGCTCGTCGTAGATCGAGCGGGCCGAGACGAGCGCGAGGTCCTCGTCCTCCTCCGTGACGGTGCCGACGTGATGCAGCGGCTCGTCGTAGGCCTTGCGGGCGAAGACCTCCCAGACGTGGTCGCGGCTCTCGAGGGCGCGGCTCGAAGCGGGCGTCACGCGACGATCCCCAGCGAGCGCATGCGGGCGCGCGCGTCCTCGCGGATGCGGCTGCGCGTCCAGACCGGATCCCAGACGACCTCGATGCGGACCTCGTCGACGTCGGGCTCGGCGAGCAGGCGCTCGCGGATGTCGTCCTGGATGAAGTCCATCGCCGGGCAGCCCATCGCGGTGAACGTGAGCTCGAGGTCGACCGCGCGCTCCTCGGCGCGGTAGGCGATCGACACGATCAGCCCCATGCCGACGACCGAGATCGGGATCTCCGGGTCCTCGACGTCCTGGAGCGCGGTCCACAGCCGCGCCTCGACCTCCTGCTCCGGCGTGAGTGGCAGCGTCATGCCGCGAGATCCATCCGCGACCGGTAGCCGCGCTGCAGCCGCTCGACGTAGGCCTCGTTCATCGGCCCGCGGCCCTTCCAGCGGACCATGACGTCGTCCCACGAGATCGGGCCGTCGTCGAGGAGCCACGTCTTCGTGTCCGCGTCGAACGCCGCCGGGAACGGGCAGTCGACGACCCAGCGCTCCTCGCCCTCGTCCCAGTGCGCCGGCACGTCGATGCCGACCTCGTCCATGAACGGCACGACCGCCGCCATCCACGCCTGGCGGAGCTCGTCGTTGCTCTTGCCCTTGAAGCCGTACTCGAGCTGGATCCCGTGCGTCTTGCGGGCGTCGGGCAGGCCGAACCACTCGAGGGTGAGGATGAACATCCAGTCCGCCGCCGCCTGCACCCTCGCCTTCTCGGCCGGGTCGGCGCACAGCTTCTTGACCCACGTCCGGCCGTGGCGCAGGTGGAACGTCTCCTCCTTGTCGACCTTCGCGAGCGCCCGCTTCCACGGCCCGAACGTGCTCGACTCGTGCACGTCGGAGAGCAGCACGAACCCGGCCTGGTCGTAGAGCGCGTTCGCCATGACGAGCTCGTGCCAGGAGTCGAGCGGGACGTCGAACGCGTACGGGTACTTGAACGCGGCGGCCTCGCGCTCGTAGATGAGCGCGTTCATGTCGACGCCGAGGTCGCCGAGCAGCCGGTAGCCGATGTGGGCGTGGGCGAGCTCGTCCTGGATGATCGAGACCGCCGAGCCGAAGTTGTTGAGCGCCGGCGCGTGCTGGGCGGCGCGCAGGTAGGCGGGCGCGCTGACGAACTCGGTGTCGGCCGAGACCGTGAGGATCCGGCGGATGCCCTTGAGGTACTCGGGCGACATGTGCGGCAGGCCCTCGACGAGCTTGCCGGCCGCGAGATGCTCGCGGACCTCGTCCTCGGTCCGGGGCGCGAGCTCCTCGACGGTGAGGTCGGTGGGCGTCATGCTGGCGTCTCCAACGTGTGACACTTGACTGACGGACGACACCGTATAGTCTACGAACCATGCGGTCAAGCATCGCGGAGGAGCGGCTGCGCTCGAGCGCCGAGGGCGGCGTGCTCACCCTGACGCTGAACCGGCCCGAGCGCCGCAACGCGATCGACCCGGCCCTCCGCGACGCGCTCGCGGCCGCGCTCGACGGCGCCGCGACCGACCCGGGCGTGCGCGGCATCGTCATCACCGGCGCGGGCGGCGCGTTCTGCGCCGGCGGCGACCTCGCCCGCTTCGAGGACCTTCACGACGCGCGCGCGTACCGCCACGTCGCCCACCGGCTCACCGACCTCGTCGAGTCGGTCGAGCGCCTCGAGAAGCCGGTCGTCGCCGCGATCGACGGCGTCGTCACGGGCGCGGGCCTGGCCCTGGCGCTCGCGTGCGACTGGCGCATCGGCGCGCCGACCGCGCGGATCCTCTTCCGCGAGGGGCGCGTCGGGCTCGTGCCGACGCACGGCGGGCTGACGCGGCTCGTCAAGCTGCTCGGCCTCGCGCGCGCGAAGGAGATCCTGCTCGGCGGCGACGACCTCGACGCCGAGGCCGCGCTGCGCGCGGGCCTGCTGAGCGAGCTCGCCG
>JADMIO010988005.1_pt1 | contig 13079 bp, 9 predicted proteins | sample 8958161 | NCBI WGS metagenome assembly JADMIO01 (sample SAMN16585339, study PRJNA669376) | soil metagenome | isolation source: Crop rotation soil | place: USA: Cullars Rotation, Alabama | collected 2011 | reverse complement strand
GAGCGCCGACGAGGCCCGCCGCAGGATCCTCGCGCGCGATCGGGCGAAGGGGCGCACCGACGAGGAGATCCAGCGCCGCATCGCCCGGCGGTACTTCCCGGGGCAGGACCGTTACCGCGTCGAGTGCGATCCCGAGGCCCGCGCCGCCGCCATCGTCGACAACGAGGACTGGCGCCGGCCGCGCGTCGTCCGCGCCACGCCCGGGCTGTTCCCCCCGCCGGTCGAGCGCTGGTTGAACGGTTTGTAGGATAGGCTCGCCGCCCACATGACCACTGCCAGCGACGCGGCCCCCTCGACGACGGCGCCGACGTCCTACGTCGTCGTCACGGCCACGCACGCCGAGCAGCACGGCGCTTCGATGCGTGTCGCGGGCCTGACGATCGTCGAGCGCGCGATCAAGCAATGCGCGCAGATGCCACACACCCGCGTGATCGTGGCGAGCGACGGCACCGTCGCGCTGCCCGCGTCGCTGCCCGCCAACGCCGAGGTGCAAACCGTCGCTGACGGCGCCGCCGCGGCCGCCGTCGCCGGCGGGCTGGGCGCGACCGTGGTCGGCGGCGACGTCGTTCGCGTCGCGCGCGGCGACGCGGGGACGCGGGTCACCGACGAGCCGGGCCGGCGGTCCGCCGAGGACGCCGTGTTCGCGGCGCTGTTCCGTCCCGACCTCGGTTTCGTCGCCCGTCGTTTGAACAAGCCGATCTCCGTGCGCTTCACCCGGCGCGTCCTTTGCGCGACGCCCATCACCCCCAACCAGATCACGCTGGTGGCGGCCGCGTTCGGCCTGGTCGGCTGCGCGCTGATCGCGGCGGGCGGCTACGTGGCCATGCTCGCCGGCTTCGCCTGCCAGCACGTCCAGTCGATCCTGGATGGGTGCGACGGCGAGCTCGCGCGCGTCCGCATGCAACAGTCGAAGCTCGGGGCCTGGCTGGATACTTTCGTCGACGACGTGCTGAACGTGCTGATCACGGTCTCGGTCGGGATCGGCCTTGCGCGCAGCGGCGCCGGGACCTGGGCGGCGGCGGTCGGGATCGCGGGAGGGGCGATGCTGGTCGCCTCGAACGCCATCATCATGCGCGACATGCGCCGGCAGCGCGCCAGCGGCGACCTCATGGACATGGTCTGGTGGTTCTCGGGGGGCAAGAAGCTGGGCGCCGCCGCTGCGCCAACGGCTGACAAGCGTCCCGGAATCGGGGACATCCTGTTCACGCTGGGCCGGCGCGACTCGGCGCTGCTGCTCTGGGTGGTGTTCGCGCTGGTGGGCCTGCCGGTCCTGGCGCTGATCATGGCCGCGATCATCGCGCTGGCCTGGTTCGTCGCCAGCGTCGTTCAGCTGATCGTCGCACCCGCCCCACCGGCAAATTGAAGTTCCCCTGAAGGTGAGAAAGCCGATTGACGGCGGCCGGGCTGTGCCCCCTTTGCCTTGCGCGCCGACGGTCCCCACAATAAGGTCTAGCCGCGTCCACGACGGACGGCGTCAAACATGATCAGCTACGTCGCAAAGAAGATCTTCGGGACCAAGAACGCCCGCGTCATCAAGGGAATGCGCCCGATCGTCGAGCACATCAATTCGCTCGAGGGTGGGCTGCAATCCAAGTCAGACGCCGAGCTGCGGGCGATGACCGGCGCGTTCCGGACGCGGCTCGACCAGGGCGCCTCGCTGGACGATCTGTTGCCCGAGGCGTTCGCGGTCTGCCGCGAGGCGGGCCGACGCGTGCTGAAGATGCGGCACTTCGACGTGCAGCTCATCGGCGGCATGGTCCTGCACCGGGGCGGCATCGCCGAGATGAAGACCGGCGAGGGCAAGACGCTGGTGGCGACCCTGCCCGTCTACCTGAACGCGCTCGCCGGCAAGGGCGTTCACGTCATCACCGTGAACGACTACCTGGCCCGCCGCGACTCCGAGTGGATGGGCCGCATCTACAAGTTCCTCGGCATGTCGGTCGGCATCGTCGTCCACGGCCTCGACGATCAGGAGCGCCAGGAGAGCTACCGGTCCGACATCGCGTACGGCACGAACAGCGAGTTCGGGTTCGACTACCTGCGCGACAACATGAAGCTGTCGATCGAGAACTACGTTCAGCGCGAGCTGAACTACGCGATCGTCGACGAGGTCGACTCGATCTTGATCGACGAGGCGCGCACGCCCCTCATCATCTCGGGGTCGGCGGAGCAGTCGGCTGACCTGTACCAGAAGGTCGACGGCATCATCCCCGGGCTGCGCAAGGACATCGACTACACCGTCGACGAGAAGGCGCACTCGGCGATCCTGACCGACGCGGGCATCGAACGCATCGAGCAGCGGCTGAACGTGGGCAACCTTTACAACCCGGCCAACCTCGAGTGGCTGCACCACGTGACGACGGCGCTCAAGGCGCACACGCTGTACAAGCGCGACGTCAACTACCTGATCGAGGACGACAAGGTCATCATCGTCGACGAGTTCACGGGCCGGAAGATGCCGGGACGGCGCTGGTCGGACGGCCTTCACCAGGCGATCGAAGCCAAGGAAGGCGTCGAGGTTCAGGAAGAGAACCAGACGATGGCGACGATCAGCTACCAGAACTACTTCCGCATCTACAAGAAGCTGGCGGGCATGACCGGTACCGCCGACACCGAGGCGGAAGAGTTCCACAAGATCTACAAGCTCAGCGTCACGGTCGTCCCGACCAACAAGCCGATGGCGCGCAAGGACGCCGACGACGTCGTCTACAAGAACGAGCGCGGCAAGTTTCGCGCGGTCGTCGACGAGATCGTCGATTGCCACAAGCGCGGCCAGCCCGTGCTGGTCGGCACCGTCAGCGTCGAGAAGTCCGAGGTCGTCGCGTCGCTGCTGCGCAAGAAGCAGATCCCGCACAGCGTCCTGAACGCCAAGCAGCACGAGAAGGAGGCGCACGTCGTCGCCCAGGCGGGGCGCAAGGGCGCGGTGACGATCTCGACCAACATGGCGGGCCGCGGGACGGACATCATCCTGGGCGGCAACGCCGAGTTCATGGCGCGGGCCGAGATTGACCCGGAGAACGCCGGCAAGCCGGGTCACGAGTGGCCCCCGGAGCAGGAAGAGGCGTTCCAGCAGGGGTTCTCGCGGTTCAAGGCCCAGTGCGACGCCGAGAAGCAAGAGGTGCTGGCGGCGGGCGGCCTGCACATCCTCGGCACCGAGCGCCACGAATCGCGCCGCATCGACAACCAGCTGCGCGGCCGTGCGGGACGCCAGGGCGATCCGGGCAGCTCGCGCTTCTTCCTGTCGCTGGAAGACGACCTGATGCGCATCTTCGGGGCCGAGCGCATCACCGGCCTGATGGAGCGCCTGGGCATGGAAGAGGACGTGCCGATCGAGCACGGCCTCATCAACCGCGCCATCGAGAACGCGCAGAAGAAGGTCGAAGGCCACAACTTCGACATCCGCAAGAACCTGCTCGAGTACGACGACGTCATGAACCAGCAGCGCAAGACGATCTATGCGCTGCGCCGGCAGGTGCTGGAGGGGCGGTACGCGCCCGAACCGACCGAAGACGAGAAGAAGAAGGGCAAGACGTCGGCGGACATGGCGGTGCCGACCGAGTCGGGCAAGCACACGGTCGAGAGCCTCGCGAAGTCCGTGCGGCCGGTGCTGGCCCGCATGTGCGAGGCGCTGACGGAGGCACGCACGGCCGACCCGAACTCCCCCGACGGGTTCGCGATCGTGAAGGTCGATCTGCAGCCGGCCTTCGTTCGCTCGGAGATCTACCGGTACTTCGGCGCCTATCCCGATCCCACGGGCGTGGTCGAGGATCGGACGGGCACGCTCGATCGCCTGGCCGACGAGGTCGGCTCGTCGATGGTGCAGCAGCGCGAGCGGCTGCTGGACCTGTGCGAGGAGATGCTGCAGGGGATCATCGACGAGCACTGCCCGCCCAACGCGCACGCCGAGGATTGGGATCTCGACGCGCTCCGCGCCGCGATCAAGGAGCGCTTCAACTTCGAGCCCACCATCGACGAGACCAAGCTGATGGAGCGCGAGACGCTCGTGAAGTCGTTGTGGGACGACATCGAGACGATGATCGAGGCGCGCGAGGCCGAACTGCAGCTGCCGGGCTTGCTGTTCTGGTCGCGCCGCTTCTTCCTGCAAGAGATCGACGAGCGCTGGATCGATCACCTGAAGTCGATGGAGGCGTTGCGCGAGGGCATCGGCCTGCGCGGCTACGGCCAGAAGGATCCGAAGCAGGAGTACAAGAAGGAAGGCTTCGTGATCTTCGGCGAGATGATGGGCGGCATCGGCCGCAACGTCTGCGAGAAGCTCTTCCACATGCAGGTCCAGCGCGATGAAGGCGCGGTGCAGCAGGCGCAGCAGCAGGCGGCCCAACGGAAGGCGGCGCGTCGCACCGTCGAATCGGGCGGTGGCGCCGAGCCGCGCGCCGCGAGCGGCGGCGACGGCAATGGCGCTGCGGATGAGGCCAAGACGGTGCGCCGCGATCAGCCCAAAGTCGGGCGAAATGATCCGTGTCCCTGCGGTAGTGGTAAAAAGTACAAGAAATGCCACGGCGCCGTAGCTACGGTCTGACGTTCCGCGCGACTTTTTCCGGTATTTGTAGCGTCATCGTCGGCAGCACCGCGGCACTCGCCGTCGGTGCGGTCGGCGGATGTCAGGTCGCCCCGACGGACAACGGCTGCCAGATCACGCGGCAGGTCGTCATTCCCGACACGACACCGCTGGCGCTGCTCCCCGACGTGCGCATCGATCGCGTCGGCACGACGACCTTCGTCTTCGGTTCGGACGCGGCGACGGTGCGCTGGCTGACGATCGCCGAGGACGGCACCATCGGTGGCGAGCAATCGGTCGCGCTCCCCGATGGCACCCTTCAATCGTGGAACGCGCTCGCGGGCGTCGATGCCGCGGGCGACCACGTCATCATCGGCGTTCTCGTTCCGGCCGCGAACGGAAGCGACGCCGAGCTGCGGTTGATCTCGGCGCCGGCCGACGGCAGCCCCGCCGGCGATCCGGGACCGGCTATCGCGACGTTCGCCGACGGGGTCACCACGCCGCCCCAGATCGCGCTGGGAACGTCAGCGTCCGCCCTCTACGCGGGGGTTGCCTGGATCGACGCCGCGCAGGGGCCCCTCTATGCGTTCGTCGACGGGCAGGGCCAGATGGTCGGCGACCCGGGCGCCATCGAGACCCCGGCCGGCCCGTACACGTGCCTGGGCTTCGGCCCCGGGAAGGCAGAGCTGACGGTCAGCTACCAACGCGCCCCGGCCGTGGCGCTTCAGGGGCCCACATGGATGACCGCGGACGTCGCTGTCGGCGGCGGGATCTACACCCTGTCGCTGAACGTGTCCCAGGTCGGCGCGGACATGGGCTGCGCCCGGACGGCGCTCTACGACAATGGGGGTTCGCCCGAGTACGCCATCGTCTGGCAGGACACCTCCGGGTCGTGGCTGTCCGTCTATTACGGGGAGCAGGTCGGGACGGTGAAGAGCTTTCCGTTCTCCTCGTCGACGGACTACGGCGGGGCTGACCTCCAGCCACGAATCCGCGGCGTGGCAACTTTCGGGAATGATTTCGGTGTCTTGTTCGCGCGGTCCCACGCGGTCGAGGTGTGGCGGATCGACCCGGTCGGCAATCGGAAGTCCGGCGTGCTCGTGCTGCCGTCCCTGGCCGGTGACATCGGGTCCGTCGCATCGGCGTCGTCCGCCAACTTGCTGACGACGAGCTATCCCGACTACACGGGATCCGGGACGGGGCGGCGGCTGGTGATCGACGCAGTTTGTTACTAGCCCTGTTTGTCGCCGGTCCCTGGAATAAACTGAAAGGGTATCCGCGTTTCCTGACCACGGACCCGAGACGGTGATGAAACGGCGCCCCATCAGAACGGATTTCGAGCAGGAAGCTCTTCCTCACTTGCCCGCTCTCTACGGCGCGGCGTTGCGCATGACCCGCGACGCGAAAGACGCCGAGGACCTGGTGCAAGAGGCGCTGCTTCGCGCGTACCGCTTCTTCGACACGTTCGAGGCGGGCACCAACTGCAAGGCGTGGCTGTTTCGCATCCTGACGAACGTCTTCTGCAACCAGTACCGCGAGCGCGAGCGCGAACACGTGGTGATGACAGAAGCCGAGTCGTCGTCCGCCAATCTGGAGCAGTTCTTGAGCGGCGCAGGCGGCGAGGCGCGCGACTCGGAGACAGCGCTTCTCGGGCGAATGGTTTCGGCGGACGTCGAGAAGGCTCTTGCCGCCGTGCCGCCCGATTTCAGATTGGCTGTGGTGCTCGCGGATCTCGAAGACTTCTCTTACAAGGAGATCGCCGAGATCATGGATTGCCCGGCGGGAACGGTGATGAGCCGTCTGTACCGCGGTCGGAAGATCCTGCAGGGGCTGCTTTACGACTACGCCGTCGAACAGGGCATCATCCCGGCCGCCGCGGCGAGTGACGGGGGGCCGGTCGCCGCGGCCGGAGACAAATCTCAGGGGCCGGTCGCGCGGACGCTGGATCTCGACGCCTTCCGCCGCCAGAAGCGCAGCGGGGGAGACGCCGAATGAACTGCGCCGAGGCGACCGCCACCGTTCAGGCCTACATCGACGGCGAGCTCGACGGCGTCGACAGGGAATCGATCGAACGGCACCTCGTCGGCTGTCCCGGCTGTTCGGGCCGCGTGCACGTTCAGACACGCCTCCGCGCCGCGGTCCGCGCCCACCTGCACCGCCCGGAGGTTCCGTTCGCGTTGCGCCGGCGCATCGAGGAGGCGCTGGCGTCGCAGCCGATCGCGCCGCGGCGCTGGCCGGCGTGGATGTCGATGCCGCGCATCGTCCCGGCGGCCGCGGCGGTGTTCCTGATCGTCGCGATCACCGGGACGGTGCGCCGCTCGCATTCGATGGTGCTGGAGCAGGCCGAGCGCAGCTACCACACCGAGATGCCGATGGACATCACCGGGTCGGATTGTGGCTCGATCGCGTCGTGGTTCCGTGGCCGCCTGGAGTTTCCAGTCCACGCGCCCATCCTGGGCAGCGGAGCGACCTGCCAGGGCGGCCGGCTGGTGAACGTCGGTGAGCGGCCGGCCGCTTACCTCGTGTATCGTGTCTCTGACGGTCATCGCGTCACGTTCCTGGTGTTCGATCCGCGTGACCTGTCGATCGAGTCGCACGACCGTCGCGTGGTCAACGGCCGCGAGATGTACCTCGGCACCGCGCCGGGCATCTCGACCGTCGCGTACCGGGACCGTGGTCTCGGCTATGTCGTCACCGCCGACTACGACGAGGACACGCTGACGAGGTTGCTGACGACGTCTTTCGCGCGCTGAGCGCGTTCGGCTTCCCCCTCAAGTTCTCGTTTCCTGGTACGATGTTCGCCTCTGTCTTCAGGAGACGAGATGGCCGATCGAATCGCTCTAGCAATCGAACCGGATACGGACACCGCTGCTCAAATCCGCAGGTTGCTGGAGCCGAAGGGCTTTCGGGTCGAAAGCATCCCGAACGGCGACGACGCGATGGAGTGGGGGCGCACCAACAAGCCCGCCGTCATCATCCTCAGCGTCGAGCCGCGTAAGGTCGGCTATGCGATCTCGAACAAGCTGCGCCGCAGCCCGAGCCTGCGCGAGGTGCCGCTGATCTTGATCTCCTCCGAGGAGACGCTCGCGACCTTCGAACAGCACAAGAAGCTGAAGTCGCGCGCGGACGAGTACCTGCTCAAGCCGCTCGAAGAGAGCGTGTTCGTCGCCAAGGTGGCGGGCCTGGCGGGGGCCGAAGACGAGGTCCACGAGCTGGACGCCGATTCGGACATCGTGCTGTCGGAGGACGACGAGGACATCGTCGTCGACGGCGAGGACGAGGAACGGACGCTGCTGATGTCCGACGGCGTCGTCAAGGACGACACCTCGCAGGAAGAGCCGCACGACACCGGCGCGACGCCGTTCGAAGGCGAGAAGTTCGACCCGGAGACGCAGGCGGCGTTCGCCGCGCTGGAAGCGGGCGGCGGCGAGAGCTCGCCGAAGACCGACGACATGGTCGACCTCCGCAACCTCTGGTCGGACGATGACCTGCCGCCGAACCTGGGATGGGAGAAGGGCGGCGAGGCGGAGGTGGCTGCGCCTGCCGACGACGATCCGGACGCCTACCGCACCGGCGAGACGCTGGGGCCCGAGGTGATCGAAAGCGCCGCTGCCGTGCCGGCGCCGGTCGCCGACGACGAGGTGCCGCCCGCGCCCGAGGAGGTCGAGTTCGGCGACGTGGCGACCGACGCGGCCGCCGCGATGGTGCTGAGCGAAGGGTTCGTCGACGAGAGCCGCGTGAAGGAAGCGGAGGCCCGCAACTCCGAGCTGGAGGCGCGCATTCACTCGCTCGAAAACGAGCGCCAGACGCTGCGCAAGGAGATCGAGGAGGCGCGCGAGCGCTTCACCCAGTCCGCGACCTTCTCGAAGGAGCGCGAGTTCCTGGGGCTGCGCGAGATCATCAACAAGAAGGAAAAGGACATTCTGGATCTGCGCGACGCGCTCGACGCGAAGGACCGCCAGATCCTCGACCACAAGGACAAGATCCGGGAGCTGGATCGGGCGCGGCGGGATCTCGAAGAGGCGTCACTCGGGTTCGAGCGCAACCTGGTCGCGGCGAACGAGCGCGTCGCGGAGCTGGGGCAGGACGGTCAGAAGTCGTCGGAGCGCGAGAAGGCGTTCAAGGCACGGCTGGATGACGCGCACGAGGAGCTGCGCAAGGCGCGCGAAGAGATCGACGCGCTCAAGAAGCGGATGGCGCAGGACGACGCGCGAGGGCGGGGCGAGAACGAGCGTCTGCGCGCGGATGCCGAGGCGCGGTTGGCCGAGGCGGAGGAAGTCCACCGGGCCGAGGTCGCCAAGCTGAACGACGAGCACGGGCAGGCGATGGCGTCGGCCGAGGGCGCCCGCCAGGCGGAGCTGGCCCGGATCGACGGCGCGCACCGCGCCGAGGTGGACGGCCTGCAGCGACGCATCGCCGAGGAGCAAGCGGCGGCGAGCGACCGGCTGTCCTCGGAGCTGGGCAAGATTCGCAAGGAGCACGAGAAGGCGATCGCGGCGGCGCGCGAGGAGCAGGCCGTCCAGCTCGCGTCGGAGCGTCAGGCTTACGAGGCCTTGACCGAGCAGAAGGAGCGCGACCATCGCAACGAGATCCTCGCGATGCGCCGCCGGCAAGAGGAAGAGCTGGCGGGCGCCGAGGAGCGTCGCCAGCGCGACATCGCTGAACAGGAAGCGCGACGGGTCGCCGAGCTGGAAGCGGCCGAGACCCGACGCCGTGGCGAGCTGCAGGGGCGCGACGAGGAAAACCACGCGCGCGTCACCGACATCGAACGGCGGCACCTGACGGAGAAGACGGAGCTGACCGAGAAGCACCGCGCCGAGTACGACCAGGCGCTGGGCCGGGCGGCGCGGGCGGAGGGCGAGCTCGCGGCGCGCGTGCAGGAGATCGAGCAGGCCTACCGCCGGTTGTCGGGCCTGGAGGCGGATCTCGACGCCGCGCGCGTCGAGCTGGGCAACCGCGACGTGAAGATCGCGCAGCAACGCGATCGCGTCGCCGAGCTGGAAGCCAAGGTCGCCGACTACGAAGACCAGATCGTGCGCGCCTTCCAGCGCATCCGCGCGGACGACAAGACGACCGAAAAGACGCGCCGGGCGCTGGCGGTCGCGCTGGCGTTGCTCGACGAGCGGGTCAACGCACCGGCCGCGCCGACCCCGCGGCAGCCGATCAGCGACGAATCGTCCGAGCTCAAGACCTAAGGCGCAGGCGCGCGGCGGAATGGCGATCGGTCGATGCGCCGCGGTCGCATGCGCGCTGTTGCTGCTGGCGGGGTGTCGCGTGGGTAGCGTGACGGTCAACCCCGGCCAGTGGCGCGGTTGGGAGGCGCGCGTCCTTCGCAACCCGGTCGCGGAGGTGGTCGTGGTGCCAGGCATCGGCCGCGTCATGCAGTTCCGGCTGCTCGACGGGCAGGAACCGAGCGGCGCGTTCTGGAGCCACCCGGCGCTCGGCCCGACGCTGCCGCCCGACGAGAATGGCTGGATCAACTTCGGCGGAGACAAGACGTGGCCGGCACCGCAGGCGGAGTGGGCGCGAATCGTGGGGCGCGGGTGGCCGCCGCCCGCGACCTTCGATGCGGTCGCGCACGCGGCGTCCGTCGACGGCGACGCGATCGTACTGACGTCGCCGGTCGATCCGGCCTACGGAATCCGCGTGCGGCGGAAGATCGCGCTGCACCCCACCAAGGCCGAGATGTCGATAGAGACGACCTACGAGAAGGTTCAGGGCGCGCCCGTACGCGTCGCCGTCTGGACGATCACCCAGCTGGAGTCGCCGCGCGAGATGACCGTGATGCTGCCCGAGCGCACGGCGTTCGCGGGCGGATTTCGCGGCCTGCTGCCCGCGCCACCGAAGAACCTGTCGGTGCAGGGCCGGGCGTTGACCATCGAGCGCGACACCGAGGCGAAGACGATGATCGCGACCGACGGCGATCGATTGACCTGGCGGGGGGAAGAGCCCGCGCCGCTCGTCGTGACGGTCGAGAACCAGACGCCGGCGCCGCCCGGCAGCGTCTGGCCGGACGGCGTCCACAGCCAGATCTACACCAGCCCGGACGGCGCGCAGGCGTACGTCGAGCTGGAGCTGGTCGGCCCGTTACACGATCTCGCGCCCGGACAGAGCGCCGCGTTGACCAGTCGCTACACGCTGGCGCGCGAGCGCGTCGTGCTCGTGGGAAAAGCAGCCGGCCGGTAGCCTAGGGGCAAGTCGGGAACTGGGTGCCGGCGGACGCGAACGCCGGCGTGTTGGCTGTCGTGAAAACCCCCGACGTGACCAGGGCGTTGTTCACGTCCGTCAGGCGAAAGCGTGCGCTCTGGGGAAGAGTCATCCCGGTCGGCGGATACCAGTAGGCGTCGTTGCCTCGCGCCATTGAGTACTGCTGGGCCGTCGTGACGTCCTCGACGGTGACCGCCGCGATCCCGTAGCGTTGCTGGACGAAAAGCACGGTCGCCGGGGCGCCGCTCGCGATCCTGATGTTCGCGAGGATCGGCTGGTTCTGCGGCGCCGGGCAGGGGACGAAGCTGTAGGACAGCGTCTCCCCGGCCAGCGGCAACGAGCTCTCGTTCGTCGGTGCCAGGATCTGGTAGGCACTGGTGCTCACCTGGAAGCGCGCCTGGTTGGGGTTCGCGATGCAAACTGCATCCGTGCAACTGCCGACCAGCGTGACCGTGACGCGCTTGGTGCCGGTGATCGTCGAGTTGCGTACCAGCTCCACGCAGCGGCCGCAGTTGGCGGTGTTGGCGAAGGCCACCCCGCTCGCGAACGCGAAATAATCGATGGGCGTCAAGATGTTGTCGACCGTCTGGGCGCTTCCGGTGTAGCCGCAACCGGCCGTTTGCGAGAACAGGCCGACGGGCTGGGCGAGCGTCTGGAGAGGCGACGTCGCGCACGCCGTCCCTGTACCACCACCAGAGCCGGTGGCCCCGCCGGCGCCACCGCGGCCCGCCGCGCCGCCGCCTGTGCCCGCGGAACCCGTGGTGCCACCGCGGCCCGCCGCGCCGCCGCCTGTGCCCGCGGAGCCTGTGGTGCCACCGCGGCCCGCCGCGCCGCCGCCTGTGCCCGCGGAGCCTGTGGTGCCACCGCGGCCCGCCGCGCCGCCGCCTGTGCCCGCGGAGCCTGTGGTGCCACCGCGGCCCGCCGCGCCGCCGCCTGTGCCCGCGGAGCCTGTGGTGCCGCCGCGGCCCGCCGTCCCGCCGCCTGAGCCCGCGGAGCCGATCGTGCCGGCCATGCCGCCGACGCCGCCGCCCGTGCCCGCGCTGCCAGCCGCGCCGCCGCCCGTGCCTCCCGTTCCAGTGCCGCCGGTGCCGGCTGCGCCGCCGGCGCCTGCGGCTCCTCCGGTCCCGCCGCGGCCACCGGCGCCGCCGGTACCCGTGCCGGCGCAAGCGGTGCCGTTGTTCGCGAGCGTCAGCGTCGTCTGCACCGTCTGTCCCTTCACGAGGGCGCGCGCCGGCGTCGTCGCCTGCGCGGACGCATCGCGCCCGCACAGCCGGCCCGTCGCGCTGACGACGGCCATCTTCGTGTCCTCGCCGTCTAGGAACCAGACGGTCAACACGTCACCGGTCTTGAGCATTCTCGGCGACGCGGGAAACAGCGTCGTCGGTTCGTCCGCCAGCACGACCGGGATGCCGTCGAGCGAGACCGTGTCGATCCGGACCTGGTCGAGCGCGCCGGTGATCTCCAGCTTGATGTCGAGCGCGGTCGTCTTGTCCTTGCCGCACGAGCCGATGACCGCGAGCGCGAAGAGCAAACCGCCGCTCCATCGAATCGGCCGTCTCATCGCCGATCGAGTCATCGCAGGTCGAGCGCCCCCAGGTCGCCCTTCGAGGGACCGCCGTCGCGCGACACCAGCACGCCGGTGATCACGCCGGCCGCCACGACGCCGGCGACCACGCCCCAGAACCAGACGCGCGTGTAGAACGGACCGCCGTCGTCATTGGTCGTGCCCGACGCCGTCACTGTCGGTGGGCCGACCAGCGCGGGTGCTCCTTCCTCTGGCGGTGGAGCCGCGGGCGGTGGCGCGGCGGGCGGCGGCGGGGCCGTCGGCGGCGAAGCGGCAGTTGGCGGCGGCCCCGTCGGTGCGGCGGCGCGCGACTGCTTCAGCTGCTCCATCTCGGCGATGTAGCCCTCGATCTCCTTCCGCTGATCGGGCGTCAGATCGTGCGCCTTGCGCAGGTATTCGCGGAAGCTGCTGATCGCCTTGTCGGCGTTGCCGAGATTCTGATGGCAGCGCGCGATGTTGCGCAGGTAGGTCGGGTGCATCGTCTCGGCGTAGAGGCGCGCGTAGATCTCCAGCGCCTCCTTGTATTCGCCGGCGGCGAAGTGCGTGCGCGCTTTCAGCTCGGCGCCCTCTTCACCGGCGGCGTTCGCGGCGGCTGGAAATGCCAGCGCCACGAGCACGACCGCAATCGTCAGGACACGCACGACGCGCGATCCTCGGGCACCGGCGGCGCGAAATCAACGCCGCATTGAGCGCCCGCAGATCGGCGCGTCACAGCGGGACGGGTTCGGACTTCGCGGCCGGTTTCGGCGTCGATGGTTTGGGCGGCTTCGCGGCGGGCGCGTGCTTCGGCTC
>JADMIO011113641.1_pt1 | contig 13080 bp, 8 predicted proteins | sample 8958161 | NCBI WGS metagenome assembly JADMIO01 (sample SAMN16585339, study PRJNA669376) | soil metagenome | isolation source: Crop rotation soil | place: USA: Cullars Rotation, Alabama | collected 2011 | reverse complement strand
CGCGCCCGCCTCAGCCAACGGGGTCCGTCGGTCGAAAGGTATTCTCGACCCGGTAGGCACACCGATGACCATCTCCTGGAAGCCCTGGAGCGATGACCTGCTGCGCGTCGCGCGCGACGAGCGGCGCGCCGTGCTGCTCTCCATCGTCGCGGGCTGGTGCCGCTTCTGCCGCGAGATGGACCGCACCACGTTCGCGGACCCGCGCGTGCAGGAGGCGGTGGCGGAGCACGCCATCGCCGTGCGCGTCGACAAGGACGAGCGGCCCGACATCGAGGCGCGCTACGGGCAGGGCGGCTGGCCCGGCACCGTGATCCTCGACTCGGAGGGCGAGGTGCTCACGGGCGGCACCTGGTTCGCGGCCGAGACGCTGATCGAGCGCCTGGCCGACGCCGCGCGCCGCCTGCGCACCGAGGGGCCCACCTGGCGCCGGCCGCGCCTGCTGCCGCGCCAGCCCACGGGCCGGCTGGACGACTCGATCCTGCCCGCCATCGAGGCCGCGCTGCTCTCGCACTTCGACAGCCGCCACGGCGGCTTCGGCACGGGCCAGAAGTTCCCGCACCCCGAGGCGCTGGACTTCGCCATCCTGCGGCAGGCCGAGCACGGCAGCGAGTCGCTGCGCGAGCTGGTCGAGAAGACCCTGGCGCACATGGCCGAGGGCGGCCTGCACGACCCGGTCGAGGGCGGCTTCTACCGCTTCTGCGCGGCGCGGGACTGGCGCCAGCCGCACACCGAGAAGCTGCTGGAGGCCAACGCCGGCCTGGCCCGCAACTACCTCGAGGCCGGCCAGCTGCTGCAGCGCGCCGACTTCCTGCGCGTGGGCGCGCGCACGGCCGAGGCGCTCATGCTCTTCTTCGACGAGCAGGCCGGCCTGTTCCACGCCGGGCTGTCCGAGGACGACGAGTACTACGCGCAGGACGCCGCGGGCCGGCGTACCCGCCGGCCGCCGCGCGCGGACGCGCGCTTCCTGGCGGACGCCAACGCGCGCGCCATCTCGGCCCTGCTCAAGGCCGGGTCCGTCCTGCGCCGCACGGAGCTCACCGCCACCGCGCTGGAGGCCGCCGCCAACCTCCTGGCCCGCCTGTGGCGCCCGGGTCACGGCATGGACCACGAGAACGACGGCGCCGGCCGCCGCCTGCCGGGGCTGCTGCGCGACCAGGCCGAGACCGCGCGCGCCCTGCTGCACGTGCTGCAGTACACCGACGACCGCCGCTTCGTGCCGCCGCTGGAGGAGCTGCTGGACGTCCTCGCCACCCGCTACGTCGCGCCGACGGGCGAGCTGGCCGACCGCGACGAGCCCGGCGCCCCGCGCGGCGGGCGTCGGCGCGAGGCGGCCATCCTGGACGGTGCCGTCGCCGCCGAGGCCCTGCTGCGCGGCGCGCTGTACGTGGGCCGCTCGGGCTTCGCGGACCTCGCGCGCCGCGCGCTCGAGGTGCACAGCCAGGACTTCCGCCGCTACGGCTACGCCATGGCCGCCTACGGTCGCTCGGTCGAGCTGGTCCTGCGCCCGCCGCTGCACGTGGTCGTGGTGGGGGACCGGCACGACCCCCGCACGCAGGGCCTGTTCCGGGCGGCGTCCGAGACCTGGCTGCCCTCGCGCGTCGTGCAGCTGCTCGATCCGTCCACGGACGCGGCGCACCTCGCGCGCCTCGAGCTGCCGTCACGCGCCGAGCCGGTGGCCTATGTCTGCCTGGCGCACGACTGTGCCGCCGAGCACCGCGAGCCCGAGACGCTGTGGGCCGCACTCGTCGCCGCGAATCAGCGGCGGGTGCGGGACAGCTGAGCGAAGGCAGGATTTGAACTTGCGTCACGACAGCGCAAGTCGTTGCGCCCGACGCCTGCCCTCTCCATGCCATTCACCCCGCTAGGGCGAGCACAGCGCGACCTCGAGACCGTTCGAGAAAGCAGCAATGCCGTGGGGCTTCGAGGGGTCCAGCGCCAAGGCCTGCAGGTCGAGCACGAGCCCCGCGAAGACTTCATCGCTCGGGAGGGGCACCGAGAAGTTGGCCGACCCGCTGGCGTCGAACGACAGCGGGAACAGGAAAATGTGCCTCGGATCGACCAAGAGGGTGCCGCCGAAGAGGCTCGCACGCGCCGTTCCCACGACCATCAGGCCGGCCTGGCCGGGCGGGCCCCCGCTCGCGCTCGCCGTCAGGCTCGCTCCCAGCGTCGGGTCGGCGCCCGCGGCGAGCGCAATCGATCCCGCAGGGCCGTAGGTCTCGCTGCCGCAGATCACGAATCCTTCGGCGCCAGAGACGGAGGTGTTCCCATTCGGGTCGCTCGCTTGGACCCGGTAGCTCACGCTCATGCCGACAAGACCCGTCGAGGACGGTGCCGGACGCACGACGCCGCGGAAGATCTGACCCCCGCTGTGGGACATGGAGACCGAGCTCGAGCTGGTCTCGCCCAGCTTGTCCGTGTCGATCAGAAGTCTGGCCGTTTCGTAGGTCCATCCGTCGTCCCAAACGGAGTCCTGAATCCAGGCGTGGCGCACGAGCCCGTCGGATGTGACCGTGGCCAGCGGCACAGTCATGGGAGCGGCCTGAATGCGCCCGATGCGCGGCGCCAGCGTGTCGGCCGGGCCCGTGTTGCGGTAGTAACGGTCGGTGAAGTTGGCGCTCTCTCCTTGTCCGGTGATCGCGTCGTAGTCGCCGTCGCCGTCGAAGTCCGCCAAGCACAGGTCAAGGCTCGAATCCTTGATCGTGCTGAAGCCCGCGCCCGGAATGAGTGCCAGGAATCCCGGGCCGAAGGTGCCGGAGTTGAAGTACAGCTTCTCCTGCTGAGCCGACAGCGAGCAGGTGATCACATCCAGGTCTCCGTCGCCCTCCGTGTCGATGAATGCGAACTCGTTGTCGTCGTTGGACTCGCTGGGGCTCATCGTGGCTGAGGTGGCAGTGAACGAAAGCGTCCCCGTGTCGCTCAGGAAGCTCTGAAGCGTGCCATCGGTGAAAAAGTTCAGCGACATGATCGCGCCGTCGAGATCGTTATCGCCGTCGAGATCTCCCCATTCGATCTCGTAGGTGGAGTTGCTGGCGCTGGGTATCACCGAGACGTCCTCGTTGAAATGTGCCAGCCCGTCGTTGAAATAGACCTGCGTCTGGGGCGACTTGCCATCGACGATCACGTCGAGGTCGAAGTCGTTGTCGATGTCGACGATCTTGGCGTTCTGAGCTCCGATCTTGTTCGAGGCATTGATCCAGGCGGCCTGCTCGGTGAAGAAGCCGTCGCCGTCGTTGATGCAAAGGCGCGCCTTGGCTCCTGGCGCCGAGAAGCTCTGCGGGCCGGCATCGGTGAAGACGATGTCCATGTCTCCGTCGTCGTCGAGGTCTCCCACGCCTGCACTGAAACAGTTGAGCTGCATCGCCGGGAGCCGCCCGCCCTCCTCGACCCACGCGAGCGTGAGCGGCTGCTTCATCAGCAGGTGCTGTCTGGCCGTGAAGGCATTGGCCAGCACGAGGTCGTCGTGCCCGTCACCGTCGAAGTCGGCCACCGACGCACCCTTGCCGTGCATCTCGAGGTTCGAAGGCAGATAGGCCGCGCTCTCGTTGACGAAGACCGGATTGCCGCCGCTCGTGCCGGTGTTGACCAGAAGGATCGGAGGCAGCGGAAACGTGCCGGTCGCGTCGAAGTCGCCGGGCTTCGCCCACCCATTGGCGTGCACGAACAGCGCGTCCCAGCGCCCATCCTCGTCGGCATCGACCGCCGTCACGGCCTCGGTCCAGTAGTCCGTCGGGAGGGGCAGAATCCCGCTCTGCTCCTGGAACTGCTGACCCGCGGCTCCGCGAGAGGCGAGACAGACAAAGAGGCACCCGAATCCGAATCGCGCACACTGGAGCTGCCCAAACATGTGAATCTCCGCTGGCTCAGTCGATACGGACTCGCTGACAGCAACTAGGTGAGAGCCTCATCGGGCTCAGAAATACCGGCAAGGCCGGAGAGGTTTGGGCAGCGAGTTCGCAGGTTAAGCAGTCGCTCGAAGCTCGAGCATCCTTCCCGCGTTCGTTCCCGGCTACCCCTGCGGCTGCCCCGTCGTCACGGCCAGCAGCCGCGGCGCGCCGTTGCGCCGGAAGAAGGCCGCGATGCTCTGGTTGCGGCTGCCCCAGCCCACCGTGTGCGCCTCGCCCTGCTCGTCGAACCTGTACGTCGTGCCGGAGGGCGAGATGAAGCCCAAGAAGGCGAAGTGCTTGTCCTCGATCAGGGTGGTGCCCGGCTTGAAGGCGCGCTCGTCGACCTGGTCGGCGGGCATGGGGAGCACCTCGACCAGGTAGCCGACGAGCTCGTCGCCGAAGCGGATCTCGAAGGTCTCGGTGTGGGTGAGGTCGTGCGCGGCCGCCTCGCTGGGGGGCGGGGTGCGCCAGCCGCCGGGCTCGTCGGGCGGTGCTTCGGGACCCGCGCAGGCGGCGAGCAGCAGCAGGGCTGGCAGCAGGGTGCGGTGCATGGCGACCTCCGGGAATCGCGGCCCAGTATGCGGGCCGGGGTCGCGCAGCGGAAGGGAGCCAGCGGGGCGGGCGGCTACTGGACGACGAGCAGCAGGTCGTCGCCGGCCGGCGTCCGGGCCCAGGGCGTCGTCTCGACCACGCCGTCCGGGCCGGCGGAGACGATGATGGGCAGCTCGCCCGGCGTGATCCAGCCGTCGGCGTTCACCAGGTAGGCGTTGCCCCAGGGATCGGCGTGCAGGCCTTCGATGTACGGGCCGGACCAGCGGTCGCGGCCCATTGAATCGTTGAGCAGCGCGTCGGCGAGCGCGCGCGACTCAGCCGGGGAGCCGAAGGCCAGTCCCGCCGGGATGCGGCCGGGGCCGTAGAGCCAGGTCAGGTTGGTGCGGCCCTCGACGCCCGTGGGCAGCGTGAGCGTGTCGTGCTTGTAGCGCGACAGGCCGGTCGCGATGGCCTGCATGTCGCCCTGTGCGCCGGTCCGGCGCGGGCTCCACGTGCGGCCGCCGCCGAGCCCCGGCATGACCAGGCCCGCGAGCGCGAGCAGGATCGAGCAGGCCACGAGGGCCTCCAGGACTCCCGGGCGCGGAGCGGAGCGGCGGGTGGCGGAGTGGGCGGTCATCGGAGGCTTCCGTCTCATCGGCCGGACGGCGGGCGTTGCTTGAGGGTCGCCGGGTAGGATGCGCGGCCTTTCCCACCGGGGACCCCCGTGGCCGCGACGTTCCGCCCGCGCCGCCAGCTCGCGCTGGCCGCCTTGCTGCTGCTGGCCGGCTGCACCAGCCCGCTCCTCGACCAGCCCAGCAAGGAGCGCCGGCACTCGGTCTTCGTGCCGCCGCTGCTGACCGTGAGCTCGTCGCCCGACGGCACCTCGCACCAGTGGAGCGCGCTCATCTGGCTGGTCGGCCAGGACGTGGAGAGCCAGCGCAGCCACTCGCGGGCGCTGCCCATCTGGTGGCACGACAGCGAGCCGCCGTACCTGGAGACCACGCTGCTCTTCCCGCTGTGGTTCGAGCGCAAGGCGCAGGACTCGACCACGCGCTTCTACTCACTGCTCTACGGCTACGTGGACACGCCCGAGCTGTACACGGGCTACGTGCTGCCGCCGCTGCTGTGGTGGGAGCACAGCAAGGACGGCACCTACCGGCAGTCGGGTGTGTTCCTGCTCTGGAACGACGAGCGCCAGGGCGAGCAGTACGAGTTCACGCTGCTCACGCTGCTCGGCCTGGCCACGGGATTGCACGTGCAGCTGGGGCTACCGCCCGAGGGCGAGACGGTGCCCGCCCTGGGGCGCACCAGCAGCCGGCGCATCGAGGCCCTGGACATCCTGGGCATCGTCACGGCCTTCGGCTACGACGACGTCGGCGACCGGCGCGACATCCGCCTGCTGACCCTGTTCTCGAGCGAGAAGCTCTCGCTCTTCCGCAGCTGGCGCGGCCGCGGCGACGACCCCTTCGTGCGCGAGTGGCTCTTCCCCGTCTACATGAACGTGCAGGACCCGGGCGACGGCTGGGCCTACGTCGGCCCGCTGTGGGGCGAGTGGCACGGGGACGGCGAGCGCACGGACTGGTGGCTGCTGGGCCTGCTCTCGCGGCACGAGGCGCCCGAGGGCAACACCTGGCGCGTGCTGGGGCTACCCATCGTCAGCCCCTAGCCTGTGCAAGGCGTCCCGCGCGCCCTTGTTCTGCGGGTCGAACGCCAGCACGGTGCGGTAGAGCAGGATGGCGTCGGGCAGGTCGCCCTTGCGCTCGACGAAGGACGCCAGCGCGTAGCGCAGGGGCGCGCTGCCCGGATCGGCCTCGTCCACCGCGCGGCGCAGGTAATTCTCGGACGCCTCGCGCTGACCGTCGCGCTCGAGGCGCTGCGCGAAGGCCACGACCTGCTCGCGCAGCCAGCGCCAGTCCGGCAGCCCGGCCAGCGCGTGCAGGAAGTGCTCGCCTTCCTCGAGCGGGCAGTCGCCGGGCGACTCCTGGTCGAACGCCGGACCGGCGGGGCCGGCCGACAGCGCCACGTCGAGCGCGCCGCCGAAGAGGTGCTGCCAGCTTCGATAGCGGTCGCGGGAGAGGGCCGCGCAGGTGGGGCGCTCGCCGTCGGGGACGCTGATCCACTCCATCGGGTCGCGCCGGTGCGCGGCGAAGGCCGAGAGGTTCACGGCCAGCCGCTCGGTCATGTCGGCCGGCCGCAGCGCCCCGCGCACGGCCAGCGTGGGGCGATCGTCGTGCAGCGCCTCCTCGCGCGGCGCGAAGAGCTCCAGCAGGCCGCGGTCCATGGAGACCAGGCTGGCCACCGCCAGCCCGTCCAGGCCCACGGCCACCAGGTCGTCCCCGACCATGCCGTGCGCCTGGATGGCCGCGTCGACCTCCGCCGGGTCCACGAGCAGCGGGCGGTGCGAGCACAGCAGGCCGACGCACGCGCGGCGCGTGCGCGGGTGGTCCGTCAGCACGTGCACGAAGGGGAACACGGCCTGCGCCGAGGCCAGCACGGACTTGAGGTCGGAGAGGTCGATGTCCGCCAGGTCCCACCACTGGCACAGCAGGCCGTCGGGCTGCAGGCGCGACTCGGCCAGCTGGAAGAACTCGACCGTGCCCAGCAGCTGGCCGCGCCGGCCGGCGCGCGGATCGGGCGCCATGAGGATCACGTCGTAGGGCCTGCGCTCGACCGCGAGGAACTGGCGCTCGGAGCCGGTGGTCGGCGGTTCGTCGCCGGGGAAGGGCGGGAAGTCCCAGCCCGGCGGGCGCTCGAGCGGCTGCAGCCAGTGCAGCTCGCGCGGGCCGCCGGCCCACGCGGCGCTCGCGGTCTCGCCGCGGTCGGCGGCCACGACGAGCACGCGGCGGGCCTGGCCGTGCAGCAGCAGCGGCAGGTGCGCCATGCGCCGCATCTGCGCCGCGCTGCGCCCGAACGGCGCGCGGCCGTCGAGGGCCAGGAGCTGCTGGCCGGTGAGCGGGTCGCGCACGAAGGCCACCGTGCCGTCGCGCAGGCGCGCGGAGCGCTCGGCGGGCAGCGCGCCGGGCGGCGGCGGCGGCCCCGCGCCCGAGAGCGAGAGCACGCCCGCGCCCACCAGCGCCAGGAACCCCAGCAGCTGCCCGCGCGGCTGGCGCGCGACGGTCAGCAGCAGCGGCAGCGCGCAGACCACCAGCAGCGGCCGCGGCGAGAAGGTGGGCAGCAGCCACAGGCTCGCCACCGGCAGCAGCAGCACCGCCAGCGCCGGTGCGAGGCACAGCGGCAGGCCGCGCGACGCCGCACGACCGCGCGCCGCGAGCAGCGTGCCCAGCAGCAGGCCGCACGGCGCGACGACCACGACCAGCCGCAGCAGCTCCTGCGACGGCACGCGCGCGGGCACGGGCACGATCCAGGCGCCCGCCGGGAAGGCGGCCGGGAGCAGCACGGCCGCCGCGCCCAGCAGCGTCGCGGTCGAGGGCAGCGGCGGCAGCAGGCTGCCGGCGGCGGCGCACAGGGCTACCGCCGCGGCCAACCAGGGGCCGACGAGGTCGCCGCGGTCGAGCTCCAGCTCGAGCTGCCGCACCCCGACCAGCAGGGCCAGGCCCGCGATCGGCAGCACCACGGCCGCGGCCCAGGGCAGCGGCCGCAGCTCGACGGGCCGCGGCGACCGCTCCGCCAGCAACAGTGCGCTCGCGCCGCACAGCAGCCCCGCCACCTGCAGGCAGGCCTCGGGCCCCAGCAGCACCTGGACCAGCCAGGGCGCCGCGCACAGGCCGGCCGCCGCGCCGAGCAGGAGAGACGTGGTGGAGAGTCGCCGCGGGCCGCCGATCGACGGCGCGAGCAGCCCGCCCAGCGGCACGGCCGCCGGCGCCGCGACCAGCAGGCTGGCCGCCGCGACGAGCAGGTAGTAGGGCCAGGTCGTCCCGCCGCGCAGCGCCTCGGCCACCTGCGCGCGCGCCGGGGGGACGAGCAGGGCCGAGAGCCAGAAGCCCAGCGCCGCCGCCACCCCCGTCGCCAGCACCGCTTGGCGCGACAGGCCGGTGGGCCGGCGGGCCGCATGCCGCTCGGCCGCCCACCACCCGGTCGCCAGCAGCGCGGCCGTGATGACCAGCCCGGTGTGTCGCGGCGGCAGCCGGTCCACCGCCGGGAGCAGCACCGCGTCGGGCAATGTGGAGAACATGAGGGCGGCCGAGGCCCCCAGCAGCAGGCAGGCCCCGGGCGAGGAATGTGGCCTGGACGCCACGTCCTGGGTCGACGGCGCCTTGCCTTCGGTCATGCCGGGCCGGATTCTAGTCGGCGGCCCGTGACGCCCGAGCGGGCCGGACGCGGTTTCGGGTGAGGATCGTGGGAGCAGCCAAGACGAGCAGCTTGATGTCGCGCGAGGGGGACGTGGCGGCCGGCCGCAACGGACGCCTCGTCTTCAAGGTGGCCGATCGCCAGGAGGAGCTGGCGCAGCTGCACCGTCTCAACTGGCGCACCTTCGTGCGCGAGGTCTCGCAGCACATCGATACGGGCGACGGACAGCTCGTCGACAAGTTCCACGACAAGAACCTGTACTTCGTGGCGCTGTGCGACGAGCGCGTGGTGGGCATGCTGGCCGTGCACGACCAGCCGCCCTTCTCCATCGAGGAGAAGCTGGCCGATCCGTCCGTGCTGCGCTCGCTCGGTCCGCGGCCTCTGGAAGTCCGCCTGCTCGCGGTCGAGCCCGAGCACCGCCACTCGCTGGTGCTGGGCGGCCTGGGTGTGGCCGTGCTGCGCCACGCACGCGCGCAGGGCTACAGCCACCTGCTCATCTCGGGCTTCGTCGACCGCCTGCGCATGTACGAGCGCATGGGCTTCCGGCCGCTGGGGCCACCGGTGCGCAGCGGCGCGGTCGAGTTCGTGCCGATGGTCGCGCACGTCGACCGCATGCCCGAGCACATCGAGGAGAACGCCGAGCGCCTGACGCGGCGGCTCGCGCCGCCCGTGCGGCGCATGGCCTTCACGCCCGGACACGCGTGCAACGCGCCGGACGTGCTCGCGGCGGCCGGGCGGCCGTGGGTCGACCACCGCGGGCCGGAGTTCCTGTCGGCCTACGAGGACGTGCTCGCGCGCCTGGCCGACCTCGCGGGCGGCACGGACGTGGGGCTGTTCACGGGCAGCGGCACGCTGGCCAACGACGTCGTCGCCTGGGCGCTGGCCTCGGACCGCCGCCTGCGGCGCGGCCTGGTGCTCGTGAACGGCGAGTTCGGACGGCGGCTCGCGGCGCAGGCGCGGCGCGCGGGCCTGCAGACCACGGTGCTGGCCTGGGACTGGGGCCGGCCGTGGGACCTGGACCTCGTGGCGCGCACGCTGGAGCAGGACGCGCGCCTCGACTGGGTCTGGGGCGTGCACCTGGAATCCAGCACCGGCATGCTCAACGACGTCGGCGCGCTGCTGGAGCTGCTGGCCGAGCGGCGCGTGCGCGCCGTGCTGGACGCGGTTTCCGGCTTCGGCGCCGTGCCCCTGGACCTCTCGGGCGTGCACCTGGCCAGCGGCGTGGCCAACAAGGCACTGGGCGGCGTGGCGGGCCTGTGCTTCGTGCACGCGGCGCGCGGCGCCCTGGACGGCGTGGACGGCGGGCACGTGCCCAGCACCCTGGACCTGCGCGAGGCCCTGGCCACGCGCGGCCCGCGCTTCACGATGGGGGGCGGCCCGCTCTTCGCCCTGCACGCGGCGCTCGAGCGCTACGCGCACGGCGCGCCGCGTCGCGAGCGCTTCGCCAGCTACCTCGAGCTGGGTCGCACGGTGCGCGCGCGCCTCACGGCCCTCGGGCTGCCGCCGCTGGTGGACGAGGAGCGTGCGGCGCCCACCATCAGCACGTTCATCCCGCCGCCCGAGCGGCGCGCCGCGCTGCTGGCCGCCGCCGACGCGGCCGGCTTCACGCTGGGCGGCGGCAGCGCCTACCTGCGGGCGCGCGGCTGGCTGCAGATCGCCACGATGGGTGATGTGTCGCCCGCGGACGTGACGCGCCTGTTCGGCGCGCTGGGCGAGCAGCGCGCGCCGGCCGATCCGCGAGCCGCGACCTGACGGTCGGCTCGCGTGGTCTCTGGTATCGTGCCGCGCGTGACCGGGAGAGCCCCCCGATGAGCGCCCCGACGACCGAGCAGCCCTACCTGCCGCCGCGCAACTTCTCGGCCAAGGCGCACGTGAAGTCGCTGGACGAGTACCACCGGCTGTACGAGCAGTCCGTGCGCGATCCCGAGCGCTTCTGGTCGGTCGTCGCGCAGCGCCTGCAGTGGGACAAGCCCTTCGGCGACGTCCTGGAGTGGGATTTCCACACCGCGCGCATCCGCTGGTTCGAGGGCGGGCGGCTCAACGTCAGCGCCAACTGCCTCGACCGCCACGTGGCCGAGGGGCGCGGGGACCGCACCGCGATCCTCTGGGAGGGCGACGACTCCAAGGACACGCGCCGGCTCACCTACCGCGAGCTGCTGGCCGAGGTGTGCCGCTTCGCCAACGTCCTGCGCCGGCACGGCGTGGCCCGCGGCGATCGCGTGTGCATCTACATGCCCATGGTGCCCGAGATCGCCGTGGCCATGCTGGCCTGCGCGCGCCTGGGGGCCGTGCACTCGGTGGTCTTCGGCGGCTTCTCGGCCCGCTCCCTGCACGACCGCATCCTCGACGCCTCCTGCAAGGTGGTGGTCACGGCCGACGAGGGCGTCCGCGGCGGCAAGCGCGTCCCGCTCAAGGTCATCACGGACGAGGGCCTGCAGGGTGTCGACTGCGTCGAGCGGGTCATCGTGCTGCGCCGCACCGGCGCGCCCGTGGAGCTGCGCGCGGGCCGGGACGTGTGGTGGCACGACGAGATCGGCCACGTCGACGCGAATTGCCCGCCGGTGAGCATGGACGCCGAGGATCCCCTGTTCATCCTGTACACGTCCGGCAGCACCGGGAAGCCCAAGGGCGTGCTGCACACCACGGGCGGCTACCTCGTGTACGTGTCCTTCACGCACGAGCTGGTCTTCGACTGGCGCCCTGACGACATCTTCTGGTGCACCGCCGACTGCGGTTGGGTCACGGGGCACAGCTACACCGTCTACGGCCCGCTGTGCAACGGCGCCACGACGCTCATGTTCGAGGGCGTGCCCAACTACCCGGACGCGGGCCGCTTCTGGGACGTGGTGGACAAGCACCGCGTGACCATCTTCTACACCGCGCCCACGGCCATCCGCGCGCTCATGGCCGCCGGCGACGAGCCGGTGCGCAAGCGTTCGCGCAAGTCGCTGCGCCTGCTCGGCACGGTGGGTGAGCCCATCAATCCGGCCGCGTGGGAGTGGTATCACGAGGTCGTGGGCGAGCGCCGCTGCCCGATCATCGACACGTGGTGGCAGACGGAGACGGGCGGCATGCTCATCTCGCCGCTGCCCGGCGCGACCCCGCTCAAGCCCGGCTCGGCCACCTACCCGCTGCCCGGCGTGCGCCCCGAGCTGGTGGACGACGACGGCAACGTCCTCGAAGGCAACGGCGTCGCCGGCAACCTGTGCCTCACCTTCCCGTGGCCGGGGATCATGCGCACGGTCTACGGCGACCACCAGCGTTTCATCGACACCTACTTCAAGCGCTTCCCCGGCAAGTACTTCACCGGCGACGGCTGCCGCCGCGACGAGGATGGCTACTACTGGATCACCGGGCGCGTGGACGACGTGCTCAACGTCGCGGGTCACCGGCTGGGCACGGCGGAGGTGGAGTCGGCCCTGGTCTCGCACGCGTCGGTCGCCGAGGCGGCCGTGGTGGGCATGCCGCACGACATCAAGGGCCAGGGAATCTATGCCTTCGTCACACTCACGCACGGCATCGAGGGCGACGACGCCCTGCGCAAGGACCTCGTGGCCACCGTGCGCAGCGTGATCGGGCCCATTGCGACGCCCGACAAGATCCAGTTCGCCCCCGGGCTGCCGAAGACGCGCAGCGGCAAGATCATGCGCCGGATCCTGCGGAAGATTGCCGAGGGGAAGACCGATGAATTGGGGGATGTGACCACCCTGGCGGACCCGGGGGTGGTGGAGAACCTGGTCAAGAACAAGGTTTGACGGGCGCAGCTGAGGGCCGTGCCAATGAAGGCGGCCGCAGCGCGCAGGCGCGAGGAATTTGTCCGGGATGCTGAAGAAGCTGTTCTTCATCATGGTCGTCCTGGCGGGCCTGACCCTGCTGGGCATGCGCTACTTCACCGGACCGGCGGTGTGCGGCCAGGTGCTCGCTTTCGGCAAGCCCCTCGCGAACGCCTACATCTCCACCGCCGAGATCCAGGGCATCAAGACCAACGACGTGGGCGAGTTCCGGATCCCGGTCCCGCAGGCGCCGCAGGAGATCTGGTTCCACATCGAGCCGCCGAGCGGCGCGGACATCGTCCGCACCGCCAAGCTCTGGCTTCCGCGCCAGGTGGTCTACGTCGACGTCGACCTCGGCTCGGCCGGCGTGGCGGGCATCGTCCGCGACGCGCAGACCGACACACCGATCGGGAGCGCGCTGGTGAAGCTCGTCGGCGAGAGCCTGTCGCCGGTGTCGCGCACCGCACAGGACGGAAGCTTCTTCCTCGGTCCCGTTCCTGCGGAGCAGTACATCCTGAGCGTCGAAGCGGATGGCTACCCGGCGCTGTGGGAGCGGCTGGACCTGAGCGACGGGCGGTTCGTGAAGGACAAGACGGTCGACCTCGCGCAGTGAGCCAGCGCGGACGGGGCCGGCGCGCGCGGCC
>JADMIO010812952.1_pt1 | contig 13080 bp, 1 predicted proteins | sample 8958161 | NCBI WGS metagenome assembly JADMIO01 (sample SAMN16585339, study PRJNA669376) | soil metagenome | isolation source: Crop rotation soil | place: USA: Cullars Rotation, Alabama | collected 2011 | reverse complement strand
GCCGCGACTTCAAGTCACGTGAATTCCAAGCTTCGGATCCCACTGTGCTGGAAAGCTCGTTCCACAACGACGCGATCCGCGGCGACGACAACGACAACCGCATCCGCGGCGGTCGCGGCGCCGACGTGATCGACGGGCGCGGCGGGTTCGACATCGCCGACTACTCGCAGGGTGACGAGGCGGTTGCAGTCAACCTCGCGCTCGGCGTCGGCACGGCCGGCGAAGCGGCCGGCGACACGCTCGCCAACATCGAGATGCTGGTCGGCACGATCCACGCCGACAGCTTCACCGGCAGCGCCGGCGCCGACACCTTCGACGGTGGGTTCGGCAACGACACGATTGCCGGCGGCGCGGGTTCGGACCATTACCAGTTCGGCTTTGAGCGCGGCGAAGACCTCGTCATCGAGCTTGGCGATGCCGCTGATACCGACGAAATCGTCATGCTTTCGCCCGTGCGGCCGAAGGACGTCTCGGTGCTGCGCGAGGGCGACGACCTGTTCATCGAGCTCGAGCGCGACAACGGCACGCTGATCGACACGCTGCGGGTGCGCGACCACTTCCTCGGCACCGCGAGCGGCATCGAGGCGATCGTGTTCGGCGACGGCACGCGCTGGGATCGCGACACGATCGACACGCTGCAGCGGATCGGCCGGTTCAACGCCGCCGACGACATCGTGCGCTTCGCGATCGAGGACCAGCCGATCGTGATCGATCCGGCGGCGCTGATCGCCAACGATGCCGAGGACGTCAGCGGACTGGTCTTCGCCGGCGTCGAGCAGCCGCAGTTCGGCAGCGTGCACGTGCGCGACGACGGGCTGATCGAGTTCCTCGGCGCGCCGAACCACAACGGCGACGCGTTCTTCCACTATCTCGTGCGCGACCAGTACGGCCGCGAATCCTCGGCCCGCGTCGAGGTCAACCTTGCGCCGGTCAACGACGCTCCGACGGCGGTCGACGACGATCTCGTCTACGGCCTCGAGGACGAGATCCTGCGCATCCGCATCGACACGCTGCTGGCCAACGACTGGGACGTCGACGGCGACGACGAGGGCCTGCACATCGTCGGCCTGCGGCCGCTCGAGAACGGCTCGGGCGGCGACATCAACGCCTACAAGCACGTCGACTACTTCTTCTCCGGAACCAACGTCAGCGGCTCGGTCAAGGGCGACTACCTCGAGTTCAAGCTCAAGCCCGACTATTTCGGCCCGGCCGGCTTCCAGTATGTCCTGGCGGATTCCTCGGGCGCGACCTCGACCGCCAGCGTCGAAATCTACATCTCGCCGGTCAACGATGCGCCGCGGGCGAAGGACGACCTGCACCACGTCCGCCTCGGCAACACGCTGACCTTCAGCGTCGCCGATCTGCTCGCCAACAGCTACGACATCGAGGGCGACGCGGTCACCTTCGTCGGCCTGCACCCGGGGGCGGACGACAATCCGGCGTCGAGCGGGTCGGTCGCGGTCGACCAGGCCACCGGCAACTTCGTCTACACGCCGAGCCAGCTCGGCCTCGGGTTCATCGAGTATGACGTGATCGACGCGCGTGGCGCGGCCTCGACGCTGCGCTACCAGCTCAAGGTGCGCCCGCTCAACGATCCGCCCAAGGCGCACAACGACTACGGGCTGCGGACGCTCGAGGACCAGCTCCTGGTGATCGACCCGGCAAGCTTGCTGGCCAACGACACCGACGAGAACGGCGACACGCTGATCCTCGAAAGCATCGCGACTTTCGCCGAAAACGGCAAGGTTCGCCGGCGCGCCGACGGCTTGATCGAGTTCGCGCCGCGGTCCGACTACAACGGCTCGGCGGGCTTCTCGTACACCATCAGTGACGGGCGCGGCGGCTTCTCGACCGCGTACGTCTCGATCACCGTGATGCCGCGCAATGCGCCGGCGATCCTGCGCAACGACCTCGTCGCCGGGCTCGAGGACGGGGCGCTGTTCGTGATCCCGGCCGAGGCGTTCGGCAACGACATCGAGCCCGACGGCGATGTGCTGTTCTTCGAGCGCGCGCAGATCCTCGGGGTCATCGACCACCGCTTCCTCTCGCCGGACTTCACGGTCAGCGCGCGGATGGCCGACGGCTCGGCGCTGCCGGCCTGGCTCAGCTTCGATGCCGCGACGATGACTTTCGCCGGCACACTTCCGGAGGGGCAGATCAAGGCTTCGGTCGATGTCTGGATCACCGATCCGGTCAACGGCAACGTCTTCAACACCCGCTTCACGCTCAATTCGGCCGATCTGGCGAGCGGAGAGTCGGTGCGCTCGACGGTCATGTCCGGCTACCGGATCCGCGAGGCGCACGAGACGCGCCTCGAGTTCACCGCGAGCGCGCTCGATGGGGCCGAAACGGTGGTCGCGACGCTGGCCGACGGCTCGGCGCTGCCGACGTGGCTGGCGTTCGATCCGGCGACGTTGCGCTTCACCGGCACGGCGCCCGAAGGCACCACCGCTCCTGTAGCGGTCGTCCTGAGCTTCACCCGTCCCGGAACGGACGGCCCGGTAAGCTTCACCGATACCGCGACGCTCGATCCTGCCGCGCTGCCCGCCGGGGTCGCCTACGACAGTGGCGTCGCCCTGTTCGACCTCGAAGGCGCCACCGTCGCGGCGCAAGTGCAGGGCGGCCGGCCGCTGCCCGAATGGCTGCGCTTCGATGCGGCCAGCCGCAGCCTCGAGCTGTCGGGTTTCGCCCCGGACGAGGACGCCCAGCCGGTGCGCCTGCAGGTGGTGTTCACGCCGCCCGAGCGCACGCTGCCGAACGGCGTGCGCGCCTCGAGCGACCGCGGCTTCACCCTGGAGTTCCTGATCGGCCCCGAGACGTCGCTGGCCGAAATCAACGCGGTGCTCGCCGGCGAGCCCTACTTCGCCGAGCAGGGCCTGTTCGCGCTCGACCTTTCGGGCGCCACGGTGACCGCGGCGCGCGAGAGCGGGGCGCCGCTCAATTCGTGGCTCGCGTTCGACGCGGCCGACCTGACCTTCGCCGGAACCCCGCCACCCGAGTGGGTCGGCGCGCTGCCGGTGCGGCTGGATGTGGCCAGCGGCTCGCTCCCGGCGATGTCGATCATCACCGAAGTGGTCGTCGACGATACCTTCCGGGTGGACTCGCTGATGGGCCTCGGCCTGACCGTGCGCGACGAGCGGATCGACCTGAAGACGCCGAAGGACTTCAACGGCACGGTCGTGTTCAGCTACGACACGACCGACGAGAAGGGCGCGGTGTCGCAGGATCCGGCGCTGATCTTCTTCAACGTGCGGCCGACGCGCGAGCGGCCCGACGCGGGCATCGACGCGATCGCGGTCGACGAGGGCGAGAGCGTGCGCTTCGCCGTCGCCAGCCTGCTCGCGAACGACTTCGATCGCGACGGCGATGCCGTGCGCGTCGCTAGCCTTGGTGCCCCGGCGCACGGCACGCTGGTGCTCGAGCTGGCCCAGGTCGCGATCGACCCGCCGGCAGCGCTGGCGCCGCTCGAAGGGGCGGTGTGGAGCGCCGTGCTCGCCGACGGCTCGGTGCTGCCGGCGTGGCTGACGGTCGATGCCGCGACGGGAGCACTCGGGGGCGAGGTTCCGCTCGCTTTCGCCGGCGAGCTGGCGATCCGGGTCACCCGCACGCTCGACGGCGTCTCTGACAGCGCGACCGTCAGCCACACCTTCGACGGCAATCTCGGCGCCTTCGCGGTCTACACCCCGGACGCCGCCTATTCGGGCGAGGATTCGTTCGCCTACTCGGTCACCGATGGCCGCGAGGGGGCGTCGGCCGGCAAAGCCGTCGTCACCGTCAATCCGGTCGCCGATCCGCCGGTCGCGCGCGGCGATTCCATCTCCGCGCTGGAAGACACGCCGCTCACGATCGACCCGGCGGCGCTGCTCGCCAATGACTATGACGTCGACGGCGACCCGATCCGCTTCCTCGGCGTCAGCAACGCCAGTCGCGGCACGGTGTCGTACGACGGCGAGCAGATCCTGTTCACGCCGGAGGCCAACTTCTCCGGCCCGGCGAGCTTCGAATACCAGGTGACCGACGACCGCCACGGGGTCAGCACCGGGCGGGTGACGGTGCATGTCGCCTCGACCAACCGCGCGCCGACTCCGGGAGCCGACGTGTTCCAGGCGATCGAGGACACCCCGTTCACCTTCACCATCGCCGAGCTGATGGCCAACGACAGCGACCCCGACGGCGACGCGCTGCGCTTCCAGTCGATCAAGTCGTCGGTCGAGGGCGGGCGGATTCTCGAGCTGCCCGGCGGGCGCTACCAGTTCGTGCCCGACGAGAACGTCAACGGCCCGCTCGGCTTCTCCTACGTGGTCAGCGACGGCCGACGCTCGACGACCGCCTCGATCACGTTCGACATCGCCGCGGTCAACGATGCGCCGATCGCCAACGACGACGGCTTCTTCGCCGGGAAGGTCGACCAGGACCTGACGATCGACTTCGCTGAGCTGATCGCCAACGATCGCGACGTCGAGGGCGACAGCTTTACGATCGTCGAGCTGTTCGACGGCGACCAGGGGATCGTCACGCGCGTCGGCGACACCGCGGTGTTCAGCCCGGACGGCGGCTACTTCGGCGACGCCGGGTTCCACTACCGCGTCACCGATAGCCACGGCGCGTCGAGCGTCGGCTACGTCAACCTGACGATCTACCCTGAATTCCCGCTGCCGATTGCGTCCTCGGACCACGGGCTCGAAGTGCTCGAAGACGGGTTCCTCGATATCGACCCCGCGCTGCTGATGGCCAATGACACCGCGCCCGAAGGCTCGACGCTGAGCTTCGTCGACCTGCTGGGGGCCGAGCTGCAGGCCGACGGCCGCTATCGCTTCACGCCGTCGGCGGACTTCTTCGGCGAGGTAACGCTGCGCTACGCGATCGAAAACGAGCAGGGCTTCCCCGTATGGTCGACGGTGTCGATCTCGGTGCTCGCGGTCGAGGACGCGCCGGTCGCGGGCGACGACTTCGGCCTGATCACGGCCGAGGACACGCCGCTGACGATCTTCGCCGACCGCCTGACCGCGAACGACAAGGACGTGGACCGCCAGGCGATCTTCATCTCGGGGATCGTCGAAGCGCACGGCGTGACCGTGACCGACATCGGTTTCGGTCAGCTCGAGATCACGCCCGACGCCGATTTCGACGGCACCGCGTGGTTCGATTACGAGCTGTCCGACAGCACCGGCCGCACCGACGTCGCGCGCGTCACGGTCGAGGTCACCCCGGAGAACGACCCGCCGGTCATCACCGCGGTGCCCGTGCTGCGCGGGCTCGAGGACCTGCCGTTCAGCGCCGCGCTGCCGGCGGGCCTCGTCACCGATGCCGACGGCGACATCGTCCAGGTGAGCTTGCGCGGCAAGGACGGCGCCGAGCTGCCCGCCTGGCTGCACTACGACGCGCAGGCGCGCGCGCTCTCGGGCCAGCCGCCGGCCGATTTCCACGGCACCGTCGCGCTCGAGGTCGTCGCCAGCGACGGCTCGGCGAGCGCGGTGCGCGAGGTGATCGTCTCGATCGAGTCGGTCAACGACGCGCCGGTCGTCGGCAGCGGCGTGGACGACGTCGCCGCGGTCGAGGACACGGCGTTCGCGGTCGCGCTGCGCACCGATGCGTTCGCCGACGTCGACGGGGACGCGCTGGCGCTGTCGGTCGCGTTGGCCGACGGATCCCCGCCGCCTGCATGGCTGACGCTCGCGGGGGGAGTCCTCTCGGGTACGCCGCCGCACGACTTCAACGGCGAGCTGGCGCTGACCGTCACGGCCAGCGACGGCCAGTTGGCGGTGTCCGAGCCGTTCGTGTTGCGCGTCGCGGCGGTCAACGACGCGCCGATCGTCGCCCAGCCGCTCGGCGACGCGATCTACGACGAGGACAGCAGCTTCGTGCTCGCGCTGCCTGAAGGCAGCTTCGCCGACATCGACGGCGACGCCCTGACGTTGACGGCGGCGTTGGCCGGCGGCGAGACGCTGCCGGCATGGCTCGCCTTCGACGGCGAGCGCTTCACCGGCACTCCGCCGGCCGACTTCCACGGCGAGCTCGACCTACGGGTGACCGCAAGCGACGGCACGCTGACGGCGTCCGACGTGTTCCGCCTGACCATCGTCCCGGTCAACGACGCGCCCGCGGTGCTCGTGCCGCTGGCCGACTTGCAAACCGCCGAGGACACTGCCTTCTCGATCGCGCTGCCGACATCGGGCATCGCCGACGTCGACGGCGACACGCTGAGCTTCAGCGTGCTGCTGGCTGACGGCAGCGCTCTGCCAGGCTGGCTCAGCTTCACCGGAACGCATCTCGAGGGCACCCCGCCAGCCGATTTCGAAGGCCGCCTCGACCTGCAGCTCGTCGCCAGCGACGGGGCGCTGTCCGCGTCCGATCCGTTCAGCCTGCTGGTTTCGGCGGTCAACGACGCGCCGGTCCTGCTGGCCCCGCTGAGCGACCTGTCCTCGCCCGAGGATGCCGCGTTCGACTTCGTCATCGCGACCGACCGCTTCGGCGACGTCGACGGCGACGCTCTGACGCTGACAGCGCTGCTCGGGGACGGCAACCCGCTGCCCGCGTGGCTCGCATTCGACGGCGCCCACCTGACCGGCACGCCGCCGGCCGACTTCAACGGGCTGCTCGAGATCGCAATCACCGCCAGCGACGGCGCGCTGTCGGTCAGCGGCACGTTCCGGCTCGAGATCAGCGCGGTCAACGATGCGCCGGTGCTGCTGGCTCCGCTGGCGGACTATACGGTCGCCGAAGACGCGCCGATCAGCTTCACGCTTCCCGCGGGGACCTTCGGCGACATCGACGGCGATACGCTGACGCTGGCGGCCAAGCTGGGCGACGGCAGCGCATTGCCCACGTGGCTGACCTTCGACGGCGCGAGCTTCAGCGGCCAGGCGCCGGGCGACTTCAACGGCTCGCTGGCGATCACGGTCACCGCGAGCGATGGCACGCTTACCGCTAGCGACGGGTTCGTGCTGACTGTCGCCGCGGTCAACGATCCGCCGGTGCTGCTGGCGCCGTTCGCGGACCTGGCCTTCGATGAAGACACGCCGTTCGCGGTCACGCTCGATGTGGCGCGCTTCGCCGACGTCGACGGCGATCCGCTGGCGCTGTCGCTCACGCTGGCCGACGGTTCGGCGCTGCCCGAATGGCTCGCGTTCGACGGCGCGACGCTCTCGGGCACGCCTCAGGCCGACTGGAACGGGAGTCTGGCGCTGCGGATTCGCGCGAGCGACGGCAGCCTGTCGGCCAGCGACGAGTTCACGCTGACCATCGCACCGGTCAACGACGCGCCGGTGACGGCCCACTGGTTCGGCGGCGCGGTGCATTCCGCGGAAGATGCGGCGATCGACCTGCCGCTGCCGGCGGCTGCGTTCACCGACATCGACGGCGATCCGCTCACCGTGACCGCGACCCTCGCCGACGGCACTGCGCTGCCCGGCTGGCTGGCGTTCGACGGCGCACGCTTTACGGGCACCCCGCCGGCCGATTTCAACGGTGCGCTGGCGCTGCTCGTCACCGCATCCGACGGCGTCCTCGGCACCACGGCAGCGCTCGATCTGGTGATCGATCCGATCAACGACCGGCCGGTGCTCGTCACACCGCTGGCCGATCGCGCGGTCACCGAGGACATGCCGTTCGCGGTCGAGATCCCGCTGGCGAGCTTCGCCGATGTCGATGGCGATCCGCTCGCGTTCTCGGCCCGGCTGGCGGGTGGGGGCGACCTGCCGGGATGGCTCGAGTTCGACGGTGCGACTCTGCGCGGCACGCCGCCGCAGGATTTCAATGGCGCGATCGACATCGAGGTTCTCGCCAGCGATGGGGCGCTGGTTGCGACCGACACGTTCCGGCTGACCGTCACTCCGACGAACGACTTGCCCGTGGTAGTGACCCCGCTGCCGGACCTGGTCACGGCGGAGGATCACGCGATCTCGCTGGCGCTGCCGACCACGGGCATCACCGACGTCGACGGCGACCCACTCGCGTTCTCGGTCCTGCAGGCCGACGGCAGTGCGCTGCCGACCTGGCTCAGCTTCACCGGCTCGCGCCTCGAAGGCACGCCGCCGGTGAACTTCAACGGCCAGCTCGCGCTGCAGCTCGTGGCGAGCGATGGTCAGGGCTCGGTGGCCGATCCGTTCACCCTGACGATCGTCGCAATCAACGACGCACCCGTCGTGCTGACCCCGCTCGCCAACCGCAACGTCGCCGAGGACACCGCGTTCGCCTTCGCCGTGCCGGCGGGCACCTTTGGCGATGTCGAGGGGGATGCGCTGACGCTCTCCGCTCGGCTCAGCAACGGCAACGCGCTGCCGCTGTGGCTCAACTTCGACGGCGCCACCTTCGCCGGTACGCCGCCGGCGAACTTCAACGGCTCGCTCGAGATCGACGTGACCGCCAACGACGGCCTGCTCGCCGCCACGACGCGGTTCGTGCTTGCGATCGACCCGGTGAACGACGCGCCGACGGCGAGCAACGGGACGGGCTCGGTCGAAGCAGGCCAGACCGCGTCGGGGCAGATCGCCGCAAACGACGTCGACGGTGACACCCTGAGCTATTCGCTGGCGACCGCACCCGGCCACGGGACGGTCACGCTCAACGCGGCGACCGGCGCGTATAGCTACGCCGCCAGTGCCGGTTATGCCGGCGCCGACAGCTTCGCGGTCGACGTCAGCGACGGTAAGGGGGGGATCGCCCGCGCGACGATCGCCTATACGGTCACCGGCCCGACGACGACCACCCCGATTTACGGCAGCTGGGGCAACGACGTGCTGACCGGCGGCGCGGGGAACGATCAGATCTACGGCGGCGACGGCAACGACACCTTGTCCGGCCTCGGCGGCAACGACGCGCTGTACGGCGGCACCGGCACCGACTCGCTCGCCGGCGGGCAGGGCGACGACCGGCTCGAAGGCGGCGACGGCAACGACACGCTGTTCGGTGAAGCCGGCAACGACACGCTGCTCGGCGGGACCGGCGCGGACGTGCTCGACGCCGGCGACGGCGACGACGTCCTCCAGGGCGGCGACGGCAACGACCAGCTCCGCGCTGGGGCCGGCGCCGATCAGGTCGACGGTGGAACGGGTCACGATCTGATCTACGGCGGCGACGGCAACGACATCCTGCTCGGGAAGGACGGCGACGACGTGATCCTCGGCGAGGCCGGCGACGACCGTCTCGAGGGTGGCACCGGGCACGACTCGCTCAATGGCGGCGACGGCACCGATATTCTGATCGGCAGCGACGGCAACGACACACTGGTCGGCGGCATCGGCGACGATTCGCTCGACGGCGGGAACGGCAACGACCAGTTTACCGGCGGCGCGGGCAACGACACGCTGACCGGCGGCTGGGGGACTGACACCGCGAACTTCGCAGGGGTCTCGACGACATATTCGGTGGTCACCACCGGCGGCACGGTCCGCATCGTCGACAACAACGCCACGGCCGACGGCAACGACGGGACCGATACGATCACGGGCATCGAGCGGCTCGTGTTCAAGAACAACGTCACGGTGAACATCGTCTCGCCGATCATCCTCGACCTCGCCGGCGACGGCATCGAGACGCTGAGCGCCGCGCAGAGCCATGCCCTGTTCGATCTCGACGGAGATGGCCTCGCCGACGACACCAGCTGGATCGGCAAGGGCGACGGGTTCCTCTATCTCGACCGCGACGGCAACGGGACGATGTCGGGCGCGGACGAGATCACCTTCATCGACGATCTGCCCGACGCTACGTCCGATCTCGCCGGCTTGCGCGCGTTCGACAGCAATGGCGACGGCAAGCTGACCTCGGCCGACGCGCGCTTCGCCGACTTCGGTGTCTGGCGCGACGCCGACGGCGACGGTGCGGTCGACGCCGGCGAGACCACCAGCCTCGGCCAGGCGGGAATCGCCTCGATCGGGCTCGCCGGCACCGCGAAGGACGGCACGACCGCGCTCGGCGAGGCCGCCGTGCTCCACACCGGCTCGTTCACGACCACGGGCGGACAGACGCGCGGGTTCGCCGACGCGGCGCTGACCTACTATGCGGCCGCGTCGAGCCTCGTCGAGCTCGCGCCGGCGCACCTGAGCCTCGGCAAGAAGGCCAAGAAGTTCGCTCTCCAGGTGGCCAACGGCGGGGTGGGCGTCGCCTCGAAGAGCGACAAGAGCGTTCGCCAGATCGGTCCGAACACCGTGCTCAGCTTCGGCAAGCAGGTCATCGGCATGTTCGCGCCGGTCGTGCTCGACCTCGACGGCGACGGCGTCGAGCTGGTCAAGCGCGACAAGGCGCGCGCGGCGTTCGACATGGACGGGGACGGCTTCGCCAACGACACCGGGTGGATCTCGGGCTCCGACGGTTTCCTGGTGATCGACCGCGACAATGACGGACGGATCACCGATGCCGCCGAGCTGAGCCTTGCGGCCGGGCATCCGAATGCGCGGACCGGGCTGCAGGGCCTCGCTGCGCTCGACAGCAACGGCGACGGCCGCGTCGACTCTGGCGATGCGCGGTTCGGCGAGTTGCGCGTCTGGCAGGACCGCAACGGCAACGGCACGACCGAGGCCGGCGAGCTCGTCAGCCTCTCCGGTGCCGGGATCGCAGCGATCAAGCTGGCGGTGACCGCGGCCCAGGGCTCTTACAAGATCGGCAGCAACGCGCTCGCCGCCACCGCCAGCTTCGTGCGCAGCGACGGCTCGACCGGGGCGGCCGCCGATGTGGTGCTCGCTTACGACCCGACCAGTCGCGGCGCGGTCCGCAGCCCGGCGTCCACGCTTGCCGGCGGGGCTCGCAACCCGCTCCTCGAGGCCCTCGGATGGGCGGACACCCAGCCGTCGAAGAACGGGCCGCGCGCGCTGCTCGAGAAGCTGGTTTCGGCCGAGCCCGAGGCCGGTGACTCCGACCTCGGTGCGCAAATCGAGCTGGCGCGCAAGCTCGCGCTCATCCGCCAGGATCTCGGCACCTTCGGGCTCAGCGGCGAGGGCCTCAATCCGCTGCGTCGCGAGCAGCTCATGCAGCTCGACTGGTTCGCCTGAGCCCGAGCCGGGCCGGTCGGCTATCGCGGGCAGTAGCGGTCGAGGAAGTGCTGATGCGCGGGCATCGCCGCGACCGAGCGCGCGACGCCGGCGGCGAGGTCGGCCAGCGTCTGGCCGAGCCTGCCATCGCTCATCAGCGCGCCCATCCGGTGCCAGCCGCGCGGCGTGATCCGCTGGCCGAGCATGCACTGCACCCAGCTGTCGACCCGGAACACCTCGCCCGCCGCCTGCCAGGCGTGCGCGCCCTCGGCAAAGCTGTCGATCCGCGCGCGCAGCCTGTCGGGCACCTGCATGTGCCGCAGGTAGCGCCACAGCTCGCTGTCGTCGCGCTCGGTCAGGTGGTAGTGCAGCACGACGAAATCGCGCACCTGCTCGATCTCGTCCTGCGCCATCGCGTTGTAGCGCTCGCGCGCGGCGGCGCACTCGGGGCCGAACGGAAACAGCTGGATCAGCTTGGTCACCGCGCTCTGGATCAGGTGGATGGCGGTCGATTCGAGGGGCTCGACGAAGCCCGAGGAGAGCCCGATGGCGACGCAGTTGCGGACCCAGGCCTGCTGCCGGCGGCCGGTGCGGAACCGCACCAGGAACGGGTCGCGCAGCAGCTCGCCTTCGACCGCGCCGCGGAACTCGGCGAGTGCCGCCTCGGGCTCGGTGTGCGCGGTCGAGAACACCAGTCCGTTGCCCATTCTGTGCTGCAGCGGGATGCGCCAGCGCCACCCTTCGGTATGGGCGATCGCGCGAGTGTAGGGATGCGCATCACCCACTGACGCGCTTGGCACGGCCCAGGCCGCGTTGGTCGGCAGCCAGTGGCCCCAGTCCTCGAACCCGGTTCCGAGCGCCTTCTCGATCAGCAGCGCCCGGAAGCCCGTGCAGTCGACGAACAGCTCGCCCTCGATCCGCCCGCCGTCCTCCATCACCAGCGCGGCGACGTCGCCGCTCTCGCCGTGCAGTTCGACCTCGGCGATCTTGCCTTCGCGCCGCGTGACCCCGTCGGTCTCGGCGATCCGGCGCAGGAACTTGGCGTAGAGCCCGGCGTCGAGGTGGTAGGCGTAGTTGAGCGGCGGATCGGCCTGCAGCGTGAACTTGTGCCCGAGCGCGGCCTCGTGCTCGGGATAGTACTGGCCGATCGGTGCCGCTTCGCCGCGCGCCTGCGCCTCGAGCCAGAAATGCTGGAACTCGGCCACCCAGGTGCGCAGCGGCGCGGCGCCGAAGCTGTGGATGTAGCGGTCGCCCGGCCGCGCCCAGTCCTCGAACGAGATGCCGAGCTTGAAGCTCGCCTGGCTCGCCTGCATGAACGCCTGCTGGTCGATCCTGAGCAGCTCGTGGAACGCGCGCGCGGTCGGGATCGTCGATTCGCCGACACCGATCGTGCCGATCTCCTCGGATTCGACCAGCGTGACCTCGACCAGCCGGCCGAGCTGGCGCGCGAGGGCGACCGCGGCGATCCACCCGGCGGTGCCGCCGCCGGCGATGACCACGCGGGTCGGTGTCGAAGCGGTCATCGTTGCAGCCTTTTCGTCACTTGCGCGCGCAGCCGGCGCGCGAGCGTCTCGTCGAGCGGCGCCAGCGCGCCGTGGATGTGCTCGGGCAAGTGTGCGCGCGCGGTCCCGGCGTCGCCGAACACGTAGTAGTCGAACAGCGCCTTCCACGCCGCCTTTTCGCCTTGCGGACGGCCGCGCAGCGAGAGCAGCGCGTGGAGCAAGGTGACTTGCGGGCTGTCGACGTAGCCGGGGACCGCGTTCCACCAGAAGTTCACCAGCACGTTGAACCCGGCCAGCGCCTCGACGTGGTGCCACCACATCGCCGGGTAGGTGAGCACGTCGCCGGGCTCCATCTCGGCCACTTGCGCGGCATCGAGCGCATCGGCGAAGCGCGGATGCCGGGCGAGGTCGGGCGCGGCCATGTCGACCATCGAGATGACCTGCCCGCCGGGCGTCGGCTCGAGCGGGCCCGGGTAGAGATTGGCCGCCTGCTCGGGCGGGAACAGCGTGAACCGGCGGCGACCGACCGCGCAGACGGCGATGTTGTGCGTGTCGTCGTAGTGGCAGGTGGCGGTCGTCCGGTTGCCGAGCCACACCGAGGCAAGGCGGGAAAG
>JADMIO010768880.1_pt1 | contig 13083 bp, 16 predicted proteins | sample 8958161 | NCBI WGS metagenome assembly JADMIO01 (sample SAMN16585339, study PRJNA669376) | soil metagenome | isolation source: Crop rotation soil | place: USA: Cullars Rotation, Alabama | collected 2011 | reverse complement strand
GCCGAACCGCCTGACCGACGGCTATGACCTGACCGACGCCGGCGTGCAGAAGGCGATCGTGTCGGGCGCGAAGCTGGTCATCACGTGCGACTGCGGCACGAGTGCGCACACAGCCGTGAACGCGCTCAATGCGGCCGGGATCGACGTCATCATCACTGATCACCACTTGCCTAGCGGACCGTTGCCGCCGGCGTACGCGGTGCTCAATCCGCGGCAGCCGGGTTGCGACTACCCGGACAAGGATCTCGTCGCGGCGGGTGTCGTGTTCAAGCTCGCGGCATCGGTGACGCGCGAGCTCGGCGGCGACATCGCGATGGTCGTGAGCCTGCTCGACCTCGTGGCACTCGCCACGGTCGCAGACGTCGCCCCGCTGCGGGGAGAAAACCGCGTCTTCGTGCGGCGCGGATTGCAGTTGATGCGTGTATCACGCGTGCCCGGACTCAAGGCGCTCGTCACGAGCGCCGGCCTCGACGCGAAAGAGCTGACCGCGGGCCGCGTGGGCTTCATCCTCGCGCCGCGCATCAACGCGACGGGCCGTATTGCGAGCGCCATGCTCGGCGTCGAGCTGTTTCTCACGGACTCTCCCGAGCGCGCGCGTGCCATCGCATTCCAGCTCGCGGCGCTGAACGAGGAGCGGCGGGAAAAGGACCGGCGAACGCTCGAGGAAGCGCGCGAAATGCTCGCGGCGATCGACTTCGACAGCACGCGTGGCATCGTCCTGGCTCGCGGCGATTGGCATCCCGGCGTCATCGGCATCGTCGCGTCGCGCGTGGTCGAACAGACCGGCCGGCCTGCGCTGCTGATCGCCATACAGGATGGCGTGGGGAAGGGCTCGGGGCGCTCGATCCCCGGATTCGACCTGCATGGTGCGCTGACCGAGTGCAAGCACCATTTCCTGCGGTTCGGCGGCCACCGCGCGGCGGCGGGAATCACCATCGCCGAGAGCGAGATTCCCGCGTTCGCGGAGAGCTTCCGCCAGATCGCCAATGCACGTCTCACGCCGGAAGATCTGCGTCCCGAATTGCGGCTCGACATCGAGATTCCGCTGGCATCGGCGACCGAGGACCTGTTTGCCGCGCTGAAGGAATGCGAACCGCACGGTATCGGCAATCCCGCGCCCACGTTCGTGACGCGCGGCGTGCGTGCGGACGTCAAGCACGATCCGGCGCTCGCGCTCCCCGGCGAGCCGTTCGCTGCGCCTGCGCCACGCATCATCGGCGAAACCGGCATTCGCACGCGCCTGCTCGCCAAGGGCGCCGCGCTCGACGCGATTGCGTGGGACTTTGCGCATCGCATCGAGGACATCGACTGGACCGCGCCGATGGATGTCGCGTTCAAGCTCGAACGCGACGACTGGAACGGCATTCCGCGCATGCAGGCGAAGATCGTCGACGTGCGTCAGTCCACGGGCTGAGCGCATCGCGCCGTGCGGATCGTCGCGGGCGAGTGGCGCGGGCGAAAACTGGCGGTCCCGCACGGTCCGGTGCGGCCCACGGCCGACCGTGTACGCGAGGCCTGGATGAGCATCGTGCACGGCGTGCTCCCGGATGCGACCGTGCTCGATTTGTGTGCAGGTTCGGGGGCGCTTGGCATTGAAGCGCTGTCTCGCGGTGCGCGACACGCGACGTTCGTGGAATCGAATGCGCGTGTGCTGAGAACGCTGCGCGAGAACATCGCGCTGGTGGGCGCCGAGGATCGCAGCACGATCGTACGCGGCGACGCGCTCAGGTTCGTCGCCGCACTCGGCCCGCTCGCCTTCGATGTCGCGTTCGCCGATCCGCCCTACGCCACGGACCTCGCCGCGGAAATCGCCGAACAGTGGCAATTGGTACCGTTCGCGCGCCTGCTCGGTGTCGAACACGCATCCCGCGGTTCGAGCACTCCCCGCAGTTCGAGCACTCCCCGCACTTCGAGTAGTTCCCGCCGTTCGGCAGTTCCAGGAGATACACGGCGCTACGGCGACTCCGCCATTACCTTCTACCGCGTCGCATCCGAAACACCGCCCGAGCCCAGCCCCGCATGAGCCGCATCGCGATATACGCCGGCAGCTTCGATCCGCCGACGAATGGCCACCTCGACCTGATTCAGCGAAGCCTTGGCTTCGTCGATCGGCTCGTCGTCGGCGTGTTGAACAATGTCGCGAAGGCGCCGCTGTTCACGGCGGACGAGCGCCAGGCGCTCATTCGCGCGTGCGTGGATGATGCGCGCGTGGACGTGCGCATTTTTCGCGGACTGCTCGTCGATGTCGCACACGAGGTCGGCGCCACGCTGGTGATTCGTGGCCTGCGGGTCGTCGCCGATTTCGACTACGAAATGCAGATGGCGCTGACCAACCGGCAGCTCGCGCCCGCACTCGAGACGATCTTCATGGTGCCGTCGCTCGAAACCGCGTACATCAGCTCGACGCTGGTCAAGCAGGTCGCCCAGTTTCAGGGCAACGTGAGCGGCTTCGTTCCGCCGCCCGTCGCGGCCGCGCTCAGGGCCAAATTTCCCCGGACGTGAGTTTCCTCGCGGGGCTGCGCGTTCGCGCTGCGCAGGCGCCGCGATGCCTCGCGTTTGCCGAGGCGCACGATCCCCGCGTTCAGCAGGCCGTCGCGCGCATCGCCGCGGAACGCATCGCGCGCCCCTTGCTGATTCTCGATCCCGCGCGGCCGGAGACTCATGCCGAGATTCTCGCCCTGGGCCTTCCCGTCGTGCATCCGGGAGACGATCATCGGCGCGCGCGCGTCGCGGCGACGATCGCCACCCGGCGCGCGGCGGCGCGGATGACCGCGGATGCCATCGACGGATTCTCGCGGGACCCGCTGTATTTCGCTGCAGCGCTGGTCGCGTTCGGTGACGCGGACGGGAGCGTTGCGGGCGCGGTCCGGACGACGGGCGATGTCGTGCGCGCCGCGCTCTGGCTCGTCGGCACCGCCCCGGGCGTGCGCAATGTGTCCGGCGCGTTCTATCTCGTCGTCCCGCCCTTTCGCGGCCCCGACGAAGACGTGCTGACGTTTGCCGACGCCGCGGTCATCCGGTATCCCACTGCGGCGCAGCTCGCCGACATCGCGATCGCCGCCGCGACCGCGCGTACGGCGATCGTGGGAGACACGCCCCGCGTGGCATTCCTGTCCTTCAGCACTGCCGGGAGTGCCGACGGTCCGTCTGTCGATGCGGTCCGCGAAGCGGTGGCGTCGGTGCGCACCCGCATGCCTGCGCTTGCGGTGACTGGGGAGGTGCAGGGCGATGCGGCGCTGATCCTGGACGTCGCCCGCCGCAAGGCGCCCGACGACCCCGTCGCCGGGTCCGCCAACATTCTGATCTTTCCGTCCCTCGATGCCGGGAACATCGCGTACAAGCTCGTGGAGCGTCTTGCGCACGCGCCCGCGATCGGGCCCATCCTGCAGGGGCTCGCAAAACCGTGCGCCGATCTCTCGCGTGGCGCGCGCGCGGATGATATCGTCCACGTAGCGGCGATCACGGCCCTGCAGGCAGCAGCACCCCCGGAGCACGCATGAGCTTCACAATCCGAAGGCAGAAGGACATCGCGATCGTCGAAGTCGATGGTCAGCTCATCGTTGGCAACCGCCAGGAGCTGAAGCAGAAGGTGCTGGACGAGTTCGAGTCGGGTACGCGCAAGGTGCTCGTCGACTTTGCGCGCACCGGATACATCGATTCGTCGGGGCTTGGCGTCCTGGTCTCGCTGGCCAAGAAGCTGCGCGAAGACGGCGGCGAGCTCCGGCTCGCGAACCTCAACGACGACCTCCGGACGCTGTTCGAGCTCACCAAGCTCGACACGCTGTTCCCGATCGCCGACTCGCGGGAGCGCGCCCTCGAGAGCTTCTGATGGAGCAACCGTCATTCGCTCTCGATCGCGCCATTCCGAGTGACGTTCAGTACATCGAAGGCATCGTCGCCGAAGTCGCGGCCGGTTGTGCCGATTTCGACTTTCCGCGCCAGCTCGTTTCGCTGAACGTCCGCGTAGCCCTGACCGAGGTCCTTGCGAACGCCATCATGCGCGGCAATCGCGAGGACATCCGGAAGACGGTGCGCATCCTCGCGCGCGTGAACCGCGAGCAATGCGTCGTCGAAGTCGCGGATGAAGGGCGTGGGTTCGACTACCTCACGTGCCTGATCGACCCCACGACGCCGGATCGGGTGCAGCGCGAGGACGGGCGCGGCCTGTTTCTCATGCACAACCTCGTCGACCGCGTCGAACAGTACAACGACGACACCGGCAGCAACGTCGTGCGCATCACGGTTCGCCGGCCGTGACGGTCACCGGCGTCGTCACCGCCGAGCGCGAAGCCGAGCTCGCGGCCGCCGAGCTGGCGGAGCGCTACGAGGAGATCGATCTCCTGTACCGGATCGGCGACATCCTCGGCCGCACGGTCTCGCTCGAAGACACGGCGCCGACCGTGCTGCGGGGGATCGCCGAGACGGTCTCGGCGCGTCGTGGTGTCATGCTCGTTCACGATCCCGCGACGCGCACGCTGAAACCGGTCGCCGCCGTGGGCGCCGATCTTGCCGCGTTTTCACCCGTCCCACTCGACGATGCGGGAAGCGTGATCGCACGCGTGTTCCGCGAGCGCCGCGCCCAGTCGCTCTTGCCCGACGCACCGCGTTCCCCCGCTGAAGCAATGCTGGCCGGCGCGCTGCTCGCGGTGCCGATACTCTGGTCGTCGCCGACGGGCTCGGCAGCCCTTGGCACGGTCGTCGTCGCGGACCCCGCGGGACGCGGCGCGTTCACGGCTGGCGACCAGAAGCTGATGGCGGCGATCGCGACGCAGGTCGGATCGGTAATCGAAAACGCGCGCCTCGTCGAAGCATCCGTCGCGCAGGAGCGTCTCGAGCAGGAAATGCAGCTCGCGCACGACCTGCAGATGAAACTGCTGCCTGCGGCGAGCATCGTGGCGCCGCAAGCGGAAGCCGCCGCGCGCGTGCTCCCCGCGACGAGTGTCGGTGGCGACTTCTACCATCTGTTCCGCCTCAGCGGCGAGAGCACGGGTGTCATGATCGGCGACGTGTCGGGACACGGCTATCAGGCCGCGCTGATCATGGCACTCGCGATGATGGCGTCGGCGATTCATGCCCAGCAGTCCGCTGATCCCGCGCGCGTGGTGCACGCCATGCTGGATTCGCTGCGCGACGAGCTGCGCGACACCGACATGTACCTCACGCTGTGCTATTGCGTGATCGATCCGAAGAAAGGCGAGCTCCGCTATGCGAATCTCGGCCACCCGCATGCGTTCATCGTGCGATCGAACGGCACGGTCGAGCGGTTGCTCGCACACGAACCGCCGCTCGGACTCGACATGGTCGCGAAGGTCGATGCGACGGCGTTCACCTGGCGCCGCGGGAAGGATCTGCTCGTCCTGTTCACCGACGGCATCAGCGACGCGAGGAACGCCGCGGACCAGAAGCTCGGCGAGCGCCGTGTGCTCGACGCCATCGTCGAGCGACGCAAGGAGCCGGCGGCCGCGATCGTCGAACACATCGTGCAGCTCGTGCAGCAGCACGAGGCGGGTGTCGAGCGCCGGGACGATTTGACGCTGGTGGTCGTGAGAGCGTAGGAGGGCTTCGGGATGTAGGGCTTGGGGCTTAGGGGCGCACGATGCAGCACGTCATATTCCCCCGAAGCCCTAATCCCCAAGCCCGAAGCCCTATGAGACCGCGGAAGCGACTCGGCCAGCACTTCCTCTCCGATCCGCGGATCCTCGGCCGCATCGTTGGCGCACTCGAGTTGCGCGGTGACGAGACGGTGGTGGAGATCGGGCCCGGGACCGGCGCGCTCACGGAGCTGCTCGCACCGCAGTGCGCAAAGCTCGTCGCGATCGAGCTCGATCGTGATCTCGCGCCGGCGTTGCGCGCGAAGTTTGGCGCGCGGCCGCACGTCGAAATCGTCGAGGCCGACGTGCTCGATGTCCGGCTTGCCGACGTCGCCGGCGGTTCGTTCGTGCTGATCGGCAACGTGCCGTACTACATCACCACGCCCATTCTCTTTCACGCGCTCGAGCGGCCGCGGGCGGAGCGTGCGGTGTATCTCGTGCAGCGCGAAGTCGCCGATCGCATGAACGCTGCGGCAGGGTCGAAGCAGTACGGCGCGCTCTCGGTCAATGTGCAAGCCGTCGCGCACGTCGAGCTGTTGTTCAACGTGCCGGCCGGTGCGTTCAATCCGCCACCGAAGGTCGAATCGGCCGTCGTGCGTATCACGCCACGCGCGGATCCCGCGGTGACCGAAGCGGAAGAGGATCCATTTCGCCGTTTCGTGCAGGCCGCGTTCGGCCAGCGTCGCAAGCAACTCAAGGCCATCGTGCGCATGGTCGCCGGCGTCGATACTCCGGGCGCTGCAGCGCTGATCAGCTCCGCCGGATTCTCCCCGGAGGCACGCGCGGAAACCCTGACCGTTGGCGAACTGGCTCGTTTGTTCCGGGTTCTGCGTCGGGCGTAGCTCGCGAACTGCTGAGAAGGAAGACGGAGAGGGTTCGCAGAGACCGTTGCAGTTGCAGCCTCAGGTCAGGCATCGTCACCGTGCAGCAGGGCGTATGTCAGCACCTCGAGCTCCAGCGCCATGTTCACGTTCCGCACGGTGACGTCGGGTTTCACCTGCACGCCCGTGGGCGCGAAGTTGAGGATCGCGCGAATGCCGGCCTTCGTGATCCGGTCCACGACGCCCTGCGCCGCCTCCGCAGGCGTCGTCACGATCGCGATGTGCGGTTTGAGTGTCTTGAGGTCGCGATCGAAGTGCGTCATGTCGCGGACGGTCACGCCGTCGATCCGTTTGCCGACGCGCGTGGGGTCGTTGTCGAACACGGCGACCAGCATGAAGCCGTGCTGCCGAAAGCCCCGGTATTGGGCAAGCGCGGCGCCGATCTTCCCCGCGCCGACGATGACGACCCGCCAGTCGCGCCCGATCCCGAGGATTTCGCGCAGCTGCGTGGCGAGTTCGGCGACGGGATACCCGAGGCCGCGTTTGCCGAACGAACCGAAGAACGACAGGTCCTTGCGGACCTGCGCCGACGTCGTGCCGCTCGCGTTGGCCAGTTCTTCGCTCGAGACGGTCGGCGTGTTGCGCTTCGTGAAATCCTCGAGGAATCTCAGGTACAGCGCAAGCCGGCGAACCGACGATTCGGCGATCCGTTTCACGGGTAGAGCGGGGCGATTGCGAGGCTCGAGCGGTGCTTGTGAAAGGTTTCACAAGCTATGACGCGTGCTAGGTTACATCAATGCCGCGACTGTCCCGCGTGGCGCCCGACGCCGCGATCCATGAGCTCGAGTACGCCGTCGTCGACGTCGAAACGACGGGCGGGGGAAAAGGCACCGGCGACCGGGTGACCGAGATCGCCGCCGTGATCGTGCGCCGCGGCCGCCCCGCCGACACGTACAGCAGTCTCGTCAATCCGCTCCGTCCCATTCCCGCGCCGATCACGCGGCTCACCGGCATTTCGAACGCGATGGTGCTCGACGCTCCGCGGTTCAGCGACGTTGCGGACACCATGCAGGCGATGCTCGGCTCGCGCGTCTTCGTGGCGCACAACGTCGGCTTCGACTGGTCCGTGCTGAGCGACGAGTTCTTCCATGCGACGGGACGGCCGCTCGCGGGCGACCGGCTCTGCACGGTGAAGCTCGCGCGCCGGCTGCTGTCGCACCTCCCCAAACGCAACCTCGACGCGGTCGCCGCGCACTACGACGTGCGCATCACGCAGCGCCATCGTGCCCTGGGCGACGCGCAGGCCACGGCGGAGGTGTTCGCGCGCATGCTCGATGAGCTCGGCCGGCTCGGCATACACACCTGGCGAGAGCTCGATCAGTTCCTCAAGGGCCGGAAAAAGAAACGCACGCGTCCGTCGGCGCTGCCACACGCCATGACGGACTGGAGCATTGCATGAGCGCGCCCGAACCATTGCACATCCGCCGCCAGCTCGGACGGTTCGTCATTCACGCGCTGCAGGCCGGCGGCCAGCGACTCGACGGCGGTGCGATGTTCGGCGTCGTGCCGAAGCCGCTCTGGGAACGCAAGATTCCGGCGGACGAGCGGAACCGGATCCCGATGGGCATGCGCTGCCTTCTCGTCGAGCACGATGACGGGCTCGTATTGATCGACACCGGCGCCGGCAACAAGGAAGACCGGAAGTTCATCGACATCTATGGTATCGAGAATGCCGGCGCCGGCGGCCGCACGATGCTGGAGGACGCGATCGCGGCTGCGGGGCATTCGCCGGACGACGTGAAGCTCGTCATCGACACGCACTTGCACTTCGACCATGCGGGCGGCAACACGTACGTCGACGCCGCGGGTGCCGTGCGCGCGTCGTTTCCGAACGCCCGCTACGTCGTGCAGCGCGGCGAACACGAATACGCCACGCACACCAACGAGCGCACCGCGGCGAGTTACTTCGTGCGCAACTGGGATCCGATCATCGCGGCGGGCCGTTTCGACTTCATCGACGGCGACCGCGAGATCGTGCCGGGCATTCGGTCGCGGAAGACGCCGGGTCACACGCCGCATCACCAGAGCATTCTCGTCGACGGCGGCGGCGGTGACGTCGTCTGCTTCCTGGCGGACGTGATGCCCACGAGCGCGCACATTCCGCTGCCGTGGATCATGGGATACGACGTCGAACCTCTCGTGACGCTCGAGTCGAAGAGGGCGTTGCTTGCCGACGCCGCGCGCGACCAATGGCTGCTCATGTTCGAGCACGACGCGAGCATCCCATGGGGCCGCGTCGCGGCGGACGGGAAGGGATATCGCTTTACTCCCGAATAGAGCCAAGTCTGCAGCCCGCTTCGTACGCGCTCGCCGGCGTCGCCGTCAACCTCGGGCTCGCAGCAGTGAAAGCGACGGCCGGAGTGCTGGGCAACAGCTACGTCCTCATTGCGGATGCCGTCGAATCGCTGGCGGACGTACTGTCGTCGTGCATCGTCTGGAGCGGGCTGCGCATCGCCGCGCGCGAGGCGGACGAACGCTTTCCGTTCGGCTACGGAAAGGCGGAAGCGCTCGCAGCCGTCGCCGTGGGTTTGTTTCTGGCCGCTGCCGCAATCGGCATCGCGATCGAAGCAACGCGTGAGATTCGGACCCCGCACAGAACGCCGGCGCCGTTTACGCTCGTCGTGCTCGTCGTCGTGATCGTGCTCAAGGAGGTGCTGTTCCGTCGCGTGCACGCGGCGGGCACGCGCGAAGAGAGCACGGCACTGACTGCGGATGCCTGGCACCATCGAGCCGACGCGATCACGTCGTCCGCGGCGTTCGTCGGCATCGGCATCGCGCTGCTCGGGGGCCCGGGTTGGGAACAGGCTGACGATTGGGCGGCGCTCGTCGCGGCGCTCGTGATTCTCAGCACGGCAGCGCGGACGATCCGGCCGGCGCTCGCGGAGCTGATGGACCGGAGTCCGGCCCATGGCGTGCGCGAGGCCATCACGAAGTCCGTCTATTCGGTCCCCGAAGTGCGGGGGATGCACCGCCTGAGGGTGCGGCGAGCGGGCGGCACCTACTTCATTGCACTCGACGTGCAGGCGGACGCCCAACTCACCCTGCACGACGCGCATATCGTGAGTGGCAAGGTGAAGTCGGCGATCCGGGAGACCCTGGGGAGGCCGGCGTCGGTGGTGGTGCACATGGAGCCGGATGAGTCCAGAGCAGCGGAGACGAGAGACTAGAGTCTGCGGAAAGACGTCTGTTTGGCCGTGATCCAACAGACGCCCTGCCGCAAACTCTAGTCTCTCGTCTCTGATACTCTGGACCCAAGTTGTTAGCCCTCATTGACTTGGCGAGCTGATCCCCCCACATTTCTGCGACCAAAGTGTCTGGCCTCGATGCCAGACCACCCACCGGCCTCGGTTGTTTCGTGTGCTTGTGGTGTCCACAACAAAGCAGCTGACGTCGCCAACACCGCGGCGTCCTGATGTTTTGCGCGGATACCCGGGTGAGTGGGATCCGCGTTTTTCATTTTGTTTCCCTTCGTTGGAGGATTCGCCGCCATTCAGGAGCCAGCCAAACGTATCCGCGTCAACCGACAGATCCGCATCAGTCCCTTGCGGGTCATCGCAGCTGACGGAGCCCAGCTCGGCATCATGGAGCTCGAAGCGGCGCTTACCGCCGCGGATCAGGCAGGGCTCGATCTGGTCGAAGTCGCACCGCTCGCTCGTCCGCCGGTCGTCCGCATCATGGACTTCGGCAAGTTCAAGTTCGAGCAGGCGAAGATGGCGCGGCAGGCCCGAAAGAAGCAGCACGTCATTCAGCTCAAGGAAGTGAAGTTTCGGCCGAATATCGGTGACCACGATTTCGATACCAAAGTGCGCCATGGACGCGAGTTCCTGCTGGAAGGGAACAAGGTCAAGGTGACGCTGATGTTCCGGGGACGGCAGATCACGCACCCGGAGTTGGGACACGAAGTCGTTGCGCGCGTCGCGGAGCAGCTGGCCGACGTCGCGAAAGTCGAGACCTCGGCGAAACTCGAAGGGAAGCAGCTCACGATGATACTCACGCCGAAGTAGGCGTTACTGGAGCAAAGCCATGCCAAAGAAGAAACGACATAGCGGCGCGACGAAGCGATTCACCTTGACCGGAAAGGGCAAGGTGCGGCGTCTCAATGCCAACAAGAGCCACATTCTGACGAAGAAGGATTCGAAGCGGCTGCGCCGTCTGCGCCGGCCGTCGATCGTCGAGACCCCAGGAGAGGCGAAGTTCATCAAGCGCCTTCTCGAAGGTTAAGGAGACCGGCCGATGACTCGCGTAAAAAACACACCGGCCCGCATCAAGCGGCGCAAACAGGTCCTCAAGGCCGCGCGTGGCGCCTTCGGCGCACGCAGCAAGCTCTGGCGTCCGGCGAAGGAAACCGTCGAGCGTGGCTGGCGCTACGCGTACCGCGATCGCAAGAACAAGAAGCGGGATTTCCGCGCGCTCTGGATCATGCGTATCAACGCCGCGTCGCATTTGTCCGACCTCAACTACAGCACGTTCATGAACGGGCTGAAGAAGGCCGGCATCGAGATCAATCGCAAAGTGCTGGCGGACATTGCTGTGAATGATCCGGATGCGTTTACCAAGCTGGCGGAGCAGGCCCGGGCCGCCCTGGCGTAGGCATGAGGACCAGAGTCCAGAGACGAGAGACGAGAGTTTGATGACTTGCGTCTGTTGGACTGAGGTCCAACAGACGCTTTTCCTTAAACTCTAGTCTCTCGTCTCTGAGACTCTGGACTTTTTCCATGCCCACTCTGCAGGAATTCCTCGACCGCGTAACAAAGGCCGAAGCGGATGCGACCGAGCGGTTCGGGGCGGTCGCATCCGTCGATGAGCACACGGAGGCCGTCAATCGCTTCCTCGGCCGGTCTGCGAGCGAGCGCGCGCATCTCAAGGTCTGGCTCGCCGAGCTGCCGGGTCCGGACAAGCCACAGGCAGGTCGCGCGTACAACGCGGCGTTCACCAAACTCGACGCGGTCGCAGCGGAGTCGCTGGCGCGGATTTCGTCGGCGCTCGTGACGGCACCGGCCGTGAAGGATCCGACCATGCCTGCGCGCGAGCGCTGGCACGGAAGTCTGCATCCGGTCACGCAGGCGATCGACGAGATCATCGAGATCTTTCGTGAGATCGGCTTCACGATCGCGCTCGGGCCGGAAGTCGAGCACGAGTGGTACAACTTCGGCGCGCTGAACTTCCCGCCCGACCATCCGGCGATGGATCTGCACGACACGCTGTATGTCGACCGGCCGGGCTTGCTCATGCGCACACATACGTCGCCCGTGCAGATGCGCACGCTGCAGCGTTACGCGCCGCCGGTGCGGGTGCTCGCGCCCGGGAACGTGTACCGGCGCGATTTCTTCGACGCCACGCATGCCCCGATGTTCACGCAGCTGGAAGGGCTCGCAATCGACGAGGGCGTGTCGTTCGCGGATCTCAAGGCCACGCTCATGCATTTCGTGAAGCGCTTCTACGGCCCCGGCGTGCCGGTGCGGTTCGGCCCCTCGTACTTCCCGTTCACCGAGCCGTCGGCGCAGATGGACGTGCAGGTCGACCTCGGCGACGGGCGCGGCAAGCGCTGGATGGAGATCATGGGCTGCGGTCTCGTGCATCCTGCCGTGCTCGAGAACGCCGGTATCGACAGCAACAAGTACTCGGGATGGGCGTTCGGCATGGGGCCGGCGCGCATCGCGATGTCGCGGCACATCGTGCCCGACATCAGGCTCTTCTACGATTCCGACGTGCGATTCCTGGAGCAGTTCCGCTGATGCGCGCCTCACACGAGTGGCTCAAGACGTTCGTGCCGCACGCGCTCGCGCCCGCGGACGTGGAGCGCCTGTTCTCGACGCACGTCGCGACGGTGGATTCGGTCGAAGCGCTTCGTGCGGATCTCGCCGCGATCGTCGTCGGCAAAGTCATCAAGGCCGGCCCGCATCCGGACAGCGATCACCTGTGGGTGACGAAGGTCGACGACGGCAGTGGGGCGTTGCTCGATGTCGTCTGTGGCGCACCGGTGGTGAAGGAGGGCTCGCTCTATCCGTTCGCACGGACCGGCACGCTGCTCCCCGACGGCAAGAAGATCGAACGGCGCAAGATTCGCGGCGAAGTCTCGAACGGCATGCTCTGCTCGGCGCGCGAGCTCGGGCTTGGCGAGGATCACGCGGGCATTCTCGAGCTGAACATCGACGTTCCGCCCGGCACACGCTTCCTCGATGCGGTGCCGATCGGAGACGTGCGCTATGAAATAGACGTGCTGCCAAACCGTCCAGACCTGCTCTCGCATGTCGGTCTCGCCCGTGAGCTGAGCGCGCTGACGGGCGTCGCAATGCAGATGCCGCCGGAACTGGGCGTCGTCTCGGAAACGGGGACGCCGGAAATCCCGGGCGAAGGAGCGGTCGGCGGTGTTCGCGTGAGCATCGAAGACGCGACGGGCTGCCCCCGGTACGGCGCGGCGGTGATTCGTGGAGTCACGGTCGGGCCGAGCCCCGACTGGTTGCGCGCCCGCGTCGAGTCCGTGGGCTCCCGCTCGATTTCGAACGTCGTCGACATCACCAACTACTTCCTCCACGGCTTCGGCCAGCCGATGCATCTTTCCAGCACATTGGGATCCTAAGCTTAGAATTCCACGTGGACAAGTTGTCGCG
>JADMIO010647624.1_pt1 | contig 13083 bp, 11 predicted proteins | sample 8958161 | NCBI WGS metagenome assembly JADMIO01 (sample SAMN16585339, study PRJNA669376) | soil metagenome | isolation source: Crop rotation soil | place: USA: Cullars Rotation, Alabama | collected 2011 | reverse complement strand
ACTAATCGTCGGCGTGGACCTGCGCCGCACCGGATGTCAAGGCCGCCGCTTTCGCGGCCTGCCGCGCCTTGCGCCGCTCGTGCAGCGCGTCGAGATACGTGTAGAGCACAGGGACGACGACGAGTGTCAGCAGCGTCGACGTGATGACGCCGCCGATGATCGCGCGCCCCATCGGCGCCTGGATTTCGCCGCCTTCCCCGATGCCGAGCGCGAGCGGCATCATCCCGCCAATCATCGCCGCGGTCGTCATCAGGATCGGCCGCAGACGGACCTGCCCCGCCTGGAGCAGCGAATCGTGGAGGCTCGCCCCCGCGCGTCGGGCGCGGTTGGCGAAATCCACGAGCAGGATGGCGTTCTTCGTCACGAGCCCCATCAGCATGATGAAGCCGATCATCGAGAAGAGGTTGAGCGTCGTTCCCGTGAGCAGGAGCGCGAGGAACACGCCGATCAGCGAGAACGGCAGCGACGCCATGATCGCGAACGGCTGCGTGAAGCTCGCGAACTGCGACGCGAGGATCAGGTAGATGAAGATGACCGCGAGCCCGAGGGCCGCGAGCGCGGCGTTGAACGACTCCGCCATGTCCTTCGCCTGCCCGCCGACGTCGAAGCGGTAACCGGGCGGCAGCGTCGTCTCCTTGATGATCTGCTGCACTTCCTTGTTCGCGTCGCCGGACGGCCGGCCTTCGACGTTCGCGTACAGCGCCACGCGCCGCTGCAGCTCCTGCCGCTTGATGATCTGCGGCGACGTCGTCTCGATGATTTCGGCGACCTGACGCAGCGGCACCATCCGCATCTCGCCGTCGGGCCCGCGCTTGGACGTGGTGAGATAGAGATTGTTCAAGTCGGCGGCCAGCCGGCGGCTGTCCCTCGGCAGCTGCACGTTCACCTCGTAGTTCTGGCCATCGGGGCCGAGCCAATAGCTCACCGTGTCGCCGGCGAGCAGCGGCCGGATCGTCGAGCCGACCTGCTGCACGGTGATGCCGACGTCGGCGGCGGCATCGTTGTTGAGCCGGATCGACAACGCAGGCGCAGCCGCCTTCTCGGAAGTTTCGAGGTCGGCGATGCCCTGGATCTTCGCGACTTTCTGCGCGAACTCGTTGATGAGGATCGTGAGCTGTTCGGGGTCCGGCCCGAGGAGGTTCACCCAAACCGGGCGGTCGAAGCCGAACGCGAGCTCGATGCCCGGGATCGGCTTCAGCTGCTTGCGAATCGCCGCCTCGATATCCTTCTGCGACCGTTTGCGCTGGGAGCGCTCCTTGAGTCGCAAGTTCACGCGGCCGTAGTTGCGGCCTTCGGTCGAGCCGACGGTGGTCATCGTGAGCGCGACTTCGGGGAACGATTTCAACGCCTCCTCGACCTGCCGCACCTTGGTATCCGTGTATTCGAGGCTCGAGCCGACCGGTGTGTTGAGCCGCAGCGAGATGAAGCCTTCGTCCGCCTGCGGAACGAACTCGGTGCCGACGAGCGGCACGATCGCGAAGCTCGAAACGAACGAGACGACGGCGATGACAATCACGGTCTTCCGATGGCCGAGCGCCCATTCGAGGATCTCGCCGTAGAGCTTGTGCAGCCAGTCGATGACGTGCTCGACCTTCTCCATGAAGCGGCCGAGCCACGGCACGCGCGCGAAGCGCGAGCCGGGCGGATCGTGCCAAACCGCGGAGAGCATCGGATCGAGCGTGAACGAGACGAACAATGACACGAGCACCGCCACGGCGACGGTGACGCCGAACTGGAAGAAGAAGCGGCCGATGAGTCCGCTCATGAACGCGATCGGCACGAAAACGGCGACGATCGCGAACGTCGTCGCCATCACTGCGAGTCCGATCTCGTCGGTGCCCTCGCGAGCGGCAGCGTGATGGTTCTTGCCGAGGCTCAAGTGGCGAACGATGTTCTCGCGAACGACGATCGCGTCGTCGATCAGGAGCCCGATGCAGAGCGACAGCGCCATCAGCGTCAGGAAGTTGAGCGTGAACCCGAACGCGTACAGCGCGATGAACGTCGCGATCACGGCGATCGGCAGCGTGAGGCCGGTGATGATCGTGCTGCGCCAGCTGTGGAGGAACAGGAAGACGATGAACACCGTCAGCAGTCCGCCCTCGACGATCGTCGACTTCACGCGGTTGACGCTGCGCTCGGCCTGGTCGGCGGTCGAATTCGCGACGCGCAGCTCGACGTCGGGAGGAATGCGCTTCTTCAGCCCCTCGATGGCGGCCGTGATGCCGCGGCCGGTGTCGACGATGTTCGCGTCCTGCGACTTCTGGATGTCGAGCGTGATCGACGGACGGCCGTTGATCCGCGAGATCGACTCCTCTTCCTTCGAGCCGTCGATCACGTCCGCGACCTGCGACAGGTAGACGTTCGCGCCGCCTTGCTGCGCGACGATGACCCGCGCGAACTGCGCCGGATCCTTGATCTTGCCCTCGACGCGGACGATCGAGTCCTCCTTGCCGCGCGTGATGCGCCCCGCCGGCACGTCCTGGTTCGCGGCGCGAACCGCGTTGATCACCTGGTCGACGCCGATGCCGAGCGACGTCACGGCGCTTGGCTTGATCTGGATGAGGATCTGGCGCGTCGCCCGCCCCAGCACCTCGATGCGGGCGACGCCTGGAACGTTCTCGAGCGCCTTGACGATCGTCTGGTCGGTCAGCGACGAGAGGTCGCGCAGCGACATCGTCGGCGACAGCACGGCGAGCGAGACGATCGGCTGCTGATTCTCCTGATCGGCGCGGATCACGAGCGGATCCTTCACGTCCTTCGGGAAGTTCGGGCGGACCTGGCCAATCTTGTCGCGGACGTCCTGCATCGCCTTCGTCATATCGGTCGACATGCGGAACTCGGCGAAGACCTGGCTCTGCCCCTCGAGCGAGTTCGAGCGGATGAGACTCGCGCCGGAGACGGTGTTGATCGCGTACTCGAGCGGCTTCGTAACGTCGGACTCGACCACCTCGGGTGAAGCGCCGGGATAGCTCGTGAGCACGAGCACGAACGGCAGGCTCACGTCCGGCATCTGCTCGACGCGCAGCCGGTCGTAGGCGAAGAGACCGAGCACCGCGATCCCGATCATCACCATCGTGGCGAAGACCGGATTGTTGATCGAGACTCGTGTGATCCACATAGCGCGTGTCCTCGCTCGCTCGGCTCGCTCAGTTGCCTACGTTACCCTCAGCTCGCGACCTGCGTGCGTCCCGACGTCGGCGCGGGCGCGGACGCCGGCGCGGGTGCGGGCACCGGCGCCTTGACGATCGCCGGCGCGCCATCCTTCAGGTTGTCGAACTTCGCGGCGAGCACCGGCGTGTCCGCCGCGAGCGTCGTCTTGAGCTCGACGCGCCCGGTCGCGTCATCCTTGCGGCCGGTCATGACGATGCGCTTCACGAGCTTGCCGCCCTCGACGGTCCATACGTAAGTCTGCCCGGCTTCGGTGCGGATGGCGGTTGCGGGCAGCGTCGGCACCGGGGCGCTCGCGGCAAGCGCGATTCTCCCCGTCGCGAACATTCCACCGCGCAGCGCGCCATCGGCGTTGGGGATTCCTACGTAAACGAGTATGGCGCGGGTGCCCGGCTCGGCCGCCGGGTTGATGCGCTCGACGCGACCCGTGAAGCGGCGGTCGCCGAAACCGTCGATCGTGAGCTCGACCGGCTTGCCGATCGAGAGCTCGGGAACGTCGACAGCCGGTACCGCAGCCTGAAGCTCCAAGTCGGTCAGGTCGATGACGGTGATGAGCGGCGAATCGAACGCCACCTTCTCGCCGACCTGCACGTGCCGCTTGGCGACGATGCCCGCAAGCGGCGATGTGGCGATCGCGTCGCGCAGCGCGTTTTTCGCGATCTGAACCTGGGCCTCGGCCGACTTGACCGAGCCCTCCGACACGTGACGGCTCGATTCGGAGTTGTCGTACGCGTTCTGTGAGATGAAGTTCTGCTTGAGAAGCGCCTGATTGGTCGCCTGGGTCTTCTCGGCCATCGCGAGCTGCGCCTTCGCCGATTCGAGCGCGCCGCTCCGCTCGATGAGCTTGGCTTCGAGGTCGGCCGTGTCGATCCTCGCGAGCAGCTGCCCAGCTTTCACCGATTCGCCCTCGCGCACGGTGACCTGGCGAACGTCGCCGGATACCTTGGCCTTGACGGTCGCCTGGCGCAGGGGCTGCACCGTGCCCGACACCGGAAGCCAGCGGGACAGCGGTTGCGCATCGACCTTGGCGAGATCGGCAGGCGAGAACTCGAGGACGATGGCGTCAGCGGCCTTTCCGCCGGCCTTGTCGCCGAACTTCTTCAGAACGGCCGTGGCGATTGCGCCGCCGATGACGCCGATGATCAACAGCACCACCGCTGCGCCGATCAAGCGCCGACGTGTCCACCGCTTGGCCATGCTGGCTCCCCATGACGGGCTGTCCGATGGGACCGACCGCCGCGCACCGGGCAGGCGCCAGGGTGTCCGGCTGCCGCCCTTATTGATTGAATGTCCGCCGTTTGGATGCGCGACGAACGGGTTTCGGATTCGCGAAGGTGCGTAGTTTAGGCTTTGCCCCCCTTGATCGATACCCCGCAGCGACAGCCCGACGCCCTTTGCGACAGGCTGCGGCCGGTGGTCGCGAACGGCGGAACGCGCGTCAGTACGCCGGTGGTCGCATTGACAACACGCGAAATAGGGCCAATAATTATCTGTTGCCCATTCGGCATACCCGTCGGACCCTGAGTCCGACCCTATTTCCCCGCGGAGGACTTGAATGAACATGCACAGCAAGCTCGGCCTGACGTTGGTAGCGGCCGCGCTCGTGACCGTCTACGGTTGCGGAAAGGAAGAACCCAAGAAGGCCGAAACTGCAAAGGCCCCGGCGGCGCCCGCCGAAGAAGTCGTGACCGTGAAGATCGGCCACGCCGGCCCGCTGACGGGCGGCATCGCCCACCTCGGCAAGGACGACGAGAACGGCGTCCATCTCGCCGTCGACGAAGCCACCGCGAAGAAGATCAAGATCGGCGGCAAGACGGTCAAGTTCGAGATGATGAGCGAAGACGACCAGGCCGATCCGAAGATGGGCCCGACGATCGCGCAGAAGTTCGTCGACGCCAAAGTTGCCGGCGTCGTCGGTCACCTGAACTCGGGCGTGTCCATCCCCGCGTCGGCCGTCTACAACCAGGCCGGCATCCCGATGATCTCGGGCTCGGCGACGAACCCGAAGTTGACCGAGCAGGGCTTCAAGGTGGTGTTCCGCACCGTCGGCCGGGACGACCAGCAAGGTCCCGCGGTTGCCGCGTACGTCGCCAACGAATTGAAGGCGAAGAAGGTCGCGATCGCGGATGACGCGACCGCCTACGGCGAAGGGCTCGCCAACGAAGTCGAGAAGACGCTGAAGGCCGCGGGGGTCAACGTGGTCGCGCGCGAGAAGACGAACGACAAGGCGACCGACTTCAAGGCGATCCTGACGAAGATGAAGGGCAAGAGCCCCGACGTGATCTTCTATGGCGGCATGGATGCGACGGGCGGCCCGATGCTGAAGCAGGCGCGCGAGCTCGGCATCAAGGCGACGTTCGCGTACGGCGACGGCGCGTGCACGAGCGAGATGTCGAAGCTCGCGGGCCCCGCCTCCGAAGGCATGATCTGCTCGCAAGCGGGGATCCCGACTCAGATGGCGTCGAAGTCGTTCCAGGATGCGTTCAAGGGGAAGTATGGTGAAGTGAAGCAATATGCGCCGTTCTTCTACGACGCCGCCAACATCCTGATCGCCGCAATGCAGAAGGCGGACTCGAGCGATCCGGCCAAGTACCTTCCGGAAGTCGCGAAGATCTCCTACGACGGCGCCACCGGCCACATCGAGTTCGACGAGAAAGGCGACCGCAAGGACGCCGAGATGACGATCTTCCAGATGAAGAACGGCAACGTCGAGCCCGTCGCGATCATCAAGGCCGGGAAGACGACGAAGATCGGTCCGGAAGCTCCGGCGGCGGCAGCCGCTCCGACAGCGCCTGCCGCGGCACCCGCAATGGCTCCGGCTGCTGCACCTGCCCCGGCGCCCGCGATGGCCCCGGCTGCTCCGGCGAAGGAAGAGAAGAAGAAATAAAGCGTCGGTTCGCAACCGGCAATTGCAATACGAAACGGCGTCCTTCGGGACGCCGTTTTTTTCCCTAGTTCGCGCGTTGCCGGCGCGTTTGCCAACATTGCCGCCAACCCGCACAATCGCCGAACTCGAACGAAGAACCGCGGCCGGGGAGTAAAGGCGGCACGGGCACTTCATCCGCGGCTTTTCGCGCCGCCCGCGCCGGGGGAGAGGTCGGTTGGATATTTTCCTGCAACAGGTGATCAACGGCCTGACGCTCGGCAGCGTCTATGCGGTCGTGGCGCTGGGCTACACGATGGTCTACGGCATCATCCAGCTCATCAACTTCGCCCACGGCGAGGTGGTGATGATCGGCGCGATGGTGTCGTTCTCCGTGATCACCGCGCTCGCCGGCGCGCACACGGGGCTGCCGCCGCTCGCGATCGTCCTCGCAGGCGTGCTGGTGGCGATCCCGGTCTGCATGGGCGTCGGCTACACGCTCGAGCGCGTCGCTTACCGGCCGCTGCGAAAGGCGCCGCGCCTTGCGCCGCTCATCACCGCGATTGGGCTTTCGATCATCCTGCAGCACCTCGCGATGATCATCTGGAGCCGCAATCCAATCGCGTTTCCCCAGATCATCACGGTCACCCCCATCCATCTGACCGACAACGCCAACGGCGCGACAATCACCAACGTGCAGGTGGTCATCATCCTGACCTCCGTCGCGATGATGGCGGGCCTCCTTGCGCTCGTGTACCGGACGAAGCTCGGCATCGCGATGCGCGCGACGTCGCAGAACCAGCAGGTCGCCGGGCTGATGGGGATCAACATCGACACGGTGATCGCGCTTACGTTCGTGATCGGCGCTGCGCTGGCAGCGATGGCCGGCGTCATGGTCGGGACGTATTACGGCATCGCGCAATATCAGATGGGCTTCATCCTGGGCCTCAAGGCGTTTTCGGCCGCGGTGCTCGGCGGCATCGGCAATCTCGCCGGCGCGATGCTGGGCGGCGTGCTGCTCGGTCTCATCGAAGCGCTCGGGGCGGGCTATGTCGGTGATCTCACCAACCTGTGCCAGATCTCGTCGTGGTCCGATGCGATCGCGCGCCGCTGCGCCGACGACCCGAACCTCACGCTGTTCGGATCCAACTACCAGGATGTTTTCGCGTTCCTGGTGCTGATCGCGGTCCTCATCTTCCGTCCCTCGGGTCTTTTGGGCGAGCGCGTCAGCGACCGCGCCTAGGAGCTCTTCGCCTTCATGCGGCAATACTTCGATTGGAAGAAGCATCCGGCCGGAGCGTGGATCGGCGTCGTACTCGTCGCCGTGGCGCTCGTCCTGCTCCCGTTCGTGCTGACGGGAATCGGCACCGCGTGGGTACGCATCACGAATCTCGCGATCCTGTTCGTGCTGCTGTCGCTCGGGCTCAACATCGTCGTCGGCTTCGCGGGACTGCTGGACTTGGGCTACATCGCGTTCTATGCGGTCGGCGCGTATTGCTATGCGTTGCTGGCTTCGCCTCACTTCGACCTTCATCTTCCGTTCTGGATCATCCTGCCGATCGGCGCCGCGATCGCGTGCTTCTTCGGCGTGATCCTCGGAGCGCCGACGCTCAAGCTCCGTGGCGACTATCTTGCGATCGTCACGCTCGGGTTCGGCGAGATCATCCGGATCTTCCTCAACAACCTGTCGCAGCCGGTCAACCTGACGAACGGCCCGCAGGGGATCACGCTGATCGACCCGTTCCGGATCGGCAGCTTCAATTTCGCGACGCCTACGACCGTCTCCGGCGTCACGTTCACCGGGCCGATCAAGTACTACTACTTCCTCGTGCTGCTCGTGATCGTCATCATCGTCATCAATCTCCGGCTGCAGAACTCTCGCATCGGCAGGGCGTGGGAGGCGATACGGGAGGACGAGATCGCGGCACGCGCGATGGGCATCAACACCCGCAACATGAAGCTCCTCGCGTTCGCGATGGGCGCATCGTTCGGCGGCATCTCCGGCGGAGTGTTCTCCGCCACACAGGGCTTCATCAGCCCCGAGAGCTTCGTGCTCGTCGAGTCGGTGATGGTGCTGTCGATGGTCGTTCTGGGAGGGATGGGGAACGTGTTCGGCGTGATCCTGGGCGCGGTGCTGCTGTCGTTCGTGCCCGAGGTGCTTCGCTACACGGTCGAACCGATCCAGCGCGCGGTCTTCGGCAGGATGATCATCGAGCCCGAAGTGATCCGCATGCTGCTGTTCGGCTTGGCGCTCGTGCTGATGATGCTCTACCGGCCGGCCGGCATCCTTCCTTCGGCGCTGCGCAAGCGCGAATTGGAGGCGAAATGATGAATGCCTCCGTCGCCACGAAAGAGAAGCCCGCGCTGATGCTCCTCACTGCGAAAGGGATCAGCAAGCGGTTCGGGGGCGTCCATGCGCTTTCGGACGTGAGCTTCTCGATCCATCACGGCGAGATCTACGGGCTCATCGGCCCGAACGGCGCCGGCAAGACGAGCCTATTCAATGTGCTGACCGGCATCTACTCCGCCGACGCGGGCGATTTCACGTTCGACGGGCTGCCGCTCAACGCTCTCAAGCCGAACGAGGTTGCCGAGCGCGGAATCGCGCGCACCTTTCAGAACATCCGCCTTTTCGCCAACCTGTCCGCGCTCGAGAACGTGATGATCGGCCGGCACGTGCGCACGCACGGCAACGTGTTCGGCGCGATCTTCCGCGATTACAAGACGCGCGCCGAAGAGAAGGCGATCGAGAAGCGCGCGCACGAGCTTCTCGAATACGTCGGCGTCGCGAAGCGCGCGAACACGCTTGCGAAGCATCTCGCCTACGGCGATCAGCGCCGGCTGGAGATCGCGAGGGCGCTCGCGACCGAGCCGAAGCTTCTCGCCCTGGACGAGCCCGCCGCAGGGATGAACGCGACGGAGACCGCGTCCCTCAAGGGCCTGCTCGCCAACATCCGTCGCGACGGCACGACGATCCTCCTGATCGAGCACGACATGAAGCTCGTGATGAGCGTCTGCGACCGTGTCCTCGTCCTCGACTACGGCAAGAAGATTGCAGAGGGGTCGGCCGCGGACGTGCAGAAGGATCCGAAGGTGATCGAGGCCTACCTCGGCGGCGAAGTGCTGCTCAACCTGAAGGGCGGAAGCTAGATGCCGTCGTCGAGCGCGCTGCTCGAGCTCTCGCGCGTCGAGATCGCCTACGGCGGCATCCAGGCGGTCAAAGGCGTCGACCTTCACGTCGACAAAGGCGAGCTCGTGTGCCTCATCGGCACGAATGGCGCCGGCAAGACGACGACGCTCAAGGGCATCACAGGACTCCAGCCCGTCAAGGACGGCGCGATCAAGTATGCCGGCGAGAACGTGACGGGGCGCCCAGCGTTCCAGCTCGTGCGGATGGGGCTCGCGATGGTTCCCGAGGGCCGCGGCGTGTTCGGCGCGCTCACGATCGAGGAGAACCTCGCGATGGGCGCGTACATCCGCACGGACGCCGCCGCGATCAAGGACGACGTCGAGCGCGTGTTCGCACTCTTTCCCCGGCTCAAGGAGCGCAGGCGGCAGACGGCGGGCACGCTCTCCGGCGGCGAGCAGCAGATGCTCGCGATGGGTCGCGCGCTGATGTCGAAGCCGAAGCTCCTGCTGCTCGACGAGCCGTCGATGGGGCTCGCGCCGCTCATGGTGCAGAAAGTGTTCGAGACGGTGCTCAAGGTCTCGGCGGAGGGCGTCACGATTCTCCTGATCGAGCAGAACGCAAAGCTCGCGCTCGAGGTCAGTCATCGCGGCTACGTGATGGAATCGGGACAGATCACCGTTTCGGGCGACGCGAAGACGCTTCTCCACGATCCCGCGGTTCGCGCCGCCTATCTCGGCGAAGGAGCCTGAGTACAGGTCCTCCGGATGACCGATCTGCCGTCACCCGAACAGGAGCCCGCGCGGGTGTTGCCGCATCTCCACCCGCGCATCGTTCCCTGGCAGCACGCGCTCGCCTGGTACGAGGACGCGATGCGGCTCTTCAAGCGCGCGCCCGCCACGTGGGCTGCGCTTGCCGCGATCACGATCGGCGCCGAGCTCGTGCTGCGGCTCGTCCCGTCGCTCGGACCGCTGCTCGCCGAAGTCGTCGCGCCGCTCGTGGCTTGCGGGCTGGTCTATGCCGCCGCGACCGCCGATCGCGGCGCGCGGCCTGCGATCGCCGATGCAACGAGGGCGTTTCGCGCACCGGCCGGCGCGATTGCAGCGATCGTCGCTTCTGCGCTGATCACGTTCGTCGCGGAATCGCTGGCCGCGTGGTGGATCGCCGGGGCCAACCTGCTCGACCCGAGCGGAACCACAGGCGACATCCGCGCATCGGTATTGATCGGGATCTACGCGATCGGGATACTCGCGTCGCTGCCGGTCATGTTCGTCCCGTTCCACGTGCTGCTCGAGCCGGTAACGCCCATTGCGGCGTTTGCCGCGAGCTGGAACGCGTTTGCCCTCAACGCGATTCCGCTCATCGCCTACGCGGCTGCGTCGCTGGTGCTGCTGAGCTTCGGGCTCGCGACGTTCGGACTCGGCTTCATGCTCGCGCTGCCGTTGTGGATCGCGTCGAGCTACGCGGCGTGGAAGGACATCTTCGGAATCCGCGACGCGCCGGGAGCGTAGGCGCAGCGGCCGTCAAGCCGTCGGCCGCGTCGAAAATCCGTCGAGCGCCGCATCGGTGGGATGCGTATCTGCCGCGACCTCGGTGACGCTCGCCCCCGCCGGTCCGCGGCGGCACCACGCTACCAGTCGCTCCACGAGCTCGACTTCGCCCTGCACGACGGCCTCGACGGTGCCGTCGCGGCGATTGCGAACCCAGCCGGTGACGCCAAGCGCCTCGGCGACCTCCGTCAACGCATAGCGATAGCCCACGCCCTGCACACGGCCGCGAATGAGAAGATGCTGCGCGATCATCGATCCTGCTGCCGGCGGCGCGTGTACAGCAGGAGCGCGGCGACGGTCTTGGCGTCGGTGATCTCGCCGCGGTCGAGCGCTTCCAGCATTGCATCGACCGAAATCGTGACGGTCTCCACGAACTCGCCGACATCGGGACGCGCGCCGACGAACGTGAGTCCGCCGGCGATGAAAAAGTCGATCGCTTCATCGGAGTAGCCGACGACGGAGTGGACCCGCCCGAGCGGCGCGAACGTCGCGGCGGTGTAGCCCGCTTCCTCGGCGAGCTCCCGGCGTGCGGTTCCGAGCGCGGTTTCGCCCGGGTCGATCTTGCCCGCCGGAAATTCGAGAAACACTTCGCCCACCGGATAACGGAACTGGCGCACCACGACGAGCTTTCCATCAGGAAGAACCGGGACGACCAGCGCCGCGCCGGGATGCACGACGAACTCGCGCAGCGCTGTCGTGCCGTCGGGCAGGCGGACCGTGTCGCGGCGAATGTGCAGCAGCACCCCGTCGAACACGTCATCGGAGGTGATTTTCGTTTCGGTGAGATGGTCGTCTTTCATTCGGCGGCCCCCGGACGATTGGAGTTACGTGCAGCGTTGCATTGTCGGCCGCAGTCAATCGCTCGGCGACGCGCCCTTCGGGCCTTGGCTCGCTGCCGCTCGCCCGCCTCGTTCATTCCGCCCAGTCCCTGGCGACCAGAAATTCGGTGTAGAGCTCCGCCTCCGGCGTTCCCGCCTCGGGCGTCCAGTCGTAACGCCATTTCACGATGGGCGGCAGCGACATCAGGATCGCTTCGGTGCGGCCATTGGACTGAAGCCCGAAAAGCGTCCCGCGATCCCAGACGAGATTGAACTCGACGTAACGTCCGCGCCGGTAGGCCTGGAAATCCCTCTCGCGCTCGCCGTACGGAGTGTCCCTGCGCTTCAGAGCGATGGGGACATACGCATCGAGAAACCTGTCCCCGACGCTGCGCGTGAGCGCGAAACAGCGATCGAACCCGCCTTCGGCCAGGTCGTCGAAGAAAATGCCCCCGATCCCGCGCGGCTCCTGGCGATGCTTCAAGTAGAAGTATTCGTCGCACCAGCGCTTGTATCTCGCATGGACGTCGTCGCCGAACGGCGCCAATGCCGTGCGGCAAGCACGATGAAAGTGAATCGCGTCTTCGGCGAAGCCGTAGTAGGGAGTCAGATCCATGCCGCCGCCGAACCACCAGCGGTCGTCGTCGCTGCGTCCGTTCGGCGAGTGCGCGACGAACACCCGGACGTTCATGTGGACCGTCGGGACGTACGGGTTGCGCGGATGCAGCACCAGCGAGACGCCGATCGCTTCCCATGCGCGATTCGCAAGCTCCGGACGCGCGGCGGTGGCGGAAGGAGGCAGCGTTGCGCCGGCGACATGCGAGAAGTTGACGCCGCCGCGCTCGAAGACGTTGGCGTTCTCGATCACCCGCGCGATGCCGCCGCCGCCTTCCGGCCGCGTCCACTCGTCGCTTCGAAACGGCTCGCCGCCCAGCGCCTCCAATTCGCCGACGATCCGCGCCTGCAGGCCCTTGAAGTAATCGCGAGGGCCCGAGACGTTCATCGCGCGTGCGTGGCGCGGTGCCCGATGTCGCTGCGGTATTGCATGCCGGCGAAACGGATCTCGGCGACCGACGCGTACGCTGAGCGCTGCGCCTGCTTCACCGAATCGCCCAGCGCCGTGACGCAAAGCACGCGCCCGCCGGAGACGACGGTATGGCCGCGCTCCTGCGCGGTTCCCGCGTGGAATACCTTGCAATCGGGATGCGTGTCGGGTGTCACGCGATCCAGCCCTTCGATCACCTCGCCCAAATCGGGATTCTCGGGATAGCCGCGTGCTGCGAGCACGATGCCGAGCGCCGCGCGACGGTCCCATTCGGCTTCGACGCGGTCGAGCGTGCCGTGGACGGCGTGCTCGAGGAGATCGACGAGATCCGACTTAAGTCGCACCATCATCGGCTGAGTCTCCGGATCCCCCAGGCGGCAATTGAATTCCAGCACCTTGGGATTTCCGGACGCGTCGACCATCACGCCTGCATAGAGGAATCCCGAATACGGAATGCCGTCGGCGGCCATGCCGTTCACCGTCGGCAGGATCACCTCCCGCATGATCCGAGC
>JADMIO011319601.1_pt1 | contig 13084 bp, 11 predicted proteins | sample 8958161 | NCBI WGS metagenome assembly JADMIO01 (sample SAMN16585339, study PRJNA669376) | soil metagenome | isolation source: Crop rotation soil | place: USA: Cullars Rotation, Alabama | collected 2011 | reverse complement strand
TTGGTGAGTTCGTGAATTGGTGAATTGGTGAGTTCGTGAATTGGTGAATTGGTGAAGTCGTGAATTGGTGAATTGGTGAAGTTGTGAATTGGTGAATTGGGCAATTCAAGAATTCGGATTGGTGACTTGGTGAATTGGTGAATGGATGACACGACCAATTCACCAAGGCACCAATTCACTAATTCACCAATTCACCAATTCACCAATTCACCAATTCAGTACTTTCCATCGTAAGATGGCCTATGACCTCGGAACTCCCTTCTACCCTGGGCGCGTTGCGCGCCGCGGTTTCGGCGGGCCGGGTGCCGCGCCGATCCGTCAGAGACGAAATCCGCGAGAACCTGATCTGCCGCCTCCGGACCAAGGATCCGATCTTCCCCGGCATCATCGGCTACGACGAGACCGTGGTGCCGCAGATCGTGAATGCGATCTTGTCGCGCCACAATTTCATCCTGCTCGGCTTGCGCGGGCAGGCCAAGAGCCGAATGCTTCGCGCGTTGACGGATCTGCTCGATCCGTTTGTCCCCGTCGTCCCCGGGTGCGAGATTCATGACGATCCGCTCGCGCCGCTGTGCTCGGCGTGCCGGGCGCGCGTTGCGACTGAAGGCGATGCCCTGCCGATCGTCTGGCTGGACCGCGACCTGCGGTACGTCGAGAAGCTGGCAACCCCGGACGTGACGATTGCCGACATGATCGGCGACCTGGATCCGATCAAGGCGGCCCGTGCGGCGCTGCAGCTCTCCGACGAACTGACGATGCACTACGGGCTGCTGCCGCGCGCCAACAGAGGGATCTTTGCCATCAACGAGCTTCCGGACCTGGCAGGAAAGATACAAGTTGGCTTGTTCAACATCCTCCAGGAGGGAGACGTCCAGATCAAGGGCTATCCCGTGCGCCTGAAACTCGACGTGCTGCTCGTGTTCAGCGCCAACCCGGAAGACTACACGGCACGTGGCAAGATCATCACGCCGCTGAAAGATCGGATCGGTTCAGAGATTCGCACGCACTATCCGGCGACCCGTCATCACGCCATGGCGATCACGTCGCAGGAAGCGTGGCTCGTGCGCGGCAAGCAGTCGCGCGTCGAGATTCCCGACTACGTCCGCGAGGTGGTCGAAGAGGTCGCGTTCCAGGCGCGGCAGGACGCCAAGATCGACAAGCGCTCGGGCGTCAGCCAGCGGCTGCCGATCTCGCTCATCGAAAACGTCGTCTCGAACGCCGAACGGCGTGCGATCCTCGCCGGCGAACCGGTGATCGTGCCGCGCATCACCGATATCTACGCGGCGCTGCCGGCGATCACGGGCAAGTTCGAGCTCGAGTACGAAGGAGAGCTCCGCGGCGCCGACAACGTCGCCCGCGACATCATCCGAAATGCCGTAAGCAATGTCTTCGGCGGATATTTCGCCTCGGCGGATTTGCGGCAGGTGACTGACTGGTTCGACATGGGCGGCACGCTGCAGGTCGATGACACGCTGAACGCCGAGGATCTCCTCGCGCGGGCCGAGGACGTCCAGGGACTGAAGGAGCTCACGACGCACGCCGGCGCGCGCTCCCACGCTGAACCGCCGGTCCTGGCCTCGGCGGTGGATTTCGTGCTCGAGGGCCTGTACGCCCAGAAGAAGATTTCCCGCTCCGACGAATTTCAGTACCAGGCCGGCGAGCAACAGCGGCGCCCGGCGCGCCCCGCCCCTGCTGAATCGATCGATCGGGACTTCCAGGTACCGGGGAATAAGAAGAAGTATTACAACTGAATCCCCCACTCGGTGAATTGGTGAATTGGTGAATTGGTGAATTGGTGAATTGGTGAATTAGAGCGGGCGCTTGCTATCACGTCTTCAATTCACCAATTCACCAATTCACCGACTCACCAATTCACCAATGGCAAGAAACAAATGAAGTACCGCTACTCAAAATTCACCGGCGACGATCTCGGCGAGATTGATCTCGAAGAGCTGTTGTCGCGCCTCTCCGATCTCCTGCTGTCGAGCGGGTTTGACGATGGGTACGGGATGCCGGGCGAAGATGGACATTCGATGCAGTCGCTCCACGACGCGATCATGGAGGCGCTGCTCAATGGCGGATTGCTCTCGGACGAGACGCTCGAACGGCTGCTCGGCAAGGATTGGCAGACCAGCGAGGATGCGGAAGAACGACTCGACGAGCTGATTCAGAAGATCATCGAGAAGCTGCAGCACCAGGGGTATGTTTCGACCTCACCCGACCTCGACGCAGAGCGCGACCAACGTGAACGAGGGGTGGGCGGCGGCCAGGGAAACGATCGGCAATTCAAGTTCGAGATCACCGACAAGAGCCTGGATTTCCTCGGCTACCGCGCGTTGCGCGATCTGCTCGGATCGATTGGCAAGAGCAGCCTCGGACGGCACGATACCCGGGAGATGGCCACCGGCGTCGAAGCGAGCGGGGCGCCGAAGCCCTATGAATTCGGCGACACGATGAACCTCGACGCGAGTGCAACCATCTTGAACGCGGTGATGCGCACGAACCCAACCGCGAGGGGCCCCGCAGCCGGGTCGCTGCGAATTGACGTGGACTACGAAGACCTGATGGTGGCGCAGGGGGAATATCAGAGCTCCTGTGCCACCGTCCTCATGCTCGATTGCAGCCACAGCATGATCCTCTATGGCGAGGACCGATTTACGCCCGCCAAGCGCGTCGCGCTTGCGCTCGCGAACCTGATTCGGCTGCAGTACCCCGGGGACGCGCTGAAGGTCGTCCTCTTCCACGATTCGGCCGAGGAGATTCCGCTCAGTCAGCTCGCACGCGTCAAGGTGGGACCCTATTACACCAACACCCGCGAAGGGCTGCGACTCGCCCGCCGGCTCCTGGAGCGACAACAAAAAGACATGCGCCAGATCGTGATGATCACGGACGGCAAGCCATCGGCGCTCACCAGGCCCGATGGGCGCATCTATCGCAACGCGTTCGGCCTCGACCCGTTCATCGTGTCGGAGACGGTTGCCGAAGTGGCCGCGTGCCGGAACGCCGGCATCTTGATCAACACGTTCATGCTGGCGCGCGATTACGACCTCGTCAGCTTCGTGCGCAAGGTCGCCGAGATCTGCCACGGCAAGGCTTATTTCACGACGCCTCGAACGCTCGGACGCTACGTGCTCATGGACTACATGGACAAGAAGACCAGGACGGTTCATTAGGACGGCTGATTGTCGATTGCTGATTGTTGATGGCCTGTCGTCAGCAATCGTCAACCAATCAGCAATCAGCCATCAGAAATCAGCACTTGAATGCTTCCATCAACGATCCCGCTGTTTCCGCTTCCGAACGTCGTCCTCTTCCCGAATGTGTGTCTGCCGCTGCACATCTTCGAGCCGCGCTATCGCGAAATGGTCGCGGACTCGCTCGATGCGGACCGCATCATTGGCATGGTGCTGCTGCGCCCGGGATGGGAGGGAGGATACGAAGGACGGCCGCCGATCTACGACCTCGGGTGTGCGGGACTCATCACCCACGCCGAGCGCCTCGGCGACGGTCGCTACAACCTCGTGCTCAGGGGCCTGCAGAAATTCAGGGTCCGACAGGAAGATCAGCGCCGTCGCTATCGCGTGGCGGAGATCGATCCGATCCTCGAACGGCCCCTCGACAGCGATCGCGCCATCATCGCGCAGGAACGACGGCGGCTCGAGGCGCTGCTCGTCCCGCAGCCGGCCGGACGCGGCGTCGATCCGAAAATGCCCTCGGCGATGCCGGACGAAGAGCTCGTCAACGCGCTGGCGCAGTACCTCGATCTCGAGACTGTCGAGAAACAGGCACTCCTCGAGCGTGATGGTCTCGTCGAGCGCTGCCGGTCGTTGATCGAGTTGCTCGAGATGAAGGTCATCGTGCCGCGCCATAAGTGGACGGCAGGGAATTGCTGAGCGCCGACGACTGATTGATGTCAGCGCTTGGGCGCCGGCTTGACCGGCGCCGGCCGATACTCGACCCGCACGTTGCTGATGACGGCCACGGTCCGTCCCTGCGTCGCGGTCTCGTGACCGGCCGCGGTCGTTGCGTCGAGCACCTCGCCGAGCAGGCTGACATCGTTGACATTCGCCGGGATCGTCACGCTGATTTCTTCGCGACCGAGCGGCGCGACTGCCTTCACACCCCCTGGCCCGGCGCCGCCGGCGATGCGTTCGTACAGATCTTTCGCCGAGCGAAATTCCGTTTGCACCGCCCCGCGATCCAGCAGGTCACCCTTCATCGTCAACACCGCGACGACGGCCGTGTATTTCGCAAAGCCGCGGCCGGCGCGGATGTCCTCATCCGAATACGTGTGACGATTGTGGAGATCGAACAGCAGCGTCGCGGTCCCGGTGTGCGGCGGAATTGGAATCTGAACCCCTTGCGACGGATCGCGCCCTGCGAGCACGAAACAATAGGCGGCCCCGGTTTTCACGCCAAGGCCAAGCGGCTCCGGACACTTGAACGGCACCGCCTCGACCTTCGGCGGCGCCGGCGCCGGCTTTCGCGCCGACGACCGGCGCTGCGCGGTCGCCGCGGGCGCCGACAACATCAGGAGCGCGACCGTCAGAATCAGAACCTGCATTGAGCAAGTATAACGTCCGCGATCGGTGGTCCGGGATCCGCGCTCCGTGCGTCCCCGTGGACAAACTTGGCTGCTGGCTGCTGGCTACTCGCTGCTGGCTACTGGCTGCTGGCTACTCGCTGCTCGCGCGGCTGGCTGCTCGCTGCTGGCTGCTCGCTGCTGGTTACTGGCTGCTGGCTTCCGGCTTCCGGCTTCTGGCTTCTGGCTTCTGGCTTCTGGCGACTAGCGCTAGCGACTAGCGATCAGCGATTCACGATTAGCGGGGAGCAATGAGTGGCCGAGCGATTCAGCATAGCGATTCAACGACTAGCGATTCAGGATTAGCGATTCAAGGATGAGCGTTTCAGGATGAGCGATTCAGGATGAGCGTTCAGGATTAGCGATTCAGGATTAGCGATTCAAGGATTAACGATGAGTGATGAGTGATGAGTGATGAGTGATGATTGAGTGATGAGTGATGATTGAATGATGATTGATGACTGATGAGTGCTTCAAAATATCCGTCACGTATCGTCTGTCTGACCGAGGAGACCACCGAGACTCTGTACCTGCTCGGCGAGGGCGAGCGGGTGGTGGGCATCTCGGGCTACACCGTGCGGCCGCCCGAAGCGCGCAGCAAGGCGAAGGTGTCGGCATTCATCAACGCGCGGTTCGACAAGATCGTGGCGTTACAACCGGACCTGGTTCTCGCGTTCTCCGATCTGCAGGCGGATATCGCGGCCGAACTCATTCGGCGCGGCTACCCGGTGGTGACGTTCAATCAGCGAAGCATCGGCGAGATCCTGCAGATGATCAGGATGGTCGGCTCCCTTGTCGGCCGCCAGGAGTCGGCGGACACGCTGGCCGGCAGCCTCGAGCGCGGGCTGGATGCGATTCGTGCGCGCGCCGCCACGCTGCCACGACGTCCGCGGGTGTTCTTCGAGGAATGGGACGACCCGCTCATCTCCGGAATCTGTTGGGTGGACGAGCTCATCGAAATCGCCGGTGGCCAGCCACTGTTCCCGCACCTCCGGCGCGCGTCGCTGGCGAAGGATCGCATCGTGACGGCCGACGCGGTGCGCGAGGCGGACCCTGAAGTCATCATCGCGTCCTGGTGCGGCAAGGCGATGAAGAAGCGCACCATCCTCGAGCGGCCCGGATGGTCGGACACGAGCGCGGTGCGAAACGATCACATCTACGAGATCAAGTCCACCTACATCCTGCAACCAGGTCCGGCAGCGCTCACTGAAGGCGTGGCCCGGTTGCACGAATGTATTGCGCGCGCCATCTGAGATCCAGCTTTCACTTTGAACGGATCTATCCCTTAATCAGATTCAAGAACTCCGATCTCGTTCTCGCATCGTTGCGGAACGCGCCGAGCATCGCGCTGGTCATCGCGACGGAGTTCTGCTTCTCCACGCCGCGCATCGACATGCACAGGTGGGTTGCCTCGGTGACGACCGCAACGCCGAGGGGCTTGATTTTCTCGGTCAGCGTCTCCGCAATCTGGTTCGTCAGCCGCTCCTGGACCTGCAATCGGCGGGCAAAGATGTCCACGAGACGCGGAATCTTGCTGAGCCCCACCACCTTGCCGTTGGGAATGTAGGCGACGTGACACTTGCCGAAGAATGGCAGCAGATGATGCTCGCACAGGCTATAGAAGTCGATGTCCTTCACGATCACCATCTCGTTATAATCGACGGTGAACAGGGCGTTGTTGAGCATCGCGTCCACGTCGGCGTGATACCCGCTGGTCAGAAACCGCATCGATTTCTCGACGCGCTTGGGTGTGTCGAGAAGCCCCTCGCGTGATGGATCTTCGCCGATACCAGCCAGGAGCTGCCGGATGATGTCCTGCATCTGGGTATTCTATCTCGCGGTCTCCGGCGTAACTCGAGTGCCGATTGCAGGCGTCCATGCGGACACCCGACCGGAGCGTAGCCCGTCACTGCAGTGGCGCGTCACGAGTGGGTCGAGGGTTATCGAACAGGATGCCGATCCTGATGCGCTCTACGCGAAGCGCGAAGACATTCCCAGCGCCCAACAGGCGCTGCGCATCTGGCAGTCGCGCCTCCAGCAGAAGCCGAATGACTTCGAGTCGGCGTGGAAGCTTGCACGGGCCACGTATTGGATCGGCACGCAAGGTCCCGAGGCTGAGCGACGGGCGACGCTCGAACAGGGCATCACCGCCGGGCGCACGGCAATCAAACTCGAACCGAATAGACCCGAAGGCCACATGTGGCTCGCAGCCAACATGGGCGCCCTCGCCGAGTCGTTCGGCCTGCGCCAGGGATTGAAATACCGCGGCGAGATCAAGGACGAGTTGATGACCGTGCTGCGCATCGATCCGGCATTTCAACAGGGATCGGCCGACCGCGCGCTCGGCCGGTGGTATTACAAGGTGCCGGGGCTTTTTGGCGGCAGCGATACGAAGTCAGAGGAACACCTGCGCAAGTCGTTGACCTATAACCCGAACAGCACGGCGTCGCTGTATTTCCTCGCCGAGACGCTCATCGCGTTGAAGAAGAAGGCCGAGGCGAAGGAAACGCTGGAGCGTTGTCTGGCGGCGCCGATCGATCCTGGATGGACCGCGGAGGACCACGACTTCAAGAGGAAGGCAGAGAAGTTGATCCAGACGCTGAAGTGAGACAAAACGTTCGGAGCGACAACGGAGCCTCCATGTCCCTCACCTCATGTCGCGCATCGGCTGCCGCAGCTCGAAGACCTCAATCAGGTTGGCCAATTCAGACGCGGCGCTGTCGTTGCGGCGTCTCTCGGCCAGCACGAGCGCTTCACGGCTGACGGCAAGTGCGTCGTCAAACCTTCCGATCTCCGCATATGCGGCCGACAGCGTTTCCAGCGACATGATGTCCTGACGGGACGTCAGCGCGACGGAGCGTTCGCCGAGTTCCACGGCCCTCCGCCCGTCCCGGACCGCGGGCTCCGGCGCCGTCGCGAGCAACCACGCCAGTCGATTCAGCAGAAAGGGATTGTCCGGCGCCGCCTTGACCGCCAGGGCAAACTGTTCGGTTGCGAGACCGCGCTGACCGCGTGATGCGTAGGCTTCCGCCAGGTTCCCGTACGCGGTGGTGTACTGCGGGTCGAGAACGAGCCCGGTTCGCAGGTGTGAGATGCCTTCGTCAAGTTTTCCGAGCGCACAGAGCACGGCGCCGAGGTTTGCGTGGGCAGCCGCGCTGACACTGTTCAATCGCACCGCTTCCCTGAGTTCGCGCTCCGCGGCGGCGAGCTGGCCAGCCGCGTAGAGATCGATACCGTAGTTGAGCCGCGCGCGCGGGTTGTTGGGGCGCTTCTCCACCGTGTCTCGCCAGATTCCCTCGTCGCTCCAGAACACCTTGTTTCTTACGTACGTCATCGCGCCGAGCCAGAGCGCGAGTCCGCCGACAATCGCAACGGCCGACGCCATTCCGACACGCCGTCGCGCGCGCACATCGGAGAGAACCCGGCCAGCCGCACGTTGCCAGACGAGGAAGGCGCCAATGACGACTGCGGCGACGATCGCCGCGAGCGGCAGATACATGCGCCGTTCCGCGGCGATCTCCGTCGCGAGTGGGAGCACGCTGGAGGAGGGAGCCAGAAGCGCGAAGAACCAGCCGCCAACGAATCCCCAGGGCTGACGGCGGACGATGGCCACGATGGTCGCCACGACGAGCACGGCGAGGAAGAAGAAGGACGAAGCGGCCTGGCTGATGTACCAGACCTTCGGCCAGCCGTCATAGTCGAGCGAGAGCGGCCACGGCGTGAATGACAACCTCACGTAATGGACGATCACGTCACTCTGCGTGAGGAAATAGATCCATGGTGTCCAGCCGTCTTTGGCAAATCCGATCGAAGTCGGCCACCGTTCAATCCAGACCAGCGCCACGAGGATCAGCCACGTCGCAGCCAGGCCGGCGTAGAAGACACGTCGGTCGGATCGAATCGGCACGACACGGTCACTGCTCGAGCGCTCACCGAACACCCAGTCCCACAACCACACGAGCAGCGGCGCCACGACCATCGTCTGCTTGCTGCCCATCCCGAGCGCACACGCTACGATCGAACCCGCCATCCACCATCGTCTTTGCGGCGACGGTGCGTCGCGTTCCTGCGAGCGGATCGCGCAGTACAGCGTCAGGAGAAGGAATAGTCCCATCAGGACTTCGGTGCGCTGCGCGACGTAGGTAACTGCGTCGGTCAACAACGGATGCACGACCCAGAGGAGCGAAATGACAAACGCCAGGGCTGCCGCGTTGGCTCCAAGCCTCGCTGCGAGCCGATTCGAGAGCAGTGTTCGGCGCACCACGCCGAATAGCGCCAGCGCAGCCAGGACGTGCAAGACCAAGTTGAAAAGGTGGTATCCCCAGACGTTGCGAAGGAAGCGCTCTCGAATCTCCGGCGGTGCGGCGGGGCCCGGCGGTAAGAGGACATCCCGCACATCGGCCGGCGCAAGCGCGTAGTTGATCGCCAGGGTCAGGCTCGCGACCGGCCGGCCGGAGACTGGCATTTCCGGCGGCGCCGACATCGCGCGCGTCAGCGGCCACAGCGATTTGATGTTGGGATTGTCGCTAATGGCAAACCGGTCGTCGAAGACGAAGACACCCGCAAAGCTTGTCGAATACGCCCAGCCTGCCGCCGCCGAGAGGACGAGGACGGCCAGGAGCGTTGCCGGCACACGGATCCCGAATCGAGTGGTTTCGATTGCCCGCGAGGCGGGCCGCGATCGTCCGCGGGTCTTCACTTTTCGTGCTGGCACCCTGAATATCCGATCAATGCACGAGGCGGGACCCGCTGGATTGCTGGTGCGCGGCGGCCGGGCTCTTCGCGAGTGCGGCCGACCTGACGGTCGATTCACTCTGCGCGCGGTCGAGCAGCGACTCCAACGTCGGCCTCGGACGGACGACGGCGAAGATTTGATACGAGAACAGCGACGGACTGATCGCGATCAGGAGCTTGTTGAACGCGATCAGAAGCCGGCCAATCGAGCCGGTTCCTACCACCAGCGGGATTGGTGCTGGCACACCACGCACCTCCAGCACGTCGAATCCGGACTGCTCGAACAGCCGTCTGAAGGTGCCGAATGTAAACAGTCGTGTGTGCGTCAGGTCGAGGATGCCCCGCTTCCCGTAATTGAATTGTCCGAACAGGAGCATCAGCCGCGTCACGATGAACGCGACGTTGCCGGTGCTGACGACGAGCTGAAGCTTCTGATTGCGGGAGGCGGCTGCCAGGAAGTCGTCAACGAAGTTCTCGGGCGAGCTGAGATGTTCGATCACGTCGAGCATGATCGCGTAGTCGAAATACTCGAGATCCAGGGGGAACGGCCGATCGTTCAGATCGCAACGATGAAAAGCATCGAGGGCGGTTTCGTGGCCAAGCGGCACGGCGTCAACCCCGGTCGTATGGCAGCCCAACGCGCGCAAGGTGTCGCCCAGGTAGCCAGCGGCGCAGCCGATATCGAGCACGCGGCTTCCCGGCTTGATGCGATCGCGCGTCAGCGTGTGCGGGCTTTCGAAATCGAGCTTCGCCGCGTAGGGCGACTTGCGAGCACCCGCCGGCAGACAATCGAATTTCCGGTCGTAAAAGAGCGACCACTCCTGCGCGCGGGCCTTGAGACAGGCAAGGACGACATCCTTGGCGTATTTGATGCCGTTGACGTGAGAGATTTCCTCGCCGTAGTAGGTCGGGATCGGGAGCTCGGCCACCCGCGCGCCTGAGACGAGGAGTTGAATGATGATTTCGGTGTCGAAATGAAAACCGTTGCTGTTGAGATGAAAAGGAATCTGACGCAGCGCCGCCGTCGAATACAGCCGGTATCCCGAATGCCACTCGCTGAGCTGCGCCCGCAGCAGCCAGTTCTCGATCGCCGTCAAGATCCGGTTGCCGACAAATTTGTAGACTGGCATACCGCCACGCAACGCGCCCGACTTGTGGAGCATCCGCGATCCAAAGACGGCTTCCGCGCGATTCGAAGCGAGCGGCTCGATCAATTCCGGAAGACACTCCGGCGCGTACTGTCCGTCGCCGTGAATGAGGGCCACGAAGTCGAACTGTTTCTCGATGGCGTAGTGAAAGCCAATCTTCTGATTCCCTCCGTAGCCCTGATTCGACGGGTTGAACAGGACGGTCAGCGCAAACGGGAGGGAATCGTTGCGGCGGAGGGTTTCGCCGCGGTCGAAGGTCTGATCGGTCGAGCTGTCGTCGATGACGAGCACCTCGACGTCGTAATCGTCAAGAAGTCGGGGAGGAATCCGCTCCAGCGTCGGCTGAATCGTCTTCTCGGCGTTGTACGCGACGACAAAGACCAGCAGGCGCGGGCGGCGGCGAGGGTCCATCAATATTTATAGAAGCCGTGGCCGGTTTTGCGTCCCCACCGGCCGGCGAGCACCATCCGCTTCAGGAGCGGCGGCGGAGCGTAGGCCGGCTCGCGATACTCGTCGAACATGATGTTGGCAATGTAGTACGTGGTATCAAGTCCGACGAAGTCGAGCAGCGTAAACGGCCCCATCGGATACCCGCACCCGAGCTGCATGCCCTTGTCGATGTCCTCGATCGTGCCGAGACCATGTTCGTAAGAACGGATCGCATCGAGCAGGTACGGTACGAGCAGACGATTGACGATGAAGCCCGGTTTGTCCGGAGCGGTGATTGGTTCCTTGCCGAGCGACCCTGCGAACGCAAAGACCGTCGTGTAGGTCTCGTCGCTCGTCGTCAACCCGCGAATCACCTCGACCAGCCTCATGATCGGCACGGGATTGAAGAAGTGCAGTCCGGCAAAGCGATCCGGGCGCTTCGTTTTCGATGCCAGCTCGGTGATGCAGAGCGATGAGGTGTTCGAGCAGAAGATGGTTCCGTCGCCCACGATGGCATCGAGAGCGGCGTAAGTCTGCGACTTCTCGTCCACGTTTTCGATGATGGCTTCAACGATCAGGTCGCACGTCTTCAGATCGTCGAGCCTCGTCGTCCCCGACAGGTTGCCGAGCGTCTTTTCCTTGTCGGCGGCGGCGACCTTGCCCTTTTCGACGCCAGCGGTCAGGAACTTGTCGATGCGCGCAAGCCCCTTCTTCAGAAGGGAGTCGTCGACTTCGCGAACGATCGTCTTGTAGCCTGCGGCGGCGGAAACCTGGGCGATCCCCGAACCCATCAAGCCGCAACCGAGCACACCGACCGTCTTGATTTGCATGACTCTGTCTGCTTCTATCATTGCGCGTGGGACGCGCCGCTCCGCGCTCTTGCCTTTTAACTTTTAACTTTTAACTTTTAACTTTTAACTTTCGACTTTTGACTTTTAACTTTATACGGTCTCCACCACCGCGGCGATCCCCTGGCCGCCGCCGATACACGCGGTCGCAAGACCGCGCTTCAACCCTCGTCGTCGCAGTTCGAGCGTCAGCGTCAGCAGCAACCGCGTACCGGTCATGCCGAGCGGATGACCGAGCGCGATGGCGCCGCCGTTGACGTTGACGCGATCGCGATCCAGGCCGAGTTCCTTCTCGACCGACAGATATTGTGCCGCGAACGCTTCGTTGACCTCGATGAGATCGAGGTCCTTCAACTCGAGTCCCGATCGCTTCAGGACCAGGCGCGTCGCCGGCGCCGGTCCCATGCCCATGAGTGTGGGATCGACGCCGACGACGGCCCAGTGGGTCAACTTCGCGAGTGGCTTGAGGGCGTGCGACTTGACGCCCGCCTCAGAGGCAAGGAGCAGCGCGGCACCGCCGTCGACGATACCGGACGCATTGCCGGCGGTGACGCATCCGTTCTTGCTGAACGCCGTCGGCAGCTTCGCCAGCCCCTCCATCGTCGAATCGGGGCGCATGTGATCGTCGCGTGAAAACAGCTCACTTCCCTTTCGCGACTTGATTTCGACCGGCACGACCTCCTCATCGAGTCGTCCCGCGTTCCACGCCGCGTCGGCGAGCTTCTGACTGCGGAGCGCGTAGCAGTCCTGTTCCTCACGCGAGACGCCGTACTTGGCGGCGCAGTTTTCGGCGGTCGCCGCCATCGTACATCCGCAGTGCGTGTCGAGCAGCGCCGACCACAGCGTGTCCTCGAGCTGACCCTGCCCCAGCCGCAGGCCGGCGCGAAGTCCACGAATCACGTGGGGCGCCTGGCTCATGCTCTCGATGCCTCCGGTCAGCACGACGTCGGCTTCGCCCAGACGGATCATCTGGCCGCCGCTGATGGCCGCCTGGATGCCGGATCCGCACAGGCGATTCACCGTCAGCGCAGGCACATCAATCGGAATGCCCGCCTTGAGGCCGACGTGCCGCGCACCGTAGACGGCATCCGCGCTCGTCTGCAGCACGTTCCCGAAGACGACGTGATCGACATCGGCCGGTGAGACACCGGTGCGTTGCATCGCCGCACCGGCGGCAATGGCGCCAAGGTCAATCGCGGAGAAGTCCTTGAGTTTGCCGGTGTATTCGGCCATCGGCGTCCGGGCGCCGCCGAGGATGTAAATGTCGGTCGTCATGGTCTGGTGTTCATTATCGATCGCGGAGGGGGCGGAGGTCACGGGACAACATCAACACGGAGACACGG
>JADMIO011216432.1_pt1 | contig 13085 bp, 11 predicted proteins | sample 8958161 | NCBI WGS metagenome assembly JADMIO01 (sample SAMN16585339, study PRJNA669376) | soil metagenome | isolation source: Crop rotation soil | place: USA: Cullars Rotation, Alabama | collected 2011 | reverse complement strand
TCGGCGCGGTCAGCCTGCGCCTCTCCAAAGACGACCGGAGGACCGCCCTCCGTAGGCAGCAGACGCGCCTCCAGCCCTCGCTTCCGCATGAGTTCGGCCACAAACTGCGCGCAAGGCTCCAGCGCCTCTCCTTTCGCCGAGACACTGGGAATGGCGCACAACTGCGCCATCTCCGCAAAAGCCTGTTCCTGCCCACGAACCACCGCGCTATCCAGCGCTTCCGGCGATAAAGACATTCCTCATTCCTCCCTTGTTCCGTCGCTCGTGATTATACCACGTCCACAGATCCCTATGAAAGCCAAAAGGCACCGAGCCGGATTTGTGCTTTTTAGCAGGTTGTGCTACACTACAAAAAGCGAAGATGAACCTATGGGGCAAATACAGAAGATCGAAGGGAGAGTCTCATGGCGCTGCCGCAGCCATACGCTGAAAAAGAGGCTTACACAGAGGACGAATACTTCACATTCGAACAGAGTGCTTTCGGGCATTGGGAATACATAGGAGGCAAAATCCGCGCCATGAGCGGCGGCACGGACGACCACAACACCATTGCCGTCAACATTGGCGGAACGCTCCGTAGCGCCCTCGCTCCCAGAGGATGCCGAGTCTATGTGGCCGATATGAAAATCCACACGGGTGACGGAGTCAATACCTTCCCGGATGTGGCGGTCGTTTGCGGAACGCGCCAGTATCATCGGGGTAAGACAGACATCATCACCAACCCTGTGCTGATTGCCGAAGTGCTTTCCGACTCGACCCAGGGCTATGATCGTGGTGAAAAGTTCGACCACTATAAAACCATTTCGGCTCTGATGGACTATCTGCTGGTGGTTCCTGACGAGGCGCGCGTCCTTTTGTATACCCGCACGGGTGACCATTGGGAGTTCCGAGACGTATCCGGCCTTCAGAGCGCTATCTACCTGCCCTCTGTAGAGACGACACTCGCGCTATCCGATGTCTATACCTTGATCGAACTGGCCGAAGGGAACGCGGCTCCCTGAAGATTTTCATGGAAGTAACACTCCGCATTCGGCGCTTGACATCCGCCAATGCTTCGGCAGGATTCCGGCGGTTCGGCAGAGAACTCCCAAAAGCAAGTGCGGTGTGCAGAATGAGCGTAAAGGAGAGTGACGATGTGCGAGGTGACACGACGAGCGTTTCTGGCAGGAAGCGGCGCGTTTCTGAGCCTGGCGACGGAGGCGGAACTGCTGGCGGATAGTTCGGAGCAGTCCGCACCTGAAGTGAGTAAGGTGGATGCGCTCGCCTCGAATATCTTTTTTCACACAGGGGAAGTATCCGACACAGCCGCCGCTGTCTGCAACAACGGCTGGATTATCTTCGAGGACTATGTGCTGGTCATTGACGCCAATTTCCCCGCAGGCGCGCAGGAGATCATTCCCAAAATCCGCGCGCTTACCGCCAAGCCGATCCGTTTCGCTTTCGACACCCACCATCATGGCGACCATGCCTATGGCAATCAGGTCTGGGTGGAGAACGGAGCGACGCCTGTCGCGCACACGGGTGTTATTGAGGAGATGAAACGTTACGAGACCGGCTACTATGGCAACAAGCCGGGACGCTGGGAGGAGACAGGCCGCCCGGATGTGAAGGCCAGCAAATTAAAGCCCCCTTCGGTGCTCTTTCCCAAGGAACTTATCTTCGATGACGGCAAGCAGCGTGTCGAGTTGATTCATCTCGGCGTCGCCCACACGCACGGCGATGCATTCGCCTGGCTGCCGAAGGAGCGTATTCTCTTCACGGGCGACGCCTGTGTCAACGGCCCCTACAACTTCGTCGGAGACGGCAACGTGGAGAAGTGGATTCGGACGCTGGATGCGGCGAAAAAACTGGAGGCGCGGGTCGTCTGCCCCGGACACGGAATGCGTGCCGACGGCGTGCTGCTGGAAGATCAGCGGCTCTTTTTCCGAACGCTGCGGGATCAGGTCGGAAGGCTGGTACAGGAGAAGAAGTCGGCGCGGGAGGTGCGCGATTCGGTCGAGGCTATTCGCGCCCGCGTGACGGTGAACCCTCGCATTGCACGTTATGTCGGGAAGGATACCTTTGCCGCGCAGGTAGAGAAGGTCTACACAGAGATGACGGGTGAGAAGTTCGCCGCCGCCCCGCATCTCCATCGATCCGCCGCGCTGCACGCACACGCGCACGGCCTGCCCCGACTGGCATAGGGTTCATGAGGCAACAATGTCAGGCAAATACAAAGAATGGAAGCGCCTGCTCTTCTGGAATGGACTCTGGCTGATCGTTCTCTTGATCATCGGGATCAACTGGGGTATCGGTATGGCCTTCGACCATGTCGACAAGGATGTATCCGCCGTCCGAACATCCTGGAATGCCGATACGCTCTGTTTCTCATCGATTCGAGGCTATGTCGTCATCACACATCTGGCAGGGTATTCGCAAGATACACCGGTTGCAGCGCAATTGCCCAAACCGGCCTTTCTCCTGGATTCCGAAGGCGCACGAGTGGAACGGAACACCTGGGATAAATTGGAGTGGCGCGATGAAGTGGGCAATATCAGGCCCCCACCATCCATCGGCTCACGAATTGTCGGCCTGTATCACCGCCTTCAGCCTACGGAATGGCAGGACAGCAAGAGCGAATGATCGATGTGCCGCCTAACAAGCCGCTGCCAGAGAAAACGATGGATTACAATCGTAGTTCATGATAAAAAGGCACAGAGAAGAGACCCTCATTTGTTCTCCTCTGTGCCTCTGTGTCTCTAGCCTCAGGCGGGTGGTGTAGATGCTACTTGTCGCGTTCGGCGGCTCCGATGAGGGTGGCCTGCGCCGCCGCCAGCCGCGCAATGGGGACGCGGAACGGGGAGCAGGAGACATAGTTCAGACCGATCTTATGGCAGAAGATGACGCTGGCCGGATCGCCGCCATGTTCGCCGCAGATCCCCAGTTTGATGTCCGGGCGGACCTTCTGGGCGCTTGCAACCGTCATCTCCATCAGTTTGCCTACGCCGACCTGGTCCAGCGTCTCGAACGGGTCGGACGGCAGGATCTTCTTCTCCACATAGGGAACCAGGAACTTTCCGGCGTCGTCCCTTGAGTAGCCGAAGGTCATCTGGGTCAGGTCGTTGGTCCCGAACGAGAAGAACTGCGCATACTCGGCGAGTTGATCGGCTACCAGGCAGGCGCGCGGGATCTCGATCATGGTGCCGAACATATAGTCCAGCTCCACCCCCGCGTTGTCGATGACCTCTTTCGCCACCGCCTCCAGCTGGGTCTGCACCGTGCGCAGTTCGTTGACATGGCCGACCAGCGGGATCATGATCTCCGGATGCACCTCGATGCCGCGCTTCTTGACCGCCGCCGCCGCCTGCAGGATGGCGCGGGTCTGCATCTCTACAATACCAGGGAAGACGATGGAGAGCCGACAGCCGCGCAGGCCCATCATCGGATTGGCTTCGCGCATCCCCTCGACCGCATGGAGCAACTCCTCTTTCTTATGCAGCTCGTCCGGGTTGTCGCCCCGGACACGCAGTTCTGTCACCTGCGCCAGCAGTTCATCGTGGGAGGGGAGGAACTCATGCAGCGGCGGATCGATCAGGCGCACGGTGACCGGCTTATCGGCCATCGCCTCGAAGATACCCTCGAAGTCCTTCTGCTGGATGGGTAGCAGCCTGTCCAGCGCGGCTTTGCGGATCGCCTCATCTTTGGCCAGGATCATCTCCTGGACTATAGGCAGACGATCCTGCTCAAAGAACATATGCTCGGTACGGCACAGTCCGATGCCTTCCGCACCGAGATCTACAGCCTGTTTGGCGTCACGGGGGTTGTCGGCGTTGGCGCGGACTTTGAGTTTCCGCATTCCATCGGCCCAGGACATCAGCTCTCCGAACGCGCCGCTGACCTCCGGCGCAATCAGTTTGAGCGCGCCCACATAGACCGCGCCGGTCGAGCCGTCCATGGTGATGGTATCGCCCTCTTTGACAACCGTATCCCCGACACGGAACTGCCTGGCTTCATAGTTGACCTTGATGCTCTCCGCGCCCGCCACACAGGGGATGCCGAAGCCGCGCGCCACAACCGCTGCATGGGAGGTCTTGCCGCCGCGCGCCGTCAGAACGCCCTGGGACGCCAGCATTCCATGCACATCGTCGGGGTTGGTCTCATCGCGCACCAGAAGGACCTTGTGTCCCGCGCCGCCATGCACTCCCTTCTCCGCCGCGGTGTCCGCGTCAAAGACCACGATGCCCACGGCAGCGCCGGGGGAGGCCGCCAGACCGGTCGCCAGAGGAGCGGTTCCGGCCAGAACGGCCGGGTCGATACGCGGATGGAGCAGCTGATCCAGGTGAGAGCCGGTGATACGGTTGATGGCCTCTTCTCTGGTAATCAGTCCCTCATGCACCATATCCACGGCGATATGCACGGCAGACGGGCCGGTACGCTTGCCGGAGCGGCACTGCAGCATAAAGAGTTTGCCATGCTCGATGGTAAACTCGATATCCTGCATATCCTTATAGTGCTTCTCCAGGGCGTTGGACATATCGAGGAACTGCTGATAGACCGCCGCGTTCTGTTTCGCCAGCTCGGAGATCGGAACAGGGGTGCGGACGCCTGCCACCACATCTTCGCCCTGCGCATTCATCAGGTACTCGCCGAACATCGCCTTCTCGCCGTTCGAAGGGTCGCGGGTAAAGGCGACGCCCGTGCCGCAGTCGTCGCCGGCGTTTCCGTAGACCATGCTCTGGATGTTTACTGCAGTGCCGATGTCATCGGGGATCTTCTCGGTGCGGCGGTAGACGATGGCGCGGTCGGTGTTCCAGGACTTGAAGACCGCTTCGATGGCGAGGGATAACTGCTCGTAGGGATCGGCGGGAAACTCGCGGCCCGCATGGTCGCGGACATGCGCCAGAAACTTCTCGCAGATGGTCTTGAGATCGTCGGCGTTCAGATCCAGGTCGCTGCTGACCCCCTTCGCCTCTTTATAGGCATGGAAGATATGGTTATCGAAGTCGTGCTTGGACAGGCCGAACGCGACATCGGAGAGCATCATGATAAAGCGGCGATAGGCATCGTAGACAAAGCGGGGATTGCCGGTCTCCTCGATGAGCGCCTGGATAGTGGTCGCGTTGAGACCCAGGTTCAGAACCGTATCCATCATACCAGGCATGGAGAACTTGGCGCCGGAGCGGACGGAGACCAGCAGCGGCCTCTTGTCGCCGCCGAACTTCCGGTCCATCTGCTTCTCAACCGTAGCGACCGCCGCGTGGACATCCTCCATCAGACCGGCGGGAAGCCTCTTTCCAGCGGCGTAGTATTCGTTGCAGGTGGCCGTGGTAATGGTAAATCCAGGCGGAACCGGCAGGCCGATATTCGTCATTTCGGCCAGGTTGGCGCCTTTGCCACCCAGGAGGTCGCGCATACTCTTGTCGCCCTCCTTGAAAAGATAGACCCGTTTGGTCATGGAATTGCGTCTCCTTCTTTCATTGCGCGTCTTCGCGCGCTATAGAAAATCTCTCTTCGTCCTCAATCTTCAATGATAATCGTGAACAAAACCTGAGTATTATACCCCATTGCACACTGCCGGGTAAACCATACGGTGAGTTCCGCCCAGAGTCGGCGCCTCTAATTTGTGAAAAATTACGCGAATCCCTTGACATTCCGCTCTATTTTCACCTATGATTATTTTTTAGAATACTTCTGAAACAGAAGACGGAGTTCTGCGTCTAATCTAATAGGAAGCCTGTTTACCATCTGGCAAGCCAAATCTTTATGTCTCGACCACGTCAGGCCACCTCGCCTTTCCACAATTTACCAGAACGGTTTTCCCCTGTAGACTGAGGCAGAGCGCTGGCCGCATCGTGAGCACGCGGCTAATACACAATGGAAGGAAAGATACCCCGGTGCGAAAATGGAATAAAGAGACCATCGGTAATGAGATACTGAGGATGTTCGAGAGCGGTGAAAATCTCAATTATGCCACCGTCGCGCAGGAACAGGTAGCCTTGCTGCGAGCCGCAACACGCTATTTTGGCTCCTGGCGCCTTGCCATCGAGTTCGCAGGTCTTAACTACGAAGATATTCGCCGTTACAAAACATGGAGTCGCGACCGTATCCTGGGCCGCATCCAGGAGCTGCATGCCAAGGGTGAGGATCTGAGTTGGAGGCATGTCAGCACTGTAGTAGACCCACAGTTGGCGGCCGCCGCGACCAAGCGCAAGCACTTCGGCTCCTGGCGGAATGCGGTCAACTCCGCAGGACTGGACTACCGCCAGATACGCCGTTACCGTGAGTGGGATGAAAACACCATCACGCAGAAACTGCGTGAACTCTATGAAGAGGGCATCGACCTCAATGCCAAAAATGTGGAGGAGTACGACATCACTCTGATTACAGCGGCACGCCGCCGCTTCGACAGCTGGGACAAGGCGCTGACCGCTGCCGGACTGGACTACAAGAAGATTGTTCTTCGCACACCGTTCAAACGCCGTCGTCCGTCTTCTGCCATCTCCAATGGTCATACGGATACGCTGCGCACAATCCATACCGACAGCGGCAACGGACATTCCGGTGGAGAGGCTCCTCTACTGGTAGGCGCCTCCAAATCCTGAGCGATACTGCCTCTCTTTCGTTTCTATCACATTCGTTTCTATCACACGGGGAGGCGAACCTAGGGTTCGCCTCTCCTTTTTTACGTCTTGCCGCAGCGATGCCCCTCCGACGCAAACGGCGCTCTGTTCCAATTCGGACGGCAAACGCCTGTCGCCGATTTGAATTCGGCGACAGGCGTTTGCGTTTCAGTTCCAGGAACGACGGATCAGTAGATACGGCGTCCGGAGATCGTGTTATAGAGATAGGCGGAGGAGGTGAGCGCGCCCAGAACTCCGAAGATATCAAGTCCCGGTTTCGGCTGCACGCCCGGCGCAATGATGATCGTATCGCCCGGCTGAAGTTCGATATCGGGCGATTTGCCCATCACAATCTCTTTCCAGTTAAACGGGATGACCCGATACTTTTTGGGGTCTGCGTCCGGATGGCGCTGGATCACGCCTTCCTTCTCTTTGGCGAAGGGAGCGACGCCGCCCGCTTCACTGATGGCCTGTGTCAGTGTGGTGCGCTTGTCAAATACCAGCTTGCCCGGCCGGACAAAACCGCCGTTGAGCTGGATGTAGGCGTTGTTCTCCAGCTTTTCGACATAGATGGTATCGTCGGGCTTGAGATCGATATTGTTCACCAGATCGCCGGACTCGGCCTTATCCAGGTCGATGGTCAGAGGGCGATCCAGGCCGACGCGACGAATGCTGACGCGATGGCGGTCTGCCGTCAGCGATGCACCGCCGGCCAGATTGATCACTTCGCGGACCGTCATCGGGGAGCCGGAGCGAAGCGGAATGTCGCGCTGCGGATGCGCGACTTCGCCAAACACGCCGATACTGCCGGTGCCGGGCAGGACTTTCGGCTGGACAAAGATTTTGTCTTTATCTTTCAGCGTGGGGTTCTGCGATTCATCCACCTTATCCCCTTGTTTGGCTTTGATGAACTTCTCGAAATTGTAGTAGTGAGTGACAGGCTGATCTTTGCCGTCCACAAGCTCACGGCGAATGATGCGCACCTGGGACAGATCGGCATTGTCCGTATATTCCGATTTGGACAGGACATCGAGCAGGGTCGTATCCGGTGCAATGATAATCTGGCCGGGAATGCGGACCGCGCCGCCCACGAAGATGATCGGGCGGGGCGTATCCACAATCGTCACCTGAACATGCGGATTTTTAATATAGGTCTTGAGGTGGTTGGCGATAGCGATGGCGGCCTCATCGGGGCTTTTGCCGTTGATGTTGACCGCGGTCATGATACCGGCATAGCGAATGCTGACGTTGCCCTGGGGATCCACTTTGTAGTTGCCGCTGGGATCGGGTTCGCCCTCAACGCTTACATTGATAATGAAATCACGTTTGATCGGCTGGGTTCGATCGATCGCCTCTTCACCGAGGGTGAGAATGCCGCCGGCCGGCTTGATAGGTTTGTCGGTTTTGTCCGTTTTATCATCGGCTTGAGCGAGAGCGTGGGGCGTCAGGCCTCCGAACCCGATCAGCAGCGCTGCAGCAGCGAAGCCGGTCAGGGTTTGCAACAGGACACGACGGGCGGGTGTCGCATGGACAGATATCATACGATGCTCCTTCTAAGTGGCGCGAGGGCCGTCTGAACCGCGTCACGGCATCAGAAGCGGACCCATTTGTGACAAGGGTAGGGTTAATAACCGTAGTCTGCTTGTCTTTCCGCTTGACTTCTTGTCGCGCGGAGGCTATAATCGTGTTGGTCGGCAAGAAGAGTGCAGTCATGCAATCAGCTTTTGCGTTTCCTGTGACCCTTCAAGTATCATATTTCAGTTTAGGAGCCAAGCCCCTATGAATGCGGCCTCATTGCCCGAGCTATGGGCCAACTGCGTGGATAGTCTGAAAGACCGCGTCAACAATCGCTCGTTCTGGGAAGCCCTGGAACACACTTATCCCATCACCATCGAGAACGACACTCTGATTATTGGAATGGAACCGGAAAACTTCAATAGAGCCGGTCATATTCAGCAAACTTCCAATATGCACACAGTGACAAAGACGGTGGAAGAGATTTTCAACCATCCTTTCCAAGTCCGATTGATCGAGGGAAACACCCTGTCAGACTGGGAAGCGGTCAAAGAGCGCGATGCGCGGGTAGCGGCCATGCGAGAAGCAACGTCGGCCCCTCGTCCCGTAACTCCTTCTGCTCCACAGGCGAACTCCTGGGATGCCATCTATGAGCAGCTGGCGCGTCTCTACGCTCAATCCGAACATCGTTCCATGCCGCAGGGCAAGTCGCACTACGTCAATGAAGCCCTCTATCTGCTGGTGGAAGCGATGGATACGCTCTATCCCGATCAACCGGATGAGGCCACGGAGCGCAATTTAGCCCGTGCTATCGAGCGTATCGCAAACTCTGCGGAGATGCCTCCCACCGTCGTCGCGTTCGAACTGGATCGCCTCCGCGCCTGGCGCAAAGCAGAAGCAGGCTAGGACATCTCGCAAAAGGCGACCACAGGACACTCTTTGTAGGAAAGCGTTGCAAAAATCGTGCCAAATACGCCTGTATCCAGGATGGGCCAAAAAAATTTTCCATCCCGGTATTTCTAACGTACTCCCTCGTACTACGCACTCCCTCCCATTAAGTTGCGAGGGAGGCTTTTTTTGCCTTTCGAACCTCGTTTCCGTCGCGAACCTTTTCCTACAGAGGGCGTATTAGCGGGAGAGAACAGGGGAGCCTTCCGTCAACCTGTTCCGTTCCCAAGAAGGAGCAGAAAGATTATGGCACAACATTCCGCTTCCGTGGCGATCAATGCACCGATGCATCAGGTGTACCAGCTTTTCAGTCACTTCAACGACTTTCCCAAATTCATGTCCTATGTGAAGGAGGTGACCTACTATGACGATCAGCGCAGCCACTGGGTCGTCAATATCGTAGGCCGGCATGAGTGGGATGCCATCAACGAGAACTGGATCGAGAACCGCCAGATCGGCTGGCGTTCGACAGACGGGCTGGAAAACAGCGGATCCGTGAAGTTCTCACCGATAGGCGACAATCAGACCCGCCTGGACGTCTCTATCTACTACAACCCGCCCGTGGGTTGGGCAGGCGATATCGGAGAGGCGCTGGGCGCAGGCAAAGCGTTTGAAAAATCGCTTCAGAAAGACCTCGACAACTTTGCAGAGATGGTAGCCCAGGCGCCGCGAGGCGCGCTGGATCCCAACTCATCGAGCTACCTGTTTCACGAGGACAGCGCCGCAGCCAGAGGCAAAACCACCGCCGCTCAGGACGCGACCATGGGAACGACCTCGCAGCGGTAGTGTCGTCCGACACATAGATCCCGCCCTGCCCCTTTCCACTCAAGAGGGGGCAGGTCTATTTTCGGCTTGAATCTCATCCCGCTTCAATCTCCTCCAGATTGAAGAGTTTGGCCGCGTTTTCATGATGGATACGCTTCAGATCCAGTGAGGACAGATCCGAGTCATCCATCAGGCCCAGTTCCGCGACAGGATCTAGGTGAGGCATTCCGCTCCCGAACAGGATCCGATGCGACCCCAGCACCTCGATGGCGGCGGGAATTTTCGCCCGGTCCAGCGGACCGGAAGTCTCCAGGAAGACATTGACCGACTGATGGGCGGCGGCGATGGCCGTGCGCCAGTCACTCCCCCCCATGCCCAGAAAGATAAACTTATGCATATTGTAGGTTTTGGCGAGATGCAGCGCCACCTCGACGCAGGCAGCGTTGGGAGTCAGCAGGAAGATCGGCTTCTGATAACGACGGCATGCGTTCAAAACTTCATCCGCGACCAGCGGCTGAAGCGGCTGCTGTGGTTGTGTGGAGGTCAGCATGATCCCGATAAAGCGTCGGCTGCCCATCAGATCACGGATCGCCTGCAGCGAAGCGTCCACCCGATTGAGATGCGCGACCAGACAGCCAAACAGTCCCTTCTCCTGCTCAATCATGGTTTTGAGAATACGGTTGCCGGAGAGCGGATCGGCCTGTGCCGCGCGGACCGACATCAGCGCAGCGCGCTCGATGCCTCGGGACCGCAGATTTTGCATGATCTGGGCGGCGTTCTGGTTGATCCCAGGCACAATACCGCCTTCCAGATAGGTATGAATGTCAAATACAGGCATGATACGGCTCCCTATTTCAAAATGCGGCGCGCATTGGCGGCAAGTATCTGACGTCGAGCGGCGTCATCCAGACCGGCGTGCTGCAGCGTATGAAGGACGCTGGCGATAGGATGAGCAGGCGCACCGGTTCCAAAGAGCAGCCGCTCCACTCCCAGCGTATCGGCGACCAGTCGCAGACAGCCCGGCGCAAGCAGGCTGGAGATCTCGATATGCCAGTTGGAGTGGGCGCGAAGCGCGACAATGACTTCCGCCAGCAGCATCAGGGTCACACCTGACAGGATCACCGGTCCTGGATAGGCATCGAGCACACGGGTCAGCGTCGTGATCTCGCCCGCAGCCTCCACATCCAGCATCACAGGCAGCCCCGTGGTCCCCAGCGCCTGCAGAAGGGCATGGAAGGGCGCGAAATCCAACGGCCAGCCCTGCACCGTCGGAAAGAAGCGGACCAATCGGAAGCCGTCCGTCTTGAGTCGCGTGACTGCCGCGGCATCGCCGAAGTAGAGGGTCGGATTGAGGGTCGCAACGGGAAGCAGTTCGGGATGTTCCTCGCAGGCAGCGCGGGTCGCGGAGTTACCGACAGCGGGGTCGAGCAGCAGGCCCAGCGTCGAGAGGGCGCAGGCCGCTCCGACCCGATGCTTCTGCATCAACGCCAGCAGCGCATCTACCGGAAGATCGCTGCTGGAAGCGGGCAGAGGACCAAACAGAGTATTGATGTCTACAATATCGTCCATGAGAGTTCAAACCTCCGAATGAGAATACGTGGACAGAAGCGTATTCCGAAGACATTCACTTGCAAGAGTATACCTTATCGAGATCTCTAATCTGGGGCAAATTCCTCTGCGGGTCGGCTATGGACTCGAACGAAGCACGCATCGGAACCCTGCGATGCCTTTCTTGGGTTCTCTATTTTCCGGAGAATCGATTCCATGAAAACGAAATGAGCATTGAAAATCGCTCTCAGCGCCGTCAGACCAGGAACCGCCTCGCAGAACGTGTTCTGTTTTGTCCCCTATATCATAATAGTCTGCGCACCACTGCCACACATTCCCTGCCATATCGTAGACGCCGAAACTGTTCGCAACATGACTTCCTACCTTTTCCGTACCGCTGAGATTATTGGGGCTGACCGAGTTGGCGCACTTACTCCCATCCCACTCTTTGCCCCAGGGATAGGTCAGCGACAGTCCTGTTTTCGGATCAAATCGCGCCGCCTTCTCCCACTCCATTTCTGTCGGCAAACTCACCCCTGCCCATTTGCAGTAGGCATTGGCATCCTCCCAACTCACATTGACAACGGGATAGTCGTCTTTGCCGCCCTCCTCCGCAAAGTAGGTTGGATCAAAGTCAGGAGCTTCGGGCTGAGGGCGGTTCGTCGCCTTACAGAACTGTTTGTACTTCTTCACGGTCACCAGGTTTTTGTAGATCCAGAAACCGTTTACAGCCACCTCTCTGCTCGGATTGTCCGTATGTTCTTCATCCCCCATCCGGAACTTCCCGGCCGGTATCCACACCATCTCGGCTCCATCCTTTGGACTGTTCCTGGGTGGACGAGGCGCGGCGGGATTGACCTTCGAAGACGCAGACGGCGTTGATTTATGAGCGGGAGCAGGAGTCGATCTTGACTTTGGTTTGGGTTTGGATTTTGGCGCCGGTTTTGGGATATCTTTGACCGTGCCGGGCGGTTTGTGCTGAGTCAGGGAGGGCAGGGAGAGAGACAGGCCTGCTGCAAGCAGCGCCAGACCTAGACCGATTTTCCGTCTGCCGAGTAGTTTCATCTCTTTTTCCCCTCTCTTTGCCGCGTCTGCTCGTGCACGATCACCTCAGCGATTTGAGCAGATCGTCCTCCGGATAGAGCGCAAGCCCCTCTCTCACAGCCTGCTTTGTATGCTGGACATCCCCAAGCGCATAGTAGGCGGCGGCGCGTGACCGCAAGGCGACCCGATTTTTGCGGTCCAGTTTCAGCGCCTCACCGGAGAGCCGCAGCGCTTGCCGACAGGCGCTTTCCGCCTCAGCCCGCATGGTTCTCTGTTGTATCAGGCGGCTGGCCCGGTCTACCGCAACGCGAGCCTGTCCCGCCAGTTTCTCCGCTCTGTCTCTGTCCTCACGCTCTTTATTGGCTCTGGCTTCCTGCTCCTGCCGCTGTTTTTCCAGCGCGGCTGTCTGTTCCGGCGTGAGTCCGGCAGGCGCTGTGTTGGGACCCGGGTTTGTGTTTGCCTTCGGCCCGCCCGGTGGACCGGAGGAAGTGGAGTTCATCGCGCGATAGGCAAAGAAGCCGCCTCCCAGCACCACCAATACTACCAGCCCGAGATAGACGGGAACCCTCCCCAAGGGGCGAGGAACGGCCTTCACAGCCGGCGTGGGGACTGGTGGTGATGACACGGGCGAAGGCGTCCCCTGATAGGTCGTATCGGGCGCGGAGG
>JADMIO011153667.1_pt1 | contig 13085 bp, 14 predicted proteins | sample 8958161 | NCBI WGS metagenome assembly JADMIO01 (sample SAMN16585339, study PRJNA669376) | soil metagenome | isolation source: Crop rotation soil | place: USA: Cullars Rotation, Alabama | collected 2011 | reverse complement strand
GGCTGTTCGCCGAGGCCGGCGAAGCGCTCGGCCTGGCGGTCGGCCCGGTCAGCGAGCCGCTGCAGATCCTGCGCTACGGCGAGGGCGGCCATTTCCAGACCTGGCACAGCGACGCCGGTTACGACCAGGGCGGCGGCCGGCTGATCTCGGTCTCGGTCGAGCTGTCGCCGCTGGGCGACCATGAGGGCGGCGACCTCGAGATCGTGCCGGTTACGGTGGGCCATGCCCGGACCCTTCCGCGCGGCGGCGCGCGCTTCTTCCCGTCGCGGGCGCTTCACCGGGTCACCCCGGTGAGGCGCGGAGTCCGGCACGCCCTCGTGATCTGGACGGGCGGGCCGGACTGACGACGCTTACCCGACCGTCGCTCCCTCGCGAGCCAATTCGTCGGGCGGGTCGAAGGTCCGCGCGCGGCGAAGCTCCGGGAACCAGCGCGCCCATAAGAGGGTGACCATGATCGCTCCGACGCCGCCGGCGACGACGGCGACGACCGGGCCGATCAGCGCCGCGAGGAAGCCCGATTCCGCCTCGCCGAGCTCGTTCGAGGCGGAGATGAACAGGGTCGAGGCCGCGCCGACCCGGCCGCGCATCGCGTCGGGCGTGTAGAGCTGGATCAGCGACTGGCGGACGTAGACCGACACCATGTCGGCCGAGCCGAGCAGCGCCAGGCAGGCCACGGACAGGGCCATGTTGCGCGACAGCCCGAAGGCGATCGTCGCGGCCCCGAAGACCGCCACCGCGGCCAGCATCTTGGTCCCGACATTGTGCTTCAGCGGCCGCCAGGAGAAATAGAGCGCGGTCAGGGTCGCGCCCACTGCCGGCGCCGCGCGCAAATGGCCGAGCGCGGTGGAATCGGAATGCAGGATGTCGCGGGCGAAGACCGGAAGCATCGCCGTCGCTCCGCCCAGAAGCACCGCGAACAGATCGAGCGAGATGGCGCCGAGCACCAGCCGGTTGCGGCGGACGTAGTGGAGCCCGTCGACCATCTGCCGCCAGGGATTCGAGCCCTCGATCGCGCTTCGAGCGACCGGCCGGATCATGAACATCGAGAAGAGCGACAGGGCGAACAGGCCGGCGCTGACCGCATAGGGCATGTGCGGGTTCCAGGCGTAGAGGTAGCCGCCGATTGCGGGCCCTGCGATCGCGCCCGACTGCCAGGCCATCGAGCTCAAGGCGATCGCCTGCGGCAGGGATTCGCGCGGGACGAGGTTGGGGGCGAGGGCTCCGAGGGCGGGGCCGGCAAAGGCGCGCGCCACTCCCAGCAGGGCGGCGACGACGAACAGCCAGGCGAGGGTGACCGCGCCGGTATAGGTGAGCAAAGCCAGGATCAGGGCGCAGAGCAACTCGAGCGCGATCGAGGCCCGGGCGATGTGGCGGCGGTCGATCCGGTCGGCGACCCAGCCCGTCACCAAAGTGAGCGCGAACAGGGGCACGAACTGGACGAGGCCGATGAAGCCGAGCTGAAGCGCCGCCTTCTCGAGGCTCATCGTCTGCCGGGCGATGTCGTAGACCTGCCAGCCGATGACGATGATCATCGACATCTGGGCCACGGTCGAGGCGAGCCGGGCCGTCCAGTAGAATCGGAAATCGCGGATCCGGAAAGGGTGGGGCGCGGCGGAAGCCATTGCGGGCGCTTAGGGGCCAGTCTCGGCCGGGGCAACCGGGAGGACCTTGTAATTTCCTCCCCCGGCTTTTGCGGGGGAGGGGGACCGCGCGAAGCGCGGTGGAGGGGTTCTTCAGACCCCGCAAGGCCCCTCCACCATGGTTCGCATGGTCCCCCTCCCCGAGAAATCCCGGGGAGGAATTTCTCGCAATGACGGCTCTCGTCACCGCGCTTCCGGAACGCTAACCCTCCTCGCCTTCGAGGAGACTCGCCATGTCCAGATCCCTGCTTGCCGCCGCCTCCGCTCTCGCCCTGCTGGCCGCCGGCTGCGCCTCCACCGGCTCCGGCGAGACGGCGCAGAGCACCCGCCCGTCCTCCTGGTCCGCTTTCTCGCAAAGCTTCATCGACGGCTATTTCCGCTTCAGCCCTTCCTTCGCGGTCTCGCAGGGCAAGCACGAATATGACGGGCAGCTTCCGGACTGGAGCGAGACCGGCCTCGCCAACACGGCCGAGTTCCTGCGCTCCTCGATCGCCGCGGCGCAGGCTTTCGACCCGAAGCGGCTAAGCAAGGCGGAGCGGTTCGAGCGCGACTATCTGATCGCCCGGGCGCGCGGCGACCTGTTCTGGCTGGAGACGGCCGACCAGCCGCATACCAATCCGGCTTATTATATGGGCAACGGGCTCGACCCCTCGGTCTACGTCACCCGGCCCTATGCCCCGGCCGAGACCCGGATGCGGGGCTTCATCGCCTATCTGAAGAACGTGCCCAGGGCGACGCAGCAGATCAGGGCCAATCTCAAGGCCCCGCTGCCGCTGAGCTTCATCGACTACGGCAAGGCCGGCTTCGGCGGCTTCGCGGAATATTATCCGAGGGACGGCAAGGCGGCCTTCGCCGACGTGGGCGACCCGGCGCTGCAGGCCGAGCTGGACAAGGCCGCCCGCGACGCCGCCCGGGCCATGCGCGGGCTCTCCGACTGGCTCGAGGCTCAGCGGCCCAGCGCGACCCAGGATTTCGCGCTGGGCGCCGACCGGTTCGCGCAGATGCTTCGCGATACCGAGATGGTCGACCTCCCGATCGCCGAGCTGGAGGCGATCGGCCGCGCCGACCTGAAGCGCAACCAGGACTCGCTCCGGGCCGCCTGCGCCGGCTACGCGCCGGGCGCCACCCTGCAGGCCTGCATGGACAGGATGGGCGCGAACAAGCCCGAAGGCGGGCCGGTCCAGGCCGCCCGCGCCCAGCTCGCCGGCCTCAAGCGCTTCATCGTCGACAAGGACATCGTCACCATCCCCGGCACCGAAGAGGCGAAGGTCGAGGAATCGCCGCCCTACAACCGGCAGAATTTCGCCTATATCGACATTCCGGGACCGTACGAGACCGGTCTTCCTTCGGTCTATTACATCGCACCGCCCGATCCGAGCTGGCCGGCGGAGGTCCAGGCCGGCTTCGTCCCCGGCAAGGCCGACCTCCTCTTCACCTCGGTCCACGAGGTGTGGCCGGGCCATTTCCTCAACTTCCTCCATTCCAACCGGAGCCCCTTCACCTTCGGCAAGGTGTTCGTCGGCTACGCCTATGCGGAAGGGTGGGCGCATTATACCGAGGAGATGATGCTCGACGCCGGCCTCGGCGGCGGCGATGCCGAGACCCGCATCGGCCAGATCTCCAACGCCCTGCTTCGCGACTGCCGCTACCTCTCCGCCATCGGCATGCATACGGGCCGGATGACGATGGAGCAGTCGCGCCGGATGTTCCTTGAGCAATGCTATCAGGACGAAGGCAATGCGCGCCAGCAATCCGCCCGAGGCACCTACGACCCGGCCTATCTCAACTACACGATGGGCAAGCTGATGATCCGCAAGCTGCGCGACGACTGGACCCGAAGCCGCGGCGGGCGGGCGGCGTGGAAAGCGTTCCACGACAAATTCCTGAGCTACGGCGGCCCGCCGGTGCCGCTGGTGCGGGCGCAGATGATGGGGGGCGGGACGAAAGCGGTGTTCTAGCCGAAACGCTTCGCCTTCGCATATACGATCTTCGGATAACCCGTTGTGCAGCAACGATTTTCGTCGACTTCCCTTGGCCGGAGCGGCAATATGCGCCGTGGGACCGGCCATGGACGAAATGAGCCGCTCGGAGATTCTCCAGCGCAACGAGCAGGTCAAGGCAGCGTCGAATCTTGCCGGTAATGCCGGCTTGGCGCTCGCCGCTGCGGGGTCGGGCCGGTGGTTCATCGAGGGCGTGGACGAGAATGCCATGTTCTGGCTTCTCGCCGGAGCGGGGCTTATGTGGGCGGGTGTGAAAGTATTGACGCTGCTCGACGCGGAGATCTGAACATGGACCAATTGAACGATCTCGCTCCAGCCATCGTCGGAGCCGGCATCTTCGCTTTCGTTTCCTACACCTATTTCCGCATCAAGCGCGAGCAGGCCAGGGCTCGGGAAAAGCGGGAGCGGGCGAAATAGACGCCTTCAGGTCGACTTGGCGTCCGACGCCGGGTCGCCCGCCGCGGAATCTCCGGTCGCGCCTTCGCCCTTCTCGCGGGGAAGGATGTCGATCATGAAATGGGGCGAGTGGCTCTTGCGGCGGCGGCGCCTGCGCGAGCCGGAGCGCGCGTCGTCCGCCGGCTTCTCGCGCGCGCTAAGCAGGTCGTAGCTGGTGTTCTGGGCCCGGCGCGAGGCTGAGACCTTCCTGTGCCTCGACTCCCGCCGGCTGACCGAGGTGCGCGCGAGCAGGATGGCGATGGCGATGCCGCCCAAAATGATCATCAGGATGACGCCGGCAAGCTCCAGCATCTCCTCTTGAGTCATTTCCGTCCTTTCTCCCGTCCGGCCCCGCATCCTAGGCTGCGCCGGAAACGAATGATAGCTTCGGCCGAAGCCTGGCCGCTCATCCCGGGTCGACGAAGCTGTCCAGCACCCGCTTTCGTCCCGCATGCTCGAAGTCGATCTCGAGCTTGTTGCCCTCGATCTCCGCCACCAGTCCGTAGCCGAACTTGGCGTGGAAGACGCGCTGGCCGACGGCGATGTCGCCGCGGCCGGGATTGCCGAGGCTGATCGCCGAGGCGCGCGCCTCCATCACCCGCGGCGGAGTCCGCTCGAAGCCGCCGCTGACCGCGCGCCGCCAGCCCGGGCCCCGCCCGGTCCCCCGGGCCACGTCCGCGAACGGATCGGCGCGTTCGGACCAGTTGGCGCGCCACAGGCTCTCGCCGCCGCTCATCGTCTGTTCCTGCTCGATATGCGCATCGGGGAGCTCGGCGATGAAGCGGCTGGGGATGCTCGACGTCCACTGGCCGTAGATGCGGCGGTTGGCGGCGTGGAAGATGAAGCATTTGCGCCGCGCCCGGGTGATCGCGACATAAGCGAGGCGGCGCTCCTCCTCGAGGCTGGCTTGGCCGCCTTCGTCCAGGGCCCGCTGCGAGGGGAAGACCCCTTCCTCCCAGCCGGCGAGGAAGACGGTCTCGAACTCGAGGCCCTTGGCGGCGTGGATGGTCATGATCGTGACCTTCTCGGTCTCCCGCTCCGCGTCATTCTCCATCACCAGCGAGACATGCTCGAGGAAGGCGCCGAGAGTCTCATATTCCTCCATCGCCCGGGTCAGCTCGGCGAGATTCTCGAGGCGGCCGGCGCTCTCGGCCGAGCGGTCGGCCTGAAGCATCGCGGTATAGCCGCTCTCGTCGAGGACGAGGCGGGCGAGCTCGGGATGGGGAAGCTCGTCAGCCGTCCCCGCCAGCGGGCGAAGTCGCCGACCAGATTGCCGAGCGCCCGCCGGGCCTGCGGCGTCAGCTCGTCGGTGTCGAGGATCATCGCGGCGGCCATCAGCAGGGGCGAGCCCTGCGCCCGCGCAAGCGAATGGATCTTGGCCACCGCCTTGTCGCCGAGGCCGCGCTTGGGCGTGTTGACGATCCTCTCGAAGGCGAGGTCGTCCGAGGGCTGGGCGATGATCCTCAGATAAGCGAGCGCGTCGCGTATCTCGGCGCGCTCGTAGAAGCGGAAGCCGCCGACGATCCGGTAGGGGAGGCCGATGGCGATGAAGCGGTCCTCGAACTCGCGGGTCTGGAACTGGGCTCGCACCAGGATGGCGGTCTCGTCGATCCGTCCGCCGCGGCGCTGGACGCTTTCTATCTCCTCGCCGATCCGCCGCGCCTCCTCGGGGCCGTCCCAGACCCCGACCACCTTCACCTTCTCGCCCTCGCCTTCCTCGGTCCACAGGGTCTTGCCGAGGCGGCCGCCATTATGGGCGATGAGCCCCGAGGCGGCGGCGAGGATGTTCGGGGTCGAGCGGTAATTCTGCTCGAGCCGGACGATCTTCGCGCCGGGAAAATCCTTCTCGAACCTGAGGATGTTGGCGATCTCGGCCCCTCGCCAGGAATAGATCGACTGGTCGTCGTCGCCGACGCAGCAGATGTTCTTGCGCTCCTGGGCGAGCAGCCGGAGCCACAGATACTGGCTCTGGTTGGTGTCCTGATATTCGTCGACCAGGATATATTTGAATCGGTTCTGATAGTGCTCGAGCACGTCCCGGCTGGTGCGAAGGATGACCAGCATGTGGAGCAGCAGGTCGCCGAAGTCGCAGGCGTTGAGCTGCTTCAAGCGCTCCTGGTAGCGGGCATAGAGCTCGGCGCCCTTGCCGTTGGCATAGGCCTCGCTCTCGGCGGCATCGATCTGCTGCGGGGTCCAGCCCCTATTCTTCCAGCGGTCGATGAGCCCGCCCAGGAGCCGCGCCGGCCAGCGTTTCTCGTCAATGTCGGCGGCGGCGATGAGCTGCTTCAGGACGCGCAGCTGGTCGTCCGTGTCGAGGATGGTGAAGTTGGACTGCAGCCCGACCAGCTCGGCATGCCGGCGAAGCATCTTCGCGGCGACCGAGTGGAAGGTGCCGAGCCAGGGCATGCCTTCCACCGCCTCGCCGACGATGCGTCCGACCCTTTCCTTCATCTCGCGCGCCGCCTTGTTGGTGAAGGTGACGGCGAGGATCTCGGACGGCCAGGCGCGGCGGGTGGCGACGAGGTGCGCCAGCCGGGCCGTGAGAGCCGCGGTCTTGCCCGTCCCCGCGCCGGCGAGCACCAGCACCGGTCCCTCGGTGGTGAGCACGGCCTCGCGCTGCGGCGGGTTGAGGCCGGCGAGATATAGCGGTTCCGGCGTCTGGGATTGAGGGAGAGTCACGCTCGAACAGGTAGGCAGGGCGAGGGGCCGGGGCAAGCGAAGCCGTCATGCTGAACTTGTTTCAGCATCCAGCGACGGGCCGCCTCGCGGATGAAGGACTGGACCCTGAAGCAGGTTCAGGGTGACGGCCTTCATCTCGCACCGCGGCTCACTTGCATACGTCTTCGGGCCCGGTTAGCCAGGACGGAACAAAGGGAGGTCGACCATGCCTGAAGGTGGCTGCCACTGCGGAGCGGTTCGCTACGAGATGCCGGCGGAGGCGATCCACCAGGCCTTGTGCCATTGCAGCGATTGCCGCCGTCATTCGGGGGCGCCCGTCGTCGCCTGGGGGCTGGTGCCGCGAGATCAGCTCGAAGTGCAGGGCGAAACCCGCACCTATGCCTCGTCAGAGCATGGCCGGCGGCACTTCTGCGGCACGTGCGGGACCGCGCTTTTCTACACGAACGACGTGATTTTCCCGGGCAGCATCGATGTCCAGATCTGCACCCTGGACGATCCCGATGCGATCCCGCCGGCGGCGCAGATCCAGGTCGCGGAGCGGATCGGCTGGATGGCGCGGGCGCACGATTTGCCGGCGTTCGAGCGTTATCCCGGCTAGGGAGCCTTGCGGAGCAAGCTGATCCGGGCCTTGCCGTAGCTTCGGTCTGCCTCGACCTCGAAGCCTTCGACGGCGACCGCTTCGCCGCGGCCCGTCTCTACGCTCGCCCACGCGCCTGGGGCGAGATTGAGCTTCACGAGCAATGCGGGCGCAAGTCCGCTGCCATAAGGCGGGTCGAGGAAGGCGAGGTCGACGGGGTGGGGGAGAGCGGAATGCTCGGCGCTTCGCGCCAGCACCTCGCCCGAAGCGCCGAGCGCGGCGATATTGGCGCGGATCGTCTCGACCGCTCCGCGGTCATTCTCGACGAAGACGCAATGGGCCGCGCCGCGCGACAGGGCCTCGAGGCCGAGGGCGCCCGAGCCGGCGAACAGGTCGGCCACCTGCAGCCCTTCGAAGCTCCCGAGCCGGCTGGCGAGCATCGAGAACAGCGCCTCGCGGACCCGGTCGGCGGTGGGGCGGGTGGCGACGCCCGGCGGGGCGACGAGAGGTCGGCCGCGCCACCGGCCGGCGATGATCCTCACGTCCTAGATCCTCCCCGGCTTTCGCCGGGGAGGGGGACCAGCCGAAGGCTGGTGGAGGGGTCTTTGGCGCCGGCTTCTGCCAGTTACCCCTCCACCACCCTTCGGGTGGTCCCCCTCCCCATCTTTCGATGGGGAGGATTTTCCGCCTTTCAGCCCCTTCCGGAACGCCACCAGGTCGTGCTGTCTCACCTCGTCCACCGCTCCAAGCGGCAGATCGGCGAGCGGGAACGGCCCGTAGGCGGTCCTCAGCAGCCGCGACACCTGCAGGCCCAGATGCTCGAGCACGCGCCGGACCTCGCGATTCTTGCCCTCGGTCAGCTTGAGCTCGACCCAGGCGTTGCGGCCGGTGCGGCGCTCGAGATTGGCGTCGATCGGGCCGTAGCGCACCCCCTCTATCTCGATGCCCTGGATGAGCTCCTCGAGCCGCTCCTGGCTGACCTCGCCGAAGACCCGGGCGCGGTAGGTGCGCTCGATGCCTGACGAGGGCAGCTCGAGCTGGCGCTTCAGCTCGCCGTCGGTGGTGAGGAGGAGAAGCCCCTCTGTGTTGAGGTCGAGGCGGCCGACGGGCATCACCCGCGGCAAACCATTGGGCAGCCGGTCGTAGATGGTCGGCCGGCCCCTGGGGTCGCGCTCGGCGGTGAGCAGGCCGGCCGGCTTGTGGTAGCGGAACAGGCGCGCCGGCGCCGGCGCCCTGACCGGCCTGCCGTCGACCGTGACTCCATGGAGCGAGGTGAGCAGGGTGGCCGGAGTCTCGACCGGCTTGCCGCCGATCGCGATCCGCCCCTCGGCGATCATCCGCTCGACCTCGCGGCGCGAGGCGATGCCGGCGCGGGCGAGCAGCTTGGCGATTCGCTGCCCCTCTTTGGGGCTGTTGCGGGGCGGTGGCAGCTTGTCCTCCTAAGGTGAAGCCGGACGGGCGGAAATTCACGCCAAGCCGTTGGCCGGCGGCTGGCACCGAAGCCGCAATGGCTCGTTACGCAAGAGAAAAGACCGCCTTGGGATCAAACCATATAATGTTGTTCGGGAAACGCGAAAGAGCCATACGCCGCATCCTCATCGTCGAGGACGAGCCGCTCGTCGCCTTCGACAACGAGCATCTGCTCCGCGAATGCGGCTATGAGGTGGTCGCCACCGTCGACACCCTGGCCGACGCGGTGCGGGTGCTCGGCGAGGAGGAGGTCGACCTCGTCCTCAGCGACATCGCCCTCAACGGCGACGGCGACGGTATGGACGTCGCCCGGGCGGCCGGGGCGAGGGGGGTGCCGGTGCTTTTCGTCACCGCCAATTGCCCGGTCGAGGCGCGAGGCCTCGGCCTCGGCTGCCTCGCCAAGCCCTATTCGGACAAGATCCTGAAGACTGCGCTCGAGGCGGTGGACCGCAAGGTCCAGGGGAAAAGGGTGAAAAGGCTGCCCGCGGGACTGAGCCTCTACGAGGAGGCCTGACCCCCCTCCCTGTATTCAGGGACGAGAATCCAGCGCCGCCTGTACCTGGTCGTGGAAGTGCCGGATCCCCGTCTCCAGCGTCCCCAGCGTCAGCTCCTTCACGATGCCTGTCGCAAGCCCCTCCTGGCCGAGCGCCGCCGCTCGATAATCCTCGCCGCCGAAGACGCCCTCGTCGAGCAGGGTCCAGCTGCGCGCCCAGTGATCCTCCTCCTCGGGAGTCGCCGGAGGCTCCGGGATCAGCATGAAATCCTCGACGAGGGTGCGCCCCACGCCCTGCGGCATCAGCACCATCAGATTCACGTAATCCGGGCTCATGATCATGATCGTCGCCGGGAAGAGCTGGTAGGCGAAGGTGATCACGGCCCTCAGCGCCGCCCAGTCGCTGTGGTCGATTGCGGCGAGATGGTCGGTACGGCCGACCGCGGAGCGCTGGTGGCGGCCGAGCACGTCGGCGGCGGTGACCCCGTCGGTGAAGAATTTGGCGATGGTCGTGGCGTGGAGCCGGTGGACATGGTAGCTTTCGAGGAAGGCATCCATGATCAGCTTCCAGTTGGAAGCGACGTCGTGGATCCGCCGGCGGTAGAGATGATGGCCGGCGAGGCCGAAGGCGTCGAATTCCGGAGCGAGCCCCTCCGCGTCGGAGAAATCGGCCTCCTCCCGGGCGAACCAGATCAGCCCGCCCGCCTCGCAGGAAGGAAGCTCGGCTAGCCCGTAGCGGCTCCTGTCGAGCCCCGGGAAAGTGTCGGGCCGAGGCATTCCGGCCAGCGCCCCGTCGAGCGAATAGGCCCAGGCATGATAGGGGCAGACGATGCGGGGCGCGCATTGCGCCTCGCCGCCCTCGAGCAGCCTGGTGCCGCGGTGGCGGCAGACATTGTAGAAGACGTGCGCCTTGCCCTGCTTGTCGCGGGTGAGGAGCAAAGGCAGGCCGAAGCCGTCGTGCGGGACGGCCATGTTGCCCCGCGGCAGCAGCGCCGAGGGCGCGATCACCATCGGCAGCCGGCCGAACAATCCCGCCTGCTCCCGCTCGAAGACGGCCGGGTCGGTATAGGACGAAGCGGGCACGGTGGTGATCGCCTCGCCGTGGCTGCTCTCGCCGCGGGCGATCACCTCGGCGAGGGCCAGCTGCCCTTCGGTCGGACGAAGTCGGGCGGGCATGTCCATGGCGGGAGAAACTGCGTCCGCTGGGTTCGGAAGGCAAGCGCGATCTAGGGTCTGGCCCGATGGGATCGAGACGTTACAAAGGCGTCATGAGCAGAGCTTCCGACACTGCGCCCGCCGGGTGGCGCGCCAGCCTTCCCGAAGGCGTCCGCCCCTATACGGAGAAGGCGCCGATCGCCGCTTTCTTCGTCGGCATCTCCTCCGGCTTCCCTTATGCGATGATCGGAGCCACCCTGACGACCCGGCTGGCGCAGGACGGGATCACCAAGTCGACGGTGACCACCTTCGCGCTCGCCTTCCTCGTCTACAATTTCAAGTTCCTGTGGGCGTGGATCGTCGACGGGGTCCGGATCCCGCTGCTCGGGCGTCTCGGGCAGCGGGTCTCGTGGCTGCTCGTCGCCGGTGTGCTGGTCATCGCCGCCGTCGCCAACCTCGCCTTCCAGGATCCGTCCGCCAACATCTACCAGACCGCGATTGCAGCGATCCTCGTCGGTGTCGCCGGAGCGACCTACGACATCGTCATCGACGCCTACAGGATCGAGCTGCTCGAGCCGCGCCAGCTCGGTGTCGGCTCGGGAATGTCGCAATATGGCTGGAGGATCGGATCGGTCGCGGCCGGAGCCCTGGCGCTGGTGCTCGCGGCGCGGGTCGGCTGGGAGGCCGCCTATCTCGCCTGCGCGATGTTCGCGCTGCCGGCGATGCTCACCGGCCTGATCGTCGGCGAGCCCAGCCGTCACCGCGAGCCCGCCGGCCGCAAGGGCCTCGGCGAGGCCGTCGCCTCGATCTGGGGGCCCTTCGCCGAATTCTTCATGCGCAAGGGCGCCCTTCTCGTCCTGCTGTTCATCCTGCTCCACAAGATCGGCGACACGCTCGGCCAGCTCGTCCTTCGGCTGCTTCTCGACGACATGGGCTATACGAATGACGAGATCGCGCTGTGGGACGTCGGGGTCGGCTTCTGGGCCTATCTGATCGGAATCTTCGTCGGCGGCATCATGTACTCCAAGCTGGGCATGAAGCGCTCGGTGCTGATCGCCCTCATCCTGATGGGAGTGTCGAACGCCAGCTACGCCCTGCTCGCCGCCGCCGGCCATTCCAATATCGGCCTCGGCGCCACCCAGGGTTTCGAGAATTTCGCAAGCGGCATCGGCGGAGTCGTCGTCGTCGCCTATTTCTCGGCGCTCACCGACCTCAGGTTCACAGCGTCCCAATATGCGCTGATCTCGGCCGCCGCGAGCATCGTCGGGCGGGTTCTGACCGGAACGACGGCCGGCGCGGTGGTGGAAAGCGTCGGCTTCGTCAATTTCTACTGGCTCACAACGCTTGCCGCTTTGCCCGGAATCCTGCTCTTCTGGTGGATGATGCGCGCAGGGCTGATCGACGCCTCGGTCGGAACCGCGGGCAAGGAAGGGGAGGGCGATGCGCGCCGCGATTCCCCGCAGGAAGCGACCGGCGGCTGATGCCGTTCTTCATCCTCTCCGTCCTCGTCCAGATCGCCTGTGCCGTCCATTGCGTCCGCAACAGCCGCAACAGCCTGTGGCTGATGGTGATCATCTTCTTGTCGCTGCCGGGCTGCGCTGCCTATGCGATCTTCGAGATCCTTCCGGGATTCACCCGGAGCCGCGAGGTCCGGGCGGTCAAGGCGGCCGCGGTCCGCAAGCTGGATCCCGAGCGCGAGCTGCGCTCGGCGCGGGAAGCGGTCGACGTCGCCGACACCGCCGCCAACCGGACCGCTCTTGCCGATGCGCTCGCCGAGGCCGGCCAGTGGGCCGAGGCGGTGCGCCATTATCGCGAGGCGGTGGCCAAGACTCCCGGCAAGGACCGGGCGGCCCAGCTGAGGCTCGCCCGCGCCTGCCTCGAAGCGGGCAACGCCGCCGAGGCACGGCGCCTGCTCGAGGCCCTGCCGGACTCCGCTTCGCCTTCCGAGAACGACCGGGCGGCCCTGCTCCTCGCCCGGAGCCTGGAGGAATTGGGCGAGACCGGCCGGGCGACCGCCCTCTATGCCGAGCTCGGCGAGCGAATGCCGGGCGCCGAGGCGCAATGCCGCCAGGCGGCGCTGCTCATCGCCTCGGGCCGGGGCCCGGATGCGGTCCCGCTGCTCGAGGAGGCGGAACGCCGCGCCCGCCGCCTCGACAAGATGGAGCGCCGCAAGGAGGCCGAGATGTACGACTGGGCGGCGCGGACCCTGGCCGAGCTTCGGGGCGCCTGATCCTCCTTACCGCAGACGGCGAGGGAGGATGATCTTATCCGGGCACCTGACCGTTCTCTCGAAGCACCTCGCCGGCCAGATAGAGCGAGCCCAGGACCAGGACGATCGGCGGCCGGCCGCGGTCGGCGTGGCGGGCGATCCAGCCCAGAGCGGAACCCGCGTCCGCGGCGGTGAGCGAGGCGAGGCCGGCGCCTCGGGCGAGCGCCGCGAGGTCGGCGGGCGAATGGTGGGCGTGGCCGGGGACCGGAATGGCGTGGAGGGTGGCGGCGCGGTTGGCGAACGGCTTCAGAAGGCCGGGCGCATCCTTGTTGGCGAGCAGTCCGAGGACGATGTGGAAGGGGCGGTCGCTCGGCACATGGGCTCGGAAGAAGTCGGCAATGGCCCGGGCCGCCGCCGGGTTGTGGCC
>JADMIO012807604.1_pt1 | contig 13086 bp, 10 predicted proteins | sample 8958161 | NCBI WGS metagenome assembly JADMIO01 (sample SAMN16585339, study PRJNA669376) | soil metagenome | isolation source: Crop rotation soil | place: USA: Cullars Rotation, Alabama | collected 2011 | reverse complement strand
CTTTCCCCATCACATCCTGCGTGAAAATGATCCGCGCTGGGTAACCGCCTACTCGGCCTTCCCTTCCACCAAACTCTCAACAAAATCGGAACCCGAGGTGGAAAAAGAAACTTTAACATCGAACACTCCTGATCTGGAGGCTTTCAATCAGCGCGTATCCCGCGGCAGGTTGACGGCGCACTCAAATGGTTCGACCACTACCCGCTTGGCGCGTCAAGCAGGTCTGGCGCTCTCGCTAATGGCAAAACTTCCGAAAACTTCACGCGCCATTTGTCCTACTCCCCATCGTCCGAATGTGAATTTGCAGTCCCTCAACCTGTTATCGTTGATGGCGTGGCTGTTTCCGCCGCACATCTGATAATTTAGGGAAAATTCAGGCTTGTCCGTTGAAAGCGCTTGCACACCTGCAAGGGTTTGCTACAAAACAGCCGACATGTCGGCCAGGAAAAAATCCCAAACCCCGCGCGCCAGCGTTCGATTTGATTTGGAATCGTTCGTATCGTCCAGCACGGAAGCAGTTAACCGCGCGCTGGACGGATTTTTGCCAAAGGAAACGATGCTTTCCCCACCCGCCACCATTCATCGCGCGATGCGATATTCGCTCTTCGCCGGCGGCAAACGCATGCGCCCTGCCCTTTGCCTCGCAGCGGCGGCAGCCTGCAGTGGTTCGGTTGCGGCAGCCATGCCGCTTGCATGTGCCGTCGAGTGCATCCATACCTACTCGCTGATCCATGATGATTTGCCGGCGATGGACAACGACGACTATCGGCGCGGCAAATTGACGAATCACAAAGTGTTCGGTGAAGGCATTGCGATATTGGCCGGGGATGCCCTGCTCACGCAGGCGTTTGAGATTGTGGCAAGGAGCCGTGGATGGCCGCGATATTCTCACCAAAAATTGGTGCTGGAGCTCGCCCATGCTTCCGGGTCTCTTCAACTGATCGCCGGACAGGTGGCTGATCTTGAAGGCGAGGGACGGAAGCTGGACGCACAGCAACTGCAATATATTCACGAGCGGAAAACTTCCGCCTTGCTCTGCGCTTCAGCGAGGCTTGGAGGGATGAGCGCAAATTGCACTTCCGTGCAACTTTCCCTGGAAGCGCTGACGAGTTTCGGTTTCAATGTCGGTCTCGCCTTCCAGGTGATCGATGACATCCTGGATGTCACCCAAACCAGCGAAAAACTTGGCAAAACCGCCGGCAAGGATACCAAAGCGCAGAAGGCAACCTATCCTTCCATCATCGGGCTGGAGAAATCCCGGGCAATTGCGGAGAAACTGACGAACCGCGCGTTCGCCGCTTTGAAACCATTTCGTGGCAAGGCCGCCGCCTTGGAAGCTTTGGCGGATTACCTGCTCCGACGCGACCGCTGATTATTGGCTGGAGTAATAGGCCTCGATTTTGGCCGCGACGTCCCGATAACTCATGTCGACTTCGTAGATAGTTTTGAACTGCTCGATCGCCTCTTCTTTCTTTCCCATCTGCTCGAACACGGAACCGAGATTGTAATGCAGTTCCTTTTTCTCGTCGTCAAATACGACCTTTTCCTTGATGGCAGTTTGGAGCTTGCGCGCAGCCATGTCGTAAAACTTGCGCTTGGTGTAGCACTGCGCGAGATACCCCATGGCGGCGATGCGTTTGTTGGGATTTCCTTCCGCCTTTTGGAATTCCATGCTCGCTTCCTGGATTTTTCCGGCGTCGAAATAAAGTTTGCCAAGTTCGAAGCGCAGCGCCATGTCGTTCGGGTATTTATCCACGCGCTTTTGGCATTCCGCCAACTGAAAGCTTTGTTTATCCGCCTGCAACTTCGCGGCTTTCTCGGAAAAATCAGGCGCTGTGGCGTCCAGTTGCGCCATCTCATTGTCAAACTTGCGGGCGACCGTATCGGCCACGGCTCGGGCCAGCGTCGGGTCCACGCCCATTTCCGTCCCCTTGAGTTTTTCGTAAATGGCAAGCGCCTTGTCGAATTCCTTTTTGCCGGAATACAATTCCGCAAGCGACCGCAACATCTTCAGGTTGTCGGGCTCGGTTTTCATCCGCCGCTCGTATTCCTCAATCAGCTTGGCGGTGGTGTCTTCCGTTTTGACCTGGCGATTTTCCTGCTCCAATCGCACTGCCTCTTCTTTGTCTTTTAAAATATCTCTGTACGAACCTTTGCCATCCGCCAGGTCCTCGTATCCGCCTTCATCGAGCGTCTTGCGGGCGGAAATATCCTTCAAGGCCTGGTGCAACTCAGCGTTGTTTGGATGCGCCCGGTAAAGTTCCGCGAGGATGCGTTCGGCTCGTTTCACTTCCCCGGTATCCGCCAACGCATTGGCGAACTGGATGGCCACGTCGCTATTGTTGGGCGCATTGCGCATCAGGATTTCGAGGGACATCACCGCGGTCTTGGGATACTGCAACTCGGTGGAAGCTTCGACCACCAACCGATGGGCACCTGCGTTATTAGCGTCGGAGTTAAGGATTTGTTCGGCGATGTGCAATGCCTCGCTTTCCCCGGGATCCTTTCGGAGGGCAAGCTGGCCTTTCGCCACCAATGGAGAAGACCCAGCGCTGCTGATCATTTTCTTGAAAAAACCTCCGCCGCTGCCGGCTTTTTTGAGCTGGGCAGTGCGTAAACCTTTGCGGACCTCGTACACAGCCGGTTCGCGGGAAAGAATTTGAGTGAAAAGTTCGATCGCGTAATCAAAGTTTTCCCTCACTAACGCCTCATCACCGCGCGTGTGCAGCACCCGGAGGTCCCGCGGCAGGTCGTTTAAGCCTTTTTCAGCCATACGATACTCTATGCCCGCCTCGCCGGCTTTTCAAACCGGCTGCGGTTCACATGTTTTGGATAATGTTATCGCCAAACGCCGAGCATTTGATCTCGGTAGCGCCATCCATAAGGCGCGCAAAGTCATAGGTCACTTTTTTGGAGCCGATAGCCCCATTCAGTCCATTAAGGATAAGATCAGCGGCTTCCGTCCACCCAAGGTAGCGCAGCATCATTTCGCCGCTCAACACCACGCTTCCGGGGTTCACTCGATCCTGGTTGGCGTATTTCGGAGCCGTGGCCGTGCCATGCGTGGCTTCGAAAATCGCGTGGCCAGAAACATAATTGATGTTGCCGCCCGGCGCGATGCCAATGCCGCCGACCTGCGCCGCCAAAGCGTCACTCAGGTAATCCCCATTCAAATTCAGGGTGGCGATCACGTCAAAATCCTCCGGACGCGTCAAAACCTGCTGCAAGGTAATATCCGCGATGGAATCCTTTACGACGATGCCCTGCGGAAGTTTGCACCACGGCCCGCCATCGATCTCGGTCGCGCCGAATTCCTTCTTGGCAAGGTCGTAGCCCCAATCGCGGAAAGCGCCTTCCGTGTACTTCATGATGTTGCCCTTGTGGACGATCGTTACGCTCTTCCGCTTTTCACGCACGGCATATTCGAGAGCGGCACGGGCGAGGCGCTCGCTCCCTGGCCGGCTCACGGGTTTTATCCCCAAACCCACCTGGTCGGAGGCTTCATTGGCAAATCGGATTTTCTTGTATGCCGCCGGCAACTCGCGCTGGATGAACTCCAATATCTTGCGCGCTTCAGGACTCCCGGCCTGGTAATCAATGCCGGCATAGATGTCCTCGGTGTTTTCGCGAAAAATCACCATGTCCACCTTTTCCGGCTTCTTCACCGGCGATGGCACGCCTTTGAAATATTGCACCGGGCGCAGGCACACATAGAGGTCCAGCATCTGGCGCAACGCGACGTTGAGTGAACGAATGCCGCCACCCACGGGAGTGGTCAGCGGGCCTTTGATTCCGACCAGGTATTCTTTGAATGCATCGACGGTGTCGTCCGGCAGCCAGTTGTCCTTTCCCGAATTTGTTCTTTGCTGCTTCACCCGCAAATACCTCGAACCAGGCAATCTTGCGCTTGCCGCCGTAGGCCTTGTTTACTGCGGCGTCGAATACCCGCTCGCTGGCAGCCCAAATATCCGGCCCCGTGCCATCACCGCGAATAAATGGGAGAATCGGGTTGTCCGGGACATTCAATTTTCCGTTCTTGATCGAAATCTTTCCGCCGGCGGGTGGGGTGACGTCTTTGTAAGCCATGTTTCCAAATCTTTTTCGTCCGTTAAACTACAGGTGTAAATTCCAGGTTGCCTGCAACCGCGTCATGCTTAGCGGGTTTGACGATACGGAGCAAGCTAGAAGCAACGATGGACAAATGCCAGCTCACGAGTCCAAAATGTCACCATTATGAAGTATATCATGAAGCAAAAGTTGTTCAGTTGGGGGGACGACTTTCGGATCAAGAACGAAGGCGGCCAGGATGTGTATTTCGTGGATGGCAAGGCTTTCAGTTTCGGCGACAAGCTCTCTTTCCAGGATATGGTCGGCAATGAGCTGGCCTTTATCCGCCAAAAACTTCTGTCATGGGGACCGACTTACGAAATCACATTGCACGGCAAACTCGTGGCGACTGTCAAAAAGCATCTGTTCACCCTTTTCCATTGCAAATTTTCCGTGGACGTGCCCGGACCGGACGATCTTGAAGCCAAGGGCAATTTCCTGGATCACGAATACACCTTCTCTCTGCACGACCAGCCGGTCGCGAACGTGAGCAAGCGATGGTTCACCTGGAGCGACACCTACGGCGTTGAAATTGCCACCGGCCAGGACGTCGTCCTGATCCTCGCCAGCACCGTGGTCATTGACATGGCCTGCCATCAGGAAAGCAAACGACGATAAGCGAAAAATTCAGATTCCAGCAAATTACCCTTGACGTAAAGACCAACAAATTATCTCATACTTCCCAAATTTGTTTGGCAACTTTTAAGAACATAGTTTGTCTGTTATGGTGTGAATTGCCCCAGGCGGCAGCTATGCTCATATCCCCGATCGTTTCATGAATTCTGTTAAAGCACTGCTCGCCTCTCTTCTGCGTCCTGTCTTCGCCTGCGTCCTGCTGCTTGGCTCGCTCCACGCAGGTCATGCCGCCACCAATTATGTTACCGGCATTGGCGACTTTGGCACGAACTCGCTGCGATCAGTCATCTCCAATTCAGTTTCCGGGGATTACATTTATTTTGCCGGCTACCTGACCGGCGGGACGATAGCGCTAACCAATGGTGAGATTTACCTGGATAAGAACCTGACCATCGATGCCTCAGCTCTCCCAGCCGCCATCATCATTAGCGGCATTGGGACCTCGCGAGTATTCCAGGTGTCTGCCGGTGTCACGAATGAGTTGCATATGCTCACGATCACCAATGGCCGGGCCGGCAGTGATGGCGGCGCCATTCTGAACTATGGCTCGCTCACGCTGAGTCGCGTGACGGTAGCCGGCAATTCTACCGAGGGGACGAACACTTTTCATGGGGGTGGCGCGATCTATAACGACCAGGGTGTCCTGACCATCAATCAATCCACCATCGCGAGTAATTCCGTGGCCGGCCCAGGATTGCATGGTGGCGCCATTTACAACCATATGGGCACAGTGACGCTCAACCAATCCACGATTGCGAACAACGTCTCGGGCGACCGCGGCGGCGGCGTAGTCAACGACAACGGCACGGTGACACTCTATAACACCATTCTCGCCGGTAATTTCGCGGCCAATGGGGATTCGAATATCCTGAACGGATTTGTCTCCACCGGCACCAACCTGGTGGATGTGGACCCGCAACTTTCAGTTTTGAAAAATTATGGCGGGGCGACAGCTACCATGCTTCCGCTGGTCGGTTCGCCCGCAATCAACGGCGGCGATGACGCGATGTCGGCCACTTACGTGTACGAACAAAGACGTTTGCCCCGCCTTTCCGGCGCACACGTGGATATTGGCGCAGTCGAGTTTCAGTCTCCCGCCATTGTTTCCAGCGCCGCGGACTCGGGCGAAAATACTCTGCGCTCGGCCATCGTATATGGCGCCCCGGACACGAACATCACATTTTCCGCCAGCCTCTCAGGCCGCAGTATCCTGTTGACCAATGGCGAGTTGGTGCTGGACAAAAACCTGACGATCGATGCTTCGACGCTGAGCTTCGGTTTGCAGTTGGATGGCAATAAGACCTCCCGAATATTCAATGTGTCTAGCGGGGTAACGGCTACGCTTACCGCGCTCTCGCTCACCAACGGCGCCGCTGGCACCAACACAGGCGGGGCGATTTTCAATTCTGGCACGCTGACCTTGAAACGCTGCAGCAAAACAGCGGCGGTTGCACCATCGAGAATTGTACTTTCGCAAACAACGTGGCGGAAGAGAACGGCGGCGCCATTGATAATGTGGCAAGCCTGCTATCCATCACGCATAGCACTTTTACCGCAAACGAAGCCGGCGGCAATGGCGGCGCCATTGATAATTATCTCAACACGTTGAATATCACCAATAGCATCATCGCCAAAAATACCGGCGCATCCGGCGCTGACATTTACAACTGGGCGGCGAGTACCGTCAACTGTGGCGGAAGTAATATCGTCCAATCCCTGGTCAACGGCGGCACGCTCAACGGCAACGAAACTATTATCGTAACCGATCCGCGCCTCGCTCCGCTTTTTTATTACGGCGGACCTACGTTCACTTACGTGCCACTCCCGGACTCCCCCGCCGTCGACGCCGCCCCTGCTACTACGTTGACGAATGACCAGCGCGGAATAATCCGGCCAGTGGATGGTGATGCCAACGGCTCAGCAATCGCCGACATCGGCGCCACCGAATTCCAGATCAATCATCCGTTGGATGGCTCATATAGCGGGTTGTTTTTCATCACCGAAACCGCCAGTCAGGAAACTTCCGGCTTCGGCTCCATGAAAGTAACCACGACCGGCAAACTCTCTGCAAAGTTCAACGTTAACGGAAAGAAGTATTCGGTTTCCGGCGCGTTCAATAACCGCGGTATTTTCATAGGCACTATCAAGCGCAGCCATACCACCCCGCTTACCGTCACGCTTTATTCGGTCCGCAATTTCCAACTGTACGGCACCGTCACGGACGGCAATTGGTCCTCCGAGATCTGGGCGGACAGCGCGGAGTTCAACCCCTCCTACACGACCAGCCTGGCCGGGAGGTACACAATGCATATCCCGGGTGGAGACGATGCCGCCACTAGCCCGCACGGAGATGGCTATGCCACAGTAGTACTGACCTCCAGCGGTGTCATCACCATGAAAGGCGTGCTCGCCGATGGAACGGCCATTGCCCAGATCGGTGCGTTGTCGCTCAACAATCAATGGCCGCTCTTCGCTCCGGCGAGCACCACCAAAGGTTATGTTTACGGCTGGGTCAATTTTGCACGCTCCAACACCAAAACTTTGAACGGTGACATCGTGTGGATCCGGACGGCCAATCCCAAAGCCAAAACCTATCCTGCGGGCTTCACAAACCACACTTCGGTTGTAGGTGTAGGTGCTCAATACACTGCCCTGCCAGTCGGGTATCGCATTATCAACGTCCCCTCCCCCGTGGCTACGTTTGACGGTGGTGACTTCGATCTCAAGACGGTCACCTTCGACCTGGACACCAAGAACAAAATCAGCAACGTAAGCGAGCCAAAGTTTACCCTCATATTCGAGCCGGGCACTGGTTTATTCTCCGGGAAAGTCACCGATCCTGTCACCCAGAAACTCATTCCCTTCAAAGGTGTGGTGATGCAAAACGAAGGCGCTGCGTACGGGTCTTTCGTGAATGCCAACCAGGGTTGTTCGGTCAAGATCTCCGCGCCGTAGGCGGAGTTGATTACTCCCTGCTTCCTTAGATCCTCAGCCAGGCATTAGTCTGTGTAATGCAATTGAGGCTGGTGGCGGCCAGTTTCCCATTTCTAACATCGGGCATCGAACGGTCGCTTGTCGGTAATTCTCCCGGGACAAGTATCCGAAATGTATCGTTTTGCGCACTCTTACGCTTTGTTGGATTCTAATACGTGACCGCGCGAAGAATAGTGCAGAATTGTATGTCAAATATACCCACAACTCCGGTTTTTCGGTACAGCTACGAGGAGTTTCGTGAGCACATGAAAGCCATGAAAACAGTTCGCGAATGGGAATACACTTCCCGTTTTGGCCACTTGGGCCGGGCGCAAACCAGTTGGGCGCACAACGCTCGCGTGGTGGAATATTTTTCGGATGCGTATGCCACTGCAAAGGAAGCTTTGCACAAGGCTGATGTCTTTCTCTCGATCTGCGATTATCTTGCCCGCAACGCCACTGTGTTCGGTCGCACACTTTATATGGATGCCGAGCAACCGGATAACCTTGCCGTTGATCCCGCGCTCCTCCGCGCCATTCATCACGTTTTCACCAGTTCGGAACGCCCGGCAATCGTGGACCCCATGACCATCGTGGCACTTGCTAAAGCCTACGACCAGGTGGAAAAGGCGTCTCACGCGACAATTGGCATGCGCTAAGGCGCGCCAGCTTCTCTTATTTAAGTTAGTTTTCGGCCCGGGCTTCCCGGCGCTGGATTCTTCAACCTGACTCCAGTCTGGACAGTACCGAATCTTTCCTGCTTACTTTGGCGAATTTTGAATTCTTGATGAACGCTGAATTGCTCGCCAAAGCCAAATCCCTGGGTTTTTCCGACCGTCAAATCGCGAATCTAACTGGCCGTACGGAGGATGCCGTGCGCGCCGAGCGCAAGCAGGCGGGGTTGGTTCCGAGCTATCGTTTGGTGGACACTTGCGCCGCGGAATTTGAAGCTTATACACCTTATTATTATTCCACTTACGATCGTGGGGATGACGAAGTGAAGCCGAGCGATCGCAAGAAGGTAATGATCCTGGGCGGCGGCCCCAATCGCATCGGCCAGGGTATCGAGTTTGATTATTGCTGCGTACACGCAGCATTTGCCCTCAAGGAGGACGGGTTCGAAACCCTGATGGTCAATTCCAATCCGGAAACCGTTTCCACCGATTATGACACCAGCGACAAACTGTTTTTCGAACCGCTCACGCTCGAGGACGTTTTGCATATTTACGAGCGGGAAAAGTGTTGGGGGGCGATTGCGCAATTCGGCGGCCAGACTCCGCTGAACCTCGCCCTGGGCCTGCAAAAAAATGGCGTCAATATCATCGGCACTTCCCCGCAAAGCATCGAGGTTGCCGAAGATCGCAAACTTTTCGCCGCCATGCTTACTCGCCTGGGAATTCCGCAGCCCCCGAACGGCCTGGCCACAAACGAGTCTGAGGCGCTCGAAGTTGCGCAGAAACTTGGCTACCCGATCCTGGTGCGCCCGAGTTTCGTGCTTGGCGGCCGCGCGATGCAAATCGTCTATTCGGATTCCGAATTGCAACATTACATGCGCTTCGCGGTCGAGGCCTCGCCCGAGCGACCTGTACTGGTGGACAAATTTCTCGAGGATGCAACCTTTCCCCGCCGCACACGCTTAAGCCGAACGTCGTGGATACCGTACGCCAGTATACCGAGGCCATGGCGCGCGAGTTAAAAGTCATAGGGCTTATGAATGTGCAGTACGCGGTCAAAGGAGATACGGTATACGTGCTCGAAGTTAATCCGCGCGCGTCCCGCACGGTTCCATTTGTCAGCAAAGCCATCGGCGTGCCGCTGGCGAAACTGGCAGCCAAAACGATGGCGGGAAAATCGTTGAAGGAACTCGGTTTGACCAGGGAAATCCGTCCGGAATATTGGGCCGTCAAGGAATCGGTGTTTCCCTTCAATCGCTTTCACGGGCAGGACATTTTGCTCTCGCCGGAGATGCGGTCAACGGGCGAAGTGATGGGGCTGGACGCCGACCTGGGCATTGCCTACGCAAAATCGCAGATGGCCGCAGGCGGTCCGTTGCCGTTGCGAGGCCGGGTATTCATTAGCGTGAGCGACGCGCACAAACATGAAGTGGCGGAAGTCGCGAAGTTATATGCGGACCTGGGGTTCGAGCTAACTGCCACAGCGGGCACGCGAGCTGTGCTCGAAAAGGCCGGGCTGAAAGTGCGTCACGTTCCCAAGCTTGCCGAAGGCCGGCCAAACACGGTGGACCTGTTGAAGAATCGCGAGGTGCAGCTTGTTATCAACACCCCTGCCGGACAATCCCCGCGCGCGGATGAAGTGAAGATTCGCACGACCGCTGTTTACACGGGAACTCCGATTATGACCACGATGAGCGGCGCGCGCGCTGCGGCCCTGGGAATTGCCGCGCTACGCAAAAGTGGTTACGCGGCCAGGACTTTGCAGGAATACCACTAGACAGTCACCTACTTGGAGTGCCGCGCATCCACCTTTTTGCGAGCCGGCGCTTTGGTGCTTCGATTGTCAGCGATCGCTGGGGTAGCCAGTTTCAGAATTTCCTCTGAAGCAGTGCAGAAGCGCACCGGCACGCTGGGAGAAGCAGGCATATGATCCTCCGCCGCCGCCGGTTCACCCGCATCAGCAATGCTGGCCACCTGCGCTACCACATTGCCTGCTTCATCCACCACGGGCGCGCCGCTAGAACCGGGCGCGAATTCCGCAGTAATGTTGAGGAACAATACTGGCCGGGAGAGCAACCCATTTGTCTTACCATTCTCATCCGTCGCGGCGTTGCGCTGCACGTTTAGGCGGGCGATCATGCCTTCGGTGAACATGAAGTGGTAGCCGCCCGGATTGCTCAGGCAATACACGCGCTCACCGGGCCGCGCGTTCGGCCGGAGCGGTAATGGCTTCAGGTTCGCGGTATCCACTTTCACGAAGCAAGTGTCCGCCTCCATATCTGCCGCGAGCACGGAGCGGACCGGATAAACCCGGCCGCGGGAGTCTGCTGCCACCACGAATGATTCTTTCAAATCCGTGTCATCCGCGGTGATCACGTGGCAGCACGTGCACACGATGCCGTCCCCAACCACAAATCCGGCGCTGCCGTTAAAATGCCACTCCGGGCAATCCTTGCATTTGAAATAGGTTCCCACCGCGAGCATGCTTTCGCGCAATCGCTCACAGAGATCCGGCGCGGTCATTTTTTCTTTCGCCAGCGGGATCGACTTAAGCTGGAATCCCCGCCGAGATTTCAACACCTGGCTGCGCAAGGTGTCGCTCGTGGCAAGCTTCTGCTCGCGTGCCAGGCGGCCCGAGGCTTTCGTGACTTGTCCCAGGAATTCATCATCATCCACGATGAATCGGGAGGATTGACCCAGAACGCAGTTTGCCGCCAGCAAGGCTGCCACTAATATCGCGCGAGACTTTTGCATCTTTTATCCAGTGTGCCCAGAATGAGCAGCTAATCCGGGGATTTGTCAAGGCTGAGCGATTCTGCTAAATCATCAGGGGATGGTCACTGCGCCACTCACAAAACTGCTGAAGGACTATTTCGGCTTCGATTCGTTCCGCCCCTTGCAAGCGGAGATCATGGCCGATGTACTCGCGGGCAAGGACGTGCTCGCGCTGCTTCCGACGGGTGGCGGCAAATCTCTCTGCTTCCAACTCCCGGCGATGGCGCAGGATGGATTGACGCTGGTGATCTCCCCTTTGATCGCGCTGATGAAAGACCAGGTGGACGCGCTCACGGATGCCGGGGTGCCGGCAACGTTTCTTAACTCATCCCTCACGAAGGATGAAGCACGCCCGCGGCTGCGAGGATTGCACCAGCACCAATTTCGGTTGCTCTATGTTGCGCCCGAACGCCTAATGCTCTCAGGCTTCCTCGCCGATCTCGAAAATTGGAACGTAAAACTATTGGCCGTCGATGAAGCCCATTGCATCAGCGAATGGGGGCACGATTTTCGTCCAGAATACCGCCAACTTGCCCAAGTACGGCAACGCATTCCGAATGTTCCCATGCTGGCGCTCACCGCCACCGCCACAACCCGCGTCCGCGAGGATATCCTGAATCGCCTTGAACTCCGCGATCCCCGTTGCTATGTCGCCAGCTTCAATCGTCCCAATCTTTCATACCGGGTTACGCCCAAAAGCGGCGCTTACAATCAACTCGTCCGATTCCTGAAGGAGCGTCCGCGCGAGAGTGGCATCGTGTATTGCCAGGCACGCAAGACTGCCGAGGCAATCGCCGGCAAACTGGCTGATGATGGTTTCAAGGCCCGCCCGTATCATGCCGGGTTGACGCCCGGCGAACGTTCGGCCAACCAGGAACTCTTTCTGCGCGATGAGGTGAAAGTGATTTGCGCCACTATTGCGTTTGGCATGGGCATCAACAAACCGAATGTGCGCTTTGTGGTGCATTACGATTTGCCCAAAAATATCGAAGGGTACTACCAGGAAACGGGGCGGGCGGGCCGCGATGGCTTGCCTTCCGAATGCCTCCTGCTTTACAGCCCGGGAGATGTCGCCAAGCAACTTAATTTCATTCGGGAAAAACCCGACCCGAATGAGCGCGCCGTCGCCAGCCGTCAATTGGACCAAATGGTTCACTATGCCGAATCCGGGGAGTGCCGCCGCCGGGAACTGCTCGAGTATTTTGGCGAATTGTATCCGGAGGAAAATTGCGGAGCGTGCGATAACTGCCTGACGCCTCGCGACACTTACGACGGCACCTTGGCCGCTCAGAAGTTTCTCTCCTGCATTTACCGGTTGCGCCAGGCGGCGGGATTCGATTTCGGAATCAACCAGGTGGTTGAGGTGCTCACGGGCGCGGAAACCGAAGGCGTCCGCAAATGGAATCATCAAACGGTTTCCACGTACGGAATCGGCCGCGAACATTCTCGTCCCGAATGGAAAGCCATTGGCCGTCAACTGATGCGGATGGGCTATGTACATCAAGCCACAGACAAATTTAACGTCTTAAAACTCACGGCCTTTCCCGAAGGCCTGGCTGTGCTCAAGTCCCGGAAGCCGATAGCACTGATCCGCGTCGCCGCCATGCCCGAGAAAAACAAAGCGCACAAGGGAGAAATCACCTGTGACGAAGCTTTGTTCGAGCAGTTGCGCGCGCTGCGAAAACGGCTGGCGGACGAACGCAACGTCGCTGCGTACATCGTTTTCTCCGACGTGGCGCTGCGAGAGATGGCTCGCGACTATCCGCGCACAACCGCTGAGTTTGGAAAAATTAGCGGTGTGGGCACGCGCAAACTCGATGAATACGCCGCAGTCTTTCTGAAAGAAATAGCGTCCTACCTTTCAAATCATCCCCGGCAAATGTTTGCGACTGAGGGATAGGGTTCCAGGACTTCGGGAAAG
>JADMIO011222254.1_pt1 | contig 13087 bp, 10 predicted proteins | sample 8958161 | NCBI WGS metagenome assembly JADMIO01 (sample SAMN16585339, study PRJNA669376) | soil metagenome | isolation source: Crop rotation soil | place: USA: Cullars Rotation, Alabama | collected 2011 | reverse complement strand
GCATCCAACGGGACGGATCAAAACGAAACTCGTTAGTCGCACGAGCGAAGAAGTCGTCTTCAAGGCCAAGGTGTACCGCAATGCGACCGACCTCGAACCGGCAGCCACCGGATGGGCCGCCGAACGCGAAGGGGATGGCGATATCAATCTCGTCGCCTGTCTCGAGAACACCGAGACGTCGGCAATAGGTCGCGCTCTCGCAAATCTCGGATTCACCGCATCGAAGCAACGGCCAAGCGCGGAGGAGATGAACAAGGCCCCCCGCGCGCGAGCACGGCTTCGGAGCTTTCCGCAAACCCCGGAGACGCTACGGACTCGCGATCCTGACGAAGGCAACTCCGGAAAGGCCAAGCCTATCGACGACGATCCGCTCCAGCGGCAGGCTAATGAGCTTCTCGATGCGCTCGATCTCGTTCGCGCTGCAGAGCGACTGGGGCTACGAAGTGCTCGAGCCACGGTGCTACGAAACCGCATCGTGGCGAGTCCGCTGCCTTCCGAGTCGCTGGATCGGCTGTCGATGATCCTGCAGCGGTGGATCGACAAGCGTCGAGCCGAAATCGTCCAATCCCGTCCGCGAGCACCCTGACCAGTCGGTGCATACAGCCGGTACCTACCCCAGTAGAGGGACTTTCGCGAGGCGCTGCGTGTCTCGCGGCGGAGCTGAAGGCGACAAGACATCGCCTGGATGAATATCGGGAGCGCGGGCATGGCTGAGAACAGCAAGGAGCGCGACAAAAGCGCGTGGCACGCGGTGAGCGAACGTACGCTCATCGAAGGGTTGCGGAGCGCGCGCGGCGAGGCGGTGGACGAATTCGTCAGGCGATTCGAGCCGCTGGCGACACGTCGGGCTCGTCGTCTACGGATTCCACCGGCGGAGAGGGCGCAATGGGTGATCGAGCTGCTGTTCGACGTGGCATCGACAATTGGTCGCCGTCGCACCGCGGCGCCTCGTCACCTCGGCGCCTACGTCGCTGGCGCATGCAGACGTCACGTGCATGAGCAGCTGGCACGGGAAGAGTCGTATCATGCGCATGTAGAGGATGCGTTGACGGAAATCGGCGGTTTGGCAGAGACGACAGTGCCCGGCCTTTGCTCAGAAAGCTCGTTGCGTGCCGCGCGCGATCCCAATTGGGAAGACCCGCCCCCGTTACCGCCAGTGCTCTTGCGGCTCACCAGCGCATTCCATGAAGGCGTCACTGACGAGTAGCACCTGTTGCTGCGATGGCTCATCGCGCAGATCTCGTATACGAGGATTGCCGAGTGGCTCGGCATAAGTCGGCCCGCGGCGGTGAGTCGCATCCAGCGTCTCAGGGTACGGCTCATCGAGTCGGCACTGCGCTTCGGGGCGACGCTGGACGCCGAGGATCGCTCGGAGTTCATGCGCTTCCTCCGGCGAACAGGTACGGTCGACGAGACACGCATTCTTGCCGCCGAGCAAGCTGCCGCCTTACGCGAGCAACGCGGGAATAGGAGTAGTTCCGAGGAGGACCCTCGATGAGAGACCCGATGAATGACTCGATGCAGAGCAATGACGAGGCGCGTTGGTTGGAGTTCGTCGCCGAAGCGAGGGCACTGATCGCGATTGCGCCCGATCAGATGTCGGCAGAGCAGCTCGAGCGCCTGGAAGCAATCAGCGATGCGCTCATTCACCTCACGGCCTATGTCGAGTCGCAGAGACCGTCGGGGTTCGAGCGTGATCTCCGCCTCATAAAGGAGCTAGCTCGCCGAAACGAGCGGAAGCGCTGGCGGTCCCTTCCCGCGCGCAGTGAGTCGCCAGACGTGATCCTGAGCGACGACGAGCGGTGGTCACTGCGCCAGCGCATCCTTGCCGGATTACACGCTGAGCGGCTGAACGTGCGAGAGGCGAAGGTGCCACCGTTCACGCGCCCAATGGATGGCGGCCGCCATCTTCTGCGGAGGGAGCTCCTGCACGACGTCGCGCCGACACATCGCGCCGTGATGGTTCCGGGTTTCGCGATCGCCGCAGGGGCGGGGCGCGACGTCTGGGAGGTGGAATGTGATACCACGGTTGATCTGCCAGACGACATGCCGCGCGGGGCGTATCTCGCGCTCCAAGTGACGGGCGATAGCATGGAGCCGCTGCTCCATTCGGGGGACACGATCCTCGTGAAGGTGGACGAGAAGCCGGTGACGGGCACGGTCGTCGTGGCGCGCGATCCGGACCATGGCTACGTGGTGAAGGAGGTCGGTCGCCTAACGATGGACGGGATTGAGTTGAAATCGGTCAATCCAGAGTTCCCGTCGTTGCGTGTGCCGCACATGGCCGGTGCCGTGCTTGGGACGGTGTTGTTGAAATGGTGCCCGCATGCACAACGCCGGTAGAATCGTGTCGCACGGGTTGCGAACGAGGCGCTCAATCCTGTAGGCAGGAACGGGTCGCGAGATCGTCCGGCGGTGCGCAACGCATCGCCGGACGCTGCTGTGTGTGCTAAGGTCGCGTTAGGCCAGCGGTGACTGCATACAGCGACCACCTCCTCTTGTGAAGGACAGTGCGTGCAACACCGAAGGCGACGATGACTTCGGCAGCCCTGTCCCGGACTCGAGTCAAGAGGAGGACCTGTGACATGCAATGGCTACTCTGCGTTGACCGTCCGGCGGCCCATCTGGGGAAGATCCGCCGCGTGTTTCGTCGCCATCGGCCTGACGATGGCTGCGCCGTTGGCTGCGCAACAGGCAACCACCAGCGGCGCACTCCGACCGCCGACGGTCACGCTCGTGCAACCGACCGTCGGTGGAACTATCCCAACCGACCGGCCAACCGCGTTCTATCGCTATTCGCCAGGCGACGCGACCGATCCGATCGACGATGGGAGCTTTCAGCTTTGGGTCGACGGCGTCGAGAGAACGTTGGGATTCCGCGTCGGCAACGGCGAAGCCTGGGGCAAGCTCGGCGAAAAGATGTCGCTGTCGCCTGGTGCGCATCTCGTCATCGCGCGTGTGTGCTCGGTGCGCGGCATCTGCGCCGCCGCGAACGACGTCGTCATCGCCGTGCCGACCGCGGCCGGACCGCCTGACGACAGCGCATCGGCGACCGGACGTCAGCGCATCGCGGGCGCCAAACACCACAACCACTGGAAGCAACCGCAGACGCTCCTCGGCGATCTCCTGAGCAACGTCGTCAGGCTGTTTCGCCACTGAGCGCGTGGCCCCTACCAGGACACTACATACGCGGACATCAAGTCCGCGAAAGGATGGCTTCATGTCTACCGAACAAAAGCTATTGCATCGCGGAATGCTCGTCGCCGCTTGGACTGGACGATCGCAACGACTCCGCGATCGGCGAGCCCGCATCGCAACCACGTCCGCACTCATCGGACTCGCCGCCGCCCTCATCGGCGCTAGTGCCGATGCTCGCGAACGGATTTCCAACTCTCTGTCACGCACGGAGCCTTCGTCGCGCGCGGCTGCACCAGATAGTGCATCGCTCTTCACGATCACTGAGTCGCACTTGGCCTGTATAGGAACGCAAGGCGACATCAGCCCGTGCAATCCGAGCATGACCGTCTACACGAACAGCTCGAACAACCAGCAGTCGTTCAGCCTCAATTACACGGGCAGCATTCCGAAAACGGTTTCCCTCAGTTGCACGAAAGGCTCGCTGGTCACGTCGTGCTCGGTGAGTCCGCCGTCGCTCTCGTTTTCCGGCCCGAGCAGTCAAGGCCTCACGGTCACCTTTGCCGTTGGGGGCACAACTGGTACCGGCTCGGTTTCAGTCAACACCTCGATCAGCGTGAGCTCAGCCGTTCAGCTCACGGTGCAGAACCCGCCCCCGCCTCCGGACCACATCGTGGTGAGCCCCCACACGTGGCGCGGTGCACCTAACGCATCGACGACCTTGACCGCGACTGTGTACGACGCGGGCAACAATGTGCTTACGGGACAAACTGTCTCGTGGACCTCGCGCAACACGAACATCGCGAGTGTCGGCTCGAGTGGCACGTCGACGACCGTGACCGCTGGCCAGACCATCGGCAGTACCTACGTCGTGGCGTCGACGACGAACGGCAAAACCGACAGCGCACTCGTCACCTCGACGCGCGCAAGCGTCACCCTGGCCGCGTCGCCAAGCACCTTCACCCTCGGCACCACGTCGCTCATCCAGGCGACCGTACGCAACCAGTACGGCACGATCATCGATGACGTGCCGCTCACCTGGACGACGAGTGATGGCTCGTTGGCGACCGTCGAGGGATCGACCGAGTTGGCCTTCGTCACCGGACTTCACACGGGGACGGTGACCATCACCGCGCAGACGACCGACGGTACGTCGGGCCAAACGACCGTCATCATGCAAGCCGCACCCGTCGTCAATGCCAACGGCAACAATACCGTGGAGATCTATCCGGCGACGAAGAAGGTGGTCGGGGCCACCCAACAGACGTTGACGATCACTTGGTGCGCCTTCCCGCCGAACACGGTGGATTACAACACTCGTTCCATCAAGGTCAACGGCGTCGAGATGAAGGACCAATTCGATTTTGTGGAGAACCACGCCGCGTGCGGGTTCTCCGGTCCAGTCACCGAAGAGGTGCTGTACACGTCGACGGGGACGATCACCGTGGATCGGAATACAGGACCGGTTTCAGTCTTCGCCGACATGTCGAATGGCGCGGGTTACCATATCACGTCGTCAACGGAGATCTACACGCCAGGCCCGGTGCGACGCGGTGTGAGCGTAGTGGCCGAACAGCAATTTTTGTCGGTGTCGCCTTCGAGCGCGCGGTCGGAGCGCTTCACCATAAGAAATACTGGTGAAGTCGCCGATACGCTGACACTCACCGCGAGTGGATGCTCGGCGGGCGCCATCGCGACTGGATGTTCCCTCAGTTCGGGCAGCACCCTGATTCTGACGGCTGGTGCGTCGCAGGTCGTCACCGCGAGCTACACGGCGTCAGGCAGCGTCGGCAGCAATGGTCTGCTGGGGCTCAAAGCCGCGAATCTGAGCAGCACGGCGATCGATTCGTCGTGGACCGACGTCACCGTAGCGGCCACACCCTCAGCCGGCGTGGTCATTGCCGGGATGGCTCCGGGTGCGAACGACGTGATACCGCGTGGCGCCTGTGTAACGATTGCACTGACGAGCGACGCGGCGAGCGAGTGCGGTGATCTCCGTCTCGTGCACGATCTGCCGTCGGTTCGCACGATGGGGACAGTGCGGACGCCGACGCTGCTCTACAACTCGCAGCACGCACGGCCGAAACCGATCGTGCTCGCGGACGTCACGCTGTCGTCAGGCGTTGCATTGCCGCCGAACGTACAGGCGTGCATCAAGGTCGCTGGCGTCGCTCGCGGTTGTAAGAGTTGGGCGGGGTCCAACTGGGGATCACCCGGAGGTACACGCCGCGTCGCGATCCTCGGCGATGACGGCGCGTGGAACACCGGAGCGATCGACATCACCGTGGAGGTGACCGCCGACAACGCCAATCAAGGACCGTACACTGCAACTGGGCGCCTTTTCATCGTTAACCGGACTGCCTCTGCCTTTGGCGCCGGCTGGTGGCTCGCCGGTCTCGAACAGGTGATCGTCGTCTCAGGTACGGAGCTCGTATGGATCGGCGGCGATGGCAGTGCACGTCGGTATGTCAAAACAGGCAGCGTGTGGCGCGCACCCAATTTCGCCGCCTTGGACAGCATCATCTCGGCCGGCTCCGGCTACGCTCGGGTGACGCCGCAGCACGCGAAGATCTATTTCAGCTCGGCGGGTCAGCACGACTCCACGGTGAACGTGCTCGGGCACGTGACGCGCTTCGAGTACACGAGCGGGCTCCTCACGAAGATTCGGGTGCCGAAGCCGAGTGGCGCGTTCTTCGATTACACGCTCGCGTACACGAGTGGATTGCTCGACTCGGTGCAGGCCGCCGACGGCCGCGCGACGAAGCTCTTCCGCACGGGCGCACGGGTGGACTCGATCCGCGACCCCGACGGCCAGCGCGTCCGCTTCGCGTCCGGCAGCGGGAACAATCAATACGTCGTGGTTGGCCGCACCGACCGGCGTGGCAACGCGACGTCGTTCAGCTATGACAACGCGAATCGTGTGGCACAGGCGACGCGCCCGCTCTCGAATGCGACGGTGCTCCTGGCCGCCGAGTCTCGAGGCTACGATGCGCCGGTGCCGCTCGACTCCGCGTTCAGCCAGGTCGATGGGCCACGGAGCGACGTGACCGACGTGAGTCGCTTCTGGATCAACGCGTACAGCGCGCCGGTGCGTGTGCGGGACGCGCTAGGTCGAGAGACCCGGGTGTTCTACAACGCGAGCTGGCCGGGGCTCGCCGATTCCTCGATCGGTGCAAACCGGCTCGCATCACGCGCGTTCTACAACACGGCGCGCGGCCTCACCGATTCCGTTCGCGTCTACAATCCGCTTGGCACCGGCGTCACCGCGGTGACCAAATATCAGTGGCATTCCTCGCTCAATCGCCTCACGAGCGTCCGGACGCCGACCACGGCCGGCAACTGGCTCGTGGACACGATGAGCTACAACGCCGACGGCACCGTACAATGGCAGCAGCGCGGTACCGCATCGAGCGCGAACCGCATGAACTTCACCTACACGAGCGGGGAGAAGCTGCCGGAGAAGCTCATCGCGCCAGCGGCACCGTCGACGCCAGACACGACGATCTTCTCATACGACGCGCTCGGGAATCTGCGCAAGCAGCGAAGTCCCAGCGGGATTCTGGCGCTCAGCTTCGGCGACGCGATCGGTCGCGACACGCTTGTCATCACCGCGCGCGGGACCGGCACCGAGGGCACCGACTCGACGCAGGTCGTCGCGACCGGGGTGAAGCAGCTCACGTTCTTCGACCGGATGAGCCGGGACACGGCCTCCTACACACTGAGTCCGCAGGTCACGCTGCCGAACAGCCGCGTCGTGCCGCCCGACACGATCAAGGTGCGGAGCACCTACGACGAGGAGGGCAATCGGCATACGCTGACTCGCCTCTATACTGCGAAGCGCGACGCCACCGAAGGCGGCCTCAATGCGCTGAATGACTCGCGCTGGGAGTATGATGCGCTGAACCGCGTCTACCAGACCGAGGATGCGGCCGGAGGAATCACCACCTTCACACTCGACGCGGCGGGCAACGCGACTGCGACGTTGACTCCACGAGGACACACGCTCAAGGCGACGTACGACGCGCTGAACCGGGTCGTCAGGCGGATCGTGCCGGGCGTCACCTACGAGAGCTCGTCTTGCCACTATGCGTCCGGCCCCTGCGGCTTCCCCACGATGGAGGGGCCGACAATCTGCGTGGGCGTCGACACTCTGTTCTTTGGATATGACGTGAGTGGCAATGCGATCCAGGCCGACAATAACTGGGCGAGGGTTCGGCGCGCGTACCTGCCGAACGGCGCGGTCAAGCAGGAGATGCAAGCGATCCGCACGTACGGGACCTCACTCCCGGCGAAGTGTGGTGGTGGTGACCGGCATAGTATGGCCGACGCCGAGAACTATTCGCACAGCTACGTGCTGAGCTACGACTACGATCTCGCGGGCCGACGGACGAAGCTCTACCACCCGGACGCGCTGGATCCCTGCAGTGGGACGTGCATGCAGAGCTACGGTTACGACGGGACGACCGGGTTGCTCGACACGCTGGTCCATCCGAGCGCGAGCGGCGGGACCCTCACCACCACGTTCGGCTACGACGATCAGTTCCGCCTGACGACGACGAACCACCCCGGCGGCGTGAGCAGTTCGCAGACGTACGACCACGACAGTCGGCTCGCGACGCGCGGCGGCCCGGCCACGAACGACAGCTTCACCCGTGACGCTGCGGGTCGGGTGAGTGGCGGCTCGGTGATGCTGCCAAGCGGCACGTTCCAGACGATCGCCCTCGCGTACAGCGGCATGGGGGCGCTCCAGTGGGCCGACAACACGACCAACGGCGTCGATTACGAGGAGTACAAGACCGATGCGTTGGGCAATCGCCTCTGGGTCCGCGACAACACGATGGTCGGGGGCATCGACCGCACGCGCTACCAGTTCTACGCCCAGGCGGCCGGGCAGTTAACGCACATGGAGCTCGGCACCGCCGGCTGCGGTCTGGCGGGCGCTATCCGGCGCTCGTGTCACCCGAGTTGGTACGGCTATGGCTTCGACCAGAGCCATGATCTGAGCGGGAACGTCGACCAGGTCTGGAGCTTCGATACGCGCGGGACCGACCAGAGCACGGCGCAGACCGTGCCGGACGAGTCGCGGAATTACTACTCGGCCGATGAGAAGCTGATGTACGCGAACCGGCTCGTCGGCATCGATACGCAGCATCAGGAGGGCACGGGCGGGTTCGAGGAGTACCGGTATGACGCGTTAGGCCGCCGGGTCTTCACGCGCTCGCGCCGAGCACCGAACTGCGCCTCTCCGTGCGAGGCGTACGTCGAGCGCACGGTGTGGGACGGCTCCCAGGTGCTGTACGAGATCCGGAGCAGTGGGGCGACGGGCGTCGACTCGACCTGGTTCGAGGTCGATGGCGCGTTCGCCCCAGGTGATGATCCCAATCTCTACGGCATCGTGGCCTATGCGCACGCGGACGGCATCGATCAGCCGGTGGGGATTCTCAAGTACATCCCGAACACGGGCTGGGCGTACGTGACCCCGCACGCGAACTGGAAGGGGGACTGGAGTTATGGGACGTTCAGCAATGGCACGCTGTGCCTGACGACGGGCGCGACCTGTCCGACGTGGCCGGGCTACTATCTCTCGATGGACCGCAACTACACCGGGGCGACGCCGCCGAGCTACACGGTGTGGTGGGGGGATCTGATTCGTGGGAGCACGGACAACTCGGGGCTCGTCTATCAGCGGAATCGGTACTACGACCCGAAGACGGGACGGTTCACGCAGGTGGATCCGATTGGCCTGGGTGGTGGGCTCAATTCGTATGGCTTCGCAGCGGGCGATCCTGTGAACTACTCGGACGCCTTCGGATTATGCCCGCACAAGGTGACCGGCCAATGGTGCCCGAACATATGGCAGGAGTTGGCGGGCCAGTGGTGGGAAGGCGTAAAGTTGATCGGATATGGGCTCGAACAGTTTTGGAAAGGCATGTCCGAAGAGGCCGGAGGCGGCTGGGCGGCAGGTAAAGGACTATTTATGGCGGGACTCATGTATCAGCCGTCCCGCAAGCATGGCCCCGTGCAGCGCGGCAATGTCTCCCCGGCACCGACTAATGGCCAACGAGCGCTAGAGCGATCAGTACGGGTAAAAGAAACGTCTACGCGGCGCGTTGCCGCCGATCCGATGGCGCAGGAATTCGTCGTTTTCGACGAAACGCAGCCAGGCACAGAAATCTTTCACGGGCATGTGCGACAATGGTCGGAACTCACGCAGGAAATGCAGAACGCGCTCGTAAATGCCGGCCAAGCCACTCGTAAGGGAAAAATCATAGGTTCAAATTCCCCTCCCGACGCAAAGTAAGGATTGAACAATGCGGTACCATAATCCACGACCGATCGAGCGACCCGAAGCCGTCGCCGCGCTCGCCTCACCAAAGAGCCAAGTGGTGACGGACGCACTGGTCCGTTTAGCCTTGCACGATGCGGATTGGCCATGGGTGCAGGCGCGTTGCCTGGAAGCTCTCAATAATCCGGACTTGGCTATTCGGCGAACTGCGGCTACTTGCTTGGGTCACCTAGCAAGGATTCACCGTCAGCTAGATCTAGTGGTCGTCTTGCCCGCTCTTAGGCGCCTCCAGGTCGATCCCGAAGCAGCAGGCACAGCAGAGGACGCACTCGAAGATGTCCTCACGTTTGTCCGTAATTCTCCTGCCTCGTAACTAGTCGCTCGAACGTCAAAGAGAAAGAGCGGAAGAGTGGCAAATAAATGCGAGCTAACAACTAACTGCGGTGGGCCCGCGCGAGGCCGACATCGCTTGGTTGTGGGTCGAGAAGAATCCGCTCTCATTCCGGGATTGGTGAGAGCGGATTCTTTCCTCCCGCGTATGATGTCCGAACGGGGTTGATTCGCTTCCACGAGACGCTACGCCGAAAGGTTTGCGAGCTGTTACTCGCGACCTTTGTCGCGCTCGGCGCATGCGAAGCGAATCTTCGCTCGAGCTACTCGAGGGCGCGCTCAAGCAGGACTATCCGGACCTACGGGACCTCGCTGCCCGCTGCATGTGATGGTGGCCGATCGGCACGGCATGGCCGACGCTGACAATTTCGTGCACTGCCGATGGAACGACGGAGGGTCGATTACGAGGAGTACAAGACCGACGCGTTAGGCAACCGTCTCTGGGTCCGCGACAACCAGTTGGTCGGGGGCATCGACCGCCGATGCCGTCACATGATTGCAAGCCGCCGCTACTCGAGCAGCAGCATTCGGGAGACAATCCTTCTCATCCAGTCTCGGACGCTGAGGACAAACTTCCAGATCCCGCGGCGAACGCCTTACAGGAAGCCGAGAGTGTCCGGGCCGAGAACACGAGAAATAAGGGCTCTCCAAATCCGGGCAGGAGAGATGGCTGTGCACAAAGTGGTAAGATTACATGAGGTAGCATGAAATACCGTGTAAGTGTCGTCGGTCAGATTGCCGCCAGCATACTTCAGAAAGCGTTGGCAGCTTGGAGTTCCTTCCGAATCCGCAGCGCGTTGCGGCACGCTCATGCGACGGAGTCTTTCGGAGTTCGCGTATATGATCTGTCGACGACACTGCGTCATCCTTGGATGGCGTGCGTCAACGCAGACAAGAAACGTTCTCGAAAGCGTTGAAGCTCGTTGCCGAGTGGCAGCCAGCGTACCTGCGATGGCTCCAGCAACACCTCCGATGCGTCGTATTCTCCGACGCACTTCCTGGAAGTGCCGCTTTCGTTCCGTCCATTCGCGTGCTCCTCGTGGATGAGGATCTTGTAACGCGATATGCGCCGGAGAACGTCGCAGCACACCTCGTCAATCAAGCCGTCATCGTCCGACTCTGGGGAGCCGGCGTTTCCGCTCCAGTCCTGCAATCCAGTCGGGTGATGGTCAAGGCGACCAGCGCCATGTTCTCGTTCGTGACCGAAGTCCCGTCGGCGTCGTTCCTGAGGTCATGGGCACAGCAAGCTGTTGAAATGAACGAGAACGCGCAGCGCCTTGCGGCGGAACAACTCGTGTTCGACTTAGAGCGAACCGATCTCCTCGTCCAAGCTGGCATTCCTAGACGGCTGGCGAACTGGTTCAAAACGATGCGTCGGCGCGCGAGAACCTAGCTCAACACCAACCCTTCAAACGGGCAGGAGCTCACCCACGCGCGCGGAGGCTCGTGCTCGCACACATGTTCCCAAAAGGGGGATCGCAGTGAATACGCTCAGCCCAAACGCCAACCTGGCACAGCTTGCAGGTTGTGAACTGCTTCAGGTTTGCGCCGGGTCCTCTCGTTCTTTGGTGGGAACTCAGCAAACGAAACATGCACGATGAGGCATCGTGGCTGGGCGACGGTGCCGAACACGGAGACGAATAAGACGGTCGGCCACGGGTACGGCGGTAGGCGCGCGCTGGTCCTTGCCCAAAGCGACACGGAGGGAGAGGATCACGAGGAATACAAGACTGATGCGTTAGGCAACCGGTTCTGGGTGCGCGACAACACGATGGTCGGGGGCATCGACCGCACCCGGCAGCCCGCTCCAGTGGGCCGACAACACAACCAACGGCGTCGACTATGAGGAGTGCAAGACCGACGCGTTAGGCAGCCGCCTCTGGGTGCGTGTTGGGAGATGATCGATGGCGCGAACTGGTAAGGGGGACTGGAGTTATGGCACGTTCAGCGACGGCACGCTCGGCCTAACGACGAATGCGACTCATGCGATTCGAGTTTCTTCGGGCCTCAACGACGACGTTTGGCCGTTCGATCTTGACGCGACTCGCCAACCGCGCGCCGAACATCGGAGCCGCGATCGCAACGAGCGGCAAACGCGAGCACCCACTTGCACCGCGATATCACGGCCGTTTTGCCTCCGGATTGCGCCGAATGATCTCGAGCGGCACGCGCGCCCCATTCGGCGTCGAGCGCGCCAGTCGCGTGAAGTGCTCGTACACGATCGTCGCGGCGCGCTGAATCAACGCACGTCCCGCATCCGAGTCGCCATAGTTCGTCATCATCGTTAGGACAAACGGACGATCGGGGAGATCGACCAGCGCCCAGCTCGTCGACACACCCTCGATGTCCCCCGGCTTGGACGCGACGCGCACGCTGCTCGGGATCACCGAGCGCACCGGCTCATCCTTGTCCATCTCGAGAATCGCCCGCACGCGCGCGCATGACGCCTTGGTGAGCGGCAGCGCGCAGCGCGCGAGCCTGGCCATGATCGCCGCCGCCTCCGCCGGCGTCGAGATGTTCTCTTCGCCGCGAATCATCGCGTCGGCGCGAATCATCTTCCGCTGCAAGCGCGTGTGTCGCGCACTGAGTCCGTCGAGCATGCGATTCACGTCCGCCATACCGACCTTGTCGATCAAGAGATTCGTCGCCGTGTTGTCGCTGAGACGAATCATGAGGATCGCGAGATCCTCGACCGAGATCTGTGAGCCGCCATCGGCGAAATCGCCGAGCACGCCGCTGCCACCCGTGCGCGACGCGGCGGTGATCGGGATCTGCTCTCGAAGCAGCGCCGGCTTCGCGTCCGCCTGACGAAAGAGCTCGATCAGAATCGGAATCTTGATCGCGCTTCCCTGCGGGAAGGTGAGGGTGTCGTTGACGCCGACGATCGTGGAGTCGGTGAGGTCCACGACGCGAATGCCCACAACGCCACGATACTCGTCGGCGAGCTGCACGAGATCGCGCTGGAGCTTCGCGCGAAGCAACGCACGATGCGCTGGCTGCGCCGCGGCCGCGGCGCTCAGCGTCAGCAAAAGGATGAGTGTGAGCGCTCGACGAAGAAGAGGCATGAGATCGACTCCTGAGTTGTCATCCCGACAGTCGCTACGCGACTGCGGGATGAGACGCAGCCTAAACGGCCGGGGAAGGAAGCACGCCCTTCACGAGAAACTGCTCGCGCGTGTACGCGTGCGTCTCACGACCAAAGTAGTCGCGCTTCACGACCTCGACACGCGCACGCGTAGCGGTGCAATGCCACGTCTCCAGCGCGCGCGGCTTGGC
>JADMIO011260423.1_pt1 | contig 13088 bp, 12 predicted proteins | sample 8958161 | NCBI WGS metagenome assembly JADMIO01 (sample SAMN16585339, study PRJNA669376) | soil metagenome | isolation source: Crop rotation soil | place: USA: Cullars Rotation, Alabama | collected 2011 | reverse complement strand
CCCTGCGCCGCGAGCCGTTCTGCGGTTGGCGTGTGGCACGGCCCGCCGAACGCGCTCGAAGCCCCGAAGCCGACATCGTCCAGGAGGACGATGAGTACATTGGGAGCGCCGGTCGGCGGGCGCAACGATCGAATCGGCGGGAACCTGGTGCCCGCGTCCTTCGCGTCGTAGGTCGTCACGCCGATCGGCTTCTGGTCAGGAATCGGCAAGACATGACGTGGAACATCACCGCGCCGGTCGTCCATCGGTTTCCTCCGAGTCCTTCTGGTCCGCGGTCCGTTCTCGGCGCGCTTTAGCGTCGTCGCGAGACCATCGGTGGCGTCGGATCGTTGCCGCTTCGCTCGCCGTTCGACGCCCTAGAGGCACGTGGAGCCGGAGTCACGCACGAAATGCCGTAGCCGGCGCGGGTGGATACTCCGCGATCCTCTTGGCAATCTCTCGAAATTTCGGGTTCGTACGCTCGCTGAGCCCCAGAGACAGCAGATACCGTGCCCGCTGACGTCACGTGATGTCACCTCGGACCCGCTCTCGAATTCCGACGCGCCAATGTGCATCGAGCCGAGCTGCCCGCCGGCGCGTCAGATACGCTGCGGCACGCGGCTGAAAAGCCATCGAGTACGTCGATCAGGGCGTAAGCGGCTCGAGGACCGCCGGCTGCGCTCGATCAGCTTGTCGGCGCAGGTGCGCCGTCATCGCATGCAGGGCGAAGCCCCCCGCGTGAGCGCGAAGCCGAGTGAGCCGCGCGAACGAGGCCTCGCGACCGGAGCGAGCGTGGCGAAGCCGCGAGCGAGAGAGCGAGTAGGGGGGTCCGGCGGGGCGAAGAGCGCACGCGTCGTCGCGAAGCCGAGTGAGCCGCGCGAACGAGGCCTCGCGAACGGAGCGAGCGTGGCGCAGCCGCGAGCGAGAGAGCGAGTAGGGGGGTCCGGCGGGGCGAAGAGCGCACGCGTCGTCGCGAAGCCGAGTGAGCCGCGCGAACGAGGCCTCGCGAACGGAGCGAGCGTGGCGCAGCCGCGAGCGAGAGAGCGAGTAGGGGGGTCCGGCGGGGCGAAGCCCCCCGGAGTCAATAATGCGCCCAGCACGACTCGAACGTGCGACCTCCTGGTTCGTAGCCAGACGCTCTATCCAACTGAGCTATGGGCGCGCAAACGCTAATTATATCTCACGGCGCCCAATCCCTCAGCACCGAATCACCGATCGTGAATCCCTGACCCGAATCGCCCGACCGAGGCCCGCGGCATTCGAGGAGATGAGTGATTCGCGATTAGTGATTCGCGATTGCGGATTCTATAATCACCGCGATGTCGGTCGAAGACCATCGCCGGAACGCGCCCGCGAGCGTGCGATGCGTGGTGATCACGATCAGCGACACGCGAACCGCAGCGACCGACAGCAGTGGAGACGCGATCGCGCAGGCGCTGACCAGCGCTGGACACATCGTCGTCGCTCGGCAGATCGTGCACGATGACCCTGACGAAGTCCGGCGGCTGGTTCGGACGGCAGCCGCGGATGTGCCGGTGATCGTCACCACCGGTGGCACCGGCATCACCTCGCGCGACAGCACCTACGAGGCGATCGTCGAACTGCTCGACAAACGCCTGGACGGATTTGGAGAGCTGTTCCGCATGCTGAGCTACGAGCAGATCGGCTCCGCAGCAATGCTGAGCCGGGCTTGTGCGGGAACCATCGGGCAGGCGGCGATCTTCGCGTTACCGGGCGCGACGCGCGCGGTCGAACTGGCGATGGAAAAACTGATCCTGCCGGAGGTTGGCCACATCGTCCGCGAGCTTCGACGCGGCGTGGAAACCAGGTCCGAGCGGCAGAGCGCTCGGAGTGACTGCCCTGAGTGATGGATCGATGAGGACGATGCGGCCCATTCGCGAGACGATTCCGGTGGAGGAAGCGAAGGCCTTCGCGCTCGATGCGGCGATGCCTCTCGATCGAAGCGAACGTGTGCCGTTGCACCAGGCCGCCGCGCGCGTTATCGCTGCCGCAATCGTGTCGCCGCTCGACGTCCCGCCGTTCGATCGCGCGGCAATGGATGGCTACGCGGTTCTTGCCAACGATACGTTCGGCGCCACCCGCGACAACGCACGCGTGCTTCGCCTGGTGGACACGAGTTATTCGGGCGACGCGCCGGCACGAAGGATCGCGACGGGAGAGACGGTCGAGATTGCAACCGGCGCGCCCCTGCCGGATGGCGCAGACGCTGTCGTCATGGTCGAGGAGACGGAAAAAGCGCCGGATGGCATTCGTATCTTCACGCCGGTGTATCCAGGTCAGCACGTGGGCCGGCGAGCGACCGACATCAGCAAGGGACAGGAAGTTGTCTCCGCCGGCACACTGTTGAACGCCGCGCGCCTTGGTGCGCTTGCCGCGATCGGGGCGACCAATATCGATGTGTTCGAGCGTCCGCGGGTCGCAGTGCTCTCGACAGGAAATGAAATCATCGAGCCGGGCCAACCACTCGGCCCGGCGCAGATTTACAACATCAATCGGTTCACCCTTGCCGCCATCATCGACGCGCACGGCGCAACCGTCGCGAGCGCTGCTACCGTCGCTGACACGCTGCCCGATCTGGTCGAGGCGATCCGGCAGAATGCATCGAACGATCTGATCATTTTTTCCGGCGGCAGCTCGGTCGGAGAACGTGATTTGATGATGGATGCGTTACAGCAAACAGGCGAGGTGATTTTTCATGGCATCGCCGTCAAGCCCGGCAAACCGACGATCCTCGGGAAGGTGAATGGCAAGCCGGTGCTGGGAATGCCGGGCAATCCCACATCGTGCCTATCGAACGCTTACCTCCTCGTCATCCCAATGCTGCGTCGAATGGCACACCTGCCGCCGTACACGCCACGCACGGTTCGTGTGCCGCTATCACGCCGCATCGTCTCGACAACCGGCCGCCATCAGTTCTATACGGTCCGAGTCGCAGACCATATGGCGGTACCCGCGTTCAAAGGATCGGGCGACATCACGAGCATGGCGAATGCCGACGGCTATATCGAGATTCCCGCACAGACCGACATCGTCGAAGCAGGAGAGCTGGTGGAAGTGAAGCTGTTCTGATGAACGAACCATCGATTGGAGCACGCGCGCCGGCGTTCGAACTGCCCAACCAGAAAGGGCTCGTGCGGTCGCTCGCTGAGTATCTGGAGGGCGGCCCCGTCCTGCTCGCGTTTCATCGCGGCACCTGGTGACCGAACTGCCGACGCCGGTTCGGTGAACTGGCAAAAAACGTTCAGGCCTATCGGGATCGTGGCCTGCGCCTGGTCGCCATCGTCGCGCAAAAGGCAGAAGCCGTGCGCCGCTACATCGAAGAAACAGGCCTTCCCTACGACATTCTGATCGACGAAACGCGCCAGGTCGCGAAAGCCTACGGCGTGTGGCACGCCTGGGGGTTGGATGCCTACAACATTGCCAGGCCGGCGGTGTTTCTCATCGATCGTTCCGGCGCGATCCGCTACTCATTTATCGCCAGACGCCAGGATCAATATCCCTCGTCGGACGAAATCATCCGGGAGCTCGACAAATTGCTGATTGGCGAAGAGTGAATCCTGCAACTGCTCGATCCTGATCAGGGCCAAACGCGTCACGTTCGGCCCTCTCCGTTCAAATCAAACGATCAGCAATTTCAGCGAAAGCGCTTATTCACTTCGTCCCAATTGACGACGTTCCACCAGGCGCCGATGTACTCGGGACGGCGGTTTTGATACTTGAGGTAGTAAGCGTGCTCCCAGACGTCGAGACCGAGAATGGGCTTTTTGCCTTCCATCAGCGGACTGTCCTGGTTCGCCGTGCTCTCGATCACGAGCTTGCCGCCGACATCGAGCAGCCACGCCCAGCCGCTGCCGAACCGGGTCGTCGCAGCCTTGGCGAACTGTTCTTTGAATGCGTCGAAACTGCCGAACGATGACTTGATCGCATCGGCAACGGCGCCGGTCGCCGCGCCTCCCTTGCCCGGGCCCATGATCTGCCAGAACATCGTGTGATTGATGTGACCGCCGCCGTTGTTGCGAACGGCCGTGCGGATCTCTTCGGGCACGCTGTTGATGCCGCGGATCAAGTCGTCGATGCTCTTCTGCTGAAGATTCGGATGTTTCTCCAGTGCGGCGTTCAGGTTGGTCACGTACGCCGCGTGATGCTTGTCGTGGTGAATCCGCATCGTCTGCTCGTCGATGTGCGGCTCGAGGGCGTTGTAGTCATAAGGGAGCGGTGGGACTTCATGCGCCATTGCTACTGTCTCCTTCCAAACCAATGATTTTATATCTTTCGGAATCCGTTGTCCGCGATGCGGGATCCGGTCCAAGCCGATGGGTCCAATGTGAAGCTGATAGCTGAGAGAGCTGATGGCTGAGAGCTGACAGCTGATTCAATTCTTGATTTCGAGCATCCGATCGAGCGCGAGCTTTGCGTCGCGTTTGATGTCGTCGGGAACGACGATCTGATTGTGGATCTCGCCGTTGACCAGTCCTTCGAGGATCCAGAGCAGATGGTTGGGCGAGACGCGGAACATCGTCGAGCAGAGGCAGCCGAATGGATCGAGCGTGACGACGGTCCGAGCCGGAGCGACTTCGTGCCCCAGGCGGTTGACGAGGTGCACTTCGGTTGCGACGGCCCAGATACTGCCCTCGGGACTCTCCTTCACGGTATTGATGATCGCTTCGGTCGAACCACTGCGATCGGCAGCCTGCACGACGTCAAACGTGCATTCCGGATGTGCGACAACCTTCCCGGTCGGATACTTCTTGCGGAAGGCGTCAATCTGCGCGACGGTGAAACGCGTGTGAACCGAACAGTGGCCCTTCCAGAGGATCAGCTTTGCGTTCTTCACTTGCTCGGGCGGCAGTCCGCCCCATATCTCATTCGGATCCCACACGACCATTTCGTCGAGCGGAACTCCCATCTTGAACGCAGTGTTTCGACCGAGGTGCTGATCAGGAAGCATCAGCAGCTTTTCGCCGTGTTCCCACGCCCACTTCATCACCGCCGCGGCGTTGGTCGACGTGCAGACGATGCCGCCGTGAGCGCCGACGAAAGCCTTGATGGCAGCTGATGAGTTTATGTAGGTGACGGGGATCACCCCGGCCCGTCCATTCTCGATGGCGTCGGTTCGTACCCCCATTTCCGAAAGTTCGCGCCAGCAGATGTCGAGCTGGTCGGGCGCGGCCATGTCAGCCATGGAACATCCGGCGGCGAGATCTGGGAGAACGACTTTCTGATGCGGACCGCGAAGAATATCCGCGCTTTCCGCCATGAAGTGCACGCCGCAGAAAACAATGAACTCGGCTTTCCCGCGCGAGGCGGCCGCACGCGCGAGTTTCAGAGAGTCGCCGATGTAATCGGCAAATTTGATGACTTCGTCGCGCTGATAATGGTGGCCAAGGATCACGACCCGCTCGCCCAGCGTTTTCTTGGCGGCGGCGATGCGCTCGTCCATCTCGTCATCTGACAGACGGAGGTACCGTTCGGGGAGCGGCTGCCGCTCGCCGATGCTTGCTTTCTCCACGTCTGTCAGTAACTTGATATCCATCTGTTCGCGGTTCCCCGTTTCCCGCTTCCGGCGTCCAGCTAAGGCTGGATACATTCATTGTACCAAGGCAGGGGCGTCATCCGGCGATTCGGGACCGGTTACAACATTGTAAAGAGTGTCCCGTTCCACGGGATCGCGGCCAGCCGCACGGATCAGGCGTCGAATAGCTGTGGTGGTCATGGCTTCAGGAGTGCGCGCGCCAGCCATGTGGTAAATCTTCTCTTCCTGCACGGTTCCGTCCAGGTCATCGACCCCGAACCACAATGAGACCTGCGCAACTTCAACCCCAGTGGCAATCCAGAACGCTTTGACGTGCGGGATGTTGTCGAGCATCAGGCGGGATACCGCGTGGACGCGCAGCGTTTCGGTCGCGCTCGGAGCAGGCAGCTTGCGCATCTGGTTATTGTCCGGATGGAACGCCAGTGGAATGAACGCCTGCAGACCACCGCTTTCATCCTGAAGCGCACGCGCGCGCAGCATGTGATCGACCCGCTCCTCGTTGGTCTCGATGTGACCGTAGAGCATCGTCACATTCGTGCGCATGCCGAGTGAGTGCGCCAGCTTGTGGATCGCAAGGTAGCGATCGGCGCCGCACTTGTCGTGGCAGATTTTTCTCCGCACGCGTTCAGCAAAAATCTCGGCTCCGCCTCCAGGCAGCGAATCGAGCCCTGCCGCCTGCAGCTCGCGCAGCACTTGCTCGTCGCTCATCTTGTAGAGATCGGCGAAGAACGCGATTTCGACGGCGGTAAAGCACTTGAGATGAATGCCCGGACGGATGCGCTTGAACCCGCGCAGCATCTGCAGGTAGTAATCGAAAGGCAGATCCGGGTGCAGGCCGTTGACGACGTGAATTTCGGTCAGCGGTTGATGCGCACGCTCGCGCAGTTTGTCCCACGTCTGTTCGAGCGACATCGTGTACGAGCCGGGATCACCCGGCCTCAGTCGTGCAAACGAGCAGAAGAGGCAGCTCGCCACGCACACGTTGGTGGCTTCGAGACGGATGTTGAAGTTGTAGTAGGTCCGTGCGCCGTGTCTCTTTTCACGTTCGCGATTCGCCAACCACCCCAGCGCGAGAAGGTCGGGACAGTCGAACAGCCGAACGCCGTCATCGAACGACAGGCGATCGCCAGCGTCGAGTTTCTCGACGATGTCGAAGAGTCCCAACTGGTTGAGTCGATGCAGCATTCCGATCCTTCCGGCTAATGCCGGAAGCCACAATGAGCACGTTCCATCAGCGTCAGGCGAGCCCCATGATCTGCACGCGCAGCGTGCGCGAGCGGGGGCCATCGAGCTCGGCAACGAGCACGCGCTGCCATTGACCGAGCACGACCGCGCCGTCGCTGATCTGAAGCGTGAGGCTGTGCCCGAGCAGCATGGCCCGCAGGTGCGCGTCTGCGTTGAGACGGTCGCAGTCGGAATGATCCGGATCGTTGTGCATCCAGTCGGCGTCGCGATCGACAATCGTCTCGAGAAGACGCTTGATGTCGGCGTGCAGCGCCTTCTGCGACTCGTTCATGAACACGGCAAAGGTCGTGTGCATCGACCAGAGGCTGACGATCCCTTCCCGCACCGCCGTCTCGCGAACCACAGCGGCCAGGCGATCGGTGATGTCCGTCAGCTCGATCCGCTCGTGCGTCTGCACGGTCAGCGTGTCGCCGCGGACGACGACGCCCCCACCGTTCGCGGCGGTCGCGCGCTGCGCGCGGTCCGTGCTATTCACAGCGGAACTCTTGCTCATGGATCCCCGGTCTCCAAAACGTCCAACACTTGATCTTACCGCAAGCTGCGTGTCCGAACCCGGCTGCGACCGCATGTTATACTCGGCCAACAATTGACGTCGAGCCGGTGAATTGCATCACCAGCTCTGCCCGGCGGTCACGCGAAGTGGGTGCAAAGCCCACGCGGTGCCGCCACTGTAAGCGGGAAGTTGCATTCCGCGGCCGGTCACGACCGGCAGCCACTGTGCGAGCGCATGGGAAGGCACGGGATGCAGCGCAATCCTCGTAGAGGATGGGACCCGCGAGCCAGGATACTTGACGCCGGGCCGTCCCTTTCCGCCTCCGCCAGGAGGCGTCGGCGCGCCAACACGCCGAGAAGGAGTCCCGTGCGAGCCCGTCTTTTTTTCACATCCATTGCCATTGCTGCTTCGCTTCTGAGTGGAGCTCGCGCCTTCGCCGGCCCGCTGACTGGGCGCGTGGTCGATCCCGACAATCGACCGGTGCCGTCCGCGCGGGTGCTGCTTGTGGCGGGCGCCTCGACGATCCGAACGACCGACACCAACGTGCGCGGCGAGTTCTCGTTGGTGGCTCCCGACAGCGGACGATACGAATTGCGGGTCGCGGTCGACGGATTTCGCGCCGACCCCATTGTCTATGACGCGTCGCCAGCGGCACGCGATGTCGGCGCCATCAACCTGACGGTGTCGGCACTCTCGGAGACTCTGGTCGTGTCGGCGGCGCAGGTCGAAACACCGCGATCGCACGTGACCTCCGCCGTCTCGATCGTGCCCGCTTCGGAGCTGCGAGACCGGCAAGTGACGACCGTTGCCGACGCCCTGCGCCAGATTCCCGGGCTGACCGTTGCGCGTTCGGGAAGCAGCGGCGCTCTGACGAGCGTCTTCCCGCGCGGCGGAGAATCCGATTACACGCTCGTCTACATTGACGGCATCCAGGTGAATGCCTTCGGCGGCGGATTTGATTTCGCTCACCTTGCAACCGCGAACCTGGATCGCATCGAAATCGTCCGCGGCCCTCAGAGCGCGCTCTACGGGTCGAACGCGATCGGCGCGGTCGTTCGCGCGGTGACCCGCCAGGGCGGAACGCCATCGGCTGATGCGCTCTTTGAAGGCGGCAGCTTCGGAACCACCCACATGATGGCATCGACGTCCGGCACCGTCGAACGCTGGTCGTGGAGCAGTGCGGTCGATCGATTCGCGAGCGATGGGTTCAACCAGCAGACCACCGCCTCAGGCGAAGAGATCGCCAACGATCGCTACGAACGAACCGACGTGAACGGCAGCGGCGGCTGGCGCAACCAACGCGGCGCGGCGGTGCGCGGCGAGGTTCGATTTGCGCACGACGACCGCGGTTTCCCGGGGCCGTTCGGCTCGAATCCGATCGGCGTCTTCACGGGAGTCGATCGAATTTCGCGCGGCAACAACGATCGATGGGGCGGCTCGATTGGCGCAACCGTTCCGTCGGGCCAACGAGTACGCACCAGTGCGCAGCTCGTCTGGAACCGTGAAGACGGCGATTTCGTGAGTCCGTTTGGCACGTCGAAATCCGGATCGCGCCGGACCGCGGCACGCATTCAGACCGACGTCGATCTACGCCGTGGTCTCGACCTCTCGCTCGGCGCGGAGTTCGCAGGCGAGCGCGCGACCAGCACCTACATCACCGACGATCGCGGAGAGATGCCGATCGATCGCTTCATTCAGGGGTACTTCGGCGAAGCGCGCTGGAATACGGCGGACCGTTTGTTCGTGACCGCCGGCCTGCGTGCCGACGGCATTCACCGCGACGCAATCGGCGCCCTGAACGATCCGTTCAGCCCGAGGCCCGCGATGGCCGCCGACACGGTCGTCTCGGTAAACCCGAAAGTGGCCGGTGCTTACTACGTTGCAACGGCACGCGGATCCGAGACGAAGATTCGCGCGGCAGCAGGAACCGGCATTCGTCCCCCCGATGGGTTCGAGCTCGCCTTCACAGATAATCCTTCTCTGCAGCCGGAACGCAGCAGAAGTGTCGAAGCCGGCGTCGATCAGGCCTTCGCATCCGGCCGCGGCCTGATCGAGGCGACGTGGTTTCGAAACGCGTTCGACGATCTGATCGTCGCGGTCGGACGGTTCACCGAATCCAGCCGCTACCGTACTGACAACATTTCCAATGCACGGGCGCAGGGTCTCGAACTTGCGACGACGCTGCGTGCCCGCACCGCCGGCTTCGATCTTCAGGGTCGTGTCGGTTACACCTTTCTCGACACCGAGATTCTCGCGGTCGACGGCGCCGGCGACGCGCCCTCGCCTTTCACCGTCGGCCAGCCGCTGCTCAACCGGCCGCGGCATCAGTGGGCGCTCGACGCCAGTGCCACTCGCTCGCGCATCACCGGATGGATTCGCGGCGGTGGCCGAGGACGCGTGCTCGCGGTCGAGCCTTCGTATGGCACGTTTGGCGGCCTCTTCGATGCTGCCGGATATGCGGTCTGGAATGCCGGCGGCGCCTGGCATATGACCAATCGATTGGAAGCGTTCGCCCGCGTCGAAAATCTCTTCGATCGACATTACGAGGAAGTATTCGGGTATCCGGCGCTCGGCCGCGGCGCTGTTGCAGGGATCCGCATTGCTACAAGCCGTTGATGTCGTCGCCGGCTATCCCGGCCGTCGCGCCGTGCTCCATGGAGTCACGGTGGAGGTTGCGAAAGGCGGGTTCGTCGGCATCCTCGGCCCCAATGGCTCGGGCAAGACGACGCTTTTACGCGTGCTGGCCGGAGTGATCCGGCCGGCGCGTGGTCAGGTTCGAGTCGACGGAAAGGATCTCGGTCTGATCCCGAGTGCCCGGATCGCGCGGCAGATGGCGGTCGTCCCACAGGAAACCCATCTCGCCTTCGATTACACCGCACTCGAGGTCGTGATGATGGGCCGCTACCCGCATCTCGCCATGTTTGAAATCGAAGGGCCGCGAGATTTTGCCATCGCGCGGCACGCCATGGATGCCACTGGCACGCTGGCCTTGCAGGATCGTCATTTCGATACGTTGAGCGGCGGCGAGAAACAGCGCGTCATCGTCGCGGCGGCGCTCGCGCAAATATGGAATGCTGAGAACGATGGCGTCCTGTTGCTCGACGAGCCGACCGCCGCGCTCGATCTCGCCTATCAGCTCGAGCTCGCGGAGCTGCTGCGTCAGCGGCAGCGTCTGGTGCCGCTGACGATCGCGGTGTCGACACACGATTTGAATTTCGCCGCCAATTTGTGTCGTACGCTCGTCCTGCTCAAGGAGGGCCGCGTGCTTGCCGCTGGCGCAACCGACGACGTCCTGACCGCCGAGCACATCAGGCAGCTGTACGACGTCGATGCGGACGTCACCAAGCATGGTCCGACGGGGCACACGATCGTCGTCCCAATCCGGCGAGCCCGGAACGAGCCTTGACGCTCGCGCTGTCGCGTCGAATCGGCCTGACAATTCTGGGCTTCGGGCTGCTCGCGCTCGCCGCAATCGTGACAGCGCCGCTGGTCGGGTCGACGCGTATCAGCCTCGGACGAGCCTTCGATCGAAGCATCCCGTTCGCGGACAACGTCGACGCGCAGATTTTTTTCATCGCCAGGCTGCCGCGAACGCTCGCCGGCGCGCTGGTCGGCTCGCTGCTGGCTTCGGCCGGCGTCGTCTTTCAGGGTCTGCTGCGAAATCCGCTCGCCACGCCCTTCACCCTCGGCGTCTCCGCCGGCGCCGCGCTCGGCGCGATGCTGGCGATCACGTTCAGCTGGTCGTTCGCCTGGGCCGGCGTGTCGGCTGCAGCGGCAGCAAGCTTCATTGGCTCGCTCGCCGCGGTCGGCATCGTCTACGCCCTCTCGCGCGCGCGGCACCGCGGCCTGTCGACAAACGTCCTGCTCCTCGCCGGCGTGACGATGAACGCCTTCTTCTCGGCATTGATACTGTTCGTTCAGTACTTCGCCGATTTCTCGCAGACGTTTCGCATCCTGCGATGGTTGATGGGCGACCTTGACGTCAGCAGCTATCGGCCGATCGTCACGGCGCTCCCTCTCGCGCTCATCTCATTCGCGATCTTCGTGTGGCTCGCCCGGCCGCTGAACCTGCTCAGCCTTGGTGATGAGAGCGCCCAAACACGCGGACTGAACGTCGTCCGGATCCAGCGCACGGCGTTCGTCAGCGCATCGCTCGCCACTGGCGCTGCCGTATCGGTCGGTGGTCCTGTGGGGTTCGTCGGCATAGTCGTTCCCCATCTCGTTCGTCTGATCGTCGGACCCGATCATCGATTGGTCGTCCCTGCATCGGCGCTGTTCGGCGCGGCGTTCCTGGTTGGCTGCGACGTCGTCGCACGCACCGCGCTGGCGCCGATTGAACTGCCTGTCGGCGTCATTACCGCTCTGATTGGCGGGCCCTTCTTTCTTTGGTTGCTGGTGCGGAAGCGATGAACAGGCTTCGTTCGTTCGCTTTGATTTCCGTTCTCTTCGTCATCTCCGCGACGTCGCTCGCCGGAGGTCAGCCGGCGCGCCCGCCGTCACGCATCATCTCCCTCATTCCCGCCCTGACCGAGATGCTCTTCGCCATCGGCGCCGGTGCTCAAGTCGTCGCCGTGAGCAGTTTCGATCGCTACCCTGCCGAAGTCTCGAAGCTGCAGCGAGTCGGTGCGCTGCTGGATCCTGATGTCGAGCGCATCCTGTCGCTGCATCCGGATCTGGTCGCCGTCTACGCCAGCCAGTCGGACCTGCGCGCGCAGCTGGAGCGCGCGAAGATCCCGCTGTACGTCTACAGCCACGCAGGACTGCCGGACGTGTTCGCGACGCTCAGTGAAATCGGCGGCCGAGTGGGGCACCCGCGCGAAGCCGCGGAGCTTGCGACATCGATTCAGACACGGTTGGCGGCGGTCCGCACGCGCGTTGCAGGACGCCAGCGTCCGCGCACCCTGATTGTCTTCGACCGGGAACCGCTCGCCCTGCGAGGCATCTATGCGAGCGGCGGAGTCGGATTCATCCACGACATGGTGGCCGCGGCGGGAGGAGACAACGTCTTCGCTGACGTGAAACAGCAGGCTGTTCAGGCCACGACAGAAACGATTCTGGGCCTGAGGCCGGACGTGATCCTGGAACTGCGCGGTGATCCGGTTGCGTCCGACATCAAAGCCCGGGAGGTCGCTGTGTGGCGGACGTTGAGCTCACTGCCGGCAATCCGAAACAATCGAGTCTACTTTCTCGACGATCAGCGGACCGTGGTCCCCGGGCCTCGCGTTGGTGAAGGCGTGGAGCTGATCGCCCGCGTCCTCCATCCCGACGCGTTCAAGTAGAGCGCGATTGTCGGGACGCAGAGAACGAGACTACGCAGCAAACTCGACCGGGACGCGCTGGGGTATCAGGCCGTGCTGAAACGCCTCGGACATGAGCCGTTCGAGTCCCTCCCGCCCGCGATCGCCGTAGTCGAGAGTGAGTTCGTTGACGTACATGCCGACGAAGCGGTCGGTTCTGGCCCGGTCGAGACCGCGGCCGTACTTTTGCGCGTATGCGATTGCGTCAGCACGATGCGAGAGTGCGTAGGCGATGCTGTCGTGCAGCAGCTTGGAGACTTTGGCGATCATTTCCGGTCCGAGATCGCGACGGATGATGTTGCCGCCCAGAGGCAACGGCAATCCGCCCGTTCGCTCCGCCCACCATTCGCCAAGGTCAACGATCTTTCGTAGACCTTCATCCTGATAGGTCAGCTGTCCTTCGTGAATGAGCAGGCCGGCGTCGGCCTTGCCATCGAGAACCGCCTGTTGGATCTGATCGAAGGGTACAACGACGAACTGAAAATCCGGTTCGTACAGCCGCAGCGTCAGATAGGCGGTC
>JADMIO010976216.1_pt1 | contig 13088 bp, 9 predicted proteins | sample 8958161 | NCBI WGS metagenome assembly JADMIO01 (sample SAMN16585339, study PRJNA669376) | soil metagenome | isolation source: Crop rotation soil | place: USA: Cullars Rotation, Alabama | collected 2011 | reverse complement strand
TGACCGCCGCAAGCGCCGGCGCGGGCGAGCCGGCACCCAGCCACTTGGCGAACATCGCGCTCAGCGACACATTGTCGGGGTTGGTCAGGTTGGGCAGCGTCGTCGTCGTCACCGTGGCCCACCAGTCGCCGAGCAGCCTGAGGTTTCCGTCCCATCCATATCGCGCGACGGGGAGCAGCAGCAACATCACGAGTCCCGCCAGCATGGTCACCAGCGCGGCGCGATTCCGCCGCGTGAACACCCACGGTACGAAGATCGCCGCGTACGGTTTGACGACGACGGCCAGCGCGAGCAGCAGCCCGGCACCGGCGTCCTTGCTGTCCTTGCCGCTTCGCATCCAGACCAGCGCGAGCACGACGAGGACCGCGAACAGCAGGTTCACCTGCCCGAGCACGAGCTCGTGGGCATAGAACTTCGCCATGGCGAGAAAGGTGATGACGATGAGGAGCGCGGGCGCGCGCTGCACTCTGGGGATCGCGGCGAGGCTGAGGCCGAGCAGGAGCAGCATCAGCACCGCCGACAGCGCGAACCAGGCTCCCTTCGCCGCCGGCAGCGGCACCTTCGCCAGCGGTGCCGCGAGAATCGCGAAAGCGGGAAGGTACTTGAACTGAAAGTGGCCGTCCTCCGCCCGGTAGAGCGGTTCGGCCTTCATCGCGCGCGCGCCGGCCGTGTGGTAGACCTCGAAGTCCGGCATCTTCCGCGCCACCCGTGTCGTGAACACCGCCACGAGCGACACCAGGGCCAGCACTCCGAGCAGCACGCGCGTCCGCATCAGCCGCCCATTATTACTTAGTCGCGCCGCCCGACCGCTTCTGTCACCCGGCCCTGGCCCCCGCAGCCACGACGTTCGCGCAGAGCAAGCAGTGACGAGAAAGACCGCAGAGAAAGGCCGCGGTGAGGTCTGTCCGCGCTTCGCGCCGCCCGCGGACAGACCACAGGCGGCCGCTTCTACAGTTGTCGTGGCTGCGACGATGGGCCCGACGCGTACTAACGATCACTGGACCGGTGAGTGATCGCCTTTGCGCGTCTCTGCTTTTCTGCGCCCTCTGCGCGAGACTCGGGCAGCCGCAACCGGGATCGGCGCTGCAGGTTCCAGACTGCGTAAGACGCTAGTCGCCGCGCAGCGCGACCGCGGGATCGATGCGTGTCGCGCGGAACGCAGGCACGTACGACGCGGCGAGCGCCATCGCGGCAAGGATGACCGGCACGCCGACGAAGGTGACGGGATCGGTCGGCGACATGTTGAAGAGCAGGTTCGCGACCAGGCGCGACACGCTCAGCGCGGCGGCGATGCCGACACCGACACCGGCGGCGACGAGCACCAGGCCGCGGCCGAGGACGAGGCGCATGATCTCGGAGCGGCTGGCGCCGAGCGCCATGCGCAGGCCGATTTCCTGGGTGCGCTGGCTCGCGGCGTAAGAGACGACGCCGTAGACGCCGACCAGGGCGAGCACGAGGCCGAGGAGGCCGAGTGCGCCGCCGAACAGCGCCCCCATCCGCAGCAGGAAGAATCCGTTCGGTCCCTGGATCATCCGCTCCATCGTCGTCACATCGAAGATCGGGAGGTCGGCGTCGAGGGCGCGGATTTCGCGCGCGACGAGCGGCGTGAGCGCAGCGGGATCGACCGAAGAGCGCAATTGCAGGACATGCTGGGAGACATAGTGTTGCGCCGCCGGCACGTAGAAGTATCCGGCCGGATCGTTGAAGAGGCCCGCCTGCTTTCCGTCCTGGACGATGCCGACGATCTCGAGCCACTCGTTCTTCAGATCGGTCGAGCGGAAGCGCTTGCCGATCGCCTCCTGTCCGGGCCAGAACTTTTTGGCCAGGAACTCGTTGACGACCGCGACGGGCCGTCCGCGGAGATCGTCCTGCTCGGAAATGAATCGGCCGCGAAGGAGCCGAGGCCTGACGGTCTGCGCGTACTCGGGCGACACCGTGTTGTAGCCCGCGGACGGGCGCCGCTCCTTCGTCGATGGCGGTTGTCCTTCGATCTCGAGATAGGCCGACGTGTTGTAGTAGCCGAGCGGGACCGAGTAGGCGAAGCTGGCGCTTTCGACACCAGGAATCTGCTTGGCGCGGCGGAGCAGTTCGTCGTAAAACGCGCGGCCGCGCGTTTCGTCGTAGCCCTGCTGCGCGACGTCCATGGTCGCGTTCAGCGTGTTCGACGGATCGAAGCCGAGGTCGATCGACTCGGCGTTCTGCACGCTGCGGACGAAGAGTCCGGCCGCAATCAGCAGCACCAGCGAGACGGCCACCTGCGCGACGACGAGGATACTGCGCGCGCGCTGCCGCGCGCCGCCGTCCGAGGTCCCGCGCCCGCCTTCGCGCAGCACGGTGTTGAGATCGGTGCGTGACGACCGCAGTGCGGGCAGCAGGCCGACGCCGATCCCCGAGGCGAGCGCGACGGCGGCGATGTAGCCGAACACCCGCCAGTCGAACGAGAGGTCGAAGCGGAACGGCAGGTCGCCCGGCAGCTTGATGCCGCCGATGAGCGATGCGCACAGCCGGCCGACCGCGGCGCCCGCGAGCCCGCCAAGCAGCGCCAGCATGACGCTTTCCGTCAGCATCTGGCGAATCAGGCGCAGCCGCGCCGCCCCGAGCGCCGCGCGCACCGCGATCTCGCGCTGACGCACTGTCGCGCGCACCATGATCAGGTTGATCACGTTGACGCAGGCGACGAGCAGCACGAGCCCGACGAGCACCAGGAAGACGCCGGCGACGACGGGCGTCTGATCGGCGCTGTTGGCCTCGGGACGCGCCAGCCGTTCCGGGATGATCCGGGCCTTGACGGTCTTGTTGGTGTCGGGAAACTGCGTCTCCAGCTGCGTCGCGAGCACGTTGACCGCCGCCTGCCCCTGCGTGCGCGACAGCCCCGGCTTCAGCCGGCCGATGACGTGCAGCGAATGCTCATCCCGCTTCGTTGTCAGATTCTTGTAGTCGTCGACGGGCTTCATCGACATCGGCAGGTAGGCGTCGAACTCGACGAGCGCATACACGCCCTCGAACTTTTCGGGGACGACGCCGGCGATCGTGTACGGCTTGCCGTTGACGACGACACCGCGGCCGACAACCGACGGATCGGCGTTGAAGCGCTTCTTCCAGTAGGTGTGCCCGAGGATGACGATCGGGTCCGCGCCCGGCACCGTCGCGTCGCCGGGCTGGAGGAGCCGTCCGTAGGCCGGCGCCACTCCGAGCATCGAGAAGTAGTTGCTGGTCACGTAGCTGACCGTGATGCGCTCGGCGCGATTGTTGGTGCTGAGGCCGACGAAGTTGGCGTCGTAGGCCGCGAGCTCCTCGAACGCGCCGCTGCGGTCCCTGTAGTCCTGGTAGTCGAGCCACGACAGGTTGTGCGGGTCCTGGTTGCCTTCATGCTGGATGGCGAGGACGTAGAGGCCGCTCGCGTCGCGCACCGGCAGCGGCTTCAACAGCAGGCGGTTCACGATGGTGAACACGGCCGCATTGGCGCCGATCCCGAGGCCGAGCGTGAGCACCACGGCGACGGTGAAGAGCGGCGCCTTCAGCAGGGCGCGGCACCCGAGGCGGACGTCCATCCAGACGGAATCCATACAGAGTCTCAACGGCCCGTCAGCCGACAAAGTTCCGCAAAGTTCGGGTGGATGCTACATTTGCCATACTCGATGTCCACCTACCCCTGGCGGGTCCGCGCGCTTCGCAGCGTCCTGCGGCAGCTTCCGAGGGGACGGTATCGCCTGCTGGCGACGTTCGCCCCGACCCGTGGGCGCTTCATTGCGGAGCTCGCGGCCGATGCAGGGGGCGCGCGCTTCGAGTGCGACCTGAGCGATCAAATCTCGCGCGAAGTCTGCCTGACCGGCCTCTACGAGCCGCCGATGTCGCGCATCCTGCAGCATCATCTGTCGAAGGGCGGGGTCGCAGTCGATCTGGGCGCGAACTGGGGCTTCTTCACGCTGCTCGCGGCCGCCACTGTCGGCATCACCGGCGCGGTGCTCGCGCTCGAACCGGATCCAAGACACTTCAGCGCGTTATCGCGCAACATCGCCCTCAACCGTTTCACGCACGTCATGCCGATGCAGGTGGCCGCCGCCGGCGGCGACGGACGAGTCAGTCTCGTCGGATTCGTCGAGACTGACACCAATCGCGGTGTCTCGCGGATCGGGGACCGGGGATCGGGGACCGGGGATCGGGTTTTCGATGTTGCGGCAACCTCGGTCGATCGGTTGACCGCAGATCGCGCCCGCGTCGACGTGGTGAAGATCGACGTCGAAGGGGCGGAGGATCTGGTACTGGAAGGAATGCGCGACGGGCTGGCCGCTCGCCGCTACCGCGCCATCCTGCTGGAGCTTCATCCGGAGCTGCTGCGCGCGAAGGGCGTCGATCCGGCCGCGTTGATCGCGCGGCTGTGCGATCACGGTTATCGCGGCTGGACGATCGATCCGGCGCCCGAGGCCTACCGCCGCGCCATCGACCCCGCCATCGCGCCCGACACGCTGTTGCAGCCGCTCGAGCGCTGGGCCGACACCGCGTGGCCGCATACGCTCTGGCTCTGCTAGACTTCAGGGTCAGTGTTGCCGCGATCGATTCTTCCTCCATCCTACGAACAGACCCTCGGGCACGCCCGGCGTATCGAGCTGGCCTCCGATCGCGTCATCCGCGAGAAGAACAAGGCCTCGTACCGCCTGAATCACTGGCCGATCTGGATCTTCGTGTTCTTCATCGCGCCCGGGCCGATGACGTTCAGCCTGTTCGAGCACGGCTTCAACCTGCGCATGGCCGGCTGGATGGCGCTGGTGCTGATCGGAACGGGTCTCGCCGGGCTGTTCGGCAAGCTGCCCGGCGTCGAGCCGCGCCCCTACATCATCCGCTTCACCGAGGATCGCCCGAACCCGCTCTATCGCCGCATCTGCTACACGATGGCATGGAGCGAGGCGATCACGTTCGCGGTGCTCAACATCTCCGGGCTCGTCTACGCCATTGCCACCGGCGAGTGGCGGCTGCGGCAGATTTACGAGATGGCCTACTTTCCCCTTGCCGGCTCGATCTGGCTGCTCGGCGCGCTCGGCCAGCTGCCGCGCGTGAAACGATCGACGAAGGGCGAAGGCCACGAACGCCGCTATTTCTACGGCTCGGTGTGGGCGGTGTGCATCGCGCAGCCGGTCCTCTGGCTGATGTGGAAGGTGCTGCCGCGTTCGACCGCCTCCGATTCGATCAAGCTGGTCATTTTCGTCGGCATCCTCCTCTGGGTCGGCAACCTGGCGCGCCGCGGCCTGCTGCCGCGCACGCGTCCCATCGTCCCAGGCGAGCTCGCCGTTTCGGACTGAGCGTGCAGCCCCGACCGCCAGACTTCACGCCGAGAGTGGCGTTCGTCAACGGCGGCATCCTCGGGCTCACCTCGTATGCGCACTGGGCGCGGCAGGCCTTTGCCGACAGCTGGGACGTCCACGGCGAGCACTTCATCCTGTCGGAAGACCTGCCGATCAGCGAGCGGATCGTCCGCCGCGCGCTGTGCGCGCGCCTGCTGCCGGATCTCCCGCGCGCGCACAATCTCGACCTCGCGCGGTTCCGCCGCGAGCTGAATTCCGGCCTCCAGGCCCGCCATCGCCTGCTCGCGCGCGGCCTCGATCACTTCGACGTCCTGCACTTCCATCGGCAGGCCACCGCCTACGCCAGCCTCGACCTCATGTCGCAGGTGCCGTCCATCGTCTCGATCGACTGCACCCAGACGTGCGTGCTGCAGGATGCCACCAGCGCGCTCGAACGATGGACGCTCGAGTTCAACGTCCGGCGCGACGGCGAGATTCTGCGGCGCGCCGCGGCGATCGTCTCGACCTCGCACTGGACCTCGCGCGACGTCGCGCGGCTCTACCCCGACTGCCGCACGCCGATTCACGTGATGCCGAACCCGGTGCAGCTCGATCTGTTCGATCCGGCGTGGATCGAGGAACGCCGCTCCCGCGCCGGCCGCGTTCAGTGCCTGTTCATCGGCGGTGACTTCCCGCGGAAAGGCGGGCACGACCTCCTCGAGGCATGGACGAACGGCGGGTTTTCGAGCCGAGCCGACCTCACGCTCGTGACCGGCTGGCAGCTGCCGCCGGACCTTCCTCCGGGCGTTCGCGTGCTGAGCGCCGTGAAGGCGTTTACGCCGCAGTGGACGGACGCCTGGCGCTCGGCGGATCTCTTCGTGATGCCGACACGCAATGAGGCGTTCGGCCTCGTCTACCAGGAGGCCGCGGCGGCCGGGGTGCCCGCCATCGGCACGCGGCTGAACGCGGTGCCCGAGATCATCGCCGACGAAGTCACGGGCATTCTCGTGACGCCTGGGGACATTGCAGAGTTGACCAGGGCGCTCGACAGATTGATCTCGTCGCCGGAGTTACGGAATCGGCTCGGCCGCGCCGGTCGCGACAGGATCGAACATGACGCCGATCCGGCCAGCCATCGCGCCCGCCTTCTGGCACTGATCCAGCAAGTGGCGATTGAGAAGGGAGCCCGGGATGGCTGACGCGCAGCTCGACAGCAAAGGTATCGTGACGGCGTGTGCCTCGTGCGGCCAGCGCAACCGCCTCAGCTTTTCGCGACTGAGCTCCGAAAGCCGCTGCGGCAAATGCCGCACGACGATCGGTCCGCCTGGCGAGCCGATTGAGGCGCGCGACGCGGCGACATTCGACGCGGCGATCGCCGCCAGCAATCTCCCTGTCGTGGTGGATTTCTGGGCGCCCTGGTGCGGCCCGTGCCGGATGGTCGCGCCCGAGCTCGCCAAGGTCGCCGCGCGTCAGGCCGGTAAGTTCCTCGTCCTGAAAGTGAACACCGACGCCGTGCCCGAGCTCGGCGAGCGTTTCCAGATCCGCTCGATCCCGACCATGGCTGTCTTCGGCGGCGGACGTGAAGTCGGACGGACGTCGGGCGCCCGTCCCGCAGAGGATATCGAGGCGTTCGTCGAGTCGACCCTCGCCCGTCGCTGACGCTCAATTGCGGCGACATTTAAGCAGGAACACGAGTTCAGGAGACTTTTGTTTTCAAGAGAATTCTCCTATCTCCTGTGCTCCTGTAAGACGCCTTCAGCGTCTGACGCCGCGAATCGCCTCAGCCGGCGGATTAGGCTGATAATCAACGGATGGCCCCTCCCACAGCGCTGGCATTGCGGCCCTCGGTGGCGGCTCGGTTCGTCGCGTTCGTGCTCGAACGTCATCCGTTCGCGTCGGCTGCTGCCGCGGCCGCGCTCGAGGGCCTTGCAGACAGCGGCGATCTGTCGACGGTCGAGTCAATCGAGCGCGTTCGTGCCCGCTATCCGGAGGCTCTGCGTCGCGCGTTGACGGCCCCCTCGGGCACCCTTCCCGAGCCGACTCCCACTGTCGCCGCGCAGGCGCGCTGGAACGCGGCCGTCGACGCGCTCATTGAGAGCTGCGACGGTTTTTTCCACCGCGTCGCGATCGAGCTCTCGCTCACGGCCGCCGAGCGCCGCGAGATTCTGCGTGGCATGGCGCTGACGCGCGCAACCGACAACCGGCTCAAGGCCTTTTTCACCGGTGGAGAAGTGCGCTACGGGGACGCCACGTTCCAAGGCAAGGGCTTTCGCTCGCTCGGGCAGGAGGCGATATACGCCGCCGGCATCAGGTTGCGCCGCGGCGATGCCTACCGCACCGACGACGGCTGGACCGGCGACGTCATCGCGCCGCTCATTCGCGATCTCGGCCTGGTCTTCGCGATCACGTCCACATTCGGGCCTGACGGCGCCACGGTGGACAAGCCCGGGGTGATCCGCATGGTGCTCTCGGCCCAGATGGCGAAAGCGGGCCCGCCGATGGACGGCAAGGACATCCACGTCGGCGACTTCGAATCCGGGATCCTTCCCGCCGCGGCGCCGCTGACGATCGGCAGCCTGACGATGGCGGGGATGGCGCTGGGTTTTGCGCGAGAGGGCAGCGGACGAGTGGCGATCGCGCTGATCGGCGAGGGGGGCACGTCGCTCGGCGAGTGGCACGAGGCGATCAATCTCTGCGCCGTGCGGAGGCTTCCCGCGATCTTCTGCGTCCAGAACAACCAGACGGCGTTGTCGACGCCCGTCGCGGATCAGTCGGCCGTCCGCGTGTTCGCCGACAAGGCGCAGGGCTACGGCATGCCCGGCATCACCATCGACGGCACCGATCCCGACGCCGTCGCGGCGGCGTTCACCTGGGCGGCCGAGCGGGCGCGTGCCGGCAAGGGCCCGGCGCTGATCGAGCTGGTGAGCATGCGGATGTGCGGGCATGCCCACCACGACGACATGCTGTATCTCGGCCGCGACCCGCAGCTGTCGTGGACGTATCCGCCGCTCACCGACCAGGGTTATGTGAATCGCGAGCGCTATACCTACTGGTCGGCGCGCGATCCGTTGACCACCTACGCCGCCCGCCTCGAGGCGGAAGGCCTGATCGAGCCGGGCGAGCTCGATCGGATCAAGCGGGAGGTCGAGGCCGTCGTCGAAAAAGAGGCGCGCGCTGTGATCGATGCGCCCTGGCCCGACGCGGCGATCGCGCGCGAGGGTGTGCTCGCGGGCGAGGCGCCGCGCACCAGGATTGAGGTGCTCGACCCGGCGATTCGTAGCGGCATCGATTTCGGGCCCGCGTTGCCGCCCCTCGAGCCGAACCCGCCTCGAGACCCGAAAGGCAGCACGTTTCTCGACGCGATCATGATGGGGATCGGAGACGCGTTGCGCGCCGACCCGCGTGTGTTCGTGTTCGGCGAAGACGTCGGCGGCAGCTACGGTAACGCGTTCCTGCTGCTGCGGCCGCTGCTGCAGGAGTTCGGCTCGCGGATCCTGAATTCGCCGCTCGCGGAAGGCGCGGTCCTCGGCGGGGCGATCGGCGCCGCGCTGGCCGGACAGCGCCCCATCGCCGAGATGCAGTTCAACGACTTCGTTGCGTCGGGCTTCAATCAGCTCGTCAACAACGCGGCGAAAATCCGCTACCGGTGGGGCGGGTCGGTGCCGATCGTGGTGCGGATGCCGTGGGGTGGTCTCCGCCATGCGGGGCCGTACCACAGCCAGAACACCGAGGCGTGGTTCTACCGCACGCCCGGGCTGAAGATCGTCGTGCCCTCGACGCCGGCGGACGCGCGTGCGCTGATGGCGGCCGCGGTGGCGGATCCCGATCCCGTGCTCTATTACGAGCACATCGCGCTGTACCGCGATCCCCGGGTGAAGCAGCGGCTCGCGCCGGAGCCGCCGGACCCCGTGGCGATCGGGCGCGCCGCGCTCCGCCGCGCCGGAGACGACCTCGCGATCATCTCCTACGGCGCCTACGTGCACACCGCGCTGTCGATCGCCGAACGTCTGCAGGCCGACGGTATCGGCGCGGCGGTGCTCGATCTCCGGACGCTTGCGCCGCTCGACAAGGATGCGGTGCTGGCGGTCGCGCGTCACTGCTCGCGGGTGCTCATCGTCCACGAAGATACGCGGACCGGCAGCATCGGCGAGAGCGTCGCGGCGATCATTCAAGAGGAAGCCTTCGAGTCGCTCGACGCGCCGGTGCGGATCGTCGGCGCGCTCGATACGCCGGTGCCGTACTCGCCGCCGCTCGAGGACGTGTTCCTGCCAAGCGAGGCGGAGATCGAGCGTGCCGCGCGACTCCTCGTCGCTTATTAATCGACCCGCGTGCCTGAACTCCCCGACGTCGAGCTCTACCTCGCGGCGCTCAGACCGCGGGTGATCGGCCGTCCGATCGAGCGGGTCCGCGTCGCCACGCCATTTTTCATCCGTACCTTCGATCCGCCGGTTTCCGCGCTCGAAGGAAGAGTTGTCCGCTCGCTTCGCCGGATGGGAAAGCGCCTGGTGTGGGAGCTCGACGCGGATCTGTTCATCGTCGTGCACCTCATGATCGCCGGGCGCCTGCGCTGGCGCGAGAAAGGGGCGAAGATCCCGGGCAAGGTCGGCCTGATGGCGCTCGATTTTCCGGAGGGGACGTTAATCTTCACCGAAGCGGGATCGCGCAAGCGGGCCTCGTTCCACCTGATGAAAGGCGAGGCCGCAGTGGCGGCGATGGATCCTGGAGGCGCCGACGTGTTCTCGATGGGGCTGGCCGCCTTCAGCGCCGCGCTTCGCGCGGAGAACCACACGCTCAAGCGCGCCCTGACCGATCCGCACACGTTCAGCGGTATCGGCAACGCCTATTCCGACGAGATTCTGCACGCGGCGCAGCTCTCGCCGGTGAAGTTGACGCAGTCTTTGACCGATAGCGAGGCCGAGCGGCTGCACGCGGCGACGCAGGAGGTGCTGCGCGCGTGGTCGCAGAAGCTGATCGAGGAAACCGGCGGCGCGTTTCCGGAGAAGGTCACCGCCTTCCGCGAAGGGATGGCGGTCCACGGACGGTACCGGCAGCCCTGTCCGCGCTGCGGCGCGCCGGTTCAGCGCATCGTGCACGCCAGCAACGAAGTGAATTACTGCGCACCCTGCCAGACCGGCGGCCGGCTTCTCGCCGATCGGGCGTTGTCGCGCCTGCTCGGCGCCGACTGGCCGAAAACGCTCGAGGAGGCCGAGCGTGCCCGGCGGCGCTGATCGTTGACAACGAGAGTGACCAGACCAGGCATGAAACGCGTGCTGTCGGCCGCGTTCGAGGCGCTCGGCTACACGGTGCAGCGGAAACAACCTCCCCATTGGGTCGAGGACGCTTCCCTGGCGCAGGAGCGACTGCTGGAGGGATCGCCGGTCGGCATCGTGCTGGATGTCGGCGCACATACCGGCGACACCGTCGAGCGATACCGCGCCATGTTTCCCGGCGCGACCATTCACGCGTTCGAACCCTTTCCGGACGCGCACCGGAGACTGTCCGACCGCTTCGCGGCCGATCGATCGATCCGGCCGCACCAGGCGGCGGTCGCGGATGTCTCCGGCACGCGGCGGCTGTTCGTGAACGACGATAGCCATACCAATTCGCTGCTGCCGCTCGATCGGACGGCCGACTGGGGTCTCGGCATCGGGACGTACGGTCAGGCGGTCGACGTCAGGGCGGTCACGCTCGACGAGTTCTGCGCCGCCGAGCGGATCGATCGCATCGATCTGCTGAAGCTGGATATCCAGGGTGGCGAAGGGATGGCGCTCGACGGCGCGGCCGGCCTCCTCGCGCGCCAGGCCGTTCGCGTGATCTATCTGGAAGTGGCCTTCGCCCGGCTCTATGTCGGGCAGGCGTTTTTCTGCGACGTGACGCACACGTTGAACCGGCACGGCTATCGCGTGTTCGGCCTGTACAATCTGGTGCAGGCGAACGACGGCCTTCTCTGGGCCGACGCGATTTTCTGGCCTTCCTGATCCTGCACACCATCATGCCGCGTCTGCTCGTCACTGGTTCCTCGGGCCTCATCGGCAGCGAAGTCGTCTCGTTCTTTGCCGCAAAGAACTGGGCCGTCTTCGGCATCGACAACAACGAGCGCGCGCGGTTCTTCGGCCCTGACGGCGACACGCGGTGGAATCAGGCCCGGCTGGCGGCGGCGCACGAGACCTTCCAGCACATCGAGCTCGACATCCGCGACCGCGAGGGAGTTCAGGCGTGTATCGCGGGCGTCCGTCCCGACCTCGTCGTCCACGCCGCGGCGCAGCCGAGCCACGATCTCGCGGCGAGCCGCCCGTTCGAGGACTTCGACGTCAACGCGGTCGGCACGCTCAACCTGCTCGAAGGCGTCCGGCGCCACGCGCCCGATACGGTCTACGTGCAGCTCTCGACCAACAAGGTCTACGGCGATGCGCCGAACGAGATCCGATTGCGCGAGCTGGAGACGCGGTGGGACTACGACGACCCCGCGTTCGCCAACGGTATCGCCGAGACGTTCCGCATCGATCGATCGAAGCACTCGCTCTTCGGCGCGTCCAAGCTGGCGGGCGACATCATGGTGCAGGAGTACGGCCGCTACTTCGGGTTGAAGTGCTGCTGCCTGCGCGGCGGCTGCCTGACCGGACCGGCGCATGCGGGCGTCGAGCTGCACGGCTTCCTCAGCTATCTGGTGCGCACGAACCTCGAAGGACGGACCTACAAGGTCTACGGCTACAAGGGAAAGCAGGTCCGCGACAACATCCACGCGCTGGACGTGGCGAGGTTCATCGCCGCCTTTTACGAGAAGCCGCGATCCGCCGAGGTCTACAACATGGGCGGCGGCCGCGCCAACTCATGCTCGATTCTCGAGGCGTTCACCGCGGTCGAGCGGCTGACCGGGAAGCCGATGCGCTACGAGTACGTCGACAGCAACCGGGAAGGGGACCACATCTGCTACATCTCCGATCTGTCGAAGCTGCGCGCGCACTATCCGGAGTGGGACGTCAGGATCCCGCTGGATCAGATTTTCCGGGAGATTGTCGACGGCTGGCGGCAGCGCTCGCCCGCTTGAAACGGGCGTAGCGGAAACGCGCGCGGAGCTGCCGGGCCGCGTGCACCAGCTTGTCGCCTGGGGACAGCCGCGCGTCGGCCAGCTTCTCGCGGATCAGGCGGTGCGCGTCCACCGGCACTCCCGCGAGCAGCATCGCCTCGAGCGCGGTCGCGTACTTCACCCACCGGGAGAAGTCGGGCGCATCCAGCGCCGCCAGGAATCCGTTGTACTCGGCGAACGGACTGTCCTGCCATGTTCCCGCGTGCTGTTCGTGATAGATGCCGGGGTCGACGTAGACGACCTCCCCCTGGCCGTGGGCGCAGATGAGCGCGGCGTAGACGTTGTCCCAGCATCCCTCTCCGGCGATGTAGGGTCGAAAGCGCCACCGCTCGCGCTTCCACCAGGCCACGTCGATGGCGAACATGTCCAGCCCGAAGATCTGGACGCCGAGTTCGGCCCGCGTCGCCGGGTCCACGTCGACGCGCGAGAACGCATAGGCAGGGCGCCCGCCATCGAGGATCCGCTCGACCGCGGCGGCGGAAACCTCGATGTCGGCGTTGATGTAGGCGAAATACCGGCAGCCGGCCGCCTCGGCGGCGCCGGCCAACGCGTCGAACATCTCCGAGACGATGGGCTTGCGCAACCCGCCGGTGCCGGTGACGGTGCGCGAATCCCGGCGGAGGACGGGCAGCGTGTGAAACCCCTCTGGACGGAAGTCCTCGTCGACGAACTGGAGGTTGATCGGGATGGCTCGGTCGAGCCGCAGCAGCGCGGCGCGTGCG
>JADMIO010921840.1_pt1 | contig 13088 bp, 13 predicted proteins | sample 8958161 | NCBI WGS metagenome assembly JADMIO01 (sample SAMN16585339, study PRJNA669376) | soil metagenome | isolation source: Crop rotation soil | place: USA: Cullars Rotation, Alabama | collected 2011 | reverse complement strand
GGCCATTAGACTTCATCGTAGATTGGCGTGGTCAAACTGGTCAAGCAGCGGCTTCATCGCGCTCCATCTGTTTCAAGGCAGCGTGCGCAGCGGCGGCTTCCGCTGCTTTGATCGTCTGTCCTTCACCGCGCGTCGAACCTCCGTTCCACTTCAGCTCCACATGGAACATGCGTTTGTGGGGCGGCCCGAGTGTTTCGACAACCGTGTACTGCGGCGCCGGTTGTTTGGTCGCTTGCAGCTTCTCCTGAAGCATCGTCTTTGGATCGGCGGCCGCGGCCGCCACCGGGTCGGCCGCGCGCAGGTCCTTACCCAAAGCGTGATCCACGAATTTGCGCGCCGGCTCTAATCCACCATCGAGAAAAATCGCGCCGGTGACTGCTTCAAACACATCGGCCAGCAAAGCATTCTTGCGGCGGCCGCCGCTTTTTTCTTCGCCGCGGCCAAAGCGCAGAAAATCGCCGAGCCCCATTTGGGTCGAAGCTTTGGCCAGGGTTGGCGCGCTCACCAGACGGTGCTTCATGCGCGACAATTCGCCTTCGCTGGCGTGCGGATAAGCCCGGAAAAGATAGTCAGCAACGATCAATCCCAGCACGGAATCGCCCAGGAACTCGAGCGCTTCGTTGTGCAAGTTACGCGCGTCCTTCTGCGCGCGCGGCGAGACTTGCTCGTGCGCCCACGAACGATGCGTCATCGCCTGGGCGAGCAAACCGGCATCGCGAAAGCGATAGTCTAAAATCTGTTCGAGAGTGTCGAAATTTTCGAGCGCGGCGGTTTTCACTGAGAGTCGATTCTAGCAAAACGCCGAACGCAGCGTCGAAACGGGACGATGCATTCGGCGTGATGGCGAAATGGCCATCGATTGTTGTCTAGCCGCGCGGACGTTTGCTGCTGGCCGGGGCTGTAGTTCCGTTGGGACTGCCGGTCGTTCCGTTACCACTGGTTCCGTTAGTTGCCGGAGTAGAGGTAGGCGTCGCCGACGGCAACGAAGTCACTGGTGTCGGCACGTCCGGAATGGGCTTGGACATGACGCTCGCTACCAGCTCGTTGACTTTGGCATCGGTCGCATCCTTGTTGCGATACTTGTAAAGCTTGGAAAGCTCCGCAACGATGCTGGCCTTACCTTCCGGGGGCGCGGTGGCGGCGGCGCGGGCCATCGCGTCAATCTGATTATCAATCACGCGATTCAGGTTCTCGAGAATCACCTTGCTCTCAGGTTTTTCCGTCTTATCGGGATTCAGCGAGTCCTGATAATCCTTACTGTATTTGGCGCGCGGACCGGCTTCATAGGCGGCCGCTAGATCAAGATACAGTGACGGCATTTTCTTCAATTCAGTTTCCAGCTTCGCCACTTTCAGCAAATCGGTCAGCGCCTCGGCCGGTGCGCTTTGAAGTTTCGATTTGGCGATGGTCCAGTTCAAATAAGCGAGGGCCAAATCATGCGTGTAAGCGGTCACTGGCTTACCCGCTTCAATCAATTGAATTGCCTGCCGCGCATAACCCACTGATTCTTGCATCACGCTAGCATCGGCTAAGCCGGCAACGCCGAGAATTGTAGCCAGGTCCACGTTGTCAGGCTTCTTCGCCAGCACGTCCTTACACAGCCTCATCTCGTCGGCATATTTTTTATTCTTGATTGCTTCATCACATGCTTTGCCCGCGCCTACGTCCTTGTCCCGGTCCTCCACAAGTTTGACGAACCGCTTCATAAACGCTGCTTGTTTGTCAGCTGGATCATCAGGACAAGTGCCGAGATATTTCTTAGCTGCGTCATAGGCTACCTTCTGGGCAGGCACATCACCTTTGTAATTGTCATAAAAAGTCTTGTACCAGGCGGCCTTATTTTCTTCGTTACACTGGTCCGCTTGAGCCAAAGCGGAAGTCGCGAAGACTGCGACGACCGCAGCAAGCGCCATGAGTTTGATAATCCGTTTCATCTACTTAACTGCCTCCGATCCAATTCTTAGCTTGTACCAGGGATGCGACCTCTCGCATAAGGCACCCCGAGTGTCGGCGATTTCCTAGGATGCAACCGGCGAGCCGCTCGTTGTCGTAAGTCATCGTTCCGGGGAACTTGCGCGCGGCACAGAGCGGCAATAATCGTGCAACATTGGCAGTAGTGTCAAGCCAAAAACGTTGAACAGAAGCCGCGTCACTGGTTCGTATTAAAAATGCCGAACTCTCGCAAAATTCCTCTCGAGAGTTCGGCATTCATGCTTGTCGCAAAACCAGCCGTGTTCGTGTTCGACGCGATTACGGCTCGTTGATTTTGCGGGGCCGCCCGTCCTTCGGCTGGTTCGCCGCCGGCTTCGCGGGCGTGGTAGTTTTTTGCGCCTTCGGTTTGTTGTCGACCGGCATGACGGTCTGCTTCACTTTGCTGTTCACACCGGACGCGGGATTCGCTTTCGCATTCGTATTCGCGTCACTTGCGTCCAAAGTTTTCTCGGTCGCCTCCGCAGCTTCTTTCTCAGCCTTTTCTTCTATGGCTTTTTCTTCGGCTTGAGTTTCAGCCTTCATTTCCTGAGCTTCTTCGTCAAGTGCGACAGCCTTCTTGTCTTTACCCGTGGTTTCTTCGTCGTCGGCAGTCTTCGCTACGTCAAACTGAATTTGGGTTCCGAAGCGCGGGCTGAGAGCGCGATAAATATCGCCGGCGACTGCGGCCGGCAGATGGTTATGCGCATCAGTTCCGCGGGTGATGACGACCACCGCGAGTTTCGGATCGACCACCGGAGCATACGAAGTGAAGAGACCGAGCCAGGCGCCTTGGCCGATGCAGGTCCCGGTTTTTCCGGCGACAGTCTGTTCCGGCCGATAGGCCTTGCGACCCGAGCCGTAATTCACCGCGCCGATCATTCCCGGCAACATCCGATTCAAAGTTTCCTGACTGATGTTTATCTTCCGGCGCATCTCCGTCTTGAACTTTTCGTTCTCTTCGACGGTGCGCGGCACGTGCGGCGTCACCAGCTTGCCACCGTTCGACATAGACGAAACCAGGGTAGCCAACTGAATCGCCGTGACTTCGAAATCGTCGCCGTGGGAACTCATATGGTTTACGGCGTATCCCGATTTGAATAGCGGCACGCGTCCCGGGGACTCGTTCACGTAATTGATTCCGGTCTTTTCGCCGAGACCCAGCTCGCGCGCGTAGGAAACCATCTTGTCGAACCCGACTTCGCCGCCCACGCGTTGGAAATAGGTGTTATTGGAGTGCGCCAGCGCTTCAGTCAGGTTCAGGCTGTAGTTGCCATAGCTCACTGACTCGACAGGTTGAATGACTTTCTCGGAAATGCCGGCGACGCCGGTAACGAGTTTGATCGTCGAGCAAGGCTTGAAGCCGCGCCGCAAAGCCCACTCCTGGTTAACGACTGTGTAGACGCGTCCCGTCTTTGGATCCATCACGACCACAGTGCCGGCATGATGACCGAGCGCGTTGACGGCGGCTCTGCGAACTTCCAGGTCTTCACCGACCGTGCTGTCCTTGGCGATGTTCTCAGCCACTTCGTTCCGCATGCCTTCATCGATGGCGCGCTGACGAGCGATGGCCGCAGCGCGGGCGGCTTCGGCTCGACGACGAGCTTCTGCCAACGCACGCCTATGCGTCGAATCGAAGCGGCGCATCTCGGCCGCCAGTTCCCGTTTGCTGAGTTTGCGCCCCGAGCGTTTCTGCAGCTTCGCGATGTAAGCTGATCGTTCGCGGCCGGCTCTCGCGTTGGCGGCGCGTAGTTCGCGCTTGGACATGCGCCGTCCGCCGCCGCGTCGCGCTGACTCACGCCGCGATGCCCGTCCGCCACGTTTTGCCGCGCGGCCTGACGATTTACTTGCAGCGCGACCACGGCCTTTCTTGGCCGCGGCGTAAGTGTCTGATGTAACTGAACCAATTAGTGTGAAGAGAAGAAGAAAAGTAAACGATATGAGTCCAACCCTTGGGGAACGTCTATGATTCATTGGCAAACTCCCTCAGAAAAAAACTTATCCGACGTATACCGAAGTGGAAACGAAAACTCTTGCTTGATTTGTTCGCGTTACGAGGGGCGAGACGCGATGTCGTCCTGTGTTACCGAAAGACGTCGAAATTTCTCATCAAAATCATGCGAGTTCGAAATTCCACCGTTAACCTGAAGTGAGGCGGGACCAGCTTCCCGCGGGTAGCCTCAGCCGGGTTTGCGTTGAGACCGGCTGAACTATAACATCCGCAATAACGAAACGGCAACACGAAAATCAGCGAATCTTATACGTGATTGGCGTGTATTTTGCTGCGGCTAAATGCCCTTGTCGAAATCACTGCTGAACAGTTTTCGCGTTCGACTGCTGCTTTTACTGGCGGCTTTGCTCGTGCTCACGCTCGCCGCGCAGTATTACGTCAATTTGCGTACCGCGCGAACCAACACCCGCTTCATAAGCGATCCTCGCCGGCGTCGCGCTGGGCATCAAGGCGATCAACGGCAATAAGTACCTCGATCAAATGCAGGAGGAAGCGAAGCAGCCTTTGCTCGGCGCTCAGAATGCTCGCGTGAGCAACGTGCTGATTGTCGATGACAATGGGAATATCGAAAACAGCCTGGACAAAAATCAGAACCCGCAAATTAGTGCCGACGGTGTGACGCGCTATGTCGCCGTCAAGGACATCTCGCTGCCCCCGCTGAATAGCGCCGGGGGTCCGCTATCGGAGGATATTCCCTTACCTGAAGGCATGACTGTCGTGCCTGAGAACCGGGCCGGCGCCGCGGGAGCATTTTATTTTCCGGTCGAAACCGATAAGGGCAAACACTACGTAGTGGTCGTGCTCGACTCGGCGAATACGATGGCGATCGTCTTTCGACGTCAGGGCAGGCAAGCGTTGCTCTCAACACTCGCGGTGCTACTCGTCATGACGTGTCTTACTGCGCTGGTCGTCTGGCAATTCACGCGGCCGATTAAGTCGTTATCACTTGCGGCGCGGCGCGTTGCCGGCGGCGATTTTTCTTATCGCGTGCCGGAAATGCATCGCCGCGACGAGATGGGCGAGCTAACAGCGCTGTTCAATGAAATGACGGTCAAGTTGGCGCGCACGCGTGAACTTGAAGCGCAACTTTATAACGCCGAGAAGGCCGTGGTTGTCAGCCGCCTGGCTTCGGCAATCGCCCATGAGATTCGCAATCCGCTCAATTACATCAATCTCACGCTGGATCATTTGCAGACCAGTTTCGCGCCGGGCGATCCGGCGAAACAGGAGAAATTCGAAAGTCTCACCAAACAACTTAAATCGGAAGTGGCTCGCATCAACGATCGCATCACCGAGTTTCTTAACTATTCTCGTCCGCCCAAGTTGCATCCGGAGCCGGTGAATCTCGAGGAACTCGCGCGTGATGCGATGCGCATCTTCGAAGTCCAAACCAACGAGACGGGAGTCGATGCCCAGGTCACGACGAAAGACCGCGTTCCACAGATAACTGCCGATCCTGATTCGCTTCATTCAGCGTTGACGAATTTGATTATCAACGGGCTGCAGGCAATGGACGGAACCGGCGGCAAGATCGAAGTCGCGTTATCGAGCGATGATGGTCGCGCGCGAATCGACGTCACCGACAGCGGCCGCGGTATCGCGCCTGAAGACATTTCGAAAGTGTTCGAGCCGTACTATTCGACCAAAGAAACCGGGACCGGACTCGGCCTCGCCATCGTTAAGAAGGCAATCGAAGATCATCACGGCACGATTACGGTAAAATCGAAAGTAGGAGAAGGAACGACATTTACGATTACGCTGCCCGTGTCGCTACCCGTATCAGTACCGGGAGCGGTAACGACCGGATCGAGCGGGGGGTAGCATCTACGTGATCCCGTCGCTAACGCTCCGGGTACCGACACACAAAACACATTTGCATCATGTCACGAAAATCCATTCTTGTAGTTGACGACGAAAAACCACAGCGCGACATTCTGCACGACATCCTGACCAGCGCCGGCTACGACGTAACGTCGGCCGCGTCGGGTGAGGCAGCGATGAAATTCGCGAAGGAGCGCAGTTTCGATCTCGCGCTGACCGATTTAAAGATGACCGGCATGGACGGCATCGAGTTGTTGCAGCAACTGCTGGCACTCGATTCGTCGATCATCGTAATTCTTCTGACCGCGCACGGCACCATCGATTCCGCAAAGGAAGCGCTGCGGCGCGGCGCCTTTGATTATTTGCAGAAACCTTTCGACCGCGAACGCCTGATGGCCACGATCAAGCGCGCGCTCGGGACGCTCGATCAAATCGACGTCGAGATCATCTCAGCTTCGCCAAAAATGGAAGCGGTCAAGAAGATGATTTTGAAAGTCGCACGGTCCAATTCCACCGTCCTGATTCGCGGAGAATCCGGCACCGGCAAAGAATTGATTGCCCGCGCCATTCACAATCAATCCCCGCGATCGTCGGAGATGTTCCAGGCCGTGAACTGCGCGGCCATCAACGAAAATCTTCTCGAATCAGAGTTATTCGGCCACGAAAAAGGTTCCTTCACCGGCGCGCACGCCGATAAGAAGGGCCTGTTCGAAGTCGCCGATCGCGGGACCTTGTTCCTCGATGAAATTGCCGAACTCGATATCGGCATGCAGGCCAAGCTGCTGCGCGCCTTGCAAGAGCGGCGCATTCGACGCGTCGGCGGGACCCACGAGATGCCTATCGACGTGCGCGTCGTCGCCGCCACCAACCGCGACCTGCGGGCGATGGTCGGCGACGGCCGCTTTCGCGATGATCTGTATTATCGAATCAACGTGCTCTCGATCGACGTGCCGCCGCTGCGCGAAAGGCGCGACGACATTCCCGTGCTCATTGATTATTTCCTCAAGAAGCACACGCGTAACACTTCGCGCCTGATCAAAGGCCTGGCTCCGGAAACCAGACGGATGCTGAATGATTACGGATGGCCGGGGAACGTGCGGCAACTTGAATCGGCGATCGAACGCGCGATTCTCTTGTGCGAAGGGGACCTGATCACTCCCGAAGATATGCCGTCCGAGGTCCGTCAGGAATCACAAACCGCAGTTAGCGGTGGCTTCAAACTGCCGGCCGAAGGCATAAATTTTGAAGAAGTCGAGAAGAACCTGATTCTCCAGGCGATGGATCAGACTGACTACAACATCACGAAAGCCGCCAAGCTATTGGGCCTGACGTTCCGTACCCTGCAATACCGTTTGGAGAAGTTCGGCATTAAACGACCCGATGCGAAGGGAGATGAAGAAGAATGATCCGCGTAGGCGCTCTCATGGTTTGTCTCGGCCTGCTGATGACGCTCGCGGGTTGCAAGCAGTCGAGTGGTCCCGTAGCTTCGTCGTCACCAACGCCCAGAGACATTTCGTCATCGGATCAGGTCGTTAAGGCCTTCTCACATTTCATCCCCTCGGCCTCGCCGCCGGGCAGCGTCGAGTTGGTCATTTCGCCTGGTTACCACGTAAACGCAAATCCGGCGACCTTTCCTTATTTAATAGCCACTGAAGTACAACCTGGAAAAGTCGACGGCGTTACGATTGCCGACAAGCTCACGTACCCTCCACCGAAAATGGAGAATTTTTCTTTCGCGGAGGCGCCGCTGGCCGTGTACGAAGGCAGCGTCACCATTCCGATACCCATGAAGGCCGCGGCCGGTGCGACAGGACAGCGCACCATTCCTTTTAAGATTCGCGTCCAGGCTTGCGATACCGAGAAATGCTTTCCGCCGGCAACGCTCGATGCCGCCTTGCCAATCGATCTCAATGCAATTCCGAAATGATCGACCGCCTCTGGATTGTGCTCTCGGGTCTGTTTCTGGTGCTCGCCGCGTTCTTTGTGTGGCGGAACAATTTTTCCGCAGCGTTCGTTACTGCTGCATTGGGAGCCTGCGCCTGGTTTCTGAGTTATCGCGGCGAGATGAGAAGGAAAATCGCCGACGATTCGGCACCCGAGGATGACCCCGAAGATGATCATGAAAAGTAAACGCATCATTCCATTAGTTGTCGGTTTGATTCTCTGGCTCGCAGGTTCGGTGGTCGCGGTTCCCAACGACCAATCAGACGTGCGCGCAGCCGTGCAGCGAATTTTCGATCAGTTGAAGAATGGCGAGTACGGCTCGCTTTACGATGCGCTGCCGTCTTCAGCGCGCTCGCGCATGACGCGCGAACGACTGACGCAGGGATTAGAACAGACAAAGAACACGTTTCAACTGCAGAAGATCGAGATCGGGGCCGTGAGTGTGTCAGGCAATCTGGCCGTAGTGGATACGACGATGTACGCGCACGTTACTCCCTTCAATGCCGACGGCAAACTGGTAGTGCAACAGTATTTGATTCGCGAGGACGGCCAATGGAAAGTGGCCACCGGAGACACGGCCACGATCAATCGCTTCCTGCAAAGCAATCCCGCCTTCGCCAAGCGCTTCCCCATCAAGAAGCCGCAGGCCTTCGTCTATCAGAATAATAAGTGGGTACCACTGCCGCTGGGTTCAAGGCACTAGTGGCACAGACTTCAGTCTGTGAAATATTGTGGACAAACACAGACCAAAGTCTGTGCCGCTAACTTAGAAGCAAATCTTCAAAGGACAACTGCGCGTCGTCGGTTTGCAAATTGTGGGGCGTTGAGACGCGCGGTACGTCCAACGCTTCACGCACCGCATCGAGATGAAACCTGATGATGCGAGGAGTCAAGTGGACTGACGGGATGCGACGACGTTGCGCCAGACGACGCACGGTCGACTCGCTGACCTGCAGAATTTGGGCGAGCTGTTTGGCGGTTAGAAATTCTTCGCGGTCCGACATGATGGTGAGTTTCAGGTTTCAAGTTTCAAGTTCGCGCGAGTAACTTGAAACCTGAAACTTGAAACCAATTCTATGATTTCTTCTTGTAGGTAAGCGCAATGGCGTATCTCGCCGCCATTTCGACCTCGACGTCTTTCGAAACATGCTCCGCCTCATCGGACATTATGGTCAGACGATATTTCGCGGGCACTGGCGGCAAGCGAAAGACGAACGAGCCGGCTTCATCCGTCATGTGAGTGTCAATTTTTTCCACCCGATCATCGCTAATGATTTTCTCCAGATCGACTCGCACATCCCTAACGCTGTGGCCGGCGGCATCAAACACGCTGACATTAATCAAGGCTAACGAGCCGGGATCCACCGCCAGATATAAGCGGTCACCGAGTGGCCGCGTTTGACCGGCCTTCACCGCGACATCGTCGATGGTTCCGACCATCAACCCCGGCTTACGCAAGCGCACGCTGTAGGTTCCGGGAGTCACGCGCGAGATGACGAAATCCCCTTTCTTGTCACTCTGAACTCTGGTGACCTCGTTATCACCCTGCATTAAAATGACGGCGACGCCTGCCGGTGAACCACGCTCGACGCGGACCTTGCCTTTGATTGTGCCGGTCGTCTTGTCCTGCGCTAAAACGGGCGCGCCAAGCACCAACAAAACCACCGCCAGTATTAAAGTCTTTAAGGGATTTCTCATAAATTCAAATTCAATCATGGAAGGTATCATGAACCGCGAAGGGTAGTGAACCTGTAGTCACACCGTTGACCTGTACCCTACGAAGCAGCGGCGGTGTTGGCGGTTGCCTGGAAATAGCGCCGCCAATTTCGCGAGGGTATAATCACGTCACTCCTATGTCGCGGATTTACCAAACACCTGCGCCGTCTCCCCTGGCCGTCTTATTAATCGCGCTGCTTGCCGCGGTCTCGACGTTCGCGCAGAACCCGTCCACGCAGGAGCGTCCGCGGCGCGCGTTACCGACCGACAGCGAGCCGCAAGACGTAATCAAAGTCGATACTGACCTGGTACCGCTCGACGTAGTCGCTACCGATGCCAAAGGCAAACTGGTACGCAACCTCACCAAGGGAGATTTCAAGCTTTTCGAAGATGGTGTCGAGCGGCCGATTGCTTCCTTCAATATCGAAAAGATCGAAGGCTCGCCGCGTCCGGTCGCGATCGTTTTCGCCATTGACGTTTCCGGGAGTATGACTCCTGAGGAAGCCGCGCGAGTTGGCGAAGCGATGCGAGAATTCTCGCGCCGCCTGGCAGATCATCCTGCGAGCTTTGCCGTCATGACGTTTGGCATGCAGGTGAAGACGCTACAATCGCTGACCAGCGATCGCGAAAAACTCGAACGCGCGTTTGAACGTCTGCCACACGAACCAAACGGCATGTCGACACACGCCTATGATGCCGTCGACGATGCGGTGCGAATGCTCGTGCGTCACGCGCCCCTGACAAAACAACATCAGATGGTCAAGCGGGCCGTGGTTTTGATTACCGACGGCTTTCCGGTCGGTGACGTCGTATCTCCCGAGACCGTGATTGAACGCGCGAACGCGGCCGACACCAGTGTCTACGTCGTCACGATGCCTTCATACACGCGGGTGCTGGCTTCGACGACAATGATGCCTTTGCCAACGCCGTTAGATGTGAGTGGTTTGATTGAAAAGACTGGTGGTCGCAGCGTCTATGCCAGCGAACGCGACCTGGGGCCGCTCTTCCGCGCCATCGCCGAAGAAGTAGCCTCAGCCTACGTGATGGGCTTTTATCCTCCGGTCGCAAACCGCAAGGACGGGAAGTTTCACACGATCAAAATCGAAGGGCCGGCCGGGTTGACATTGAGGCAAAGCCGAACGGGATATAACTCAGCAAGCAGTAAGCAGTGAGCCGTAAGCAGTCCGAAAATAACTGCTCACGGTTCACTGCTCACCGCTCACTATTTAATATTCGTCCTCATCGTCGTCTTCGTCGATATCTTCTTCTTCAACAATATCCAACTCGACGGGATCGAGGCCGACGACCTCTAACTGCACTCCGCATTCTTCGCAATCAACTGTCTCGCCTTTATCAGCGTCTGTATCGACGTGGACGTCGGCTTCACATTCGGGACATGTTCCGGTCGGCACCGCTCAATACCTCCAAAGAGTTTTCCTTCAAGTGGATGAATCTAGCGGCGGGCGATATTTTTTGCAACAGTAATCGCTTCGACTATACACCGTGGTCATTCTTTCAATTGAAAAGCGAGTGTTTCAGCACATCTGCGATGGGGCAGAGTGGTTGAAGGTGGACACCATCTCCGTCCCGCCGTGGACACTGAGGGAACCCACAGCGCCGCTCGCGTACCAACAAAAATAATATGGTGGTTGACCTGACCGACTCGTGATAGCATCCGCGTTCTTCGCGAAGCTTCTTCAACGTAATACTAGGCGGCAATGCTAGAACCCCTGCAAATGCGTGCCCCTTCAAAACGCTGGTTGGCGCTGGCGGGCGTGATCTTTGTGTCTACGGCATCGCTCGCCTGGAGTTACACCCGACTTCGCCGCACCGAGAACGTTGAAGGGGCACCCGCCTCTAGAAAGCAGGGGACAGGAGTCAGGAGCCAGGGGTCAGCATTCGCTTCGTCATCGACTTCGAGTTCAAAAGCAGAGTTGCTCGATTCGGATAATGATGGGATTCCGGATGTGGTGGAGCTGCGCACTTATCAGGACCGCGATGCCTTCCGCCGCTGGTTCACGGCGATTGCCGAAAACCAGTTCTATCGAATCAGCGATCAATGGAATGAGGACCAACGCGATTGCGCGGGGCTGGCGCGGTTCGCCATCCGCGAGGCGCTGCGCCGCCACGACCGCCCATGGTTTCAGAAGATGGGGCCCGGCTATGAAACTGTCGCATCCGACGTGGGCGAATTCGATCTGGATCGAAATCCGCTCGGTGAAAAAATCTTCCGCACAGATTTTGGGTCGTTCAGTGAAAGTGATTTGCGTAACGGCCGCTTCTCAGAATTCGCCGACGGGCGATCGCTGAAGAATTTCAATAGTCAGTTCGTCACGCGCGACCGCTCCGAAGCGCAACCCGGCGATTTGCTTTTCTTCTACCAACCCTGGGTGCAGCACTTTCCCTATCACGTAATGATTTTCTTAGGACCGGCGCGGACCGCCGAGAACGGCGCCAGCGACTGGGTTGTCTATCACACTGGTTCATCGCCGACAGACAAAGGTGCAGTGAAGAAGGTCGAACTGTCCGTGCTCGATCATCATCCCGATCCCCGTTGGCGTCCCATCGAAAGCAACAAAAATTTTCTTGGGTTCTATCGTCTGAAGATTTTGCAGTGATTTCAAACGTCCTCGGGTTGATTCCCGAAGGGAGCGAATCATCGTGTCCACATCTTCCAAGGCCGGCCGCATCATCGTAACGGCCGCCGTCTATCTTGCGCTCGTGGCCTCAGTCCTGGGCTTCAACATCATTCGCTCGCGCACCGCCGCAGTGGCGACCGCCAATGCACCCGCGTCGCCGGCAACGCCCAAGGTCGAGAGCACCAAGCCTTACTTTTCGCTGACTACGAATAAGACCTACTCGCCGAGCGAGTCGACGCGGCTGTGGGCCAGCTATCAGAACATCGACTACCTGGATTTCCGCGTCTATCGAATCAAAGACCCGAACAAGTTCTTCAAGCAGCTCGACGATCCACATGAGATGGGCGAGAAAGAGAAGGAACAGATCGCCCAGGGTTACGGCGCGCGCATATCTCTGCTCGAACGCACCCATCGCCTAAAGACGTCGCTCTTCGGCTGGGTGAAGGACTACGTGCGCTCGCACCTGGCCAAAGATCACCGCGCTACTTTCAATGAAAAATATCGGAAAGAGCCGGAAGCCATTCGGACGCCGCTGAATGTCGCCGACTATGCGCGAGTGCCGCTGCTGAATCCCGATCAGAAGGTGAAGGATTGGCGCGAGCCGCTGCCCGCGCTCGAAAACGAGTACGACAGTCGCATGATCACGCTGGGCAAGATCGATCCCGGCGTCTATCTGGTCGAAGCTGTCAATGGCGATCAGCGCGCGTACTCCCTGGCCGTCGTGACCAACCTCACCATGATCGAAAAGACGAACCGTCACGGTCAGGTCGTCGTCTACGTCGTCGATCGCAAAACCGGCGCGCCCCACGAAGGCGTCAACATCGAAGTCACCAACGCGAAGAACACGCTGGCCACCGGCACGACGGACAAATCAGGTCTCTTCAAGACCGACGTGAAAGTGCCGGCGCCTCCGAAGACCGCGCCTGAGGACGTCGACCCAGCGAAAGAAACCAAGAACCCGTTTCTGATCATGGCGAAGGAGCGTGACA
>JADMIO010826491.1_pt1 | contig 13088 bp, 15 predicted proteins | sample 8958161 | NCBI WGS metagenome assembly JADMIO01 (sample SAMN16585339, study PRJNA669376) | soil metagenome | isolation source: Crop rotation soil | place: USA: Cullars Rotation, Alabama | collected 2011 | reverse complement strand
CTTTCCCAGAGGTGTCGGAAAGAGAAGATGTCATCGGATTCGTCCTCGATTTTGTAGCTTGGAGGCTACAAAGTACCAAGCACGACGCATAAAGAACAAATTCGTTGACACGACATCGCCCGGTTCGCTATGTTGCCTGTGAAGCCGCCTCAACGGTTCGCCCCAATTCTTCACTTCAGCCCCGGCAATTTAATCGAGCATCGGAGAAGCGACATGAAGAACATCCTGCTTGTTTTGTGCTGCTGTGCGGTGCTGTTATTTCAACCCGCGCGAGTAACGCCGCAAGATCAACCAATCAAACATGGCGGCAAGATCGAGACGAAGTACGACGGGTTCAACTATGAAACCGTCATGCGACTGCGCAAGATGAAAGTCAACTGTGATGGCGTGAAGGATACGTTCGTTAAGGATGCGTGCATAAGTATCGAAGTTACGTTGCACTTGCCGGGGCAGCAGCTCAATGCTGTTCACCACGTCACTCTTCAAGTCGTGTTTGAAAACAAAGACTGGATTCACTTTCATGGACCGGATCAAAGAAGCCTGTCGTTCGTGACTGACACGGAAACTCTGAAGCTCGGCCGCATGAGTCCGGTGAACACAAACGGACCCGGCTCGTGGGACACGAAAGTGGAGACGTTGGAAGCAAAGATTCCCTACGCCACATTCAAGAAGATCGCCGCCTCCCACTCCGCTCAGATGCAGGTGGGGAAAGACATCGTGGAGTTGCGCAATAACAATCTCGCCGCGTTACGAGATCTGAACAACCGTGTGCTCGCTCCGTCGACAGCGAAGAACTAAGGTTTCATGGCTGAACACACATCTGCCACAATTTGATTGCTTCAACTGGTCGCACCAGCATCAAAATCTGTAACAACAAACTATCGTGAATCCAAACAATCAAAAATGTTTCCACCAGCACGAAGACAATCAACGACCGGCGCAGTCCGAGTTTTCGCGCAATCAGAAAACCGACGAGCGCGCACATCAGGTCACCAAATGAATTCACGATCGTATCGCCCGTGTAACCAAGCGCCGCCGTTTCGGTTCGATACTTATTGATGACAAACGGCGTGTTCTCAAAAATTTCCCACGCGCCTTCGAGCAACAGCGCCAGCGAAACCTGCCAACCCGAACTCATCCGCCTGAACAACAGCGCGATTAGCCAGAAGAACAAAAACCCGTGCAGCACGTGTGTAAAACTGTACGGATCGAGCAACTGCTGCGACGTGTTTGAGCTACACGTGTCGCTGGTCCAAACCGCAAAGTGCCCGCACGTGCAAATAAATATGCGACCTTCAGCGCGCAGCAACACGACAACCAGCAGCAGGACCAGTCCGATCGCTACAATCTGGAGGAGATTAGATTTTGTTGTCATTCAGGAGAGAAATTAACATACACCAGAAAGTTATGGTGTTTGGGTGAGAAAGTCTTCGATCAGGCGGCGGTCGTTCTCTTCTTTGATGCGGGTGAACAGTTTGGTGCCTAGTTTTCGGATCGTCTGCGGCTTATCGAATGGTAGACGGTCGTACACCTGTCCGCCGCTGAAGTGGCAGGGCATGCATTTCGACTTGAAGATGGGTTTGAGTTGCGTTTCGAAATCGACTCGCGCTTTTTCGGTTGTTGAGACTGTGACAGGTGCGATGCTCTCGGTCTTTCGCGCAGGTTTCGCGATGCTGCCCGACTCGACCAGCAACAAACTCACCGCAACCATGCCGAGAATCGTTCGCATGCGCTAATGCTACGCCTATGTTTGTGAATAGTGAATGCGAAATGTGACGAACCGTTTATTCCTTGTGGTAGTTTGTCGGAGAATAGTGTAGCCCGCCGTTTTCGTATAACTGCAGGTGATCCATTGACGGAGCTTCAGTAACGCAAAGATTGTTTCCGTAGATGGTTAACTTCATGACACGCGGACTTGTGATTAAGATCGTTTGGCCTATGAGCAGACCTTTTTCATCCCGCTCTTCGGATCGCTCTGCGATCTCGGCGTTGCCCACTCTTGTTTTTAGAGCGCGTGCAGCAGCTAACGGAGAAGAAAACCTTTCACAACTCTGGGATATTCGCGTGCCATCCGACAGATCCCTGGTGTGATAATTGGCCTCTGGCCCACAAGCATCCATGCCGCCTACGATCGTGATTGGGGCCGGCCTCGTGATTCGCGGCGTTCCCACAACCGCAACCGCGTTACAACAAGTCGGGCTAACGTCGTATGGCACCAGCGACCATTGATACAGTTGCCAGCCGAGCGAAACACCGACACCGAGAGCAAATGTCAGCCCAAACATCGCGATTCTTAGGATAATCCGTCTCATGGTTAATTTGTTAGACGGTTGAAGAACGAATTAGTTCCCGTTTCTTGCGGGTCTGGTGTCAAACTTTTTGGGGCCATTACAGACCGATTGATACGCACACGACCGCCGTGGAACCAAAGCAAAATTCATCTGAAACGAATTGATTAGTTCATCATGGTTCAATGTGAATGGCGTCCGGGTCCTGTGGGAACAAAGTCAGAGGCAAGGGGCCAGTGTGACAATCCCCGGAAGTTACAAATAGAGGCGAAATGAGATCTGAGCTAAGGCTGTGGTCTTCCGCAACAAAGAGAACGTTTGCTCGTTTTGGAAATTGCGGATCATCGCTATGTAGAACAGTGCCTGACATGACGGCAGTCACGATCGACGGTGACCCTACGGTAACGTTCAGGCAATCGATTTTAACGGTCACATGAGTTTCAACGGAACTTTCAACAATGTCGAAAACTGCCCGTCCTCTCGTCTGACCATGCTTGTTCGACGCGGCTTCAAAGGAATAGCTCCACCGTTGAGTACGTTCAGTGCCACCCACATTGTGGAAAAAGAAACTGCCCTGACCGAAAGCTGAGGGACCGTGGTCCGGCACAACGGCTGAGGACGATCGAGTGGTGGCGAGAAGCGCAGCAAGGATTAGGAAAGCCAACGCGGGTAAGGAATTTCTTGTTTTCATGACGATACTCCTGGGTTGAGGTTGAAAGGTGTTGGTAGCGCATACGGGACAATCTTCGCAATTTTTTTCTGTCACGACCGGCAGAAATGCTCAGTCTCTTGCAAGTTTTTAATAGCGAGACCCTTGTCTGATCGAAATAGGTGTTCAGCGGCGGCTAAGTTCGCGCACCTTGCCGGTGGTTAAGCCTTTACCTTCAACTCTGCTTCGATTCTCGCAACCGTTGGGCCCGAAAATGTGCCGTTAGGTTCAATTTGACTATTCGGCGCGAGGACCTGTGGTGCGAACGGGTGACCTTCTATCTCCCACATGTAGCGACAGCTTTCTCATAGAACTCCTTAAGACGGTTGGCTTCAGGCGTCTTTTGAAGGTTCACGATGACGTTCTGGGTCACACAGTTGATGGCTTTATTGCTCAGCTTGTCTACTGCCGCACGCTTCTCGACCCATTGACTCACGCGGACCGGGTCTACACATTCAACGCAGTTCAATTTTGCCTCGACAGTTGCCAACGGCTCCGGCGGTTCGTTGATGTGGGCTATCCGATAGTTATAGATCGCGCGTCCAAAGTTGTCGCAAATAAAAATTGCAGACATTGAAGGATCCTTTTGGCAGTGAGCCACAGCCGCCTGCACCTCCTTCATCGCCGCATCGCTTGATTGTCGCGAGGGATTGGGCGCCACCGGCCGTTGAACTGGCTCTGGATCGTCGTCTGCTTTCGGCGTCGGTTTGGGAGCCGGCTTGTAGGTACCGGTCGGGTCGAATTTCCAGCCCGTCTCAACGACTTTGTGTGAATTGATACGCGCCCCGGAAACTCGCGCGTTAAGGATCGCTTCTGCCTCTCTGTTCGTGGCCATGATCGTGCATGTCGCTTCGACTTCAGCGTGAAACCCATAGGTCTTGTAAAGGAACTCGCTGAACGCATCGTTCCACTTTGGATTGACTTGCCCGCCTGCTGTCTTGAACACGGCACTATAGTACATCGTGACTTCGCGGGGCATAGCGCAGAATGTATAAGTAGGTATTGGTCCGGCGATGCCAATAGAGGCGCCGTCTCCCATAGGCGTTTCGGATAACGGTCCATGATTCCAATTGACTTCCACCACCCGCTTGTTCGCTTGTTGGGCCTGGACCATCAACTGTCGTTTGTTCGCTTCCGCCTTGGCAAGGGAATCGAAAAATCCACAACCGGCGCCGGCACTACTCTTGAAGTCATATTCCTCTACCAGGTAGTTTTTGAACGCCGCGCCTAGCGGCAGCGTGCTAATTTGCGACTGCGCCTTTAGATTTGCGTCGAAGATATTGCTGAAATAGACAATGGGTTGGTCCAAACTTGAGGCGCAATAGATTTTGAACGTCGCCAGGTTCGGACGAATTGTTGTGGGCGCGCTTTCAGTCAGGGCGGGAGTGATTGCAGCAGACACTACCAAAGAAGCGCACAGCAACCAGAAAATTGACTTAACGACGGTTCGTTCGGAAGTGTTTCGAGGAACCATGGATTATCTCCTCCAGGTTTGGTCATTACATTGTGCGCATCATACATTTGAGTGTTGCTAATTCTCGCAACGCCATGGAGATGGCCCAGTATCATCGCCGGTACGGAACTCCAGTTTCCTTGCGAGGTAGCAAAAAAGAAGCGTGGTAGCGCATACGGGACTCTCTTCGCAACTTTTTCCCGTCTCCACCAGCCGAAATGCTCAGTTCTTGCAACCTTTATGAGAAGGCACGCTAAGCGCAAGTCCGCTGCATGTCGTTCTTAGGCATCATCGTCGAGGTTTCGTTTCAGCCAGGCAACATCACCTTGATCCTTATCTCGACCTGATGCAATCTTATTCTTTAGCAAATCAGCCTTTGAAGGCACGAAGAGATCAATACCGTCTACCGTGATAGCCATCTTGTTCTCCCAAGCCTCATTGAACCCTATGCCATCAATACCGGTTGTAATGTCTATCCGACACGGCTGCACCCCAACTTGCACAACCATATCTGTCGCCATGAAATCTTGCTCGGACAGTCCAGAAGGTGGCGCGCCGAACTTCGCCAACGCGCTCATAACTCTATTAGCGTTATCGGAGGAATTTCTTACCCAGATGTCAATGTCGCCAGTGGCGCGAGGGAAGCCATGAGCAGCAAGGGCATAAGCGCCCACAATCATGAAATCAACCCTTGCTTCTTTTAAGCACAACAACATGTCTCTGAAGTCTTGGTTCAACATCGACAGTTTCCTTAAATGACCAAGCGTTGAGGGCCAACTGCCACATCATTCCGATCAACTCGTCCGGGGATTTATCCTGCAAGTCATCCCTCAGTTCGGTCTCATGGAGCTTGGCTTTTTTTATCACTATCTCTCTCATACAACGACTCCTCAACATTGTACAGCGAAGTGCTTTTACACGATATGAGGAAGATGCCCAACGTCTGACCAGCACTGCCAATCGCACGCAGCACACAACGTCGCTACAGGAATGGGTGCTTGATCACTGACACATTCTCAGAACTAAATTAATCCCGCTTGCGGATCCAGAGGAAAGAGTTTGGAACTCTGCCAAAAGAAAAGGCCGCCGGAGTAAATGCTAGCGGCCTTCGTCATATCGTGGTAGCGCATACGGGACTCGAACCCGTGGTCTCTGCCTTGAGAGGGCAGCGTGTTAGCCGACTACACCAATGCGCCGTAACGGAGCCGAATTATAAAAGCGCCGTGATGCGTTCTGCAAGCTCAACGCGTGAGGACTGGCAAATAAGCCTTCCACGGGCCGACGGCGTCGCCGTACTGCTTCGACATCACGCGAACGATCTGGCCGATGTGGCCGAGATCGTGGACGACCCATGCTGCAAATAGTTGGCTGAGCGTTACTGGACCAAGTTCCGGATGAAGCCCACGCTTCTCCAACAATTCAGGCGTGAGGTTTAGCTCGTCCAACTGTTGCAAACTTTTCGCACGCAACTGTGCAAACGTGTTCAAGAGTTCGTCGATCGATTTACCCTTGGACCTCTCGAACATCGCCTCGCGATTGAACGGCGTGAACGCACGGCTCTCGCCATGCTCGAGAATGATCATCGCGCGCGGAATCCAGTCCGTTTCCTCTCCGTGAATCAAATGTCCCACGACGTCATAGGGGCTCCACGTGTTCGGACCTTCGTTATTCATCAGCCAGCGTTCAGCAAGATCCTGTAGCAGCAGATTCAGAGTTGACGGAGTGCGCCGCAGTATGTCTCGCACGTCTTCGAGTTGAAGTTCCATGGTTACACTAAAAATAAACCCAAATTTGTTATACTGCACGCGCTTGAACGCTAGCTATCCCCACGAACGCGAAAACTGACAGTCGTCTATGCCAAACCACGGAGTTGTTGGCGGTCATACAACAGAAAGACTTCACCACCCCTTTTTCATTTCATCCTGCAACCGGAGCACTCTATGAAGATCGTTGTCTTGCGGGAGACACAAGAGGGTGAAGCACGCGTCGCACTCATGCCCGAGTCAGTCAAGAAACTCGTCGGGCTGGGAACCAAGGTACACGTCGAAAGCCGCGCGGGTCTGAGCGCCGCACGCACTGACGACGAGTATCGCGAAGCTGGCGCTGAAGTCTCCGCAGATCGAGAAGCGTTGCTGGCTGACGCTGACGTTCTCGCAGTCGTGAATCGACCAAGCGCCAATGATTTCGCGCGGCTGAAAAAAGGCGCCGTCGTGATCGGATTCCTGCGTCCACTCGACGAACCAGCCGCGCTCTTGCCCGCAGTCGATCGCGGCGTCACGACTTTCTCCGTCGAACTGATTCCACGCATCACGCGTGCACAGGCGATGGACGCGCTTTCGTCGATGGCGACAGTTGCCGGCTACAAGGCCGTCTTGATTGGTGCTGCGCACATCCCGCGAATGTTTCCATTACTGATGACCGCCGCCGGTACTGTGCCGCCGGCGCGCGTGCTCGTGCTCGGCGCAGGCGTTGCCGGACTGCAAGCGATCGCAACTGCGCGACGTTTGGGCGCAGTCGTCGAAGGCTACGACGTGCGCGCTGCGGCGGGGGAGCAAGTCAAATCACTCGGCGCGAAGTTTCTCGAAGTCGATCTCGGCGGGATCAAGACTGAAGATGCAGGTGGCTACGCAGTTGAACTGTCGGACGAGGCGATGAATCGCGGCCGAGCGTTGATTGCCGAACATGCGAAGACCGCAGATGTGATCATCACGACCGCGCAGGTGCCGGGCAGACGCGCGCCGTTGCTGATCACGAAAGAAGCAATCGACGGAATGAAGCGCGGCTCGATCGTCGTCGATCTTGCAGGTTCAACCGGCGGCAACTGCGCGTTAACCCAGGCTGACGCAACGGTGGAACAGGACGGCGTGACGATCGTAGCGCCCACGAACCTGGCAGCGACCGTCCCGGTCCATGCCAGCCAGCTTTACTCGCGCAATGTAACTTCGTTCCTGTCGTTGCTGATCAAAGATGGACAGTTACAGATCGACATGAAGGACGACGTAGTTGGACCATCATGCGTGACGCATAACGGCGAAGTGGTGAACCAACGCGTCGCCGCCGCACTGCAAGCTCAACCTGGCTAGGAGCAAATTGATGTCAGCAGAAACTTTAATATCCGCGCTCTACGTCTTCGCGCTCGCGGCGTTCCTGGGTTACCAGGTGATCTCGCGCGTGCCGCCGCTGCTACACACGCCACTGATGTCGGCGACGAACCTTTCCCCCGGTATCTCATTAGTCGGTTCAATCGTGACCGCGGGCGCGCGATACAACACGGTCAGCACGATTCTCGGTTTCATCGCAGTGGTTTGCTCGACTACGAACGTCGTCGGTGGTTTCGTGATCACCGATCGCATGTTGAAGATGTTCCGCCGGAAAGAGCTAGTGAAGAAAGATTGAACTTCGAACTTAGTGCTTTGTACTTAGTTAAAAACTTACAAAGTACAAAGCACTAAATACAAAGCACAAAACAGTGCGAACCTACTTCATAGAATTCAGTTACCTGCTCGCTTCAATCTCGTTCATTCTTGGATTGAAGGGCATGAGCCACCCTGAAACCGCGAAGCGCGGTATGCATCTCGCCGAGTTCGGCATGTTGATGGCCATCATCGGCACGTTGATGCATCTCGAGATCGTCACTTACACGTGGATCATCGCCGGGCTCGCGATCGGTTCCGTCGTCGGACTCGCGATGGGCGTTTGGGTGCCGATGACGGCAATGCCGCAACGAACAGCGCTCTCACACGCATTCGGCGCTTTCGCCGCAGCACTTGTCGGTATCTCAGAATTTTACAGAGAAGGCGGCCATCTCCAGAACAGATTCATGATGGGCGCGCTCGGCTTCGAAGTCATGCTGGGTGCACTGACAACTACCGGTAGCTTGCTCGCGTTCGCGAAACTGCAGGGCATGGTGCGCGGCACGCCCATGACTTACCGCGGCCAGAACATCTTCAACATGGCGCTGCTCGCGGTTACGGTCGGCATCTTCATTTATCTCATCGTTATACCAGGTTCGATGCCGTTGTTCTTCACGATGGTCGGACTCGCATTCATCTTTGGACTGTTGCTGGTGATGCCGATCGGATCGGCAGACATGCCGGTCGTGATGTCTCTGCTGAACTCTTACGCCGGTCTCGCTTCCGCGGCAACGGGTTTCGTGCTGTCAAACAAGGTGCTGATCATCGCAGGCACACTCGATGGCTTTTCGGGTTTCATACTTTCGATACTGATGTGCCGTGCGATGAATCGCTCGATGACGAACGTATTGTTTGGCGCTTTCGGAAGCGCAGCGACAGCCGCAGCCGAAGGCGAGCAACAGGGATCGATGCGCGAAGTCGGTCTCGACGACATCGCCACACAACTCGCCTACGCGAACAAAGTCGTCTTCGTGCCCGGTTACGGTCTCGCAACTGCTCAAGCGCAACACGCCGTGCGCGAACTCGCTGACGTGCTCGAGAAACGCGGCGTCACAGTTAAATATGGAATCCATCCGGTTGCAGGTCGCATGCCGGGACACATGAACGTGTTGCTTGCGGAAGCGAATGTTCCGTACTCGGCGTTATACGAACTCGAGCAGATCAATCCGGAGTTTCCGTCTACAGACGTCGCGATGGTAATCGGCGCTAACGACGTCGTGAATCCCGATGCACGCGACAATCCCACCAGTCCGATCGCAGGCATGCCGATTCTGGAAGTGGACCGCTCGAAGTCAGTCGTGGTTTTGAAGCGCGGTCAGGGCAAGGGCTTCTCGGGTCTCGAGAACCCGCTGTTTTTCAAACCGGTGACCGGCATGCTCTACGGCGATGCGAAAGACACACTGACGCGTTTGGTGCAAGCGGTACAACACGCGTAATCTAGTCCTTCGTTCTTTGTTCTTTGTGCTTTGTCTTTTGCCGGCACTAAGTACAAAGCACAAAGTATAAAGCACAATTTTACTGGAGAAATGATGCGAAGATTTTTTACCGCCCTCGTGTTGGCGAGTCTGCTCGTCACCACGTTTCCCGCAACTTACTCGCAACGCGCAGTCGACAAGTCGAAAAAGGCTGCCGCTTCTGTTTCGACTCAACGCGCCGTCGATACGATCTCGGCAAACCAACTGAGAAACTATCTGACGTTCATCGCCTCTGACGAAATGGAAGGACGCGACACGCCGTCGCGCGGTCTCGACACGACTGCGAAGTTCCTCGCGATGAATCTCGCGAGTTGGGGTTTTAAGCCTGCCGGCGATGATGGAAGTTTTTTTCAACATATCGAACTGCGTCGGGATCGCACTGATACTGGCCAAACGAAAGTCGAACTAAACGGACGTGCGTTGACGGCCGGAACTGACTACTTGCCCGCCGGCGGTTCGGGCAATGTGAGCGGCCAACTCGTTTTCGCAGGCAATGGCTGGTTTATTAAGTCGAAAGAGATTGACGCGTACAAGGGCATCGACCCCGCTGGAAAAATCGCGGTCATCGTCGGAACACCAAATACGTTCCCGCGCGGCATCGCGCGCGCTGACTACGGGAAGCAAGGCGAAGATTACATGAGCCCAACCGACTACGCGCGCAGCAAAGGTGTGGTTGGTCTGATTTACATTCCTGACTTTCAGTATCTCGCAAACTGGCAGCGCATCCGGCAACGCATTATGGAGCGTGGCTCGACGGTCGTCGCGAAGTTTCAACCACAGGCCGCTGCGTCACTGCCGACGATCGTGATTTCACCGGAGACAGCACAGGCGCTCTTCGCAGGCGAAGCACAAACCGCGGCGGGCATTTTCAATGCTTCGTACGGGAACAGCTTGCCTGGTGCGTTTGCGATGAGGGACACGAAGAAAGTGACCATGAACGTTGCGAGTAACAGCGAAGCAGTTCCGACTCAGAACGTCGTCGCAGTTTGGGAAGGCAGCGATCCGGTTTTGAAGTCTGAATACGTTGCGCTTGGCGCACACTACGATCACGTCGGCATCTGTCCTCCAGTCGGAAACGACAATATCTGCAACGGCGCCGACGACGACGGCTCGGGCACGACTGCGCTGCTCGGAATGGCGGAAGCGTTAGCTAAAGCGCCCACACGACCGAAGCGATCGGTGTTGTTTGTCTGGCATTGCGGTGAGGAGAAAGGGTTGTGGGGTTCGCGTTACTTCACTGAGTATCCGACGGTGCCGCTCAATCAGATTGTCGCGCAGATCAATATCGACATGATTGGTCGCAGCAAGAAAGAAGGCGATACGAATCCGCGCAACGCCGAACTCACCGGGCCGGATGCGGTTTACCTGATTGGCTCAACGATGATGAGCACAGAACTCGGTGAACTCGTCAACGCCGTGAACAAGTCGTTTCTGAATATCACGTTTGATACGCGTTACGACGATCCGAAGGATCCCAATCGCTTCTTCTACCGCAGCGATCATTACAACTACGCGCGCAAGGGAATTCCGATCATCTTCTTCTTCGATGGAGTTCACGAAGACTATCATCGTCCCGGCGACAGCCCTGACAAGATCGATTATCAGAAGATGGAGAAGGTCACGCGCACCGTTTACATGACGTTGTGGGAGATCGCGAATCGTCCAGTAAGACTGAAGGTTGATAAGCCGCTGTCCGCGCAGATCTCCGCCACGGATTCACGCGAATAAACAGCGGATCAGGTTTTTCTTTCAGCGATTAACTTTCGATAGGCCTCGGCGCGTGAGATTCCAAGCTCACGCGCCGCTTTCTTTAGGGCGGCGCGCTGGTCCATCCCGTCCTGCTCGAATTGATCGACTAAGGCAGCGATCGTTAACTGCGGCTTCGCGGCGCTGATGACAGTGCGATCTATCAGAACTACGATCTCGCCGCGTGGTTCTTCGTGTTCGTAGTGATCGCTGAGCTCACTCAGACGTCCACGCCGGATCTCTTCGTGAACTTTTGTCAGCTCGCGCGCAACGACAGCGTCGCGCTCGCCGAGAAGCTCGTAAGCATCTTTGAGTGTGGCGGCGAGACGATGTGGCGCCTCGTAAAAGATCAACGTGCCCGGCACAGATTGCAACTCGCTCAAGCGCGCTCGACGTGCATTCGCTCGCGGGGGTAAAAATCCTGCGAAGAAGAATTCGTCAGTCGGAAGTCCCGCTGCAATCAGCGCTGATATGAGCGCACTTGGGCCAGGTATGGGAACTATCAACACTTCATTCTCGATCGCGGCGCGAACCAGACGAAAGCCCGGATCGCTGATCGCTGGAGTGCCGGCGTCGGAAACAACTGCGATATTGCTTCCCTCCTTCAGTTGATCGATAAGCTGCTCCGCGCGTTGCTGTTCGTTGTGTTCGTGATAGCTGATGGTTTTCGTAGTGATGCCGTAATGACTGAGCAGCTTGTGCGTATGGCGCGTGTCTTCGCACGCAATCAGATCGACGTCGCGCAACACTTGTAAAGCGCGATGCGTGATGTCGGAGAGATTGCCGATGGGAGTTGCGACCAGATAGAGAGTGCCGGGCATGTCTGTCAGTATAAAAGATAAAGGCCCCGGCTTGGAGCCGAGGCCTTTGGCGGGTAAAACCAGCAGGTCAACTAGCGGAAAGTCAGGTGCGGGCGATTACTGAGGGAATGGAATTCGTCTCCACCAATCGTTGTTATTGCGGTTGTTGCGGTCGTTGCGACGATAGTCATCATTGCGACGATAGTCGTCATCGCGGCCGTAACCACCGTTGTATCTGAAACCGTAAACGTTGCTGATGTAACGCAGCTCCTGTTGGATCTGCGACCACTCTGAAGCAAGCCTGTTGTCATTCCAGCGACGTGAAACACGGTCTACCTGTTGCGCTTCCTGCAACACGCGTAGCGCTTCATCGGAACTGCGATTCAGATCGCGGCCATTGCCGACTCTCGATTTCAAATCGCCCACCGCATTGCGAAACTGATGGACTTCGTTGTTGATCTGATCTTCGCGGCGTGAGCCGTTTGCTCTGCTGCGATCGAGCGCACGATCCATGTCGCGCTCAAAGTCTTTGGCTAAACTATCGAGACGGTGTACGGAGTCGCGAAGACCGCGATCGTCGTAACGTCCATAACCACGATTATCCGGATAACGATCCTGGGGATAGCCTCCCCACTGGGCACTCGCAGCGACGGGCAAAGCCAGCGCCAAAACACCCGCTGCGAAAATTGAAAATTTCAGTGTGCGTCGGTTCGTCATTTTTCTGTAACTCTCCTCAGTAGTCACTTCTCGCGCAGATAAGTGGCAAGTGTCGTGCCTTTACAGAAATGGCGTGAAATTCATGTTGTTTCGTGAGGAATTGTCGAAAAGGTGCAGGGGTTTACGGAAATGGTTTCACGCAAAGGCGCAAAGAAAGACGCAAAGGCACTAAGAAAAACCTTTGCGTCTTTGCGGCGTGGCTTTGCGGCTTTGCGTGAAATATTAATGACGTTCGTCTAGCAGGATGGCGATGTGGCGCCTCATGTGAGACTCGTGCAGGGACGGGTGTTTGAGCGACTTCCAGACCGGCCTCCCCTTCGAGGATTTTGTGAGTAACAACTCTTCATTCGCAGTCTTCAATCCGAGATGCCGAATGTTCGCACACGCAAGACCACCGCCTCTCACAAAGCCATCGCGCGGTACACGCGGCCACTTTCCAGCACAGTGGGATCCGAAGCTTGGAATTCACGTGACTTGAAGTCGCGGC
>JADMIO010634690.1_pt1 | contig 13089 bp, 12 predicted proteins | sample 8958161 | NCBI WGS metagenome assembly JADMIO01 (sample SAMN16585339, study PRJNA669376) | soil metagenome | isolation source: Crop rotation soil | place: USA: Cullars Rotation, Alabama | collected 2011 | reverse complement strand
AGCGATTTCGTTATGGCAAAGATGGAATGCTAGACTTTGCGCGAACCCACGACACCGGTTTTCTTCCTCATCAATCGGCCGCAGTTGAGTATGGTGCTCCTGAACTAAAAGGCAGCTATTCGGTTCACGACGAGTACGAACTGCTCAAAGATTTTCATCCAGACGTCAAATATGTGGAAGGTGACGATGCCAGCAAAATTTTCAGGCCGGTCAGTGCAGCGATGGTGCTTCCTAATGAAGGCAGCGTCAATCCGGGCAAACTTCTCGACGCGCTAGGTGATTCGGCCGCCCAAGAAAACGTGCGCATCTTCGAGAACTCCGACGCGATCTCTATCCGGCTTCCTGGCAACAATGCACAAAGAGTGGAAGTGCATACTGCATACGGATCGGTAAAAACGAATAACATTGTTTTTGCGACCGGCGGAGTGGTTACACCTTTTGAATATTTGGCGCCTCACTTGAATCCGCTGCAGGCGCATGCAAGTCTGATTGAGACTGCAATTCCAACGCACGGAAATGTGTTCGACAACGGGGCTCCTAAATTCAACTATTACGCCGCGCTGTCAGAACCGAATCGAAAATTGTTTGGCGGCGCCGCACAGTTCCTGGATACAGAGCCGGCCCTGGCTCATGCGTCGGCTCTAAGACGCAGCATGAGGGCTCTATTTCCTGACGGTCGCATTCTGCATCAGTGGAATGGACTGATCTTCAGCACTACAGACGGCATGCCGATCGCCGAACGTCACAGACAACTTCCAAATCTCATCGCCATTACCGGACTCGGTGGCATTGGTAACGTCAATGCAGAATCAATGGCGCACGAAGCAGGGCAGTTGGTAGATCCGACGAAGACAAGCTTTTTCTCAGCCGACCGTTTTGCAACAAGTTCGTAGAGATCAAGGTCAAACCGGAATTAAGTGAACGCGGCATTGAGTCTTCATTTGATCACCTTGCAATCTGGTCGCTTCTGCTTAAAAGCGGCAAGAGCGCGTTCGGTCAAATTGGGACAACGTTGTACAACGATACATTTCAATGTCTTACACTTGGCTAGCACATTCAGTGCATCGTCTGATATGTCAGTACCATCTACATGCACGGTATCGATTCGCGAATTAATGAATTCTGCAAGACTTCGATTCGATATTTTCAGTCCAGAAAGGGCGATATTCTCTAACTGAGGAAATTTCCTGAAGATGCTGCAGTCAAGACCGTTCAAGGATTTACAGTTACGCAGAGTCAGGTAGTGCAAGTTAGGCAGATTCGCAAGACTTGCTACCTGCGCGGCAGTAACGTTGTGTGCCCCGTCCAACTCCAAATTTCCTAAGTGCTGGCATAACTTCAGATTTTCCAGCGCATTCGCTCCTATAACTGCATCATCAAGAAAGAGGTCAGTTAGCTCGGGAAATCTCCCCAGCTCAGCGGCTCCTTCAGCAGAAAGCGTATTGGTGCCAAAATATAGCACGCGCAACCCCGGCAGTCTGTGCAGATTGAAAATAGCCTGGCTAGAGAGGTGATTACCTGAGAGGTCAAGCCGACGCAGTCGCGTGAGGTTGCTCAATTGTTTGACACAAGTGTCATCAATCTTCGTGGTTCCGAGTCCGAGCGCTTCAAGACCTTTCATATGATGAATCTCTTCGCATGCTCGATCATTGGCATCTGAGAATTTCAAATCCAAATTCTTCAACGGCAGGTGGATGAGATGAGCAAGACCAGGACCTTTTAACTCAGCGTTCTGCAGGTTGAGAGTTTCTGTCGCCTGCACATTGTCAAACTCGCTCAGAACCTCATCGTTGACTTTCAACAGAGCCAATTTGAGTTCTTTGGAGTTGGCGTTATCTTGTATCGTCTTGCGCACCTCGTTCTCTGACCATTCAATGCGACTGAGGGGACTAGCCTCAAGCTTGATTTCAGACTTTCGCTTTGTTGCCCAAGTTAGCCCCACTATCCCCACTAGCGCAAGCACGATAGCAAAGGATAGCCAGAAAATTTTCTCCTTCAACTTCTTGGATCGAAGAGCAATCTCGTCGGCAGTTGGAGTGTGGGCCGGCTGATCGAAGCCGGCTTTAGCGACGGAAAGAGCAGACTCCAATTCTTCCATTGATTGAAATCTATCCTCTGGATTCTTGCTCAGCGATTTTTGTACAATCTGCTCGAGATTGGCTGAAACAGCTTTGTCTCCAATTACATCGCACATAGGCGATGGGCTATCGTTCAATTGGCTGGTCAAAATCGCTATTGGAGTTGGCCCCGAGAATGGTGGCACACCAGTCAATGTTTCATACATGACACAGCCTAGAGAGTAAATGTCAGAGCGCTGATCGAGCGGTTTTCCCAAAGCTTGTTCCGGGCTCATATAAGCTGGGCTGCCTAGCATCTCTCCGGTTTTAGTAACCTGAGGTTGCCCTGATAGCGACTGGTCAATGACTTTTGCAATACCGAAATCAACGATTTTGACTGTCAGCCTGCCATCATCACTTCGCAGCAACATTATGTTGCTCGGTTTGATATCCCTATGACAAACACCTCGTTCATGAGCGTGCGCAAGAGCGGCTGCTATGGCCAAAAAGATACTCAGACTCTGCATTTCCGAGCAGGGTCCGTGCCATGCTAAGTGTTGAGAGAGAGGATTGGCATCGATGTAGTCCAACACCATGTAAGGCTGCCCGGTCGCCGTAACACCATAGTCGCGAATGCCAACGATATTGGGGTGGCTCAAAAGGCTGAGAGCATTTGCTTCCTGGGCGAACCTCTTAACTCCGGCTTCGTCCAATCTAGTTACATTCAGCATCTTGATCGCCACCAAAATATCGAGGGTCGTATGGCGAGCTTTGTAGATCACGCCCATGCCACCAGAGCCAATCTCCTCAATCACTTCGTATTGTGCCGGCAACGCAGACTCTTGCTCTAAACTTGTGCCCAGAACAGTTTTGTCATTAGGGCAGATTGAAATTCCAACAGCGACGGTGGCACCACATGTGGGGCACACAACAGTTTCTGAAATCTCAGGAGATTTCAACATGGATTTCTGCGCTTTTTGTAATTCGTTTTGATCCATGGTTAGGGGAAAGAACCGGTATTACATTGATATTCCCGAATCTCACAAAACGTCAACGGAACGCTCAGAGGCTCATCTGACGATGACGCGGCAATCTGGCCGCTTGCGCTTAAAAGCTTCAACATCCCGGACCGTCAGATTAGCACAATCCCTCACATCCACCTTTTTCAAGCGCTTATTGTCGACAAGCGCCTCGAGTCCTTTGCCTGAAATTTCGCTGCCGTAAAGCTTGATCTCATTGATTTGCGAACCCTTGAGTTTTGCCAGACTACTGTCAGACACCTTGATCTCGCCAAGATCGAGCATAATTAAGTGAGGAAACCTCCTAAAAATACTGCAGTCAAGTCCATCTAATGAACTGCAGCCCGGAAGAACAAGCTGCTGCAGTTGAGGCACTGCCGCCAAGCTTCGCAGTTGAGCGGCAGTGACATTCTTATTCGTTATGTCCAGAAGTTTCAATTTTTTGCAGCCTTTCAAATTTTCGATGACACCTTTTTCCAACAAAGAGTTAGTCAGGTAAAATTCCTCCAGTTCCGGAAACTTCCCGAGCTCAGCTGCACCTTCAGCTGAAAGCGAATTGCCAGGGAAATAGAGCACTCGAAGATGTGGCAATCGGTGCAAATTGAAAATGGACTGGCTGGTGAGGTCATCGGAGGAGAGATCTAGAAGGGTTAGGGCCTTGAGACCGCTCAGCTTTTCGACACCGACGTCGCTAATGCGAGTATTTGCCAGGCACAAATGTTGGAGGTTCTTCATAGAATGAATTTCCGAACACGCAGCATCACGAACCTCGGAGTATTTCAAATCCAACTTTTTCAATGGCAGATGAATCAGGTGTGCTAATCCGCCGCCCTCAACATCTGCATACCGCATCACAATTGATTCTGTATTGTGAACGGTGTCAAAGCCGCTGAGGGACTGATCACGGGTGCCTACATTGAGGATAATCTCGGTCTTTTTGGCAGCCTCCCGCTTGATGAAGTCTCGTGCCTCATCGTCTGAAACTTCAACCATGCACGAAGGCATAGAAACTTTATTGCGCGCCACTTTTTCGCGCACATTGATCCAACATATACCACCCACTACTAATCCCAGAAAAAGAGCCAGACATAATCGCCACAAAAGCTGTTCTTTACGCCTTTTGGTTTGGTAGGCGATTTCTGCAGCAGTTGGTGCTACCGCCGGCAAATCATTTCCGCTCTTGGTGATCTTCAAAACAGATTCCAACTCACTCATTGTTTGAAATCTGGCGTCTGGATCTTTGCTCAGTGCCTTTTGGATAATTTGCTCGAGGTTGGCTGAAACAGCCTTTCCCAGCATGGACTCACGAAGAGGTAAGGGGCTTTCATTAATGACACTGGTTAGTATCGAAATTGGAGTGCTGCCCGTAAAGGGCGGCGCTCCCGTCAAAGATTCATACATAACACAAGCGAGCGAGTAGATGTCAGAGCGCTGATCGAGCGGCTTTCCTAAGGCCTGCTCTGGGCTCATATAGGCAGGGCTGCCTAATATCTCTCCAGTTTTAGTGACCTGCGGCTTTTCAGCCAGCGAAGGGTCAATAACTTTTGCGATGCCAAAATCGACAATCTTAATCGACAGCGCTTCATCTTCTTTCAGCACCATGATGTTGCTGGGCTTAATGTCTCGATGCAACACGCCCCGCTCGTGAGCATGAGCCAGAGCCTCTGCAGCCATCAAGAAAATATCCAAACACTCCGCCTCCGAACATGGTCCGTTCCAGGCTAAGTGCTGTTCGAGCGTCAGGGCGTCGATGTAATCGAGCACCATGTAAGGCTGCCCCGTTGCAGTGACACCATAATCACGAATGCTGACGATATTCGGGTGCTCAAGTCGGCTAAGCGCTTTAGCTTCCTGCTCAAACCGCAGCATGGCGGCCTGGTCCAACTTGCTCGTGGTCAACATCTTTATCGCCACCAAAATGCCCAGGCTCAGATGGCGAGCTTTATAAATGACGCCCATGCCGCCGGCACCGATCTCTTCGATGACCTCGTACCGCGTAGGCAATTGAATCGTCGATTCTAAACTAGTGCCCAACACAGTTTTGTCATTAGGGCAGATTGAAATATTAGCGCCGACCTTGACACCACATGTGGGGCAAACGACTTTTTCCGAAATCTCAGGAGATTTCAAAATAGACTTCTGCGCTTCTTGTAATTCGTTTGGATCCATGGTGGTCTACCCAAAGGACCTTCACTGCTAATATTCCCGAATTCAGGCAACTTCAAAATCCAATGAAATTTCCCTTTAAGAGCAGATGTGGTACATCTATACCATGAACTTTCAACCAGCTTATCTAGCTCTTTATGAAACTGGCGAACTGCAACGCCGTGCAGCTGCCGCTGTGGCGATGTTGGAGTCTTGCCAGGTCTGCCCACGTGACTGTAAAGTCAATCGATTGGAAGACAAGACGGCGGTTTGCAAAACCGGAAGACTAGCCCAGGTCGCCAGCCACTTCCCGCACTTTGGTGAAGAGGATTGTTTGCGCGGCGTGAACGGATCTGGCACCATCTTTTTTGCCATGTGTAATCTCCGCTGCGTCTTTTGTCAGAACTACGACATCAGTCAGGCGAATAAGGGTTTAGAAGTGACGCCGCAAGAGTTGGCCCGAATGATGATCGAGTTGCAAAACCGCGGATGCCATAACATCAATTTCGTCACTCCTGAGCATGTCGTTCCCCAAATTGTAGAATCACTTCCCTATGCAATTGAGCTTGGTCTGCGCTTGCCACTTGTGTACAACACAAGCGCATATGATTCGCTAGAAAGCTTGCACTTGCTGGATGGCATCGTCGATGTGTATATGCCTGACTTCAAATTTTGGGACGATAAAATCGCCTTCCAATACGTCAAAGCAAAAGACTATTGCCAATCAGCGCGCGTGGCGATCAAAGAAATGCACAGGCAGGTTGGCGATCTGGTTTGCGATCGGCAGGGAATGGCCGTGCGAGGGCTGATGATTCGACATCTCGTCATGCCTGGTGGCATCGCTGGCACCAATGAAATCTCTCGTTTTATTGCCGAAGAAATTTCACCAAACACATATGTAAACTTAATGGCTCAATACTATCCGGCCGGAAAAGTTGATGAAGATGCTTACCCCGAGATCAATCGCCACATAACTAAGGATGAATATCAGCTCGCCATCGCCGCGGCGCGGGAAGCCGGACTCAATCGTCTGGATCCGCGAGAACTAGACAACCATCGCTGGAGCGTTCTGACGTAGATGAATTCGATCCACTTCTCACAAGAGACAAGAAATCAGCAGATCCATTAATGAAAGGACTTCTAAATGGCTGAAACTGATGAACTTGAAAGGCGAATAAAGCATGCCCAAGACCTAATAGAAATCATTTCAAAGATGCCTGTAGCTTTGATCCTAACCACCCAGGGTGGGTTCATTGAGCGAATCAATCCCCGCACTGAAACACTTTTTGGCTACCGTGCAGAGGAAATCGTCGGAAGACACCTGGCCTGCTTCTTTCTTGGATGGAGCGAGAAGTCGGCAAACGACACAACCAATTTAATGGCGAATCTGAAACAACACTGCCTTGAAAGCCCCTGCGACACCAAAATGCAGAAAAGGGACGGGACTGAAATTTCCGTTGAGATTATCTCATCGGAGCTTGTCACTTCAGATGGAGATCGAGTGCTCTTCTGCGTTCTTGGCACCAGCAATCGTCAAGTTTTCGGAATTTGACCGCTGTTGAACCGATAAGCCTCGCCAAGCCTTTGCGGCACCTTTGTGACAGTTCGGTGACACGTAATCTCCCCATTCACAGCGGCGGCTCGATTTTGGTACAACTGGGATGCGTCTAATAAACCCACAAATGCAGCGCCCCCCTGCAGGAGAGTACACCATGGCTAATCACCAAGACGGCGTCATTGAAGCAGCCCGCAAGATAGACAATGCTCTAAATGACCACGTTGATAACCGTGCTGCCGGCCTCGCCGAAGTAAACAACTATTTGATTCAAAATCCGACACTGGTATCTGATTCAGAAAGAGCAAAGGCGCTCTCGCAACAACTGGCAAGCCGTGGCGATTTGCCCGACACGTTGATTGGTGAATTCACAAAGTCTGCCGCCGACAGAGCCAATGATCCTCTGGCGAAACTGTTGCCACAAGATGCGCTCGGCAAGAATGAATCCGAAATTCAAAAGAATGCTAAAGCTCTTGCCGAAGGGCAAGCAGCCAAAGAAGCGCTCACTGCCTTCACTCCCGATGAATGGAACAAGATGTTTAAGAATGGCAGTGCAAGCCATGATGACGTGAAAAAGGCACTGAATGATCAGAGTTTGAATTTGAACACAGATCAAGTAAAAGCACTGACTGATCTCGATGCCAACTTCGATGCCCTGCGCTACAGCGGCTGGCACTTCTGGAGCGACCGGCACAATGTAACCCGCGATCGTTTGCAAGAAGATCTGGATAAGAAAGACGATGGACTTCGAGGGAAAGAAGTGAAAGCAGTGGAGGCACTGACCACTCAAGCCCAACAACAAGCTAAAGATGGAACGGTGACAGTGAATGTGGAAAGCGGTGAAGGCTGGCAAAACGTTGCGGCCAAGGCGCTTGGCTACGACATTCGTTTGAGAACGCAAGACGATTGGAAAGCCGTGCCACAAATGGACATCAACAAAATTTATGGACTGGCTAATTATTTCGCCAACGACTACGCTAGCAAGCACCGCGATACGATGCTGCACGCTGGCAAGAGGGAGTTGAAGGTGCCGGAGAACTTCCAGACCACTTAATGACTGAGATCGAGCATTGAAGGTGGATTTTTATTTCCATCGATGATCTTGATGGTGGAATATGAACTGGTGACCAGTCCAGTGCGAGTGTCGACTGAGACAATCCATGACTTAACGTGCGCTCTGTCAGTGACATTGTAGTCACCAAATTCCATTTCCCCTCCGGTCATGGTTGCTTTGATTAGTGCGCCTTCTTGGCGCATAGCCACCGGTGTCAGAACAACGAAACCTTTGGTATTGTGACAGTTCTTCCACCAGAGAAACTCAACAAACCTTCGCACATTATCGAGATCAGGTCTTATCTTCAATACGCCCAACTGAACATTGCTCGACGGCAAATAACTATCAAATTTTTCACCGCTCGACTGAAAGTAATCCGAGCGCCAGACTCTGTAGTAGGTGTAGTAGTCGTAAGTATCATTGCGATCATGAGTAACGAATTGAAAGAATCGATCCGTAGTGCTTCGAGCAGATATCTGTGCTCGCTCAACGGGAACGCCATTTAGCTTCACCCATTGCTGGGTCAGCTTGAACGCCTCCTCAACCGTCTGCGCAGATGCTTCCTTTTTTAGTCCATGTTGATCTTTTGGAAGAGTTATCCAACACACCTCAATAGATTCTTTTGGACTTTTCGGTTCCGGCTCAGAATAAAACCCTGGCGTCACCTGAGGACCCTTGTAGATTCTCTTTAAAATCTCAGCATCTGACATCGTCAGCGGAGCCCCCAGTGCCGAAGAGAGACTCGACAAGATCGAGATGACAATGAATAGGCGATGAATACGCATATTCTTAACTTCCCCCGGTTTGAGTGTAGTTGGCCATTCCATAAAACGGGGTGATATTAGTGAAGGTGTCAACATCTTTGATGATAGCCTGTGGAATCAGTTGCACTGAATCCGGCGGAGCAATGTTCATCTTCTTGATCGCCGTGCCGATGGCGAGAAGCTCAATGACGCCACCACCGAAATCGTAGACATAAGTTTTGACACCGACAACATCATCGGCGCCACAACTGGCAGCATCCTCGGCAATCATTGCTAACGCGCGCACGCGAGCTTGATAGATCATATAGGTCAGCTCTTTGATCTCCCCACGCACAAAACTCTTGAACATGGCTTTGACACCGCCGGCAAAACCGACCGAAAATACCGACACACCCAAAACGAGCTTAATTGGGCAGTAGCCGGAATGGATCACATTCCACATTTCCTCATTGGTCAGGTCACTTGTGATCGGCCTGTCATTATATTCTTTGGGAAGATTGGGATTGTGCGAGGCAGTTCCAGTCATCAACATTTCTTGCATGCCGCTAATCGGTGAGATCAGCGTTTGAATGCCGAGCACCGCATTGGCACCCGCTTCTCTGGCTTCAGTGGAGATGCGCTCCAGGGCAAGATGCCTTGTCTTGTTGAGCATGCCTGAGAATTCAATCACTTCTCCGCTCTTGAAACTTCGAATCGTGCCCATGATACCGCCGCCGACACCAATAGAATAAGCAACATTGCCAAAAACAAATTGCACTGGCTCAAAGCCACAGTCCATTTGACAATAAAGCTCCTGCCCATTAGCCGACGTAGAAAACAAGTGATCGCCCAGGGGTGGATCGCCTTTGGCGCGATGCACAGTCGAACCGATCGACAAGTACTCGATGTTGGCGCTGTGAAAAATCAGTTGACTAGTCACGCCTGTGACACCAACACCGACATGCCTACGCGCCTCCTCGACCATACGCATGTAAGCCAGGGCTCGTCCTTCTCTGACCAGCTCGGTGATCTCGTGAACCTCGCCTCCGCCAACGGTTTTGAGTGCCGAGGAGACGCCACCGACAAAGCCCAGGGCAAAGACGCTGTTTCCAATTACCAGGTTGCCCGGCTCCAGACCTTTCTGTTTGAGGCAATAGAGTTCGTTGCCAGAGAGTCCCGTAATAATCGCCATATTCTTCTCCTGTGCGCTCTTTAAGTTATGGCACAGGTTTCGCATTACGGCTGAAATCAAAGTCCATCTTCATTTTCACTGACGCTGGGCTTCCTGCTGGCAGTGCGCCAAAAGGCGCTGCTGTTCGAACTGCAGTCAAGACACCTTCGTCGGCTTCAGGCATGCCGGTTGAGTCTTTTAATTCCACGTTTTTGATGGTGCCATCCTGATTGATAGTGAAGATCGCCACAGCTTTCTTGCCAATATTTAGTGCGGACTCAGGCGCGTGCCAGTGAGCTCGGATCATCTTCTGCGCACGCACAGTGTACTGCTCTAGATTGGCTACCGGAACGGCAGGGTTGCGCTGCATTGCATTCAGGTTATTCTGCGTCGTTTGGTTGTTCGGGTCGTAGTCTAGGGACTTTTGAAACAGTGTGGCAGCTAGTGCAGGATCTGACTTTGCTGCCGCCAATCCTTGATTGTTGTAAGTCTTGGCTAGATTTTTTCGAGCCATATCGTAGGTAGGATCAATACCAAGTGCAGCCTGAAACTTCTCCTCGGCAAGCTTGAAGTCTCCCGATAAAAGCGCAGTCACACCCTCGTTGTTAAGGGCGATTGCAGGCTTAGGAGTAGCATCTGACCAGGAAGGTGGGCTCCAACAAGCAAAAGTCGTGATGATAGTTGCCAGGCCAATCCCTAGCCGGAGACCGAATGCAGCTTGATGGTTGGATCTCATTTTTGCTAATCCTAAAGATGTGGATGTATCGACAGATATTTTTACCACAGAGTTTGCCTGGCGCGATTGTCCCAGGCACGATCATATTCCTCACCGCCGACACAGTTGTCGCTGAGGTCCGCGAGAATCTGACCGGCGCTAGGCAAGCTCTTTGGATCTACGAATTTTTCCGGATTCCATAGATTCGATCGAACAATGGCCCGAGCGCATTGAAAGTATATTGATTCGACTGCGATGACGATCACCGATCGTGGTGCTTTTCCTTCCATGACAAAAGAACTGAGGAGATCGGCATCGATGCTTAAATAAGCGCGTCCATTCACACGCAGCGTATTGCCCACACCGGGGATCATGAAGAGCAGGGCAACGCGCGGATCAACAACAATGTTTCGCAGCGAATCAACGCGGTTGTTGCCACGCCGGTCAGGCAGCATCAAAGTTTGATCGTCTAACAAACGCACAAAACCCGGAGCGTCACCACGAGGCGAACAATCCAAGCCATCAGGTCCGCTTGTGGCCAAAACGGCGAAAGGAGAAGCCTCGATCAAGGCTCGATATTGGGCGGTGACGCGGCTCACTTCTTTCACTAAAGAAGTCTGCCCGGGCAGTCCATAAATGGACTCCAACTCTTGCAACGTAGTGATGGTCGACATAACTCACATCCAATGGGTGCCTGGAGTGTTTAACACACCTGATGATCCCAGTCAAGATTAGCGTTTTTGAGTGACATTTCCTCAATCCACAGATAAACTCAGCGATATGATCCTGTTTATCAATGGACCTTTTGGAATTGGCAAGACAACAGCAGCGAAGCTGGTTGTTTCGAAAATCGAGCGGGCGGTGCTTTTCGATCCAGAAATCATCGGCAATTTGCTTTTCTGTCTGCTTAAGAAAGTGCAGCCCGTCGGTGATTTCCAGGAATATTCACTTTGGCCTATGCTGACGGTTTTGACGGCACGCGTTTTGGTGCTAGGGCGTCCGGTGATCATACCGATGACCATCGCCAACAAATCCCGATGGGAATACATAACGAAAGAGCTTCGGCGTGTCGATGGAGAGTTGATGTGCGTGCGCCTCGTGTGCTCGGAGCAGACCTTGAGAGAGCGCATAATGGCTCGACCGGAAGCAGAAGGTAACCACGAATGGTGCCTTACGCATATTCAAGAAGGCCTGGCACTAATGGCAGATGACGCCTTTGGTCAGGCAATTGACACTGAGGGTAGAACGCCTACAGAAATTACAGATGCCCTCGTCTCCGTTTTCTTGACGCGCAAACGGTAACCTCTCACACTGCGGAGCGGATCCTCGCCGACAGCACGCTACTCGACAACATGCAGACTGATATCCAACTTTTTCGCCAGGTCCTTGACCCTCTTTACGACATCAGCAGGCGGCAGTGAGAGTTCGCATGGGTCACTGAGGTTTGGCGCTTTGGCTCTCTCCCAGGTCACCCACTCGGCTGGTTTTAATTCGGCAAGCGATGTCTCTAGTTGCTCTAGAGTTTTGACACTTTTTTCGTCCTTCACTTCAGAACAGAACTTGGTGCGATTGGTTCCCACAAGCAGGGAATAGCGCCACTTAGAGCCGTCTTTCCAGCTATAGAGTTCCCAGCCTTTGAACGATTGTCGTTTCTCGGGCGCATCGGCAGCGTGAGCCATGATTGGCACTAAAACACTTGTTAGCGCGATTAAGGCGATTCGCAAATTCATGGTGCAGCTCCAAGCTATCGGCTACGTGGATTATATATTGACTCGGATTATGGCTGCTCGCTCCAGCCTCCTTTACAATTCCTTTAAAAAATTGCCCTGAAAATACATCACTACTTAACGACCATCGGGTTTGATGGTTAGTATGAAAAAAGTCTTTGGCAAAACTAGCTATATCAACTACCGATACAATTCGGAAGCCGCATTTGAGGAATTCAAATTGGCAATCCTGATTCTGTTGATACTGTTTGCTGGACTGATGACTGTCTCTGTCCTTCTAGTGACGTCATCTGACAGCCTAGAAATCTCAAAGCTTCACGATCTCATCGATTGAATATTTTGCTTGCCTAGTTCCAAATTCCACAGACCAGAATGGAGAAACACAATGAAACTAATTAGGACAATGGCCGCCACTTTGTTTTTGGCGGGTAGCTTGCTGGCAGTTCCAGCATTTGCTTTGGACAATGGCACTGCATCTGATACCACTGTGGCTAGTGCGCCGATCAATTCGACATTGCTGAGCGATAAAGACGGTGGTCCCGGCGGTCCTGGCGGACCAGGCGGGGAACACCACGGCTGGAGACACAAACCCTTTATGTCTGACGAACAGCTCGAGAAGTTTGCTTCTTTGAAGAATCAATATATCGACAGCACAACCTCGCTGCGGAACCAAGCCGGATCGCTGAAACGACAGTTGCTAACGGCAATGGCCAAGCCTGACGTCAGCCGCACTGAAGTGCTTGCACTGCAAACCCAGATCAATACCGTGAAAGGTGATTTGGCGACGAAGCGCATGAGCTTTAAATTGGATGCCTTGAACCTGATGACACCTGAACAGAAAGAACACTTCCGCCACCATATGCTCATGGCTAGCGCCTTCGGTGGACATCACAGACATCATGG
>JADMIO011367293.1_pt1 | contig 13090 bp, 13 predicted proteins | sample 8958161 | NCBI WGS metagenome assembly JADMIO01 (sample SAMN16585339, study PRJNA669376) | soil metagenome | isolation source: Crop rotation soil | place: USA: Cullars Rotation, Alabama | collected 2011 | reverse complement strand
GCCGCCGCCGGAGATCCCGCTCGCCGAGGCCGCCCTGCCCGCCGCGGCGCAGCGGTTCTACGCCGAGACCAAGCGGGTCTCCAATGCGCGGGCCAAGGCCGAGCTCGGCTGGCGGCCGGCCTATCCGACCTATCGCGAGGGGCTGGCGGCGGTGCTCGCCGCGGGGGGATAGCTAGCCCTTATGGATCGGGTCGATCCAGGCGACTTCCTCCGGCGGCTCGGCGGGCGCGATGTCGAGGTTGACGACCACGGCTTCGGAATCGCTGCGGACCAGCACGCACTCCAGGGTCTCATTGGTGGAGGCGTTGATCTCCTGGTGCGGCACGAACGGCGGCACGTAGATGAAGTCGCCGGGGCCGGCCTCGGCGGTATATTCGAGGCTCTCACCCCAGCGCATGCGGGCGCGGCCACGGACCACGTAGATGACGCTTTCCAGCTCGCCGTGATGGTGGGCGCCGGTCTTGGCGTTGGCGTGGATGTGCACGGTGCCGGCCCAGATCTTCTGGGCGCCGACCCGGGCGAAGTTGATCGCCGCGGCGCGGTTCATGCCGGGCGTCTGGGCGGTGTTGGTGTCGAGCTGGTCGGCGTGGATGACGCGCACCCCGTCGTGCTTCCAGGCCCCGTCGATTCCGGACATCGCGCGCCTCCATTGGCTCCGCAAAGCGGCGCCTCTATAGAACTCTCGTAACCGCAGCCTAGCGAGGAAACCCTGTGAACGGCAACGTCCGCGATCCCCTGGTCGAACGTCTGCTTGGGCCCGGCAAGGCCTATGAGATCGAAGAGGTGGAGGTCTTCGGACGGACCCAGCAGGTGTTCAAGGGCAAGCCGCGGAACCTGGCCGGGATCTTCCGCAAGGCGATGACCTTCGGGCCCAACCGGATGATCGTCGAGGGCGGCGTGACGCTGACCTACGACGAGGCGTTCGCGAAGGCGGCCAGCCTGTCGAAGGCGCTGCGGGAAGACTATGGCGTGACGCGCGGGACCATGGTGGCGCTGGTGATGGCCAACCGCGCCGAGTGGATCCTCAGCCTGATCGCGGTGACGGCGGCCGGCGGGGTGGCGGTGCTGGTCAACAGCCGCGGCGTCGCCGAGGAGATGCTGCGAGCCATGCGGGCCACCGACTGCGCCCTGATGATCGCCGACGCCGAGCGGGCGGCAATCATCGCTGCGGCCGAACCGGACCCCGACTTCCCCCGCATCCTGATCCGCACGCCGGACACGGATCTTCGGCCCGGCAAGGACGCGCACTTCGCCGACCTCTCGCAGCCCGTTCCCGGCCGCACGCTGGAGCCCAAGGAGATGGATCCGCAGGACGGAGCGGTGGTGCTGTTCACCTCCGGCACCACCGGCTTTCCGAAGGGCGCGCTGCTCAGCCATGGGGCGGTGAGCCACGCCTCCATGCTCGGGGGGTTCATGGGGACGCTGCAGGACCTGCGCTTCGAGGAGGAGCGTGGGCGGCCGATCCCGCCAGGGCGCGGCTCGATGAGCTCGCCGGCCGTGATCCTCGGGCCGATGTTCCACCTGGGCGGCATCACCCCCACCATCCGGGCGATGAGCTACGGATCGACGATCTTCATCATGGGCAAGTGGAACGTCGACGTAGCGTTCGACATGATGGAGACGGAGGGGCTGTCGCGCCTGGCCTTCGTGCCGACCATGCTGTGGGACATGCTGCGCTCGCCGCGCTCGGGGCCGCAGAACCTCGGCACCGTGCTCTATCTCTCCAACGGCTCGGCCGCGCTCAACCCGACGCTGGTGGCGGAGATCCGCGAGCGGATGCCCGACTGCCTGCTTTCCAACACCTACGGCCAGACCGAGAACACCGGTTGGGTCGCCGCGATCAGCGGCCAGGCCTATTTCGAGAACCCGACCTCCTGCGGCTACGTCATGCCGACGGTGAACGCCCGCGTGCGCCGTGACGACGGCTCGGACGCGGCGGTTGGCGAGGCCGGCGAGGTCTGGGTGCGTGGGGCCCATGTGATGACCGGCTACTACGGCGATGCAGCGGCCAACGCCGCCTCGCTGGACGCCGACGGCTGGCAGGCGACCGGCGACATCGGGGTGTTCGACGCCCGCGGCCTGCTCTCGATCATCGACCGCAAGAGCAGCATGGTGATCTCCGGCGGCGAGAACATTTATTGCGCCGAGGTGGAGCGGGTGCTCTCCGACCACGACGGCGTGCGCGAGGTGATCGCCTACGGCCTGCCTGACCCCAGACTTGGCGAAAAGCTGGTGGCGACGGTGGTGACCGAACTCGGCGTCAGCTTCGACGAGGAGGCGCTGAAGGCCTACGTGAAGGGCCGGCTCGCCATCTACAAGGTGCCCCGCGCCATCGAGCTCACCACCGAGCCCCTGCCCCGCACCGCGACCGGCAAGTACGATCGCGGCGGGTTCATCAAGCGGGCGAAGGCGAAAGCCTAGATCAGCTCACTCCGCCGCCTGCGCCGACGGCAGCATGTCGGCGTGCAGCGGGGACGACATCTTCTGGATCACCGGCAGCACCTCCTGGGCGAACAGGCGCATGGAGCGGCGGGACTCTTCGAACGGCATGCCGCCGTAGTGGAAGATCACCGACATCTGGTCGCAGCTGGTGGCGCGCTGGATCTGCTGCACCCGCTCGATGATCTGGTCGGGCGTGCCGGTCAGCGTGTTCTTGGCCCAGACGTTGGGGTCGCGCGCCGCGACCTGGGTGTATTCCTCATAGCCCTTCACGCCGCGGAAGTTCTCCGGGTCACGCAGGCCGTAGTGCCAGGCCGCCTCGTCCTGGTAGCGGGAGAAATACTCGTAGCCCTCGGCCGCCTTGTCCTTGCTGGCGGCGCAGTAGGCGAAGGTGAGCTGGATCGGCTGCGAGGGCCCAAGACCCACGTCGCGGCGCATGGTGTTGAACTTGAGGACGTCCTCGGTGGTGGCGTCGACCGGCTTGTTGCCGACGAACATCTGCTTCAGTCCAGCGCGGGCCATCACCTCCATCGAGCTCGGCGTGTTGGCCGCGCCGTAGAGGTGGTCGAGGATGTCCTTGTTGGTGGCCATCGGGCGGATCGAGGTCTCGGGGATCTTGTAGATCTCGCCCTCGTAGCCGAACCGCTCCTGCGACAGGGCGAGCTTGAGGATGTCGAGGGATTCCTTGAACCGCTGGCGGGTCTCCTCCATCGGCACGCCGGCCGGGTCGAATTCCTGGCGCGAGACGCCGCGGCCGAGGCCCAGCATCATCTTGCGGCCCTTCAGGAGGATGTCGAGGAAGGCGACCTGGTGGGCGACGCGAAGGGGATGCCACCAGGGCAGCACGACCACGCAGGTGCCGACGTCCACCCGCTCGGTGCGGCCGGCGAAATAGGCCAGCAGCTGCAGGGGGTTGGGGGTCATGGTGTAGGGGGTGGCGTAGTGGTCCGCCGCCCAGATGCCGTCGAAGCCCAGCGGCTCGGCCAGGTCGCCCAACGCCAGGACGGCGTTGATCACCGTGTCGTCGCGCACCACCGGCTCGCGCGTCCAGTCGCGGGCGTTGAAGCGCTCCCAATCCCACCAGTTGAGGAAGGTGGCGACGAAATTGACCTTCATGGCGACCCCGCGTGTTCCCTTGACCCTGTTTGGCTGACGCTGCGCCTAGTGCGTAGACGCTGCGTCAGAAACAGGCCACGGCCGGGCGGGCCGGTCAATGGCGAGGGCGCATGGTTTGCGCCGCATATGAGGGCTAAGACCAGATAGGGGTGGCGCGCCGCGCCGGCCTGGCATTGATCACGTCGCGGCGCGAAAGCCGCCGATGAGGGAGAGCGGCATGAAGGTCTGCATCGCGGTGCTCGGCCTGGAGAAGTGGTTCGACGGCGACTACGCGGGCCTGGCCGAGCTGGTGCGCACGGCCGACGAGCTGGGCGTCGACCAGGTGAGCGTGGTCGACCATGTGACCATGGGCGAGAACCTGTCGGCCTACCCTTATGGCCCCTTCCCCGGCTCGAGCACCCTGCCGTGGCTGGAGCCGATCGTGCAGCTTTCCACCTTCGCGGCGGTGACCAAGCGGATCAGGCTCGCCACCGGCATCCTCATTGCGCCGCTGCGCCCGGCCGCGGTGCTGGCCAAGCAGATCGCCACCCTCGACGTGCTCTCCCACGGCCGCGTCGACATCGGCCTGGGGGTCGGCTGGCAGAAAGAGGAATACGAGGCCTGCGGCGTGCCCTTCGAGGGCCGCTTCGGCCTCCTGGAGGAGCAGGTCAGGATCTGCAAGGCGCTGTGGACGCAGGCGCCGGTGAGCTTCTCGGGAAAGCACGTGGCGTTCGAGCGGGCCTATTCCCTGCCCTACCCGCCGCAAGGCGCCGACCTGCCGCTGTGGTTCGGCGTCGCGCCGTCGGGGCGCAACCTTGAGCGGCTCGCTGAATTCGGTGACGGCTGGCTGCCGATGGAGCGCGACCCGGAGCAGCTGCGGGCGCCGATCGCGGCGATCAAGGCGGCGATGGCCAAGCGGGGCCGCGACCCGGGCAAGCTGCAGGTGCGGGCGTCGTACCGGGTCGTCCCGGGCGCCAATGGCAAGCCTGACCTGGAGGCGACGCTCGCCCAGACGGCGACCTACGCGGACGTGGGCGTAACCACCATCCGCATCGAGCCCGGGGTGTTCTGCAGGACGCTGGACGCCTACCCGGACTTCCTGAAGCGGGTGCTGGCGGCGAACGCCTAGCCTGGCGCGAGCTTGTCGGAGACGCGCAGGCTGCGCGGCAGGATGGTGTCGAAGGTGGCGAAGGTCTGCTTGCGGGCGACCGGGTGGGTGAACTCCACCCGGGCGAAGCCGCCGCGGCGGTTGTGGTAGGCGGCGGAGACGACCTGGCCCTTTTCCTCGTAGGTGATCTCCATGTCGCCGTTGACCCGCGTGTAGCTGCGGTTCTCGACGCCCGGGCGGTCGGCCACCTGGCGCTCGACGAAGGCGTCGAAGTCGGCGTCGCTCATCGGCGGGCCGACCGCGACCACCAGGGTCGCCTGGCCGTCGGCGCTGGTGAAGCGCTTCTCGCCGGGCGGCGCGGACACCGCGCGCGGCAGCAGGGCGGCGGGATAGCCGGCAGTCCAGCCGTGCGAGGGATCGCCCATCGCCGCCCAGCCGGCGGCGCCCTTGGCCTTGTCGGCCGTGCGGCGCAACTCGGCCAGGTCGGACTTCAAGACGAGGCCGTTGGCGGGGCGGCCGTGCGAGGCCTGCCATTCGGCGAGCGCCTGGCGCTGCAGCCAGCCCACCGGGCCGTCGTCGCCGTTGGAGAAGCCGGGCGGCGAGCCGTTCCACATCAGGATGTCGGAGAGCTCCACCGCGCCGACCGCGTCGGGGGCCGCCAGCTCGCCCAGGCCCGGGATCGGGCCGGCGACCGGGGTGAGCCGCATGACGCTCTCGCCGATCTTGCGTCCGTCGTCGTCCGAGAGGATCAGCCGGCCCATGCCCGGCGGGCCGTCGCCGGCGAGGTCGGCGCTGAGCGCCATCTTGCCGGTGGCGAGGCTGCCGGAGAGCGCGCACTGGGCCTCGACGCAGGACCCCTCGATGGTGTCGGAGCCCGCGCCCGGCGGCAGGGCGGCGAACCAGCCGGAGATGTCGGAGTGGAAGGCGCTGTCGCCCGGCGTGAGCACGGCGTCGATGACGAAGCGCGGATGCAGGCCGCCGACGGAGGAGACAGCCTCCGCCAGCACGCGGATCGGCCGCCCAGGGGGGGCGGATTGCGTCAGCGCGGGCCCGGCGGCCAGGGCCACGCCGACCAGCGCGGCCAAGCTGAAGATTCGCCGCACGCCAACGCCTCCCGGAATCCGTGTCACATTTGAAATATCACGAAGCCGGGCTGGAGCGAAACGCACGCGCGCCTCAGTTGATCTGGGTCTTCTTGGGCGGCTCGGGCGGAGCCGGCGGCAGGGGGGCCACCGGCACCCCGTCCTCCACAAGCGATTTGACCTCGGCCGGCGTCGCCTGGCCATAGATGCCGCGTTCCTCGGCCTTGCCCTCGTGGATGGCGCGCGCCTCCTTGGCGAAGCCGTCGCCCACGTTGTCGAAGGTCTCCTCCACGTGTTTGCGCACCTTGCCCATGGCTTCCATCATCAGCTGGCGCATGGCGGGCTCCGGCTGGGCCCGCTTCTTGGTGCCGGACACGGCGGGGGCCATGATCTGCTTGCGCACCGCCGCCGAGTTGCAGAACGGGCAGGCGAGCAGGCCCTTCGCCGACTGATCGTCGAAAGCCGACGAGGAGCCGAACCAGCCTTCGAACTCATGGCCGAAGTCGCAGACGAGGGCGTACTTGATCATGGACTTAGAAACGGCTGCGCATTGCGCAGGTTCGGAATCGCATTTCGCGCCTTGTCCACCTGGGCGAGGTCAAGGTCGGCGAAAAGCACGCCAGGCTCGTCATGGTCAAGCTTGGCGATGACCTCGCCCCAGGGGGCGATGGCGAGGCTGCGGCCCCAGGTGCCGCGGCCGTCCTCGTGGAATCCGCCCTGCGCCGGGGCGATGACGAAGGCGCCGGTCTCGATGGCGCGGGCGCGCAAAAGGATCTCCCAGTGCGCCTCGCCGGTGGGGCGGGTGAAGGCGGCCGGCACGGTCATCACCTGGGCGCCCGCCAGCGCCAGCGCCCGGTAGAGCGCCGGGAAGCGGACGTCGTAGCAAACGGTGAGGCCCAGCTTCGCGCCGGCGGCGTCGGCCGCCACGGCGCGGTCGCCGGGCTCGTAGGTCTCGGATTCCCGGGCCCGCTCGCCGTTCGGCAGGTCGACGTCGAACATGTGCAGCTTGTCGTAGGTCGCGGTGATCGCGCCCTGCGGGCTGATCAGCGCCGAGCGGTTGGCGGCCTTGCCGTCCGCGCGCTTCACAAGGGCCGAGCCGACCAGGATCCAGACGCCGTGCGCCTTCGCCGCCTCGCGCAGGCCCAGGACCGCGGGATCGTCTTCCAGTGAGGTCAGCAGCGGCAGGAGCGCGCCCTTGCGACGCTGCAGCAGGTTGGTCCCCTCCGGCGTCGCGATCAGCTCAGCCCCGCCCTCGGCGGCCTGGCGCACCAGCGGCAGGACGTGGTCCAGCGCCGCGGCTTGCGTCGCCGGCGTGCGGGTCTGGACCAGGCCGACGCGCAGGGTCTTGGGCTCGGTGACGGACATCACGCTCACCCTTCGCGGGAACGCGGCCTCAGATCAAGCGTCCTGGGTCAGCAGCGCGTCGAGCTTGCCGGCCCGCTCCAGCGCCATCATGTCGTCGCAACCACCGATGTGGTGGTCGCCGACGAAGATCTGCGGGAAGGTCGCGCGGCCTGAGCGGCGCATCATCTCCTGCCGCTTCTCCGGATCGAAGGCGGCCTCGATCTCGGTGAAGTCGGCGCCCTTCTCCTCCAAGAGGTCGAGCGCGCGGACGCAGTAGGGGCAGTAGGGCTTGGTGTAGATGGTGACCTGGGCCATGTCCTTGCTGACGTAACTACGAGTCGCAGCACCGTCATATGGTTCGTGTTGCGATTTCTTGAACCCTCGCCACCACCGCCAAATCGACGCAGGCGGCGCCGGCCGACTTCAGCGCCCGGGCGCAACCTTCGGCGGTGGCCCCGGTGGTGAGCACGTCGTCGACCAGCAGCACGCGCTTATCCGCCACCTGCGCCGCGCGGGCCGTCGGCACGGCGAAGGCGGCGGCGACGTTGCGCCGGCGGCCGGATCTGGACTTGCCGGCCTGGCTGTCGGTGGCGCGGGCGCGGACCAGCGCGTCGGGGCGGTAGGTCAGGCCGGTGAGCCTGGCGAGCGGGCGGGCGATTTCGGCGGCCTGATTAAATCTTCGGCGCAGCAGGCGGCCGCGGTGCAGCGGCACGGGCACGATTATGTCGGCGCCTTCGATCAGCGGCCAAGCGGCGCGGCTGACCCACCGGGCGAGCAATGGGGCGAGGTCCAGCCGGTCGGCGTGCTTCAGCTTCAGGATCGGCTCGCGGGAGACCTCGTCGTAGAGGCAGGCCGCGCGGGCCCGGTCGAAGGCCCGGGGCCTGGCCAGGCAGGCGCCGCAGCGCACGCCGGGGTCGAACTCGAAGGGCACGCCGCAACCGTCGCAGACCGGGCCGTCGAGGAAGCGGATCTTCGACCAGGTCTCGGCCGGCAGCCCCCCTGCCCCCTGCGACGCCGTCCCGTCCAGCGCGCGCGGCGGGAAGATCAGGTCGAGCAGCGACGACGCGGCGGCCTTCGTTCGGGGCCCCGGTTTCCACCAGGGGCGGAAGTCGCCATCTTGCAGCGTCATGAGCGCCCCGCCCCTGATCTTCGACCGCGCCCTGCACCGCAAGCGGCTGGACCGCGCCGCGGCGGGCTACGGCGCCGCCGACTTCCTGCACGTCCGCGCCGCCCAGGACCTGGTCGAGCGCCTGGAGCCCATCCTGCGCGACTTCCCCCTCGCGGTCGAGCTTTCCGCCCGCGACGGCGCCTTCGCCCGGGCGCTGGCGACGAGTCCGCTCCGCGAGCGCATCGGCCTGCTGATCGAGACGGATCTCTCCGCGCGGATGCTGGCGAACCGCACGGGCGTGCGGGTGGTGCTGGACGAGGAGCGGCTGCCGTTCCGGGCCGGCTCGCTCGACCTGGTGGTCTCGACGCTCGGCCTGCACTGGACCAACGACGTGGTCGGCGCCCTGATCCAGGCGCGGATGGCGCTGAAGCCGGACGGCCTGTTCGTCGGCGCCTTCCTAGGGGGCGCGACGCTGACCGAGCTTCGCCAATCTCTGCTGTCGGCGGAGGAGGAGATCACCGGCGGCGCGGGCCAGCGGGTCTCGCCGTTCGCCGACCCCTACGACGCCGCGGGCCTCTTGCAGCGGTCGGGCTTCGCCCTGCCGGTGGCCGACGTGGACCGGGTGAAGGTGCGCTATTCCAATCCGCTGCGCCTGCTCGCCGACCTGCGGCAGATGGGCGAGACCAATGTCCTGGCCGACCGGCACCCGCGCAAGATGACGCGGGCGCTGCTGGCGCGGGCCTTCGAGATCTACGCCGAGCGGTTCGGCGAGGCGGACGGCAAGCTGCCCGCCACCTTCGAGATCCTGACGCTGACCGGCTGGGCGCCGCACGAGAGCCAGCAGAAGCCGCTGAAGCCGGGCTCGGCCAAGATGCGGCTTGCCGACGCACTGGGGGTGACGGAGACCCCGCTTCCGCGCGACAAGGGGGACGAACCGGGGCCGTGAGGCGGGGACGTTAAGGGCTGGGTGAGCCCTTCCCGCCATGCTGTCTGCACCCATCTGGCGAGGCTGACGTGGCGGACCTGCAGGCGCGAGCGATCGAGATCGGCAAGGACCTGGCCGAGCTGGGCGCCATCGCCGTCTGGTTCTTCCTGCTCGCCCTGGTGGTGAAGAAGGGCAAGGCGATCGCCGACGCCCGCGCCGCGGCCGAGCAGACCCGGATCAACTTCATCATCATGGCGGTGGACGGCCTGCTGATCAGCCCGCTGATCGCGCTGATGATCGCCACCCTGGTGGGCCTGCTGCATCGCCAGGGCGTCGGGCTCATCCCCGACGGAGCCTGGAAGGCCATGGGCGGGGTCGCCACCGGCGCAATCGCCATCTTCGTGGCCGACTTCGTGGGCTATTGGCGCCACCGCGGACAGCACCTGCCGTGGCTGTGGCCGGCGCATTCGGTGCATCACTCCGACACTCACCTCACCTGGTTCAGCCTGAGCCGCATGCACCCGGTCGACCGGGTGGGCACGGCGATGGACGTGGTGGTGATGGCCGCGCTGGGCTTTCCCGCCTGGGCGGTCTCGATCGCGGTGATGGTGCGCCATTTCTACGGCTACTTCGTCCACGCCGACCTGCCCTGGAGCTTCGGGCCGGTGGGCTATGTGGTGAACCCGCCGATCGCCCATCGCTGGCACCATGCGCGGGAGGTGAAGGGCTCCGGCGCCAACTTCGCCACCGTCTTCTCGGTGTTCGACCGCGCGTTCGGCACCTGGTACGCGCCCGGACCCTGCGACGTGCCGCTGGGCGTCAGCCATGACATGGGCAAGGGCGCGATCGGCCAGTTCGTCTATCCGTTCCGCGCTTGGGGTCGCGCGATTGCCGCTCAGATGAGGTCGCGTAACCAGGCGACCAGCGGCTCGTCGGCCGGCGGCATCGGATAGTCGCTAAGCGCATTGGGCTTCACCCAGGCCAGCGCGGCGTGCTCGCGCCTCTGAATCACCCCCGTCCAGCGCCGGATCAGGTAGAGCGGCATCAGCAGGTGGAAGCCCTCGTAGGTGTGGCTGGCGAACACGAAGGGCGCCAGGCAGGCGTGGGTCACCTCGATCCCCAGCTCCTCCTGCAGCTCGCGGATCAGGCAGGCCTCCGGCGTCTCGCCCGCCTCCACCTTGCCGCCGGGGAATTCCCACAGCCCCGCCAGGTTCTTGCCCTGCGGCCGCTGGCAGATCAGCACCCGGCCGTCCACGTCGACCAGGGCGGCGGCGGCGACCAGCAGGAGCGGCTTATTCTCGGACATGCGGCGGGAATGACGGCATGCGGGGCGGATTGCAACCGGCTCGGCCGTGCGTCTCCCATCCGACACACCCCTGCGGCCAAATCTCCCCTGTGGGTTGACTTTGCTGTGGATAACCCCGATGTGCCGGACGCGCCGCTAGTTCGGCGCTATTGGCGCTCCAGCCGCGTGAGGGCCTCCTGACGGAGGCTTTGCCTGTCGAGCGCCCTGAAGATTTCATAGATCGCCCGGCCACGCGGGGCGCTTCCCAAATCTCAATCGCTTCGCGCGAGGCCCCCGTGGGCGCTCGCGCCTTGGCGCTACACGAAAGACTCTGCTTGACCCAATTCACCGACCTCGGCCTCGACAAGGCGCTCATCAAGGCGCTGGCCGAAAAGGGCTATTCCAGCCCGACCCCGATCCAGGCGCAGGCCATTCCCGGCGTGATGGAAGGCCGCGACCTGTTGGGCGTCGCCCAGACCGGCACCGGCAAGACCGCCGCCTTCGCCCTGCCGATCCTCCATCGCCTGGCCGCCAACCGGAAGCCTGCGCCGCGGCGCGGCTGCCGGGTCCTGGTGCTGGCCCCCACCCGCGAACTCGCCACCCAGATCGGCGAGAGCTTCAAGACCTATGGCCGCCACCTGGGCTTCACCACTGCGGTGATCTTCGGCGGCGTGAAGTATGGCGCGCAGATCAAGGCGCTGGCGGCCGGCATCGACGTGCTGGTGGCCACCCCCGGCCGGCTGCTGGATCACATCCAGGAGAAGATGGCGGTCCTCAATCAGACCGAGATCTTCGTGCTCGACGAGGCCGACCAGATGCTCGACCTCGGCTTCCTGGTGCCGATCCGCAAGATCGTCGGCCACCTGCCGAAGGAACGGCAGAACCTGTTCTTCTCCGCCACCATGCCCGACGAGATCGGCAAGCTGGCGGGCGAACTGCTGAAGAGCCCGCTGAAGGTCTCCGTTACGCCCCAGGGCACCACGGTCGACCGGGTGAACCAGCAGGTGCTGTTCATCGAGACCTCGCGCAAGCGCGCCCTGCTCTGCGAGCTGTTCGACCAGCCCGACTTCACCCGGGTGCTGGTGTTCACGCGCACCAAGCGCGGCGCCGACCGGGTCGCCAAGTCGCTGGAGCAGGTGGGCGTCGAAGCTGCCTCGATCCACGGCGACAAGAGCCAGGGCCAGCGCGAGCGGGCGCTGGCGTCGTTCAAAGCCGGCCAGGTGCGGGCGCTGGTGGCCACCGACATCGCCGCGCGCGGCATCGACATCGACAGCGTCACCCACGTGATCCAGTACGAGCTGCCGAACGTGCCGGAGGCCTATGTGCACCGGATCGGCCGCACCGCGCGGGCCGGCGCCAAGGGCTCGGCGGTGGCGTTCTGCGCCGACGACGAGCGCAACCTGCTGCGCGACATCCAGAAGGTGACCCGCCAGACCATCCCGTCCTTCGACCGGCGCAACGACAAGGCGCTGGGCGCGGCCACCGCGGCCCTGCCCGAGCCCGCCGGCCGTCCGGAGCGTCCGGAGCGCCAGGCCCAGCCGCACCGCAACGCGGCGGCCAAGCCCAACGGACGCAATCGCCGCAGAAGCGGTGGCGGCGGCCAGCCGCAAGGGCAGGCGCACAGCAAGCCGCAAGGCAAGAGCCATGGGCAGGCGAAGCCCGCGTCCTCCGGCTTCAAGGGTCCGAAGCGCGACGGCGGCGCCAGCCGCACCGGCGTGTGGTCGAACCGCTAAGCCCGAACTAGCGCCGGTTGGACGTCGGCGGCGTTCGCCTCTAGACCGGACGCATGTCGACGCTCGACCGAAGCTGGGCGGACCTGGTGGCCGACGGCCGCCTGCCCCGCTTCGCGCTGATCTGCCTGGGCGTCTGGCTGAACGCGGCCGACGCCCTGGTCACCGCCACCATCATGCCGAGCGTCGGCCGCGACCTGGGCGGCTACGCCTTCTTCGGCTGGGCGACGGCGGGCTACTTCACCGGCTGCATCCTGGCCGGCGCCACGGCCGGCCGGCTCTCGGAGATGTTCAGCCTGCGCTCGGCCACCGCCGGCGCGGGCCTGGTCTATGCGGCGGGCTGTGCGCTCAGCGCCTGGGCGCCGGGCATCGGCCTGTTCCTGGCCGGCCGCCTGCTGCAAGGCATCGGCGCAGGCTGGGTCTCGGGGTTCTCCTACGTGGCGGTAGGCGTGCTGTTCCCCGAGCGGCACCTGCCGCGCACCTTCGCCGCCATCTCCGGGGTGTGGGGCGTGGCGACCCTGGTGGGCCCGCTGGTCGGCGGGCTGTTCGCGCAAGCCGACGCCTGGCGCTGGGTGTTCTGGACCTTCGCCCTGCAGGCCGTGGCGTTCAGCGCCGCGGCGCTCTGGCTGACCCCGCGGGCGGGGCGCAGCGATGACAGCGCCGGCGTGCCCCTGCCGCAGCTCGGCCTGCTTGCGGCGGGCGTGGCCGCGCTCTCCATCTGCGGCCTGATCGGCGGGATCGCTACGGCGACAGGCCTGGGGGCCGCGGGCCTCGCCTTCATGTGGGCGGCGGTTCGCCTCGACGCCGGCGCGGCCGTGCGGCTGTTCCCCCGCCAGGCCAGCGCGCTCGCCACCCCGATCGGCGCAGGCTTTGCGGCCATCTTCACCTCGACGGCGGCCTCCATGGGCCTTTCGATCTATGCGCCGGCGGTGCTGCAGACCCTGCGCGGGCTCTCGCCGCTGGTCGCCGGCTAT
>JADMIO011116512.1_pt1 | contig 13092 bp, 10 predicted proteins | sample 8958161 | NCBI WGS metagenome assembly JADMIO01 (sample SAMN16585339, study PRJNA669376) | soil metagenome | isolation source: Crop rotation soil | place: USA: Cullars Rotation, Alabama | collected 2011 | reverse complement strand
CGCGGCCCCGCCCCCGGCGCGCGGCCGCGCCCGCCGGCGCGCGGCAGGCCGCGGGCGGCGGTCGTTATCGGTCCGGGGGTCCGGGGAACGGGGACGGGACGCGTCTCCGCTCGCGAGCGGCCGGGTTACCGGACCAGCTTGAGCGCGCCGCCGGGGATGCTGTACCCGGCGAGCGTGGCGGCGAGCGACTCGTCGTAGAACAGGTCGAGGTTGTTCTTGGCCGTGATCGTCTTGAACCGCCCGTTCCCGCGCAACTCGGCGTTGTTCTTCGCGAAGAAGTCGGTCTCCGGCGCGTCGACCGACGCGATCAGGAGCACGTCGTTCGCGTTCGACCCGCCGAACGTTGACCCGACCCCCTTCTGGTAGATCGTCAGGTTGGTCGGCAGGTCGCCGTAGGCGCGGACCTCGCCGTTCTGCGAGAACGTGACGCTCCCGTTGATGTACAGCGTCGCCGGCCCGGCGAACTGGAGCGAGGCGTTATTCCCGAGCGTGATCGAGGTGAACGCGTACGTCCCGGCGGCGAGCGTGACGGTCCCGCTGACGCTGAGCGTCTTGCTGACGCCGTTCGGGTTCGACGACGGGGCCGCGCCGAAATCCGGCGGGTCGGTCGGGAGGTCGACCGACAGGTAGATCGGGTCCGCGTCCTGCGTGAGGTTCTGTCCCGTCACGAACGACCCGCCCGGGCCGAGGATGACCTGGCCCCACGTCGTGTTGTTCTTCCCGGTGATCGTCGCGTTCGACCCGATCATGCCCGGGTCGGCGGCCGTGGCGTGCGATACGTTCTTGTTGTCGCTGGAGTAATAGCCGCCGGAGAACAGGTTGTTCTTGACGGTGATCCCCTCGAGCCCGATGTACCCGTCGATGACGGCCCGCGTCCCGCCGCCGGCGATCGACTCGACGGTAACGGTCGTCGTGCTCTGGTTGATGAACGACCCGAAGTAGAGCGAGATCGTGCGACTGGCGGTGACGCGGATCGCGTCGGCCTTGCTCCGGTTCGACCCGGCGAGGGTCGTGTACGTGCGGGTGGCGGCGTCCCAGTCGAGGAAGTCGACGTTCGTCGTCGGGTCGATGGCGACGGGCGTGCCGTCGGCGGTGTTGTCGTTCGCCGCGTCGACGGCGTACGCCTGAACGGTCGCGGCGGGCAGCCCCTTGCCCTGGGCGAGCATCGCGTACATCGCCGCCGCGTCGGCGGCGCGCCGGAGCTGCGTGCGGACGACCTGCCGCCGGGCGTAGTCGACCGCGAGCGTGCAGAACGCGAAGATCGCGACCGTCGCCAGGACGACGTAGATCAGCGCCACCCCGCCGGCGCGGCGGCGGCGGCGGCGGGACGGATGGGACACGCGCGCCAGCATATTCCTGCCATCGGCCGGACACGGCCGGTCCTGAACCGGGCCGCCGCGGGTTCCACGCGGCCGCCCCGTCACTTCACGAGCGAGACGTTCCCGACCCGGTGGGCGGTGAAGCTGAACGACCCGATGTTGTTGTTCCACTCGTAGATGTCCATCGTCCCGATGAACAGCCGGGTCGCCCCCTGCGGGGCCTTGAACAGCTGCACGGTCCCGTCGCTCTTACGGCCGTCGCCGATGAAGAACGGCTGCTTCAGCGCCGGCGCGAGCGTCGCGAAGTCGCGGCTGGCGCTGGTCGAGAAGTCGAGCCGCCCGGACGGGTAGGCGGTCGTGTTCGGCGCGTTGTCGTCCAGGAACACCCCGACCAGGCTGTTGATCGGCGCGACGAGGTCGGCCATCCCGTTCTCCGGGCCGTAGTTCATCGAGTACTGGTTGTTCACGATCCACCCGGTGTTCCCGTCGGCGTCGAACAGCTGGGAGGACGGCATGTTGTTCGCCCCGCCGTTCACCCCGTCGAACGTGAACATCTTGCCGCTCGTCACGGGCATCGCGCTGGCGTGCTGCGGGCTCGCCTTCCGCTTGAGCGGGTCGGGGTCGTTGGTCGTCCCCGCGTAGTCCGGGTTGTTGTGCGGGTTGTTGCGGTTGTTCGCGATCGACCCGGCCGGCATCCCGGACAGCCACGGGTTCATCGTCGAGTAGATCGTGTACGGGATCGACGTGTCGTTCTGCACGACCGCGACCGCGCTGGCGACCGCGTCGGCGGTCGTGCGGCCCTGGAGGAGGCCGAACGACAGCTTGACCGGGTTCGACGTCGCCGCCGTCCGCCGGCACGTCACGCGGACGGCGTTGCAGACGGCCGCGTTCGTGTTCGCCGCGAACGTCCGCGTCGACGCGGTCCAGACGCCCGTCTCGACGTCCGCGGTCGCGAGCGTGACCGGCGTCCCGTCGGCGGTGTTGGCCGACGCGATCTTGTTCGCCTCGACGTACACGGGGGACGAGAAGTTGTAGTTCTTCGCGAACGCCGCCCCCGCCATGGCGGCGGCGTCGGCGGCGTTCTGCAACTCGGTCTTCACCAACTTCACCCGCCCGTAGTCGACCGAGAGCGTGACCAGCGCCAACAGCGCGACCACGACGAACGCGATGTAAATAATTGCAACGCCTCGCCTTGCGCCGCGACGCGGGTGCCTCGACCCGGAGGGGTGGTTCGTGCGGACCGGCATGTTTCGGACATCGGTCGGCCGCGGGCGGACCTTAACGAGGGTGCGGGTGTCGACGATTTCGGGCATGTCTCGGCCAAACCGGGGCATTCCGCGGCGGCCGGTCGTGCGGCATCGTGTGGCTCGTCCGGTCGGGGGCGAGCGAGCGAGCCCCGACCCACGAGGAGCACCACCGCATTTCCTCCCGGAGACGAGCCGCATGACCGCCGCCCCCACTGTTGTTAAGTCATTTCCAGAAAATAAGTTGTCGAAGGCATTCTCCAGCCGGACGGACCGGCTGCCGGTGACGGTCGAACAGTACGTCCGCTTCCGCCGCGACGGGTTCCTCGTCGTCCGCGGCGTCGTCTCGCCGGCGGAGGTCGCCGAGTTGAAGCGGCACACGGAAGACCTGATGCAGGGACGACTTCCGGAGCAGCAGGCGAGCAAGGCCAAGCATCACGACTCGAGCGGCGGCGCGGTCGTCGTGAACGACTTCGGCGCGCCGCCGGAACACTTGTCGCCGGAGGAAAAGGCGAACTTCTTCCTCCGCATCCACATGCTGCACCGCAAGTTAGAGCTGCACGAGCGGTACATGCTCCACCCGCGGGTACTCGACGTGCTGGAAGTGCTGATTGGGCCGGACGTACTCGCGCTGCAGACGATGCTCTTCCTGAAGCCGGCCGGGTCGGACGGGCAGGGGTGGCACCAGGACTCGTACTACATCCCGACGCACCCGGACACGCTGTGCGGCGCGTGGATCGCGATCGACGACTGCGACGAGCAGAACGGCGCGATGTGGTTCGCGAAGGGCTCGGGGGCCGAGCCGGTCTACCCGCCTTGTCCGGAAGTCGAGTACGGGTTTGGAGATAAGCTCGTCGGCGACATCCGGTACGTGAACGGCGTGAGCAACACGGACGACACGAAGAACGGCCTGACGCGGGTCGCCGACCGCTACGACCAGGTGCTGGCGACGATGCGGGCCGGCGACGTCGCGTTCTTCAACGGGCACGTGCTGCACCGGAGCAAGCGGAACTGGAGCCGTGACCGCTTCCGCCGCAGTTTCGTAAGTCATTACTGCAACGCGAGATCCTTCACACAGTGGGGCGCGGACGATCGCCCGCGGCTCGACGGCGCGGCGACGAAAGACCCGGCGACGGGCATGACCAACGCCAGCCACATTCTGGCGCGCGGCGACAGTCACCTGCCGTTCGCGGAGCCGCGGTTCGGGACGCCGTGCGCCGCGGTGCAGGACGCCGCCGACCGCCGTCGCGACGCCGCCTACGCCGCCCGGATGATCGCCAGCCTGAACGACGGGCTGCTCGGCTGCGCGATCGCCGACCCGACGGTCGCGCACGACGACGACGACCACGACGCCGCCGCCGGAACGGAACCGCGGCCGGCCCCGTCCGGGTACTGACCCGGCCGCGAACGGGCCGCCGACCGGCCGCCCGCCGACCCGCCCCCGGCCCCCCGCCGGCTTCGCTGCCGCCCGGCGGGTGAGTCTTCCTCTCGATCGTGAGGAGAGCTCGCCCGGCAGGCTGCGGCGAAGCCGGCGGAAGCGCGGGAGGTCGTCTACTTTACGACACACAGGTCGTACGTTGGTCGCGCCCGACCCGGGGTCGTCGGTTACCCGCCCCGTTGACAACTCCGCCCGTCCGCGACACGCTCGGCGGCACCCGTGCCGACGACGCGCTTCGCCTACGGCGACCCGATCACCGACTTCCTCGCCCGCGACCCCGAGCAGGTGCTCGGCCGCCTGTTCGCGCACGGCGTCCACGGGGCGTCGGTCGAGGCGACGCAGCGCGACGCCTGGCTCGAACAGACCCGCGTCCTCCAGCGCGAGCTCCACCCCTTCGCCGGCCGCGGCGCGGTCTACTTCGAGTACGCGATCCCGCGGCTCGGGCGGCGGGTCGACGCCGTCGCCCTCGTGGACTCCGTCGTCTTCGTCCTCGAGTTCAAGGTCGGCGAGTCGCAGTTCACGGCCGCGGCGCTCGACCAGGTGTGGGACTACGCACTGGACCTGAAGAACTTCCACGAGCCGACGCACGGGATGACCATCGTGCCCGTGCTCATTGCGACGCGAGCGGAAGCGAGCGGTCCGGTCGCCCTGCCCGACCGGCACGCCGACGGCACGCTCCCGCCGGTCCGCGCGGCGCCTTCGCAGGTCGGCGACCTGATCGCGACCGCGCTCGCCGCACACCCCGCGCCGGGGACCGACGCCGCCGCGTGGGCGTCCGGCCGCTACCGCCCGACCCCGACGATCATCGAGGCCGCCACGGCGCTCTACCGGGGGCACTCGGTCGCCGACATCGCGCGGAGCGACGCTGGCGCGACGAACCTGACGCGCACGAGCGCGGCCGTCGAGCGGGTGATCGCCGCGTCGCGCGACCGCCGGGTCAAGTCGATCTGCTTCGTGACCGGCGTCCCCGGCGCCGGCAAGACGCTCGTCGGCCTGAACGTCGCGACCCGCCACGCGGACGCCGCCGAAGACCTGCACAGCGTGTTCCTGTCCGGCAACGGCCCGCTCGTCGCGGTCCTCCGCGAGGCCCTCGCGCTGGACAAGGTCCGCGCTGAGGCCGAGCGCGGGAGGCGGGTGACCAAGGGGGCGGCGCGCAGCGAGGTGCAGGCGTTCGTGCAGAACGTCCACCACTTCCGCGACGACTGCCTGATCGACGCGGCGCGGCCGCCGGTCGAGCGGGTCGCGATCTTCGACGAGGCGCAGCGGGCGTGGGACCGCGCGCAGATGGCATCGTTCATGGCCCGCAAGAAGGGCCGGCCGGACTTCGACGCCTCCGAGCCGCAGTTCCTGATCTCCTGCCTCGACCGCCACGCCGACTGGGCGACAGTCGTCTGCCTCGTGGGCGGCGGGCAGGAGATCAACACCGGCGAGGCCGGGATCGGCGAGTGGGTCGACGCCCTGCTCCACGCGTTCCCCGCGTGGCACGTGTACGTCTCATCGCGGCTGACCGATGCCGAGTACGGCGCCGGCGCCCCGCTCGCGCGCCTGGCGGGCCGGGCGAACGTGACGATCGACGACGACCTGCACCTCGGCGTGTCGATGCGGTCGTTCCGGGCCGAGCATGTCTCGCTGCTCGTGAAGCAGTTGCTCGACCTCGACCCGACGGCCGCCCGCGCGACGCTGGCGTCACTACGCGACCGCTACCCGATCGTGCTCACCCGCGACCTCGCCGCCGCCCGCGGGTGGCTCCGCGGCCGCGCCCGCGGGTCCGAGCGGTATGGGATCGTCTGCTCGTCGCAGGCGCAGCGGCTCAAGCCGCACGCGATCGACGTCCGCGTCCCGCTCAACCCCGTCCACTGGTTCCTGAACGACAAGCGGGACGTGCGGTCGAGCTACTACCTCGAGGACGCGGCCACCGAGTTCGACGTGCAGGGCCTGGAACTCGACTGGGCGTGCGTCGCCTGGGACGCCGACTTCCGGCTCACCGGCGACGTCGACGCCGCGGCCGGCGACGCCCGCGCGTGGGAACACTGGTCGTTCAAGGGGAAGCGGTGGCAGCGGGTCCGCCAGCCGCGGCGGCGGACGTACCTGAAGAACGCCTACCGCGTCCTGCTCACCCGCGCTCGGCAGGGGATGGTGATCGCCGTCCCCGAGGGGGACCGCGCCGATCCGACCCGCCGGCGGGCTTATTACGACGAGACGTTCGACTACCTGGCCGGGATCGGTTTCGACGTGCTTTGAGCGGCGAGACGGGTCAGACTCGGCCCCCGATGCCGCCGGGCACCGCGCGAAGGCGTCAAGCACGGCCGGGAGCAGCGGGCGGATGTCCTCCAGCTTGTTCGTCCGCGCCCGGATCACGACGACCGCGACCGGCAAGGCTGGTAGGTGCTGCTCGTACGCGACGCCGGTGTCTTTCGTCAGCATCACGTCGAACCCCGCGGCGCCGGCTGCCGCGAGCAGGGCGGCGTTCTCGACGCTCTTCCAGCCCATGTACGCGACCGTGAACAGGTCGTGGCCGGGCAGTTCGTGGCGGAGGTCGTGCGGGAGGTTTTCGTCGAGCAGGACTTTCAACGCCGGCGGCCCGCCGCGGCGAGGCTGTCGGCGTCCGTGCGGCGCTTGGCGTGCTCGAGCAGCGCGACGGCCTGCTCGCGGGCGACGGTGGGGGAACTGCTCGAGGAACTGCGCGAGCGTGTACCCGCCTTCGAGCCAATCGAACAGGGACGCGGCCGGGACGCGCGTGCCGGCGAAGCACGGCGTGCCGCCTTGCACTTTCGGGTTGGCGGTGACGATGTCGGCGAGGTCGGTCATGGTCGACTCCGGCCGGATTCCACACGCCCGGTGACGCCGCCGCCGCCGCCGCCGCCGCCGCCGCCGCGTCACCCCGCCTCTTCCACCAACCGCTCGATCTCGCCGACGGTTCGCACCAGCTCGCGGGTCAGCGGGCCGGGCAGGCGGTCGGTCAGGATCCCGGCCAGCTCGCGGTAGTACCAGAGGGTGCCGTCGACGCCGCCGGTGAACTTGTCGAACGCCGCCACGCCGTCCTCGCGGAGGTCGAGCAGGATGCTGCGGGCGTTGTGCAGCTTGTCGGCGGCCGTCACGAGCAGCGCGTCGGGGCCGTGGTGCTTGAGGCGGTCGAGGTAGGCCTGCTTCCGCGGGCGCCAGTCGGGTTTCTTCTGGCCGGGGAGCGGGGCGGCGTCCGTGCAGGCGTCCACGATGCCGGCGACGCGGTCGCCGAACTTCCCGCGGATCTCCTCCAGCCGCGGCGGGCCGCCCTGGTCCTCGACGGCGTCGTGCAACAGCGCGGCGATCGCGACGTCCTCGTCCGCCCCGCGCTCCAGCGCGATCCCCGCGACCTGCAGCAGGTGGCTGACGTACGGGATCCGCGTCCCCTTGCGGGGCTGGGCCTTGTGCAAGTCGGCGGCGTAGACGAGCGCGTCGGTGAAGCGTTGCGTGAGCATGATGCCGGCTGGTTTACCGCGCGGGTCGGGGGGAAGTGAACCACGAAGGCGCGAAGTCACGAAGCGGCTCTTGGTAGCACGGGCATCTTGCCCGTGTCCCACCTCCTCTTCCGAACAAAAAGGAGATGAGAAGGCATCCACGGGCTGGAAGCCCGTGCTACCAAGAACCGCTTCGTGACTTCGTGCCTTCGTGGTTCCACTCTTCCCCCTCAAGGCCTGCAGCAGTAGTCGAACAGGAGCCGCCACTCGATCTGTTGGAGCGCGACGGCGGCCTGGCGCTTCGGGTCGGTCTCCGGGGCCTCGTGGACCGACTCGACGAGGTCGACGAACGCGTTCGGGTTCCACGTCCCGCTGAACGTCAGCCGGAGCAGTTGCTTGTCGGCCGGCTGCTTGTGCAGGACGTCGGCGGCGTTCGCGGCGATCGCGGCCAGCACGGGATGCCCGGCGCACTTCGCGTACCAGTACTTGCTGTTGGAAAAATCCCCCTCCCGGCGGTGCATGACCGCGTGCCAGAAGCTCCCCTCGGCCGTGTGGACGGCCTGGCAGATCGTGTGGCACTCGTCGAGCCAGTCGTGCCACAGCCACAGCGCGCTCAGCACGCACCGCGCCTTGTCCCGGCCCGGCATCGCCTTCGGGTCGGGGAAGAGCTGCTCGGGCGCGACGTCGTCGAGCAGGTGCTTGGCCTCGAGCCGGCCGAGGCCGGTCACGGTGAGTTTCTCGTACGCCCGCCCGGCGTCGAGCTTCAAGATCTGCCGGCCGAGGGGGGAGAGGGGGTCGGTGGAGAAGTCCATCGTCGTCGGGCTCCGGGGTCGTTGGGGGTCGCTCGTCGTCTCGTCGTCCGGGCGGGATTGTAGAGCGATCCCGCGCAAAGGCGTGTGGGGGTGGAGGGGTGTGGGGGTGAAGGAAGGCGGGAGCTCTGCCCGCCCCCACAGCCCTCCCCTCCCGCGCCCCCACACGTTCCCCCGCGACAGGCGACCCCGCGGCACCTTGCCGCGGGCGGCCGGTGAACTTCCCCCTTGATCCCACCGGGCAAAATAGGACAATGAAGTCCTCTTCTAACCCTCGGAGCCCATGATGGCCTCACTGTTGTCCAAGGAGCGGATCGTCGCCAAGCCCGGGTTCAACCGGTGGCTCGTCCCGCCGGCGTCGATCGCGATCCACCTGTGCATCGGCAGCGTCTACGCCTGGAGCATCTTCAACGCCCCGCTGCAGAAGGCGGTCGGCGTCGTCGGGCCGGCGGCGGACGACTGGACGCTGGCGCAGGTCAAGTGGGTCTTCTCCCTCGCGATCGTCTTCCTCGGGCTGTCGGCGGCCGTCGGGGGCAAGTGGCTCGAGCGGGTCGGGCCGCGGATGGTCGGCGTGACCGCCGCCTGCTGCTGGGGCGGCGGGATCGTCCTCGGCGGGCTCGGCGTGCTCTGGCACCAGCTCTGGCTCCTGTACGCCGGGTACGGGGTGATCGGCGGGTGCGGGCTGGGGCTCGGGTACGTCTCCCCGGTCTCGACCCTGATCCGCTGGTTCCCCGACCGCCGCGGGATGGCGACCGGGCTGGCGATCATGGGGTTCGGCGGCGGCGCGATCGTCGGGTCGTTCCTGATGGAGAACCTCGTCCGCGCCTACTACCGCGCCCCGACCTACCTCGGGGCGGTCGACGCGGTGCAGCTGAAGACCGACGCCGGCGTCCGCGAGGCGCTGGTCGACGGCGCGTGGCGGCCGGTCGTCGTCGTCGGGCCGAACGACGTCGCGGGGATGATCCGGCCCGGGCCGCAGGGCGCGTACCTCGTCGGGACGGGGTCGGCCGGCGTCGCGCCGACGCTGTTCACGCTCGGCGGCGGGTACTTCCTCGTCATGTGCTGCGCCGCGTTCGCCTACCGCGTCCCCGCGCCCGGGTGGGCGCCGGCGGGCTGGGACCCGAACCGGGCGGGCAAGAAGCGGGCGATGATCACCGACCGGCACGTCCACATCGACCGCGCGCTGCTCACCCCGCAGTTCTACCTCCTCTGGCTCGTCCTCTGCCTGAACGTGACGGCGGGGATCGGCGTGCTCGGGGTCGCGAAGGATTTGATGACCGAGATCTTCGGCCCGGCGCTGCCCGGCGTCGTCAACAGCCGCGTCCCGCTCGTCGACCTGACGTTCGCCGGGTTCTACGTGACCATGATCAGCGTCTTCAACATGGTCGGGCGGCTCGCCTGGGCCAGCGCGAGCGACCGCCTCGGCCGCAAGCTGACCTACACGATCTTCTTCGTCGCCGGGATGGCGCTGTACCTGTCGATCCCCGCGTGCGCCGCCGGCGTGAGCGCGAGCGGGTCGGTCGCGTGGCTCGTCGCGTTCTACGCGATCACGATGCTGATCTTCACGATGTACGGCGGCGGGTTCGCGACGATCCCGGCGTACCTGGCCGACATCTTCGGGACCCGGTTCGTCGGCGGGATCCACGGGCGGCTGCTGACCGCGTGGAGCACGGCCGGGGTGCTCGGGCCGGTCCTGATCACGACCCTCCGCGACCGGTCGCGGGCGGCGGCGGTCCGCGACCTGGCGGCGCGGGTCGACCCGGCGGCGTTCGCGGCGAAGTTCGGGGCGCCGCTCGACCAGCTCGCCCTGCTGGTCGAGAAGAAGACGGTCACGATCGCGAAGCTGATGGAGCTCGCGCCGGCCGGGACGGCCGACCCGAGCAGCGGGCTGTACGACTCGACGATGTACCTGATGGCCGCGCTGCTCGGCGTCGCGCTGGTCGCGAACCTGCTCGTCCGCCCGGTCCACGCGAGCCACCACATGGAAGACGACGCGCCGGCGCCGCAACCGAAGCCCGACGCGACGCCCGCCCGCGCGGCGCCGCGACTCCAACCGGCGTGAGGCGTGACGCGCGAGGCAGCGTGGCGGCGCGCCCTCGATAGACACCCTCCGCCGCCACGCATAGGCTTGCCGCGGAATGTCCGCCGCCGCCCCAGCCGCGCCCGTGCCGCCTGCGACGACCCCGCCGCCGGAGCACAACCCACTCGGGCTCGACTACCGCGCGCCAATCCCCCGCCCGCCGATCCGCGGCGGCGTGATCGACTTCCATTGTCACCTGCTGGCGGCGCGACACGCACCCGCGTGGTTCGCGGCGGCCGACCACTACGGGATCCGCCACTTCTGCACGATGGGCCCGCTCGAGGAGGCCGTCCGCCTCCAGCGCGACTGGCCGGGGCGGCTGCACTTCATCGTCGTCCCGAAGTGGTGGGACCCGCCGGCCGACTTCTTCGACGACTGGCGGCGGCGGCTCGACGGGTTCTACAACGTCGGCAGCCGGGTCGTGAAGTTCCACATGGCCCCGCAGTCGATGGCCGCCCGCAATTTGCGGTTCGACTCCCCGCAACTCCGCCCGCTGCTCCGCGCGGCGGTCGAGCGGCGGATGGCGATCATGTCCCACGTCGGCGACCCCGACCTCTGGTACGCCCGCAAGTACACCGACACGGCCAAGTACGGCACCCGCGACGACCACTACCGCCAGTGGGCCGACGCGCTGGCCGAGTACACCCCCCACGTCCCGTGGGTCGGCGCGCACCTCGGCGGGAACCCCGAGGACCTCGACCGGTTGCAAGGCCTGCTCGACCGGTTCCCGAACCTGTGGCTCGACACGAGCGCGACCCGGTGGGTCGTCCGCGAGGTGAGCAGGCAGCGCGACGCCGCCCGCGAGTTCGTCATCCGCAACCAGGACCGCCTGCTGTTCGGCTCCGACCAGGTGAGCGGCGACGGCCGCGACTTCGACTTCTTCGCCAGCCGGTTCTGGGCGCTCCGCAAGCTCTGGGAGACCGCCCACGTCGGCCCGACGAACATCACGGACCCGGACCTGTCGCCCGACCAACAACCGATGATCCGCGGCCTGGCGCTGCCGGACGAGGTGCTGCAGAAGCTCTACCGCGACAACGCGGTGCGGCTGATGGCGAGCGTCGGGGCGCGGTTCGAGCCGTGAACGCCGGCTTCGAGCCCGTGGCCTCGTGTCTGTCGCCGGGGCCTGACGTGCCTACGGTTGCGGTGTCGCCCGACCGCACCGATCTTCCAAGCGGACTTCGACATTCGCGACATTGCACGCGCCCGGGTGGAGCACGAGCCGTGGCCACGCCGCGGCGTCGCCGGCTGCGTGCGGCCGCAGCAGCGTTGGCGGGCCGGCGTGGGCCGTGCGCTCGACCGGCCTTGCCAGATCCTCGACGACTGCGGATGCCACGTCGAAGGACTGCTCGCGACCGTCGGCGAACTTCAGGCGGACGCGCATGAGGCCTCCCGTGTGATGCCGCACTTCTCGCGATCCTACTCGGTCGGTTCGGCCGCCTCGTCCTCCCCCGCCGCGAACGTCACCCGCTCGTACACCTCGGCCAGCGGCAGCGCCGCGCCGATCGCCGGGAGCGGGACGACGGCGTCGAGCCCGTCGTACGCGTGGGCGGCGAACGTCCCGTCGCCGGTCCGCGCGCAGGCGACGACCCGCGGCGACGCCGACTCGACCAACAGGTACGCGGCCAGCGTCGGGATCGCCTCGTACGCCTCCCGCTTCTCCCCCTCGTCCGTCCGCCGCGTGGCGGCCGAGATGACTTCGACGATCACGACCGGGCGATCCTGGAACACGTCGCCGGGCGGGTTCGGGTCGCAGACGACCATCGCGTCGGGGTAGTAGAACCGCGTGCCGGTCGGGAGGCGGACGCGGACCTTCGTGTCCGAGTTGAACGGCTGGCACGGGCGGCCGCGGAGTCGGCCACCGAGCGAAACCAAGATGGCCGTCGCGATCGCGTTATGCTCGTTCCGCGCGCCGGCCATCATGTAGACGCGGCCGGCGACGTACTCGTGCTTGTGCTTCGCCGTCCGCTCGCCGGCGAGGTACTCCTCTTCCGACACCCGCTCGATCGGCTTGACCGCGCCCATGCCGGGAACCGTACCCCGCCCGGCGGGGCGCATCAACGCCGTGCCGTCTCACCTGCGACCCTGCGGGCCCGTCACCGCTTCCCCAGCACGGCGGCCATCCCCGTGTCGTTCAGCTCGAAGTGCAGCGTCTGGAACGCGCCGCCGAGGTAGGCGCTGGCGCGGGCGGGGAAGTCAGTGAACGCCGGCTTGTCCCAGACGTGGAAGCGGGTGCTGAAGCGGTGGTTCCCCGCCCCCCCTCTGCCCCCTCACCCGATCCGCGGCGCGAACCGCAGCAGCCTCGGCGTCGGTGGCGTCTCCCCGTCCGCGATCGCCTGCCGCAGTTGCTGCGGGCTGCGGCCGAACGCGGACTTGAACCGTCGGCTGAAGTGGAACGGGCTGGCGAACCCGCACATCGTCGCGATCTGCGCGACGCCGTAGTTGCTCCGGGCGATCAGCACGGCGGCCCGGTCGAGCCGCGCCAGCCGCACCGTCTCGACCGGGCTCCGGCCGGTCGCGCGCTTGAAGACCCGGCACAGGTGGGCCGGCGTCACGCACGCCGCCTCGGCCAGTTCCTCCAGTTCGACCGCGGCGGCCGGGTCGGCATCGAGGCGCTCCATCAGATGACGCGTCGCCGCCTCGACCGCGTCCGGGAGGGGCGCGTCGGGCGCAACGGCGCCGGCGTGCGTCCGCCCGGTCACGAACGCCCGGAGCAGGTGGAGCATCGCCAGCCGCACGAGCGGCGGGTCCGCGCCGCCGAACCCGCC
>JADMIO010820079.1_pt1 | contig 13092 bp, 10 predicted proteins | sample 8958161 | NCBI WGS metagenome assembly JADMIO01 (sample SAMN16585339, study PRJNA669376) | soil metagenome | isolation source: Crop rotation soil | place: USA: Cullars Rotation, Alabama | collected 2011 | reverse complement strand
CTTTCCCCGAAACAAGACATCCCAAGAACATGAGCAAGCGTCTTCTACGCATGGGTTCCCCTCGTCCGCTGTCATCCAGCGCGCGTCAGCGCGCGAGCACGATTGATACCTGTATCTGCCCGCGCCGGCGCATCACTTCCATCGACACTTCGTCGCCATGCCGGCGGATCCGCAAGTCGACGCTGGACTCGCCAAGGCGCAACTCGCGCAGGATGACCTCATTGAGGAACGCGGGCAGTTTTGGGTTGCGCAGCCTGATCTCCGAACGGTCGGCATCGAATTCCAGCCCGAGCGCGGCCTCAAGCAACGTGAACGGCGTCGCGCTGGCCCAGGCCTGTGGCGCGCAGGCGACGGGGTAAAGAGTGGGACCACGATGCTTCTCGCGGCGAAAGCCGCAGAAGAGTTCGGGCAGCCGCCGCAAATCCATGTAGGCCGCCGCGTCGAACAATCCCCTGAAGACGTGCTCGACCGAATGCTTCAGGCCGTAACGCGCGAGACCGAGCGCGATCAACGCGTTGTCGTGCGGCCAGATCGAGCCGTTGTGATAGGACATCGGGTTGAAGCGGGCCGCGCCGAGCGCAATGGTGCGGATGCCCCAGCCCGTGAAGAAATGCGGTCGCAGCAGGTCCGCCGCGACCTTGCGGGCGCGATCTTCCCCGATCATCCCGCTGAACAGGAGATGACCGGCATTGGAGGAACGGACCCGGCACGGCTGCTTCTCGCCATCCAGCGCGAGCGCGTAGGTGCCGAGCTCCTCGCACCAGAACGCGTCCTCGAAACGCCGGGCCAATTGGTATGCCTCCATTTCAAGCCGTTGCGCGATCTCGCGACGGCCGAGGCGATGCGCGCAGCGCGCCGCCAACCGCTTGGCGGCGAACACGTAGCCCTGCACCTCGGCCAGCGCGATGTTGCCCTCGGCAAGCCGGCCGTCGGCGTGGAAGATCGCGTCATAGGAATCCTTCCAGCCCTGATTGCGAAGGCCCGCGTCGGTGGCGCGCTGATATTCGACAAAGCCGTCGGAATCGGGATCGCCTGGGCCGTCGATCCAGTCGAGCGCCGCTTCGACGGCGGGCCACAGTTCGCCCAACGTCTTGTAGTCCCCGGTGCGCTCGCCGTAGAGCCCCGCGAGCAGCACGAACAGCGGCGTTGAATCGACACTGCCGTAATATTGCGCGAAAGGCACTTCCCGCAGCGCCGCCATCTCGCCGCCCCGCATCTCATGCAGGATTTTTCCGGGCTCCGCGTCGTTGAGCGGATCGACGGAGGTGGCTTGATAGCGCGCCAGCCGCGCGAGCACGCCGCGAGCGACACGTGGATCGAGCCACAGCATCTGAAGCGCGGTGATGATGCCGTCGCGGCCGAACGTCGTCGAGTACCAGGGAATACCGGCGTAGGGGTAACGCCCCTGCGGCGTCTCCGTCATGAGCATGTTGAGGTCGGCCATGGATCGGCAGAGCACCTCGTTGAAGATGTCGTTCGACGTCTCGACGCTGGTGCAGCTCGCGGTCAACTGCCGCATCTCCCGGCGATGCGCCAGAAGCCCCGGGAAAAAGCGCTTGAGCTTGGGTTCCGCGGGTTTGTTACATGACACCGACACGAACAGCGATCCGGTCTGACGCGGCGCCAGCTCGCAACGCCAGGTCGCCGCATTGACTGACAGACGGGTCGGTCGCGGGTCGAAATGCAGCGACGTCAGCCGGGACACGTTATCGAGCCCCTTGTACTCGAGCGCGACGTCCGCCGGCCCGAGCAGGCGGGCCGTGCCGACGCCACGACGCTCGCGTTTTTCACCGCGGACTTCAAAAAGGTCGGCGAAATCGTTATCGAACAACAAAGTGATGTCGAAGCTGGCGTGCCGATCGCCGTGATTTTGCAGGCCGATACGCTGATAGGCCCTGCCCCGCCATAGAAAGATCGTGCGCACGATGTGCAGCATGTCCTTTTCCAGCACCAGACGACCCTGGTCGTCGTAGATGTCGGGATTGCTCAGGTCGACTGTCAGCGAGGAGTTGTCGTCGCGCAGATTGGAGCCGAGCAACAGCGGCTGAACGTCATCGAATGCGAGCTGCAGCTTCGCCAGATAGCGGGTGTCGGCGTTGAACAAGCCGTCCGGCCCGCCTGCGGACGCGCCGATATCGCCATGGCTGTCGAGGACGATGAAGGTGTCGTCGTGCTTGAGCGAACGCCGCGGGCGCGCCGCCGGTCCCGTCATCGGGATGTAGAAGGGCTGGTCTACCGCCAGCTCAATGACTTGCGAGCTCGTGAAAATCTGAGTGACGGCCTCGGCCATGATCACCTCGGATGCTTTGCCACCGCGCGTACTCGAAACACTCTGGCTGAATGCTGCCGCCATTCTGCGCAGAAAAATCTACGCGGCGAACTTCGCAAGCCGGCTCATCTCCTGAGTCACCAGTTCGCGGTAAGGCCCCTCCCTCTGCATCAACCGGTCTGGCGAGCCGTCCTCGATGATCCGGCCCGCCTTCAGCACGACGACACGATCGAAATTGCGCAAGGTCGCGAGCCTGTGGGCGATCGCGATTACGGTGCGGCCGCGCATCAGCCGGCCCAACGCATCGCGAATAGCGTCCTCTGACTCGCCGTCAAGCGAGGCAGTCGCTTCATCCAGCAGCAGGATCGGCGCGTCCTTCAGGAACGCGCGCGCGATCGCGATGCGCTGACGCTGGCCGCCCGACAATTTGACACCGCGGTCGCCGACCATGGTATCGAGTCCTTTCGGCAGGGTCTCGACAAAATCGCAGCGAGCCGCAATCGCCGCGCGCAATACTTCATCGTCGGTGGCGTCGGGCCGGCCGTAGCGGATGTTCTCACGGATGCTGCGATGGAACAGCGAGATATCCTGCGGCACCACCGAGATCGCCTGGCGCAAGCTCTCCTGCGTCACGCGCGAGATATCCTGGCCGTCGATGGTGATGCTGCCCTGCTCGACGTCGTAGAAGCGTTGCAGCAGCACGAACAGCGAGGACTTGCCGCCGCCGGACTGACCGACCAGGCCGACACGCTGGCCGGGCTTCAGGCGCAGATTGAACCGATCGAAGATCTTCAACCCGCCGGGATATTGGAACGTGATGTTATTGAAGGCGATTGCGGCGCCGGCACGGGTCAGCGGTTCAGCCTCCGGGTGATCACGCAATTCATGCGGTTGCAGCAAGGTTGCGATCGCTTCCGTCATGCGTGCGACATGCTGTGTGACGTCGACCAGCGCGACGGCGAGATCGCGCGTCGCATTGAGAATGGAAAGCCCGAGCGTGCAGATCAGCACCACGTCACCGGTGGTGGCGCCGCCCTGCTGCCAGAGGCGGATACCCCAGGCCAGCAATGCGACGATCAGCACAACCGTCACGCCTGCGTGAGTGAGCCGTAATTTCTCCAGGTAGCGCAGGCTGCGGCCCCGCGCAACCAGCTCGCGCCTCACCGCGGCGTCGAAGCGTTCGTGCTCGTGGCTCAGCCCGCAAAAGGCGCGCACCAGAGGCAGATTGTTGATGACATCGACCATCTCGCCATCGACGGCGGCGGCCTTGTTTGCGAAGTCGTCATGGAGCGACTTGCCCGCAGCCGCAAGATGGAACATGGCGATGACCATGCCGCCGGCAATCACGATCAATCCCGCCGCCATGGGCAGGCTGACCGTTCCGATCAGGCTGATTGCCGCAATTGTGGCGATGCAAGGCGGCAACACGTTCCAGATGAACATGTTCTCGAGTGTGAAGATCGCGTTTGACGTTGCCGTGATCCGGCTCGTGAGCATGCCCGGCATGCGATCTGAAAAATAGCTCTGGGCGTGGCCTGTGAGGTGGCGGAACATGTCCCGCCTGAGATCGCCGGTCACGCCGACAAAGGTGAAGCTCGCGACCCAACTCGCAATTCGCCAAAGGAAGTTGTCGGCGGCGATCAGCGACATGAGCAGAGCGAATGCCAGCCATACATTACTGGCGCGGGCTGATCCCGGCGAGAGGCAATCGACCAGGAATTTCACGCCATATTGTGTGCCCACCGAGCAGGCAACTGCGCTGACGACGCAGGCCAGGATCGCGAGATGCGAGATTGGCCGCTGGCGCAGGTAGCGCAGAACAAACGGAAATGGGCGATGCGCATATCCTGACAGATGATCCATGGGTGAGCGAACCTGTTGGAGAGTTGGGAGACGCGGTTCCACCTCAGTGAACGGTTGACCTTCCTCCCGGTTCCGTGACGCGCGGCATATCGCGTGCGCAACCATGCATTGATCATCGCATGCAACATGCCAGAGCATGACCGACAGTCGTGGCATCATCACGACAGGACTACGTACGTTTTGCGAGAAGTAACGTTGCAGTGCAGGAACTTCGCTGAGGGGGCAGCGTTTCATCCACGGCATGCGGGCGCGCTGAGCAGGGGCAGATTTCCATGATCGCGAAAAAGGAGAGAGAGATATGCGCATCGCGCAGGTAGCTCCATTGACGGAGGCTGTCCCACCCAGACTCTATGGCGGCACCGAGCGAGTGGTGCATTGGTTGACGGAGGAGCTGGTGGCGCTCGGGCACGATGTGACGTTGTTCGCCAGCGGAGATTCGCAAACTTCGGCAAAACTTGACGCAACTTGGCCAAAAGCGTTGCGTCTTGATGGCGCGGTCCGCGATCCCAACGCGCTGCATATGGTGATGTTGGAGCGCGTGCGTCAAAAATGTGACGAAGAGGAGTTCGACTTCCTCCATTTCCATCTCGACTATTATCCGTTCTCGTTGTTCTACCGGCAGCCGACGCCGTTCCTGACCACCCTGCACGGCCGGCTCGATCTACCCGAACACCAGCCGGTGTTCTCGACCTTTTCCAAGGTTCCCGTCATTTCGATTTCGAACGCGCAGCGCCGGCCGGTGCCCCAGGCCAATTGGGTGCGCACCATTCATCACGGGTTGCCGGAGAAGCTTTTGACACCACAACCGGCAAAACAGGAATATCTCGCCGTGCTCGGACGCATCGCTCCGGAAAAGGGCGTCGACCGCGCGATCAAGATCGCGCTCCGCTGCGGCATCCCGCTCAAGATCGCTGCCAAGGTCGACCGCGCCGACCAGGATTATTACGACCAGCTGATTTCGCCGCTGATCTCGGGCAACCCGCTGGTCGACTATGTCGGCGAGATCAGCGACAAGGAGAAATCGGAATTCCTGAGCGGCGCCATGGGTCTGCTCGTACCGATCGACTGGCCCGAGCCGTTCGGCCTCGTCATGATCGAGGCGATGGCCTGCGGCACGCCCGTGATCGCCTACAACAGGGGCTCGGTGCCTGAAATCGTCGAGGAAGGATTGACCGGCTTGGTGGTGGAAGACGAAACCAGTGCCGTTGCCGCCGTCGGTCGCCTGCCGGACCTGGATCGGACAGCGATCCGCAAGCGGTTCGAGACGCGCTTCACGGCGCGGCGGATGGCGCTCGATTATCTCGAAGCCTATCGCGGCCTGACTGACCGCGCCGAGCCGCGGATCCGACTGGTCAGCAGCGCGGAATAGCGCGTCGCCTCTTTAATATGTCGGGAAAGCCGCCGTCTCCCAGCGAGATCGGCGGTTTTCTTTTTTGCGCGCGCAGCTTGAAGCAATTGCAATCGCAGAATGAAAATCCATGTTGCGGCGCACGCTCGACACCTCCTGTCACATGGTCATGACCTTTGTACGCTTTGAGCTTTGTCTGCGGCATGGTATGCGGCGCCAGCAGATAAAAGAGCAGCCGGGTCAAGCCGATCGGTAGTGGGCGCAAAGGGGGAAGCAAATGAATAAAGGCAAGAAGCAGTCTGTCATTGCAGGCAAAAGCCGCCGCCAATTCCTGAAGACCGCGCTCGCGGCAGGCGCATTCGGCGCGGTACCATTGCGCGGCTGGGCTGCCGATCCCGTCAATATCGGCGCGCTCTATCCGACCACCGGCAGCATGGCGCAGATCGGCGTCGGCTGCGTCGCCGCCGCCAAGATGGCAGTCGACATGGTCAACGAGGCCGGCGGCATCAAATCGCTCGGCGGCGCCAAGCTGAACCTGATCATCTCGGACGTGCAGAGCGACACCACGGTGACCCGCACCGAGACCGATCGCCTGATCACCTCCAACAAGCTGGCCGCGGTTCATGGCTGCTTCGCCAGCGCGCTGACCCTGATCGCGAGCGAGGTCTGCGAGCGCGCCAAGGTGCCGATCATCACCGGCTCGAGCTCCGACCAGCTTAACAAGGGCCGCACCTACACCTTCACGCCATTCGCTCGCGCCTCGCAATTCGCCAAGGCGCAGTTGCAGATGTCGAAACTGGTCAGCGACCGGCCGAAGGTCGCCGTGATCTTCGAGAACACGGCTTTTGGCACCTCCACGTCCAACGGCCTGAAGGAGCTCGCGCCGGGCGAAGGCGTCGAGATCGTGATGTTCGAACCCTATTCTGCCGGCTTCACCGATGCGAGCCCGCTGATCAATAAGGTCAAGGCCTCCGGCGCCAATGCGCTATTCTCGGTCTCCTATCTCAACGATCTCATTTTGATCGTGCGGACCGTGAAGCAGGTCGGCCTCAACATCGCGCTCAATGGCGGCTCCGGCGGCTTCGTCATTCCCGATTTTTACAAAAACGTCGGCAAGCTTGCCGAAGGCTTGCAGGGCGTGGCGCATTGGAACCACGACATGGACGACAATGCGCAGAAGGTGAACGCCGAATACAAGAAGCGCACTGGTGACTTCCTGTTCGAATACGCCGGCGGCCTGGTGGCCCAGACCTATATGATCGCGGACGCGCTGGAGCGCGCCGCCTCCGCCGATCCGCAGAAGGTCCGCGAAGCGCTGTCGACACTCGATGTTTCGTCCGGCTTCGCCGCGATGGCGCCGGGAGGCAAGGTCAAGTTCGGTCCCGACGGCAAGAACGTCTACGGCCGTCCGGTCGGAGTGCAGTGGCAGAATGCAGATCTCGCCAGCATCTTCCCGAAGGAAGACGCCCGTGCGCCGCTCTTGAAGATCTGACCGGCGGCAAGCAGCCATGCTTGAGACAGTGATCCAGGCCGTGATCAACGGCCTGCTCATCGGCGGCATCTACGCGCTCGTTTCCATCGGCGTCACGCTGATCTTCGGCGTCGTGAAGATCGTCAACTTCGCCCAGGGCGAGTTCGTGATGATCGGAATGTACATCACGTTTTTCCTGTTCAGCTATTTCGGCATCGATCCCCTGCTCTCGCTCTTCATCTCGATGCCGGTGCTGTTCGTCATCGGCGCCTTGATCCAGCACTTCCTGATCCGGCGGGTGCTGGGTCCCAACGACATGCCGCAGATCTTCCTGACCTTCGCGCTGTCGTTGCTGCTTCTCAATCTGTCGCTCCTGTTCTTCACCGCGAACTACCGCACGGTCCATACCTCCTATTCGGATGAAGCGTTCCACATCGGCGGCTTCTATATTCCGGAAGCGAAGTTGATCGCCTTTGTCGTGGCGATGGCATTGAGCGGCGCGCTCTGGGTCTTCCTGCACACCACCGATCTCGGCAAGGCGATGCGCGCCGCTTCGCAGAAACCCGATGTCGCCGTCCTGATGGGCATCAACCCGAACCGGGTGTTTGCGGTCGCCTTTGGCGCGGCGCTTGCGCTGGCCGGCGCTGCTGGCTCGCTCCTGATGCCGTTCTACTCTGCCTATCCCTTTGTCGGACAAGTCTTCGTGCTGATGGCCTTTGTGGCTGTCGTGCTCGGCACGCTGGGCAATGTCGTGGGCGCGCTGATCGCGAGCCTGATGATGGGGGTCGCAGAATCGCTCGGCATTCAGTTCGTCGGCGCCGATTCCGGTTTGATCGTGGTCTTCGCCATGCTGCTGCTTACGCTCGCCTTCAAGCCGAACGGCCTCGGCGCCGGGAGGGTCCGCTGATGCGAGGCTCGCCGCTCAGGGCCACCGCCCTCGCCGCTCTGGCGGTCGTCCTGATCGCGCTGCCGCAGCTGGTGAAAAGTTCGTTTGCGATCGATATCTTCATTCGTATCCTGCTGTTCTCCTTCATCGGTGTCGCCTGGAATCTGATGGGCGGCTACGCCAAGCAGCTCTCGCTTGGCCACGCCGCCTATTTCGGTCTCGGCGCCTACACCTCCACTATCATGCAGATCGATTTCGGTATCTCGCCCTGGATCGGAATGGTCGCGGGCGGCGTGGTCGCTGCCATCGCAAGCCTGCCGATCGGCTGGCTGTGCTTCCGCTTGCGCGGGCCCTATTTCACCATCGCCACGATCGCAACCGCCCAGGCGCTGATGCTAATCTTTCTCAAATTCCGCGATTTTGCCTGGGGCGCCGAGGGCACCACGATCCCGAACCTCGGCAGCTCGCCGCTGATGCTGCAATTCGAGACCAAGGCGTCCTATTATTACGTCGTTCTTGGCCTGTTGGCGCTCGCGCTTGCGATCACCCACCGGATCGAGCAGTCCTGGATGGGCTACTATCTGGTTGCGATCGGCGAGGATGAGGATGCAGCGGAGGCGATCGGCGTCAATGCGCCCCGCATCAAGCGCGACATCTACATGATCTCGGCCTTCCTCACCGCGCTCGCCGGCACGTTCTACACGCAATACATCTACTTCATCGATCCCGCGACCGCTTTCAGCTTCAACATCTCGATCGAGGCGGCGCTGGTTTCGATCGTCGGCGGCATAGGCACGTTGTGGGGACCGGTGATCGGCACCGTGCTCTTGGAAACCACCTCGGCGCTGCTGCAGAGCTGGCTCGGCTCGAGCACCGGGGGCATTCAGCTGACCGTCTATGCGCTGATCCTGATGGCGGTGATCCTGTGGCGACCGACCGGGCTCATGGGTTTTGTCAATGAGGCCCTGCAACGCCGCCGCGAGCGCAAGCCGGCACCTTCGCTCACGAGGACGGCGTCGTGAGCGACGCGCTTGTCATCAAGGGACTGAGCAAGCGTTTTGGCGGCCTGCGCGCCGTTCAGGACGTCAGCTTCACCGTGAAAGAAAACGAAACGGTTGCGCTGATCGGGCCGAACGGCGCCGGCAAGACCACGAGCTTCCATCTCATTACCGGCTTTCACCGGGCCGATTCCGGCTCGGTCCAGGCGTTCGGACAGGAAATCGTGGGCCTGAAGCCGCACGACATCTGCGCTCTCGGGCTTGCCCGCACCTTCCAGGTCGCAAAACCCTTTGGCGCGATGACGGTGCTGGCCAACGTCATGACCGGCGCATTCCTGCGCGACCGGCACGTTGCCGCCGCGCGTGAAAAGGCGCTCGAGGCCATCGAGTTCGTCGGCCTCGCCGCACACGAGCAGACGGCGGCCAAGGACCTCACGACGATCGACCAGCGCCGGCTGGAAATGGCGCGCGCGCTGGCAACACAGCCGAAGATTCTGTTGCTCGACGAAGTGATGGCCGGCCTCAATCCGTCGGAAATCGATCAGGCGGTGGCGCTGGTCGGAAAGCTCTCGGCGCGCGGGCTCACCATCGTCATCGTGGAGCACGTGATGCGCGCGATCATGGCGGTCGCGCGGCACATCGTGGTGCTCGACCACGGCCAGAAGATCGCCGAAGGTGCGCCGAAGGATATCGTGCAAAATCCGGAAGTGATCCGCGCCTATCTCGGCTCCTACGTGCATACAACGCCGTCGGGAGGCGCGCATGCTTAAACTCTCGGGCGTCAGCGCCTCCTACGGCTCCGTGCCTGCGATCACCAACGTCTCGATCGAGATCGGCGAAGGTGAAGCCGTGGGCCTGCTCGGCGCCAACGGCGCGGGCAAGAGCACCACGCTGCGCGCGATCTCGGGACAGGTGAAACTCTCGAGCGGAAGCGTGACGTTCGCAGGGCTAGACCTCAGGACGTTACCGCCCCATCGCATTCCCGAACTCGGCATCGCCCACGTTCCCGAGGGGCGGCAGGTCTTCCCTGAAATGACCGTGCAGGAAAACCTCGAGGTCGGCGCCTTCGTGCCAAAGGCAAAAGCCCAGCGCGCACAGACCATGGACCTGGTGTATGGCATTTTCCCGCGGCTTGCCGATCGCCGCAAGCAGCTTGCCGGGACCATGAGCGGCGGCGAGCAGCAGATGCTCGCGGTCGGACGCGGGTTGATGCTCAAGCCGCGGCTTTTGATGCTGGACGAGCCGTCGCTCGGCCTTGCTCCCGTCATGACCGACGTCACCTTCGAGAAGATCAGCGAGATCCACAAGATGGGCACGGCGATCCTGCTGGTGGAGCAGAATGTCAGCCGCGCATTGTCGCTGGTGCAGCGCGCCTATGTGCTCGAGAGCGGCAATGTGATCATGCACGGCCTGAGCAATGAGCTCGCCAACAACAAGCAGGTGCAGGCCGCATATCTCGGAATTTAGCGCACGTCGCTTCAGGAAGCGTCCGCGACGCACCGCCATTCGCCGGGCGTCGTATCAAACCGCGAGCGAAACGCCTTGTTGAAGTGGGACAGGTCATTGAAGCCCCAACGATAGGCGACGTCGGAAATATTGAGCGCCCGCTGGTTCGGATCGCGCAACGCGACGCTGCAGCCTTCGAGCCGGTTGTCGAGCAGCCAGCGGCTGAAGGTGTGGCCGGTCTGCCGGAAGCGCGAGTGCAGTGTTCGCACGGAAATGCCGAGATGATCGGCCGCGCGCTGCGGCGTCAGATCGGCGTCGTGAAGATGCTGCCGGCAATAGGCCAGCAACGCCTCCATCTGCAGCTCCGGCTTGAGACGCTTTGTCGGCATTCCTTCGGCGGCGGCAAGCGCGATCAGGTTGCACAGGCTGTCGGCGAGCAGGCCGGTCTCGGCCCGGCTCAATGAGCTCTTGACCGACGTGAGTTCCAGCATGTGCATGCGCAGATTGGCGGAAAAGCGCGCATCCGGCGCAAGCTTCAGGTGTGGACGATCGCGCAGCCATGGCGCGCGCCGTTCGATCATGGCCCGCGGCAGGACGGCCATCGCGCATTTGCCGCCGATCGTCGCGCGCACCGGCCGCCGGCCGTCACAGAACCCGATATCGCCGGGCTTGAGCATGATGATGTCATCGCCGCGGGCAGAGACCGTCTCGCCCCTGAGTTGCAGATAGATGGAAAAGTGCTCGGCAGCCGAGTTGGAAAGATCGCGGCGGCTGCGAACGGTCTGAAGGGTTGTCAATTCGGACTTGATGAACCGGTACGGTCCGGAGTTGCGCACCACTGCGCGTGCGGAAAAGCCGGAATCGTCCGGAGGCTGTACCGAGACGCCAAAAAGCTGGCCGACCTGCTCGCGCCAGCTTGAAACAGGCTCTCCAGGAGCCGCCGGCCCGGTGGACCAGATCTCGACCTGGTGCCGGACATCTCGCCGCACCACCACTGCACGTTCAGCCATGTCGTCTGCGCTCCCGGCCAAGACGCCGTCGGACGGTCCGTCTACACGGCCCCCCACCTACGCGCAGCTTGCGCCACGGTCAACTGTTCGTGAAACCAACCAATCCGGCCTGCGGCATGAGCCGCCCGGCCAAAGGAGTTAATGATGAAAAAGTTCGTCATAGAGCGCGAATTGCCGGGGGTCGGCGGCTTCGACGGCGCACAGCTCAAGGGGGCGGCCGCCACGTCCAACGAGGCGCTCGCCAAGCTCGAAGGCAAGGTGCAGTGGCTGCAGTCCTTCGTCGTCGACGACAAGACCTTCTGCATCTACGTCGCCGAGAACGAGACCTTCGTGCACGAACACGCCCGTCTGGGCGGCTTTCCGGCCAACAAGGTCAGCGAAGTCCGCACCGTCATCGATCCGACCACGGCAGGCTGATGCGAAGATGCCACCGACGCCCCGGCAGGCGCCGGTGCTAGCTCGTCAATACGAGCGAAAGCGAAGCAATCCAGAGTCTGCGAAGACCGCTGGATTGCTTCGTCGCGGAGCCTGTCATCGGGCGCGCCTTCGCGCGGCCCGTTGGCTCCCTGCAATGACGATTACCTCACCATCGTCCGCTTCGGCTCGACAATCTCGAACATGCGCGGAAACTCGTCCATCAGGCTCATCAGCTCCGCGAGCTTCCTCGGATCGCCCGACACTTTGACCTTCCCCGCATCGACCGCCTCGGGAAAACCGGTCTGCTTGGCGATCACCTCGTCCAGCGTCGAACGCGCCAGCGTGAAGCTCGCATCCGCTTTGTCGGCCTGCACGCCTTCGGTATAGGTCAGCGCGGAATTTTCGAGATTCAGGGCAAAGGTCTCGCCGGTATCGCTGAAGCTCCAATTCAGCACGATGTGCTTGCCTTCCGCTTTCGGGCCGTTGAGGCGAATGCCAAGCACGTCCCAAAGCTGCTCGGTGCGAAGCGCGGCCAGCGTCTCGCGCGGCATCGGCGCGCGCGGCGGCGTCTTGGGCATGCCCTGCCGCAGCTCCTGCGCGCCGAACAGATAGGCGTTGCGCCAGGTCGAGCTTTCGGCGGCGTAGCCGAGCTGCTCGAAGGCATCGGCGAGCATCGCGCGCGCCGCCTGGTTGTCAGGCTGCGCGAAGACGAGATGGCTCACGGCCTGCGCGACGAAGCGGAACTCGCCTCTCTCGAAATCCTTTTTCGCACGCGTCAGGATCGCCTCGGCGCCGCCCATATACTCGACATATTTCTTGCCGGATTCGACGGGCGGCAGCGGATCGAGATTGACGGGATTGGCGTCGTACCAGCCGAGATATTTCTGGTAGATCGCCTTCACATTGTGGCGGATGTGTCCGTAATAGCCGCGGCCGTGCCAGGCCCCCTCAAGACTTTGCGGCAGACGGATGGTTTCGGCGATCTCGGCCGCCGTCAGGCCGTGATTCATCAGGCGGATGGTCTGGTCATGCGCGAACTTGTACAGATCGCGCTGCTGGCGGACCATAGTGTCGATCCGCTCTTTGCCCCACACCGGCCAGTGATGCTGGCCGCACATCGCCTCCGCCTTGCCGCCCCACATCTTCAGCGCCTCGTTGAGATATTTCGACCAGGCGAGCGCGTCGCGGACATCGGCGCCGCGGAACGGCAGCAGATTGTGAAAATTGTGTGTGCAGTTCTCGGCAAGGTTCAACAATCTGTAGCGCGGCACATAGAAGTGCATCTCGGCCGGCGCCTCGCTGTTCGGCGCCATCTGGAACTCGAATTCCACGCCGTCGATTGTGCGCTTGTCGCCGGTCGCCATGATCAGGTCGGTCGGGAAAG
>JADMIO010075653.1_pt1 | contig 13092 bp, 10 predicted proteins | sample 8958161 | NCBI WGS metagenome assembly JADMIO01 (sample SAMN16585339, study PRJNA669376) | soil metagenome | isolation source: Crop rotation soil | place: USA: Cullars Rotation, Alabama | collected 2011 | reverse complement strand
GCCGCGACTTCAAGTCACGTGAATTCCAAGCTTCGGATCCCACTGTGCTGGAAAGCGGCCAGTTGCGAGAAATCAGCCGCCAGAATTGAGGGAGCAATCAGGATTCTCGACATCGAACGTCGAACATCCAACATTGAACGCCCAACGTCCAACGTTGGCGCATGACGAGAAGTCAACAAGGAGCGGCGGCTTCCCAGTCGCCGAAATTTTCCTGGCCGACGCTGACAAAGCGCCGCTCCTTGATGGCACTTGGATATCGACGAGACAAGTTCGGACCACGAATGCTGCGCCCCAACCGTAAAGCTCGCACTTGACGAGCATCATTCCCTTCCTAGTTGTTACCCGATTTCAGCTGGTCGAATCGCGCTTTGCAGCGCACGAATGCTGCTATGAGCAAGGTTTAAGTGCGCTTCCGTTAGACTGGAAGCCGCGACTAACTGGTAAAATTTTTGAATGTTTGACGGACTTTTCGGCTGGTTATCCAGCGACATCGGCATCGACCTCGGAACGGCGAACACCCTGGTCTACGTAAAAGATCAGGGAATTGTGCTGCGCGAACCGTCGGTTGTTGCGGTGCAGGCGGGAACGTCGCGCGTTCTTGCCGTGGGTGACGAAGCAAAGCGAATGCTTGGTCGCACCCCATCGAACATTGTGGCGGTGCGGCCGTTGAAAGATGGCGTCATTGCGGACTTTGAAGTTACGGAAGCGATGCTTCGGCACTTCATTACGAAAGTGCACGGACGCCGTGTGCGCGCGAGACCGCGGGTGGTCATCGCGGTTCCTTCCGGGATTACCGAAGTCGAAAAACGAGCCGTGCGCGAATCGGCTACGCATGCCGGTGCGCGCGAAGTTTACTTGATCGAAGAACCGATGGCGGCAGCGATTGGTGTCGGTCTTCCGGTGCAGGATCCGGCGGGCAACATGATCATCGACATCGGCGGGGGCACGACCGAAGTCGCTTTGATCTCACTGTCGGGAATTGTTTTCAGTCGCAGCGTGCGCGTTGCCGGTGACGAACTCGACGAGGCGATCGTGCAATACATGAAGCGCGCTTATAACCTGATGGTGGGCGAGCGAACGGCGGAAGAAATCAAAATCAAAATTGGTTCGGCGTATCCGACCGAAAAAGAAACGAGCCTGGAAGTGAAGGGTCGCGACCTCGTTGCCGGTTTGCCGAAGACGCTCATGGTCACTTCGCAGGAAGTGCGTGAAGCGTTGCTCGAACCCATTTCAACCATTGTCGATTCCGTGCGAATCACGCTCGAGCGTTGTCCGCCGGAATTATCGGCCGATCTGGTCGATCGCGGACTCGTGCTTGCCGGTGGCGGCGCGTTGCTCCGCGGATTCGATAAACTTTTGAGCGAGGAGACTGGTTTGCCTGTCCATGTCGCGGAAGATCCGCTGAGTGCGGTCGCGGAAGGAACAGGTAAATGCCTCAATGAAATTAAATTTTTGCGTCAGGTGGCTTCTTCGGATCGCCAGTGGCGTTAACAATTGCGGATTGGCGATTGCGGATTGCGGAAAGATTACTGATCCGCGCCTGATCTATCCGCAATCCGCAATCCGCATTCCGCAATTCTCATGAGCCGCGCCAGCGCGATCGCGCTCATCATTTTTGTTGTTGCGGTTGGCTACTTGTTCAGCTTCGGCGCTGATAGCACGCGGAAATTACAGGCTGGCTTTTATCAATTGCTCTCACCGTTTTTGAAGAGCGGTTCCGGCCTGGAAAAACAAATCACTTCGGTGCGCAGCGGTTTGAAGTCGCTCGAAGAACTCGAGAAAGATAATGCCAGCTTGCGGGTGGAAAATCGATCGTTGCGCGCAACGAATGAAGCGCTGCGCGATGTTGAGCGTGAGGTGAATCGTTTGCGACACGCCTTGAATTACCGGCAGCGTTCGGATTTCAAGCTGGTACCGGCGCAGATTATCACGCGCGATTCCGCAACCTGGTGGCGCACGGTTACCGTCAATCGTGGACGCGAGGATGGCGTCGAGGCCGACATGCCGGTTCTGACCGACGAAGGTTTGGTCGGGAAAACGACGACAGTAAGCGGGAACATTTCCGTCATCCTTCTCGTCTCGGATGAAAATTGTCGCGTGGCGGCAAGCGTGGAAGGAACGCGCGAACAGGGGATTGTGACCGGTGAACGTGTTGCCGGTGCGGTAGCGCCGTTACTGGATCTGAATTTTCTTTCCAAACAGGCCGATCTGAAATCGGGGCAAAAAGTTTATACCTCGGGCGTGGGCGGAGTTTTTCCGTCGGGATTACTTGTCGGAACCGTGCAATCTTTTCGCGTCCGCGAATTGGACGGGCAGGCGCGATTGACGCCGGCAGTCGACCTCGCGCGCCTGGAAGACGTTTTCATCGTGGCAGGACACAAATGATTTTCTTTTTCATTCTTGTTTTTCTCGTTCTCGTTGCGCAGGTGACGGAACTTTTTTTGCCGTCACTCGATTGGATGTATGGCGTGCACATCCATCTTGTTCCGATCGTCGTTTTTTACGGCGCCATGGCGCTGCCTTTATGGCTCGTGCTCGCGCTCGCTTTCTGGGCCGGTTTTTTACTCGACGCGCTTACCGTTCAAGTCCTTGGCTCGCATGTTGAAATCGCGTTTGGCTGGTCGATAATTTTATACGGGGTACTCGCTGGAATCATGCATGGATTGCGACCGTTGTTTGTGCGTGGACGTTGGGAAGTTCATTGCGTTTTGAGCGGTGTTTGCACGTCGGTCATTTTATTCGTGCAATATCTCATGATCAGTTTTCGGCGTGGCTCAATTTTCTTTACGCCCGAAATCTGGTGGCAGATCGCCGGCCCGGGCGTGATCGCGATGATTATGGCGCCACTCGCATTTGGAGTGTTGCACTGGCTTAGCCGCGCGACCGCTTCGCCTTATCTTGCCGAGGAGGGTTACTCATGAACCGTCGTCTGATGAATCCGCGTCTGCGCATTCAGATGCTCGCTTTGGTCATGCTGCTTGGACTGGCCGCGATTGTTTTCAAACTTTGGTTCATTCAAGTCGCGCACGGTCCGGAATGGACGGCGCGGATTCGGGGCAGTTCCGAAGCAACGGTGCGTATTCCATCGATCCGCGGTGAAATTCGGGATCGTAACGGCATCGCATTGGTGCAGAACCGCGCGAGCTACGAAGTGGACTTCTATCTACCGGAAATGGTGAAGGGATATAAGCAGCGCATTGGCACAGCACCGATGACGGAATATCGCGGCATCATCAGCGGCATGCCGAAAGATATTAAGGAAGCAGACATCGTGAAGATCGTGAACAACGGGATTATCCCGCGGCTCGACGACCTGCATCTGGCGCGCGATTACAACGCCACTCAACTGCAGCGTCATTACCGGACGAACAATGAAGTCCCGTATTCCTACATCAAGGACATCGATTTCCAGACGATGGCGCGGTTTTCCGAGCATGATGTCGGTCTTCCCGGTGTCGACATCGCGATCAAACCGGTGCGCTCCTATGTTTACGGTGCGCTTGGCGCGCACTTGTTAGGCTATGTCGGCGCGCCCGACGATACGAATCACGAGGACGCCAGGCAGTACACCTTCTATCAAGGCGACGTGGATGGAAAATCCAATGTGGAAAAGACGATGGATGAATATTTGCGCGGGAAACCGGGCAAGCGCGTTCTCCGTCGCAATGCCAAAGGCGTCATCGATGGTGTGGTGCGGGAAGAGCCGGCGCAGCAGGGCGCGAATGTTTACCTGACGCTCGACGCACGAATTCAGGCGATCGCGGAGGAAGCGATACGAGCGGTTGGTCGCGGCGCGGCCGTCGTGGTGGATCCAAACAACGGCAATATTCTCGCGATGGCTTCAGTGCCTTCGTTCGATCCGAATACTTTTATTCCCAGCATCAAAGCGAAAGATTGGGCGGCGCTACAGAAGGATGAAGCGCGTCCGCTGGTCAATCGTGCGCTCAGCACTTTTCCGCCGGGCTCGACATTCAAAATCGTGACGGCGTTGGCGGGTTTACGGAAAAAAATGGGCAACGCGCGATTCAACTGCAGTGGCGGCGTTACCTACGGTGATCATTATTTTCACTGCTGGATCGGTGGCAAGGGCGGCGCGCATGGTACGCTCGGCCTGACTGACGCGATTAAGGTTTCCTGCAACGCATTCTTTTATCAGTACGGCAATGCCGCGGGCATCGACGCGATTGACCAGACCGGGAATGCGTTGGGGCTCGGGAAAGAAACTAAGATTCGCCTCACCGGTGAACAACCCGGGATCATGCCCGGCCCCGAGTGGATGGCGATCCATTATCCGCGCGAACGTTGGTCGCAGGCATATACGGCGAACGTTTCCATCGGGCAGGGGTACGTCCTCGCTTCGCCGCTGCAAATGGCGATGGCTTACGCGGCGGTTGCCAATGGCGGTATCTCCTATTACCCGCGACTGGTCGACAAAGTTTTGAATCAGGACGGCTCGATGGCGCTTGATGAAAACGGCAAGCCGGTTGTTTCACAACGACCGCAAGTGGATGCGGACCTGCGGTTCGATTTTGGGCCGCAAGACATTGAGCTGATCCGGCGCGGCCTCTGGAAGGTGGTCAATGAAGATGGCGGCACCGGCGGCCGAGCGCGATTGTCGGGTGTTCAGGTCGCTGGAAAAACCGGCACGGCCCAGGGGAGCACCAACGGACAGGAAGACACGGTAGCTTGGTTTTGTTGTTTCGCTCCCTATGAGAACCCGAAGTATGTCATTGTGGTGATGGTGCAGGCTGGGCAGAAGGGTGGTCACGGCGGTTCGGTCGCGGCGCCGATTGCGACACGCATTCTCGAGCGCACGCTCGCGATGGAACAGGGAAAATTCGAACCGCAATTGGCATGGCTCGCACCTGCGCACAAGGCTAATGCCTTTCAAACAGTCGCGGCGGTTGATTACAAGGACTCCGGGCCAAATGTCGGCAGCGAAGATGAAGAAAACGCCGATCCCGACCAGCAGACTGATGGGCAGATGGCTCCGGCCGGCGCCGATCCGGATGTGGAGCAACCACCGGATGCACAGGGCCAGGTCACGCAAACGCGCGGTCAACGAGTGATGCGGGCGAAGCCGGTCGCGCCACCGCAACAGCAGGAACGTCCGCGCAATTTTTTCGAACGACTTTTTGGTGTGAAGCGTCAACCGCAAGCGCCGCCACAACAACCCGCGCCTAACCGGCGGCAGCAGCGAAAACCATTCTGAAAACCGCACCGAGGATGAAATCTCAAAAATCGATTTCAAATTCGGGCATTAACCACCCCTCGCACATTTATGATGGACAAAGTGAGAAAAATTCTGGGACTTCCGACACGCAAGACGGGCAACAAGCTTGTCGTGAGTGTGGAAAAACTCGAGCGTCGCGTAGCTCTGCTCGAAGCAGGCCGGCTGGAGGAATATAGCGTCGAGCGCAACAGTTCGCGCAACATCGTCGGCAGCGTTTACAAAGGTAAGGTTAAAAACATCGAGATGGGTTTGAAGGCGATGTTCGTCGACATCGGCTTCGAGAAAAATGCGTTCCTGCATTTTTGGGACGCGATTCCGGCCGCACTCGATAGCGGCATTGAAGAAATCGATCGCCGCGGAAAATCACGGCCCAAAAAACGGATCACGGCGAAAGACATTCCGAATATCTATCCCGTCGGTTCCGATGTCATCGTGCAGGTGACGAAGGGACCAATTGGTACGAAGGGTCCGCGCGTCACGACGAACCTGAGTTTCGCCGGCCGTTATCTGGTGCTCATGCCGTACAGCGATCGCAGCGGTATTTCTCGCAAGATCGAAGATCCGAAAGAGCGCACCCGGCTGCGAAAGATTTTGCAACAGCTCGACATTCCGGACGGGATCGGCGTGATCATTCGTACGGTCGGTGAAGGCCAGCGTGCACGCTATTTCGTGCGCGACCTGAGTTATCTGCTCGAGCAATGGGCTCGCATCGAACGCAAGATTCAGGAGGATCCAGCGCCCGTGCGCCTCTTTGAGGAACCCGATTTGGTCGAGCGGACGGTGCGCGATTTTCTCACGGAGGAAATCGACGAGGTGGTCGTCGACGATCAGGAAGCGGCCGATCGCATGAGCGATATGGTCGGGAAAATTTCGCGGCGCGCGCGTAATCGCATCCATTACTACGATGGCGCCACGGCAATTTTCGAAACGTTCGGCGTGCAAAAACAGATAGACGACGCGTTTCATCGCCAGGTTTGGCTGCGGTGCGGTGGTTACATTGTGATTGATGAAACCGAAGCTCTCGTTGCCGTCGACGTGAATACCGGTCGCAACAAAGGCGGACGCGATGTCGAGAAAACGATTCTGCAAACCAATCTGGAAGCGGCGGACGAGATCGCGCGGCAGCTTCGTCTGCGCAACATTGGCGGACTAATCATCGGCGATTTCATCGATATGAAGAGCCGTAAAGATCAGCAGACGGTTTACAACTTGATGCGCGAGCGTTTGAAACGCGATAAGGCGAAGACCCATGTCCTTCCGATCTCAGCCCTCGGCCTGATGGAAATGACGCGGCAACGCGCGCAGGAAAGTCTGAGCGATTCGATTTACGAGAACTGCCCTTATTGTGTCGGGCGTGGATTGGTAAAAACGCCGATGACTACGAGCGTAGAACTTCATCGCACGCTCAATAGCGTGATGCGGAAACATCAGGACACCGTCCACGAGATCCGTGTGATTGTTAATCCGGAAGTGCTCAAACGATTGAAGGAAGAAGACGAAGATTTGCTTGTCGAAATGGAACGGCGTTATGCCGGCCGGCTGCTGTTCCGAGGCGATCCCGCATATCATCAGGAAAAATTTACGATCACCGACGCCAATAGCGGTGCCGAGTTGAAGGGCTAAGAGTTCATCAGCTTGCAATTCAGTAAGCTTGTGTGAGACTCGAAACGCAGTTGCGAGTGATCTCGAAACTGTGACTTAGCCTCAAGGAGAACATCGTGAAGATAGTAATCGCGGTTTTCACTGCCATCCTCGCAGTGGCAGCCACGGTTTTCGCCGGCGGTGAGGTAACCGAAGCGAAGCAAACCGCCGCGCAGCCATTCTGCAATTGGTACGCAAACCAGGAATGGAACGCCTCCGTGTGGGGATCCTATGCGTTTACCGGTACGGACTGGCCGGACGATCGTTATCTAACCGTCGACCATGCCTGGGGTGGCGGTGGCGATTTCAAATTCTTCTTTGCTCGCTACTTCGGAGTTGGCGTGGAGGGTTTCGGCCTCAACGCTCGCGACACAGTCGGGGCTGCACTCGGCACGTTAACGTTGCGTTACCCAATTCCGTGCTCGCGCTTTGCGCCCTACATCTACGCCGGCGGCGGCGTCATCTTTGGCGGCAGTGAAATCGAATTTCACGGTGAAGAGGATGAGCCCGATTTTTTCCGGACCATCCATGATGAAGAATCAAAAGCGGTGGGCCAATTCGGCGGCGGCTTCGAAATTCGTCTCACACCCCACATTGGGATCATTCACGATTTCAACTGGAATGTCGTAGATAGTCACGGCAACAATTTCGGAATGGTGCGGACGGGAATCAGTTTCGCGTTCTAGTTTCGTTCCCTTATTGAAAAGCTGGGGGCAATGTTCGTTCCCGGCGCTTTTTCCGGTCATCCCGAGCGAACGCGAGGGACCTCACGAGTTATCTTGGATCATCCATTCTGACTTCGTGAGATCCCTCGCATGCGCTCGGGATGACACGCGGTTTGCATATTAGAGATGGCTCACGAAATTATCCCATGTCGTTCGCGCGAGTACTGGACTCATTGCCGCTAAAGAAGTCGCCGCTCTTGCAGCGATTTGAAACGCTGCTCGCACCGAAATCGGATGGCGCGTTGGAAGAGATGGCGCAACGCGCGCACGCTCTTACGCTGCAAAATTTCGGGCGCACCATGCGTCTTTTCGCACCGCTGTATCTTTCCAACGAGTGCATCAACAATTGTCGTTATTGTGGTTTCTCGCGCGACAATCCAATTCTGCGCGTCACACTCGATCTCGAGCAGGTCAGGGCTGAGGCGCGTCATCTCGTGCAACAAGGCTTCCGGCAAATCCTTCTCGTCGCCGGCGAACATCCCAAATTTGTTAGTCAGAATTATCTCGCCGAATGCGTGCGCGCGCTTACGCCAGAGTTCTCATCCATCTCCATTGAAGTCGGTCCAACGGAAACGGCGGATTACATTCCGATCGTCGAAGCCGGCGCGGAAGGTCTGGTTGTTTATCAGGAGACCTACAACCGCGAAGTTTACGCCGAGATGCACACATCGGGTCCAAAGCGCGATTTCAACTGGCGCCTCGATTGCGCGGAGCGGGGATACGAAGCGGGCTTTCGTCGATTAGGAATTGGTGCCTTAATCGGTCTTTGGCATTGGAAGGAAGAAGCGGTCGCGCTCGCCGCGCACGTGGACTATTTGCTGAAACGCTGCTGGCAGGCGCAGATCACGGTCAGCTTGCCTCGTTTGCGTCCAGCAGCCGGCGAATTTCAGCCGCGTTTCAAGATGAGCGATCGCGAGCTGGCCCAGCTCATTTGCGCGTTGCGTATCACGTTTCCCCAGGTTGGTATTGTCTTGAGCACGCGGGAAACAAGATCGCTGCGTGACACATTGGTCTCGTTAGGCGTAACGATGATAAGTGCGGGCAGTCACACCGAGCCCGGTGGTTACACCCATCAGGGTCGGAATGATTTACACCTCACCGTGCGCGGTCGCATCGTCGCGCCGGAGTTTCATAATGGCGTGGACGAAATTGCGACCGGGCAATTTGAAATCAGTGACGAGCGTTCCGCGGATGAGATCGCGGAAATCTTGCGCAAACGCGGTTATGAACCGGTCTGGAAAGATTGGGACCAGGTCTTGTCGGCGACACCTGTCGCGCCGTAGTCTTAACGGAGGCGGATGACCATTTCGCTGAACGGCGAAAAGACTGAGACACGCGGCGCTACGACAATCGGGGAACTGGTGTCGCGTTTCGAGTTGCCCGCGCAGTCGATTTTGGTCGAGCACAATGGCTGCGCCCTGCATCGGCGCGATTGGCCTAACAAGTCGTTAAGCGAAGGCGATCGCGTCGAATTCATCCGCGTCGCCGCCGGCGGTTAGTCTGGAACCGCTCGACTCGCGTGCTTGATGGGTCGGCTTGGATGTTCCGATCGGCGTCGCTGGCTAGAGCTGAGGAGCGCACGCTGGCGAATGCATTTTGCATTCGCGAACTTCTTGAGACGCCGATGTCGCTTATTCTATTTTCGGCTTAGAGAAAGTTCGTCGCCGCAGAATGCGGCGACCGGCACACTGCAAGCGTGAGCTCCCCAGAATCATCGTGACGCCGCTGCCAAACGCAATCCGAGAAAAACAAAGATCGCGCCGACTGTTCGATTCAAAACATTCGCGACGGTTTTGCTGCCGCGCAGACGTTCGCTGAATGCGGAAGCAAACCAGGCCAGAATCAAACACCAGATCGTTCCCGTCGTGACAAAAGTCAGGCCGAGAAAAATGAACGCAGGAATTTTCATCGGTGATGCCGGATCGATGAATTGGGGCAGGAAAGCGAGAAAAAACAACGCGACTTTCGGATTCAGCAGATTGGTGATAATTCCCTGACGAAACGCGGCTGCCGTTTCTTGCTGCCGAAACTGCGATGGCAGATGCAATTCACCGGCGCGGCTCAGAATCATGCGCAGGCCGAGGTAAATGAGGTAAGCGCCGCCTGCGAATTTTACGATCGTGAATGCCCAGGCCGACGCAGCAAGAAAAGCGGAGAGTCCAAGCGCGGCAGCAATCGTGTGACAAATGCTTCCGACGCTAATGCCGAGGGCGGATGCGATGCCGGCGCGACGGCCCTGCACGATGCTGCGTCCTAAAATGTAGGCGGTGTCAGGTCCGGGCGCGAGATTGAGCAGGATTCCGGTGGTCAGGAACAGGGTAAAATGATGGATCGCGCTCAAATTGCGACTCGTTAGGCAAGAGCTTTCACGACCACACGCATGCCGTCGGTTTGCACGACGCTGATTGGCGTTTCCGGGGAAATGAATTCGCCTTCGGTAACGACATCGACGACATGATTTTCAAATCGTCCCTTGCCGCTCGGTCGCAGCATGGTGATCGCCGTCCCGCGCATGCCGGGAGAAAGGGCGGAGGCGGTGGCAAATTCGCGCGGCGTTCCGGTCAATGAGGGTCCGGATGGATTCGCGCTCATCAATGCGAAACGGCGATAGATGCTCGTCTTCGGCAGATAGCGCGCGAGCATTGCAATCACAATCCACGCGGCGACGATCGCGATTGTCAGATTTAACAGCGGCATGGCGAGCATCTTGCCGGTCGGAAGAAATGTTTGGCCGGGATACCGATCGGTCATGGCCCAGAGCAGCGAAGCGAGCATCAAAAACACGCCGACCACGCCAAAGACGATGGTCGAATGCGCGAAGAACAAAATTTCGATCAAAACCAGGACGAGACCGAGAACAAAAAGCGCGACGACTTCCCAGCCGGCCAGCCCGGCCAGATAATGGCCGAGAAAGAAAAGTGTGAAACAAATTGCGGCGAAAACCCCGGGAAGACTTGCACCCGGAATTTTGAATTCGAGATACGCGCCAATGATTCCACCGAGCAAAAGCAATGGCGCAAGGGCGGTGATCCAAAAGGCGATCTGCTCGAATCCGCTCGGATCGATTTTGACGAGTGGCTCCTTTAGATTCGCTTTGCGCATCAAGTCCTGAACAGAATCGACGACGCCATCAGCGAGAACGGCCTTGCCGTTAATTTGTTCCGTTGCCTCCTGCGCATTGAGAGTGAACGAGCCTTTCGCGTGCAGAACGCGCTCGCCGATTTTGACTTCCTTTTCCTTGTTGATGAACGCTTCGGCGATGTCGGGGTTATGTCCGTTGCGCGTGGCCGATCCACGCATGAGCGCGGACCAGTAGGAAATGGTTTTGTCACGTGCCGTTGGCGGCAGATCTTCGCCGGTCGGCAGCACGGGCGCAGCCGCACCGATCGCGCTGACCGGGGCCATATAAATATGCTTCGTCGCCAGTGCGATCATCGCCCCAGCCGAACCGGCGTTGGTATTAATAAAGGTGTAAGTCGGAATCGTGGTGTGGTTGAGAATGCCGGTGATTTCTTCCGCGCTGTCGAGTCGCCCGCCGTAAGTATTCATTTCAAAAATGATTGCGGCAGCGCCGGCGTTTTCTGCGGTCTTGGTGGCGCGGCGAATAAAAAGAACGAGCGAGGGTGAAACTTCTCCGCGCAGTGGGACGACGACGGTGTTTCCATGGCCCACAGTTTGTGGCGCCGCACTCGCATTTCCCGCCGTCGTAAGAAGCAACAAGAGGAGGAAACGAATAATCTTCATTTCTTTATTAGTTTTGCATCGCGCTCGCCCACAAACGAGCGAAAAGTGGAAGAGTTCATGGGCACAATCCCGTCACAAAATATCGAGCAAATCGCCGCCGCCAACGACATCGTGGAGGTAATCGGCTCGTATTTTCCACTGAAACGTGCGGGCACGAATTTCAAAGCGCTGTGCCCGTTTCATCAGGAAAAGACGCCGTCATTCACCGTTAGTCCCTCCCGGCAGACGTTTCATTGTTTCGGCTGCGGCGTCGGCGGAAGCGTTTTCCGCTTCGTCATGGATTATGAGCACATCGATTTCCCGGCGGCGGTGCGAAAGCTCGCCGCGCGCGTGGGAATTCCGGTGATTGAAGAGCGCGGCGCCAGCGTCGACGACGATCGCCAGCACGAAGCGCGACGGACGTTGTTAAAGCTACACGCGGAAGCAGCGGAATGGTTTCAGGAAAATTTGCTGAAAAAGGATCTGGGGGCGGCTGCGCGAAATTACCTGAAGGAACGCGGAATTGATCGCAAGATCGCCGGCAACTGGCAGATCGGTTTCGCGCCCGAAAGTTGGGATGCGTTCTTGAAATGGGCGCTCGATCGCGGTTACCGGCGTGGCCAGGTCGTGCAAAGCGGTTTGGTGAAATTGCGCGATGAATCGCGCACGGACGGGGAAGTCTATGATCGTTTCCGTAATCGCATCATGTTTCCAATTTGCAACGATGTCGGTGAAGTCGTTGCCTTCAGCGGCCGCATTCTCGAAAAAGATGCCGAGACGGCGAAGTATCTGAATTCGCCGGACACACCGCTCTTTCGGAAAGGCAATATTCTTTTTGGTCTGCACAAAACGAAGCGCGCGTTGATCGAAGCGAATTGCGCAATCGTTTGCGAAGGCCAGCTCGATTTGATCACGCTTTTCGAGGCGGGAATCGGAAATGTCGTCGCACCCCAGGGAACGGCTTTCACCGAACAGCAGGCCCGAATTTTGAAACGGTTCGTGGCGGAAGTGGTTCTTTGCTTCGATGCGGACGTCGCCGGCCAAAAAGCCGCCGAGCGCTCGCTCGACGCGCTCTTGCAGAATGACCTGATCATTCGCGTCGCAGAAATGCCGGGAGGAGAGGATCCCGACTCGTTAGTCAGGAAAAAGGGCCGTCAGACTTTTGAGACGCTGGTGAAAAATGCGCCTGACTTCTTCGATTACTGGATCGAGCACGAATCAAGTCGCCAAAAACTCAATTCGTTAGGCGCGAGAATGCAGCTGGCGCGAAATCTCGCCCAGACGGTGGGACGCGTGCATGACACCTTCATGCGCGGAGAAGTAATCAATAAGGCCAGCGCCCGTCTTGGTGTGAGCGCGGCGGAATTCGAAACCTTGATTCCGAAATCGACGCGCGAATTTTCCCGAGCCACACCGAAACCGCAGCCTGGACCGTTGCCGCGTCACGAGATTGCCATGCTTTGCCTGCTGGCATTGCGGGATGAAGAAGCGCGCGCATTTTTGCTATCGCAGGATTGGCGCGAAGTTTTGGAACAGGTTCCCGATGCAGAATTGCTCGCGCGCATCCTCGACTCGGATGTACGGGCGGAAGATTCCGCGTCTCAAAATGCATTCATGGCGGGCCTTTCCTCGGAAGAAGAAGCGCTGGTTTCAGCCTGGCTCTTGCAAAAGAAGCCCCCTAACGCCCTGGCGGTGGCGCGCGATTGGTGGAATGGGCTTCGCCAGGCGAGCGTGCGACGCGAACTACAGGCGGCAAAAGATCGGATGAAG
>JADMIO011367292.1_pt1 | contig 13093 bp, 6 predicted proteins | sample 8958161 | NCBI WGS metagenome assembly JADMIO01 (sample SAMN16585339, study PRJNA669376) | soil metagenome | isolation source: Crop rotation soil | place: USA: Cullars Rotation, Alabama | collected 2011 | reverse complement strand
GGCTCCTTATACTTACAGCTATACTGCAAACGGAGTTTCTTCAGGCCCTTTAGTTGCTAATAGTTCTCCTGCTGTTATAAATGTCACTCCCGGAGTAACTACAAATTATGTTTTAACAAGCGTCAGCAATGCTAATTGCCCCGGAACTATAATTGGTGTTCCTGCAGTTGTTACTGTAAATACAAGACCAACTGCAACCATTTCAGGCAATCCTTCAATTTGTAACGGGCAACAAACTTCATTCACAGTGAATTTTGCGGGTGCGCCCGGTCCATATACTTATACTTATAACCCCGGAAACGTTGTGGTAAATAATGCCAACAATCCTTCCATAATTAATGTTACTCCTTCCTCCACCACTAATTATACATTGGTGAGTGTAAGCAATGTTAATTGTCCCGGATCAGTTCTCGGTTCTGCTACCGTAACCGTTCATCCCCTGCCAACAGCCCAAATTACAGGTACGCAGGCAATCTGTGCAGGGCAACCGGCTAATCTTAATGTTAACTTTACAGGAACAGGACCATGGACTTATAGTTATCTTGCCAATGGAAATCCAGTTGGACCTTTCAATACAAATGTAAGCCCGGCAGTTATAACTGTGAACCCTGCCGCAACTTCAACATACACATTACCCTTATCAGTTACTGATGCTTATTGTACTGGTACTGTTACTTCAGGCAGCGCTACTGTAACTGTTAAACCGTTGCCCACTGCACAAATCAGTGGTAACGCCACCATATGCGCAGGAACAGCCACTAACCTGACAATTAATTTTACAGGAGTTGCACCGTTTGTTTATAGCTACACGGATGGAACAACAGTATTTGGTCCCTTTAATACAAATAATAACAATGTTAATATCCCTGTTACTCCGAATCCTACTACTGTTTATACCATGACTCCAACTCTTACCGGAGCAGGATGCATAGGAAATACTGCGGGATCAGCTACCATAACTGTTAACCAATTACCGACTGCTTCCATAACAGGAACGGCAACTATTTGTAATGGTTCAGCAACTAACTTATCTGTAGCTTTTGCAGGTGCTTCGGGTCCATATACTTATTCTTATACAGCGAATGGAACTCCTTTCGGGCCGTTTATTACGAACAGCAACCCTGCCATTATACCGGTATCCCCAAGCGCGAATACAACATATATTATTTCTTCCATAAGCAATTCAAATTGCCCGGGAACTGTTACAGGGAACTCTGCTGTTGTCACAGTTACACCCATTCCGACAGCAACAATTACAGGTACAACAGCCATTTGCAACGGCCAATCTACAAACCTTACGGTCACATTTACAGGACAAGCTCCTTACACATATAGCTATAAGCAGGGCGCAACGATATTTGGCCCGTTCACGACAAGCACCAACCCGGTTATAATAAGCGTAACTCCTGGTTCAACTTCTACCTATACCCTGACAGGAACGGTAACCGGAAATGGTTGCACAGGGACTACTTCGGGCAGTGCCCTCATAACAGTCAATCCTCTGCCAACTGCTACAATTTCAGGGGCTCCGACTATTTGCAGCGGTGATCAAACAACTTTATCAATTGCATTTACAGGGACAGCTCCATATACTTATCGCTATTCTGATGGAACGACAACTTTTGGTCCTTTCAGTACAAGTGATAACCCGGAAATTATTACTGTTAACCCCGCAACAACGCGGACATTTACCGTTACAAGTATTACGGATAACAACTGCACAGGAACTACAGCAGGCTCATCATTGGTAACGGTAAATCCTTTGCCAACAGCGCAGATATCAGGTACTACTGCAATCTGTAATGGTGACGCAACTAACCTGACGATTAATTTTACAGGAACGGCTCCGTTTACTTATGAATACAGTAATGGCACCAGCACATTTGGACCATTTAATACTAATAACCTAAGCGTATCAATTCCTGTTTCTCCTGCTAATTCTACCACTTATTCTGTTACAGCAGTGAGCGACAATAATTGCACAGGGACTTTTTCAGGAGCTGCAATTGTAACAGTAAATCAATTACCAACAGCTACCTTAACAGGCAACCCTGTAATTTGCAATGGTCAAAGTACCAGCATTTCGGTTAGCTTTACGGGTACTGCGCCTTTTGTTTATAGTTATTCTAACGGAACTAATACATTCGGACCTTTCACCACTTCTTTAAATCCAACTACTATTGCAGTTTCACCAACTTCAAATACCACTTATAACCTGACTGCTACCGTTACCGGTGCCGGTTGTACAGGAACAACATCAGGCACAGCTTCTGTTGTTGTGCATCCGCTGCCGACTGCTACTGCTTCAGGTCTCCCGGTAATATGCAATGGTGAATCCACATCTTTCAATATTGCTTTCACTGGTGCTCCTCCGTTTACTTATTCATACAGCAATGGAACAAATACTTTCGGTCCCTTTAATACAAACAATAATGCTGTTTCTATCGCTGTTTCTCCCACCGCAACTACCACATATACTGTAAATTCTATTGTTGATAATAATTGCACTGGCAGTTATACTGGCTCAGCTTTGGTTACGGTCCATCCTCTGCCTACTGCTGCAATCACGGGAACAACAGCAATATGTCGTAATAACTCTACTAATTTAAGTATCGCGTTTACCGGATCTGCCCCTTATACTTATACTTATAGTGATGGCACAACCACCTTTGGCCCGTTTACTACCAGTAACAACCCTCAGACAATACAAGTTCAACCCTTGCTTAATACAACTTATTCTGTGACGGCTGTGAGCGATGCTAATTGTACGGGGAATATTTTGGGAAGCGCTGCCATTATTACCGTTCACAATTTGCCGGAAGCAAGTATCAGCAATAATTCAACTATCTGTATCGGGGCCCCGGCTAATATGAATGTTTCATTTGTCGGAACAGTTCCGTTTACTTATTCATACTCAAACGGAGCACAAACTTTCGGGCCATTTACAACAAGTAATAATCCCCAGGTAATCACTGTGACTCCTGCTACAGGGATACACACTTATACACTGACAAGCATTAATGATGCGTACTGCCCCGGAAATATTACCGGAACTGCGGCAAGCGTAATTGTTAATCCGTTACCGACTCCCGTAATCAGCGGAAATAATATTGTGTGTGATGGCGATTTTGCAACGTTTGATGCCGGCAATGGTTATATTTCTTACTTATGGTCAACCGGTGCAATTACACAAACTATTACAAATGGTACAGCAGGTGTTTATACGGTAACTGTAACAGATATGAATACCTGCGTGAATTCAACTTCACAAACACTTATTGTTAATCAAACTCCCGTTGTTGCGTTCAGCAATGATTCCAGCCTGACTTGTGACGTACCAAAGATTAATTTCTTCAATGGTTCAAGTTTCCCTCCAAATTCAAATTTCGCATGGGATTTCGGAGATGGCAGTACGTCTGATTTGGAAAATCCTTCGCATATTTTTACAACTCCCGGTTCTTACCCGATTTCATTAATTATTACTACGCAGGCGGGATGTTCCGATACCCTGAAACAGGATATAAATATTACCTTCTATCCTCTTCCGGTGGCTCAATTCAGGCTGGATCCAAAAGCTGCAAGTGTATTTAACTCCCAGGTGAATTTCGTAGATCAATCTCAAAATGCAATAACATGGGCATGGGATTTTGGTGACGGATCAAAGACAACAGTGCAAAATCCGCAACACTATTATGATGAAATTGGCCAGTTTAAAGTGAAGCTGATCATTACAAGCATTGCCGGTTGTGTTTCTGAATTCAGTGATAATGTCCTTATTACTCCATTCTATGTACCCAACGCATTTTCGCCTAATGGTGACGGCATGAATGATGAATTCTTTAACGCTGGTTATGTAATGAATGTGGCAGCTTATAACATGAGCATATTTAACCGCTGGGGTGAAAAAGTGTTTACCAACGATAATTATCACGCCTTTTGGAAAGGCTTAGATAAAAACGGAAAAGCAATGCCTGAAGGCGTTTATGTGTATGCAATCAAAGTTTCTACCCTTACCGGTAAGCAGTACGAATATACCGGATCTGTCACTTTGGTGAGATAATCTTAAACATCCAGTTTTTTTAAAACCTATCATGCAATGTCATTGCATTGCATTACTTAATTTTGTATATAATTAAAGTATATCCCGGCTGTTTATTTAACGGTTAACAGGGGACTTCTCATTTATGTGTTTCAAAAAGCAAATCCCTTTTATCCTGTTCTTTTTCTTAACAATGAATGCTTTTTCTTCACCTATTCCGCCTTCCATAAGATCAGTTGCTGTTGCCACAGGCGGAGGTGTTGCAGTTTATTGGATTTCTCCTGTTGATACAGGCACTTCGTTCTATAATTATACTTTATACCGCAGCTCAACTATTGCAGGGCCTTATACAGCAGTTACTTCTGTTGGAAATTATTTTCAAACTTCGTTTATTGACAATTCAATTAATGCAACCCTATCGGTCTATTACTATTATTTAACAACTAAATCAGATTGCTGTATTATTGAATCCGTTCCTTCTGATACTTTAAACACGATGAAGCTGAATGTAGTAAACAGCGGGAACGGCATTGCTTACCTGTCATGGAATGCCGTTCATACTCCCTTGCTGCCAACTGCTTCTGCACAATATCGCATCTTTTGTCAGTACCCGACTGAAGGATGGAAATTACTCGATTCTGCTCAACAGTCTGGTTATTTAGATACTACTGTTGCCTGTACTGAACAGGTAAATTACCGTATTGAGCAAAGTGATAATTCAGGATCTGTTTCCGTTTCTTCCCCTGATGGAGATGTTTTTCGTGACCTTATACCTCCCCCACTTACGGTGATTGATACCGTCAGTGTTGATCCGTTTACCGGAGATGTCAGTATCAGTTGGCTGACAAATGCTACAAAAGATACAAAAGGATATATCGTTTATCGCTTTAACGGAATATCATGGGATTCTATCAGTACGGTTTACGGATATAACAATAACAGTTATTTATACACCGGGGCATCAGCGGGCAATGCTTCTGAACGCTATACACTTGCCACTATTGACAGTTGCAATAATTCTACCGGGTTCAGCATTGATCATTCGACTATTTTTTTGAAGGCTGTAATTAATAAATGTGCCCGAGCAATTGATCTGAACTGGACTCCTTATTTCAATATGACCGCAGGCGTGAAAAGCTATAAAATATTTGTAAGTAAGAACTCAGAGCCTTATCAAGCAGTTGGGACGGTTGACTATGGAACCTCAACCTTTAGTTATGTTTCGCTGAATGCTGATTCAACTTATTGTTTTTATGTGCAGGCAGTGGGAAATGTTTCAAACCGTACAGCTTCTTCCAATTCAATTTGTGTAGTAGCATCTGTCTTCAAAGAACCTGCCTTTACTTATATCCGAAGCGCTTCTGTTGCCGGTAACTCAATAAACATATTGTGCTATGTGGATTCGACAGCCGAAATTGAATCTTTCACCTTATTAAGATCGGAATCGGCAGAAGGTTCGTTTGAATCTGTTACTACCATTAATTACAATGGAGCTGCTCAATTTTCTTTTATTGATAATGCTGCAATAACCGATAAAAGCTATTACTACCAAATCGAATCCGAGGACTCCTGCGGAAATTCACTTTCAAAAAGCAATGTGGCAAAAACAATTTTTGTTAAATCCATGGCTGAAAATAATTTTATCAATACCATTACCTGGAATGATTATGAGGGATGGGCAGATGGAATCGAGTATTTTATCATATTCCGGAAGCTTTCCCCCACTGCTCCTTCAATATATCTTGCTTCTGTGCCTGCTGATGTGCATGCTTATTGCGATGATATTACAGAATATTATAAAGAGCAGGGGCAATTTTGCTACAGCATCCGTGCCGTAGAAAAATCCTTCAGCCCTTATAGTTTTATTGATTCCTCCCTATCAAATGAAACGTGCAATTGGCAAATTCCCCTGACTTTCACTCCGAATGCTTTCCACCCTTTCGGGATTAATCCTGTTTTTTATCCCGTGAATGTATTTGTGGACATGAGCAGCTATTCCTTTCGTGTATTTAACCGCTGGGGAGCACAGGTGTTTGAAAGTTCTAATCCAAAGGACGGCTGGAACGGTAACTTCAAAGGGAAACCTGTTTCACAAGGCATGTATGTATTTTACATCAGTTATACGGACAATACAGGGAATGAAATAAAAAAGAGAGGAACCGTAACTTTGGTGCGATAAACTCAGAATAAATCTTTTAATTATGCGCGACTTATTAGACTATACGTTGATTGATACAAAACCGTTTACGCTTACGGTATCCGACCTTTTGATAATCGGGTTAATATTATCAATTGCCGTATTGCTTTCAGTAACTTCGAGGAAGCTGCTATATAAGCGTGCTGAACAAAAAACCAAAAGCAATGCCGGGCGTTACTATTCGCTCGCACAATTGCTCAAGTACTTTATTTATGTAGTTGCACTCATCGTCATTCTTGAATTTCTCGGGGTGAATATGACGATGTTCAAAGCAGGTTCTGCTGCATTGCTCGTAGGGCTGGGTTTCGGGCTGCAGCATACATTTAACGATTTTGTGAGCGGCATCATCCTTCTTTTTGAAAGCACGTTGCAAGTGGGCAATATCGTGGAAATACAGAACATTGTTGGAAGGGTAAAACACATTGGCTTGCGCACTTCGAAAATTGAAACACGCGATGGAGTCACCATTATTGTTCCCAACTCAAAGCTCGTTGCTGACAATGTGGTTAATTGGAGCCACCAGCATGTCGACCGAACACGATTTGTCATCCGCTTTGCAGTGGAGTTTGAGGCAAATGTTCAAACAGTAAAAGAAATTTTACTTGATATTTCAAAGCGGCATAAAGATATTGCTCCTTCTCCTGCAGCCAAAGTCCGTTTGTATGATTTCAATGAATCCGGCTATGTATTTGACCTGTTATTCTGGACGTCAAATATGTTTTTTGTTGAAACGGTTAAAAGCGACCTGCGGTTTATGCTTGTGGAAGAATTGAAGAAAAATAATATCAGGATTTCATTTCCGCACAGGCAGATTGTGAGTGCTGTAAATTAAAGCTTAGAGAATAACTAAAACCAATTTACAGTTTCCAGTCTATTGGCTCGATGCCTTGCTGCTTCAATAATTCATTTGCCTTTGAAAAATGCCTGCAGCCAAAAAAACCATTCGCTGCGGAAAAAGGTGAAGGATGAGCAGCCTTTAAAATATAATGATTTGTTTTATCTATCAGCACATCTTTAGCCTGTGCATACCTTCCCCACAATAAAAAAACCAATCCTTTTCGCTCATCCGATAATTTCCGGATAACAGCATCCGTAAAGTTCTCCCATCCTTTTCCCTGGTGCGAATTAGGTGTATTGGCTCTTACAGTAAGTGAAGCATTTAATAACAACACTCCCTGCTCCGCCCATTTTTCCAGGTTTCCATGAGCAGGAACAGGAATTCCAAGATCATCCTCCAGTTCTTTAAAGATATTTATTAAAGAAGGAGGCGCTTTAATGCCCGGGCTCACCGAAAAACACAAACCGTTTGCCTGCCCTGCTCCATGGTAAGGATCCTGTCCGACAATAACCACTTTAACTTTTTCAAACGGTGTATGGTTAAAAGCGCTGAATATCTGTTGGCCGGTAGGATACACCACATTTCCCTTGTTTTTTTCTTCAACTAAAAAATTCTTCAGCTCATCAAAATACGGCTTATTGAATTCTTCATCCATTTTTGCCTTCCAGCTTTCTTCAATATTTACGGAGCGGGACATGGGAGGGATTGGGGTTTAGGGTTTAAGGTTTGAGGTCTATTTTCCGGGAATAGTAAAACCGGTATTTGAATCTGTTTTTTGTATGATTTTGCGAAATTATTAAAACCAAAGATTCTTTTTAGCATAGTTTTGCAGCCTCTCAGCCCTGGTTAGTACTCTATTACTATCGTTATCAGAATGAAATGTGTACAAGTCTGTTAAAAAGAAAATCCGGTTGAAATGCAACAATTTATGTTGGGATTTCGTTTATTTGCAGATATACATTATACAAAATCCATAATTCCAAAAAATACGAAATGAAAAAACTCGCGTCCTTACTCCTTATTGCCTGTATTATCGGTGCTATGGGTTCTTGTAAGCCAAAAGAAAAATGTCCCGCATACGGAAAAGTGCATTCCAAAAACATGCACAACCGGGGCTAACAACACTGAAAAAGATTTCGCTGAAGAGGCTGTCTCCTGAAGAGACGGCTTTTTTAGTTTATAGGTACAGAAGCTTTCTAATTAAACCCAAAAAAGTTTCTGCTTAAAGTACAATTACCTTTTTATTTATTCTTCTGGTTGATGATTGCAATTCAAAAAAGTAAATTCCTTTTGAAATGCCGGGAAATTAAATTCAGTTGTATAAGCCCCATTAGTTAATTCAACCAGCTTTCCGGTTAATATATTTCCCAATACATCTTTTACATTAATTCGCATCGTTTCATTCAGGGATGAATTAAAGTTTATCTTAAATAATCCTGAATGACCTGGGTTGGGCTAAATGTTGAAATCGGAAACACTGCCATTAGCAGTATTTATGCCAAGAGGATTTAAATTAAAACCATCTGAGTAATTTCCGTCTTGATTTACCTCAGTATATTGACATCACTCCCGTATCAATAGACTTACACCAAAACAAATTATTCAATTTTGAATGAATTAATGGGGGGTAACAAACTTATTTTATGGAAAAGATATTTTAGGTCATCTAACAGAAAAAATCACTACCGGAACATATTTAATGAGAATAGCTGCAGGAAATAAAACAGCCGCTGAAAAGGTGGTAATTAATAAAAGATAGAGGAATTAAGTTAACCCGCAGAGAATAGTTATTGACACGGGTGGCTAGCTTGCAACGGTTGGTTCTAATATATTTATATTTACACCTCTGTTTAGATACTCCCATGAAGAAAAGCTTTACCATTCTGTTATTATTTGCCGTCAACTGTTTATCTGCTCAATTTACGAATGTGATGATTGATAATAGTTTTGGCCCCAATGAACCTTCCATTACGATCAACCCTTTAAACACAAGCGTAATGGCTGCGGGTTCCAACTTCGAAAATTATTATTATTCCACCGATGCGGGAGCTACCTGGACAACAGGGTTGCTCAGCTCTACTTTTGGCCAGCAGGGCGATCCCTGCCTGGTTGCAGATTCAAGCGGAAATTTATTTTATGTTCATTTAGCCGGTAGTTTAGACAGGGTGGTTTGCCAAAAATCATCTGACGGTGGAGTATCGTATAATAATGGTTCATTTGCATGGAACAACAATGCATTGTTACAAGATAAAAGCTGGGCATGTACCGATCCGCAAAATGGCAATATTTACCTCACATGGTCGCAGTATGACAACGGCTGGAACCCCGGACCCCAGGATAGCTCGAGAATTTATTTTTCAAAATCAACAAATGGTGGAACGGGCTTTACCAATGGAATGCGCATTAACCAGTTTGCGGGAGATTGCCTTTACCTCGATATTACCGATCCCCATCCTTTTGTGGGCACGAATGGTGAAGTGTATGTAACATTCATGGATTCGGCAGGTATCCGCTTAAATAAGTCGCTTGATTATGGAAATACATGGCTTCCTGCCCAGCCTTTGATTGATGCCGGTGGAGTATATCGCTATTACAATGTACCGGGTGTGCAGCGCATTCGTTCTATGCCTTATGCAGCCTGCGACAGGAGCAACAGTGCCTGGCATGGGAACTTGTATGTAAGCTGGACCGATCAGCGAAACGGGATCAATAACACGGATGTGTTTTTTGTTAAATCTTCTGATGGAGGAGCTTCATGGTCACCTGCTGTCAAAGTGAATACCGACAACAGCAATCATCATCAATACCGGAATGCAATGGCTGTGGATGAAACAAACGGCTACATCTATATTGTATATTATGACCGGAGAAACTATAACAATGATTCAACGGATGTGTATATGTCAAAATCGGTAAATGGAGGTGCGTCATGGACCGATTATAAAATAAGCAATACCGGTTTCTTCAGTGACGGCAGTTCATTTGACGGAGATTACATTGATATTTCGGCACACAACGGGATCGTAAGGCCTATCTGGACAAGAATTGATTTGAATTACAGCAGCATCTGGACGTGTTTATATAACGAAACGACTACAGGAATTTCTTCTTACAATAACATTAAAAAGATTTTGAATTTCACTGTAAATCCAAATCCTGCTGATGTTGTTGCAACCATCAGCTTTTCTGACGAAGTGGAGGATCTCCAGGGGAATATAATAGATGCATCCGGCAGGAATATACTTTCGTTTTCAATTCATCATCAACGGGAAAAAACGATTGACCTCTCCAATATTCCTTCCGGAATTTATTTTGTAAAGGCCGGCATGCAAACTAAAAAGCTGGTTATTGAAAAATAACGGAGGCTTTAAACGCTAAACCCGGTCACTTGCATCCTGGCAAATAATCAATCTGCGCTCCCTGCGATTTCATCATAATTAATTCCCTGCGCAAGCAATACCCGCTTTACTTTCCACCCGTAAAAAGCCAAGTAAGTAAAGCAAATTACAGGGATGATATACGAAAAGTGTGTCCATGTCATCCCAAAGATGGAATCGGAGCGGAATTTATCTAAATCGCATAGCCAGCCCTGCAGCGGTGGAATAAGCGCTCCTCCGAATATCATCATGACCAATAAAGCAGAGCCCTGGTTAGTGTATTTTCCAAGCCCGGCAATAGAAAGAGAAAAAATACACGGCCACATGACAGAGCAGAACAATCCCCCGCTGATGAAGGAATAAAGTGCGAACTTTCCTGTAGAAAAAATACCGATCAGCATCATAATGGCCGCCAGGGTGCCGAAGAGCATCATGGTGCGTGCCGGTTTTTCCCCGCCAATAAAAAAACCAATGATCAGCAGGATGACAAAAGGCAAATAGGCTGTGAGGTCATAAATCTTTTCGGGTTGCCCTGCTGCATTCAGCTTTATATAGTTCACACCGATGAGCACAGCAAAGGCAAAGAGAGGAACCAACACATTCATAAGGCGTTTTCTCCCTGCTGACAAGTTGAATATGGTAATAGCGCCCGTCCATCTGCCGATCATGAGGCTGCCCCAGAAAAGTGAAATGAAATGAACAGTTTGCTCATGCTCCAGCCCGAGTATTTCTTTTTTCCGCATCAGCTCGGGCATATTGCTTTGTATAGTTACTTCCACTCCCACATAAATAAAAATGGCAATCATACCGAGGATGAGCTGCGGGTATTTCAGTGCGCCAAGGTGGTGTTCTATTTTTTCTGCATTGGTAATGGGGGGCAGCTTTGAAATGCCTAATATAAGGGCAAACAACAGGAAGGCTGCGCATAAGATCATGTACGGAACTTTCACAGAGCTTACACCTGTATTGCCGCTCTCTGTGATATTGCCGTAAATGGCAAAGCTGAGCAGCAGCGGCCCGATGGCAGTGCCGAAAGAGTTAACCCCCTGTGCAAGGCTTGCACGGTACGCTCCCGTGGAAGGAGGGCCAAGAGAAATCACATACGGGTTAGCAACAATTTGTTGTAATGCAAAGCCCAGCCCTACAATAAAAAGCGAGGTAAGCATGAGCCCATAGCTTCCCAACGAGGCTGCAGGAACAAATCCCAGAGCCCCCGCTGCAGAAATGCACAAACCGATAACAAGTCCCTTTTTATACCCGATTTTGTTCAGTGGGTCACCTTTTGAAGCAGAGATTAAAAAATACACAAGCGCTCCCACGGTGTAAGCAATATAAAATGCAAAATCCACCAGCTGGCTTTGCCATTGTAGTAGGTTAAAGTCGCGCTTAAACATAGGAATGAGCACCGAGTTACTTGCAGCAACAAACCCCCAAAAGAAAAAAACGGAGATCAGTGTAATAAGAGAAGAAGTTTGCGTGGGGTTTTTATTCATAAAGAGGGCATTTAATAAAAGTTACTGCGAAAAAAGGAACTAAAATAATTATTCTATCATAATTTCATCAATAAAAATAAAGGCATCATCTCCTGCTCCGTCATGCCAGGGGGGAAGTTTGCCGTAATTCGTTGCCTTTACCTTTACATACCTGCCTTTCATTGCATTTTGCAGTGAAGCGGAAAAATCTTTTACCTGTACCTTTTCATCCTTATCCTCAACGGTATTTTCCACCGTTGCCGCCAAAATAAAATTCTTTCCGTCAGCTGAAATATAATACGCTGCTTCTTTCGGCATCAGAATCCACGAGCCCTGATCCTGGAGGAAACCTGCGGAAATTTTTGAAATGCTTTTCTCCGTTTTCAAATCTATGATGCATTCAAAGTCCTGTCCCTGGTAGCCCTGCCATCCGCCTTTACGCCATTTTACATTGCCACGCAGCCCGTCAATTATCCCCTCATCACCATCAGCCGTGTATTGGGGGTTGTATTTTGAATTGATTTGAATGGACCAGTTATTTGGGCGTTTAAAATAATGCGCTGCAATGGTTTTGCTTTTCAAGGAATCCTCCTTTGCATAAGCATACACCGAATTGCTATTGCTGATATAAAAAGGATGCTCATATTTTTTAAAAATCATGTCCGGTTGTGCAGAAGCAGTCATTGCATAATAAACTTCGCCCTGTTCGAGCGGATTTATTTCCACTCTTAAACTGTCATCAAAAACTTTTGAAGATGTAGAAATAACAGGGCATGGAATAATGCTTCCTTGAAAAGAATTATTTGCAGGCAGATCAATAGCCATTCTTTCCGAGGGGTTTTCAGGAGTTTTAAAATAAAGAGTATCAGAAGTTATATTTTTATTTCCCGGAATAACAAAATCAAAACCAGGATTTATCGTGAAGAACAACGCGTTTTGCTTCAATGAAACAGGAGCAAATTTTTCGTTGCCGTGTCCTTCCCTGATAATATAAAGGGGCGCATGATTCTCCATATTTATTTTTACTTTATCAAAAAGTGGTGAGCCGATGGTATAGTCAGTATTGCCCGGACATACGGGGTAAAATCCCATGGCGCTCAGAACATACCACGCACTCATTTGCCCGCAATCTTCGTTTCCAATTAAACCATCGGGAGCAGGTTTGTAAAA